>OIZO01000116.1_pt1 | contig 64718 bp, 59 predicted proteins | sample 1588551 | NCBI WGS metagenome assembly OIZO01 (sample SAMN03283271) | human gut metagenome | biome: human-associated habitat; material: feces | host: Homo sapiens | place: Peru | collected 2012
GATGCAGAACCAACAAAGCCACAGCCTATCATTACTGCTTTTTTTGAATTAATCACTTTCTTCTTCATAATAATCTCATCTCCTTAATAATTCTCTTCATGTACTTCAAAATAGCTCTGTGGATGATTACATACCGGGCATACTTCAGGCGCCTTAGTTCCTACCACAATATGTCCGCAGTTACGGCATTCCCATACCTTAACTTCGCTCTTTTCAAATACCTGTGCAGTTTCAATATTCTTAAGAAGTGCACGATATCTTTCCTCATGGTGCTTCTCAATCTCACCTACTGCCCTGAATTTTGCTGCAAGCTCAGGGAATCCTTCTTCCTCAGCTGTTTTAGCAAAGCCTTCATACATATCTGTCCACTCATAATTTTCGCCTTCTGCCGCTGCCGCCAGGTTTTCCTTTGTATCACCAATTCCTGCTAATTCCTTGAACCACATCTTTGCATGTTCTTTCTCATTATCTGCAGTCTTTAAAAACAATGCTGACATCTGCTCGTAACCTTCCTTTTTTGCTACAGAAGCAAAAAAGGTATACTTATTTCTTGCCTGTGATTCCCCTGCAAATGCCTCCTGTAAATTCTTCTCTGTCTGTGTTCCTGCATATTTGTTTGCTGCCATCTCTTTTACCTCCGTTTTCTTTACTACTTTTTCAAAATCTGATGCCGGGTGCTTGCACAAAGGACATATAAAGTCATCTGGTAATTCCTCGCCTACATATTCATATCCGCAAATTCTGCAACGCCATATTGTCTGACCGTCCTCTGTTTTTCCAACTTCCTGTGGCTTAGGCTTAATATTATTCTGATAATAATCATATGTTACTGAAGGAACATTGCTTAAAACTTCCATATCTGTTATCTCACCGATAAACATCGTATGTGAACCCAAGTCCTCTGTTTTAGTAACTGTCACAGAAATGTATGCATTTGTACCTTCTGTAATATAATAAATACCATTTGTGCCCCTGGCACACTGCTCAAATGCTTCAAACTTATTGGTATCTCTTCCTGATTGGAAGCCAAAATGCTTGAACAATTCAAACTGTGCCTTCTGACTTAAGACTGATACAGTAAATTTTCCGGTTCTTTGAATCATATCATGCGTGTAATTTGCCTTGTTGACGCAGATGCTTAACTGGTTCGGCTCTGAAGCTGCCTGAATGGCTGTATTAATGTTGCATCCGTTATCTTTTTCTGATTCTTTAGCGGTCAATATAAACAGTCCATAACTCAACTTATACATTGCTTTCCTATCCATTCTGTTCCTCCTTTACCTTCTCCCTGCATTTCGGGCAAATGCCTTTAAATGAAATATCATAATCCACAAATTCAATTCCATGAGTGTTATGAATTCTTTCCAGCAAATCCGGTATTTGATCCATATCCACATCAAAAATTTCACCGCACTTTATACATCTTACATGGTAATGATTTTTCAATGTAAAATCAAATCGGTTCGGTCCATCCGGAACTTCAACCTTTCTTAATGCACCTTCTTCTACCAATATATCAAGATTTCTATATACAGTTCCTTTTCCAATTGTTGGATATGCTTCTTTTATAAATTCATACACTTCATTTGCCGTAACGTGTCTTCTCATTTCGTATACGGTATTTCTTACAAGATCTTTTTGAATGGTATTTCTCCTACTTGTCATTAGTCCTCCTTATTAGGATTGGTTCTTAATAAGGATTGTATACCATTATCGTCCTGTTGTCAATAAAAATAGTAATAATTCTCATTATTATAAAAGATGCCAAACTGAGCATCTTTTCCCTGAATAACTATTTTATTTTACGTTCAAATACATATTCTGAATCTGAAGATAAATTAGACCTAAACGAATATCCGAGTCTGTCAAATTTCTGAATCTCCGCCGGATTTTCAATATTATTTTCCGCTATGAATCTGACCATTTCACCACGAGCCATCTTGGCATAGGTACCTTTTGTTACCAATTTATCTCCGGATAGCTCACAAAATACAATCGTAATATATCTGTCCCGTGGTTTCAGATACTTTTCTATACATTTTGAGTATTCTTTTGATGCAAGATTAATGATAATCCTACTGTCATCGATTACTGAGCGGTATAACAATTCTCCCCAGTACTCATACATATTTTTTGCATCTCCAATTCCAACCTTTGCCTGCATTTCAAGACGATAAGGAGTCACACCATCCATTGGTTTTAAAATGCCATAAAACGCAGACAAGATTCTTAAATGATTTTGCAAATACTCAAACTGCTGGATTTCAAACACAGATGGTGCCATATATTGAAATGCAATCCCTTCATATGCTAAAACAGCCGGAGTAAGCTTGTTATAAAGATTCATATTTTCCAATCTGTTAAAGTTCTGCTCTGCAATCTTGTCATTACATTTCCAGATAGCTTTCAGTTCTTCTTTTGATTTGCTTTTCATCCAGTTTAATACTTCTGCTGTCTTATCAATATAGGCAGGCAATTCAAGCGGTGCTAAGTTATCGGTATCTACAATCATCTTTTTTGCAGGTGATAAAATAATCTTCATTATGCCAATTCCTTAAGCATATTTTCAGGATCATCTGCCGCCTTGACTTTATCATTTGCCTTTATAATGATTCCCTGCTCATCAACAAGATATGTGGTTCTTACTACTCCCATAGAAACTTTTCCATAATTTTTCTTTCCTGCATAATCGGATAATCTATGAATCTTTCCATTCTGATCTGGTAACTCAAAATCTGGTGCTTTTATTCCTACTTCCAGCATTCTTTACTCCTCCGTCTTTGCTACTTTCTCTTTATTAACCTTTACTTTCTCATTCCCGGAAATCATTTTATGCCCTGTATATATAGCCATTATCATGCAAAAAAGAGAACCTGCTGCAAAATATTTATGGCTTGATTTTGAACCTTTATGTCCTGTGCAAAACGTACCAAACATTGTAATTAACGCTCCTAATGACCAATATTTATGTGCTTTCATACTATACCTCCGATTTTTTATATTTTCAGTGTCTATAACAATAACTATACTCTCCAGCAAACCTATGTCAATTTAATAGCAAAGCAATCACAACCATTTACTATTTTTTGTCTGTTCACAAATAGTTTTTTTCACTTTTTCAATATCCAAAGGTTTTGCTAAATGTGCATTCATTCCTGCCGCTAAACATTTCTGTACATCTTCCTCAAAAACATTAGCGGTCATTGCAATGATCGGAACTGTGCCTGCATCTGGTCGATTTAATGCTCGAATTGCTTTAGCAGCAGTTAGTCCATCCATTACCGGCATCATGATATCCATAAGAATTGCATCGAATGTACCCACCGGATTATTATTGAATAATCCAACAGCCTGTTGTCCATCATTAGCCATTGTAATGATTGCGCCTTCATCTTTTAAAAGCATTTCTGCAATCTCGGCATTCAACTCATTATCCTCAACTAACATAAGATTCAAACCACGAATACTATTCTCTTTCTCTGCCTCTTCCTTCTTAGATTTTTCTGGTTCAGAGGCCATCTCAAAAGGCAGTTCAATTACAAAAGTTGATCCCTTTCCAATTTCACTGGTAATAGAAATCGTGCCGCCCATTTTATCAACCAGTTTTTTCACAATAGACATGCCAAGTCCGGTTCCATGATAAGCACTGCGGGCATCAGATTGTTCTTGTGAAAACGGCTCAAAAATATGTTGCAGAAATTCTTTGCTCATGCCAATTCCTGTATCAGAAATTATCCAGCGATAAGTAATTACATTATCCTTTTCCTCTATACATTCCTGTTTTGTTGAAATTTTTCCACCAGGGTTTGTAAATTTAATGCTGTTTCCATATATGTTCAAGAATATTTGTCGCAAATGCAGCGGACTCGCTATAACATACGGATGTACAAAAACAATATCTCCTGAAAAATCCCATGAAATTCCCTTATCCGAGGCGTTTCCTTCTATAATAGCCTTAATATCATAGAAAATATCAGATAAACAGACCAATTCCGATGAAAATTCTTCTCTGCCATCCTCCAATTTGCTCATTTGTAAAACATCATTAATCAAAGACAACAGATGGTTTACTGCCTTTTCCATTTTTTTGTAATTTTCACGCACAAGTTTCTCATCATTGCTGTATGTCATATTGATTTTCAACAGGCCAATGATTCCATTGAGTGGTGTTCGAATATCATGACTCATATTAAGAAGAAATGTAGATTTCGCCCGATTCGCAGTATCTGCTGCGATTACTGCCTTACGAAGCGTTTCTTGCTGTTCAAGCTCTTTTTTCTTTTCTTCATCAATAACTTGATATGTGTAGAGTACCTGTGTCAAAATTCCCCTGTCATCTCTCGAAACTTCAACAAAGCTTCCCCGCACCCAACCTGAGAAAACATCTCTGTACTCCTTGCTTAAATACCGTTGCGAATCCATACGCTGTGGTAAAGTGTTTAAATCAACAAATTTCAGCATATCCTGCTGATTTTTCACATTTGTAGTTTTTCTTATTGCTATGGAAATAGCTTGTTGAGCGGATGAGTAACCATCAAGATTTTTAGTAACTGCATCTTCTGCTTTAATAGGTACAAAGGTATCTGTTACAAGGTTAATTAAAAATACACCCGTATAAATATCAGAAAGGGCAACCGTGGTCGCATTAAGTTCCTCCATTTTCTCCTTCTGTTTTTTCTCTGATTCAAGTTTTGCAATCTTATGTACTGCCTGTCTATTTACTTTTTGCAGATGTCCGACAACAATAATATTAGCAATAACTCCCAACACAATCACAATCAGTTTATCACGATTAATCGGCGTATAAAAAATCCAACTATGATCTGTAGAAAAAAAGAATGCTGAATACAACACAGCAATAACACCACTTATTATCCCTGCAAAGTATCCGAATTGTACTACTGATGCTGAAAGCAGAACAAATAACACAATATTCGGATTTGGAATATTAAATTTATATACAATAATACAGGCAAAAATTTGTGTTATACCTGCCATGATACTTCCTTTTAGGTTTAGATTTTTATCCATGAAAACTATCCTTTCCACTTTATATCATCTTCCAATACTATAATACACTTCTCATTTCGACAAAATTTATTATATTATATCTCCCACAAAATGATATCGTCAATCAAAAGCAGTATAATTTAGAATGATTATTTTAATATTGAATTCTGTAGTAATTTTACTTTTTTATCCGCTAAATAAATGCACTCAAAACCTGAAATACTAATTTTATGTTGTTTGTATTATGAAATTTAGGAATGGACCCATATCAGTCCCATTATATCATTTCAGACCGATATGACACAGAAAAATATGGACTAATTTCAGTCCTTTCTTTCAGGTGAAATAAATGGAACAAAAAATTAAACAGGTTGATATTGGTGGAAATATCCGACGTATCAGATTAAAGAAAGGCTACGGTCAGACTGAACTTGTCCGTATGCTCCAATTGGAAAATATAGATATGACCAGAGAATCTCTGGTAAAAATCGAAAGAGGAATTCAGCACATCACAGGCACACAGCTTCGTGGTATTCGGGACTGTCTCCAAACTACTTACGATGACTTACTCAGCGAATCATTTAATAAAAAATAAAAGAGCCTACCATTATCCGTAGATTATTCCACAGATAACAGGACGGAACATACATGGGTTCCTTTATAAGCATCTAACCACCCCTGGATCATTCCTGCCATCGTATCTTCCTGCGTGAACTGCTTTCGGTATTTGTTGATCTTCTGTCCCATTTCCTTTGAAAACCTTAACAGACTGTTCTTATCCTCCACAGACCAGTAGATTTCCATTGCTTCTACCCATAGCTGGTCAAAATAAGTTCTGGCTTCTTTTTCTCTGATAGACGGCTTCACTTCTTTTTTGATTTCCTCCACAACCGCTCTTTTCTTTTCCGGCTGTTTCAACTGGCTGGTAATCCTTATGACTATCTTCTCCATCGCAGTTTCAATTTTCTGTATCAAACCATCCAATCTTTTTGTCATAGGCTTCACTGTATACTTCATCAAGCAAGGTTTCCACATCTTCAATACGGACGGTAAGCTGTTTCAGTTCCTCTCTCTGTTCTTCAATCAGCTCGCCCTGACTTAGAATCCGGTCAGAATTGGAAATGAAATTTTCTTTAAATTCTTTTTCCTGCTGTTCTATTTTTTCTTTCTGCAACTGGATAAACTTTTCATTTGCCCGGACATGGTTTGACTGCCTTGCAAGTTCCAGATTCCTTTCTTATAGAAAGCTTTCGGTGCAATACCAGTAACCTGCTTTCCATTTGGATCTGTCGCAGGAATAACAAGGTGTTTATTCACTTCCAGCTTCGCTTTACCACATTCAGAAAGTCCTGTACTCAAGTAAGGATTTAGTACAACCTGTTTTTCTATGATTTTATACAACTTATTTGTACTATCTATAAAATAAGACTGACAAATAACTCTAATTCGAATCATTTTCCAGTCTTATCGTGCTTTCATCTATTCTATTACTTTTTACTTTGAAAATGCCCACATTCCTTTGGTCTGATCTAACAGTTCCTGCGCATTCCATTCTGTCTGTGTGTGAATCTTACTATTTGGATCATTCACCAGAACTTTCCCATCCTCAGCTACTCCTGCTAATACAATAAAATGCCCCTGAGTCGTAAATGTTCCTTCTTTCATACTGCAAATTACAGGATGTCCGCTTTCCAGCTCCTGTAGAATTGCCGAAGCTGACCAACTCTGAATCTGCCACGACTGAAATCCCATCTGAGCAGGTCCTTTTTCCATTAAGTCCCATGTTGTTCCTGTATCTGAAAGATAAGCACCAATCTCCATACTGATATCAGCGACTCTCTTCGGCGTATAAGAGGTATCACCCGTAAGCCCCACTGCCACCATGGCCAGACTAGTTGGACCACATCCATCAATTGCAATCTGCTCTTCTCCATACTGAGCATATCCCCATTCAGGTGCCCATTGATAAAATATCGGAATCTGTGCATTTTTTTCATACTGCTCCAGATTTACCGGCTCTAACGCAAGCTGATTGATTTCTTCTTCCGATTGTTTCATATAGTCTGGATAGCCAACAACCCAGTCTATGGTTTCCGGCTGTGCAATCATATGTTCCAACAGCCAGTTCGGATAATCATCTATATTTAATAAAATTGTTTCTATCTGTGGATATGTCTCATACAAAGTACGCAGCTCATCTCCATACGCAGATTCTGTAAGCGCTGTCTCAATTGTATCTAATCTTTCTTGTTCTCTTATTTCTTGCTCTTCTATTTTCTGCTGTCTGGCAGCTTCCTGCTCTTGTTTTTGTTTCCATTCTTTCCATGAATAAATTCCTATTGCAAGAATGATAACAACTGCCGTTATACTAATCATTACCGCAATTAATTTTCTATTATGTTTCCAATCTGATTCTCTTTTGTCCATTACCCTTATTCTCCCCTGTTTCTGTAACAGTAACACTTTATCACAAACTTTCTTTCCTACACAACCCTTTCTCACAGATTTACAGATTTTTCATATTTTTCACTCTTATTTTCCTAGACTTTTATCTTCCTTGAGGCCCTACATTTCCAGTAAACTCCCTTATTTCCAGTGAAATGAACTTGGCAATTCTTATTCTCTTATGTTATAATAACCCTGCTTATTCATTATGACGAGTACATTTATGTATTTCGGGAAAGGACATGATATTTATGTGTGGATTTACTGGTTATTACGGTAAAGGTGATTTCGATAGACAAGAAATTATAGATAAAATGGGCGAAATGATTATTCATCGTGGTCCGGACAGTGCCGGAAGTTATGTTGATGAAAATGTGGCACTTGGCTTCCGTCGTCTTAGCATCATTGATTTGGAGGGAGGAACTCAGCCTATTCATAGTGCCGATGGAAAACATGTCATCATTTTTAATGGTGAGATTTATAACTACCGGGAACTTCGTCAGGATTTGATTGACAATCACGGATGTGTATTTCAGACAAATTCAGATACAGAAGTAATCCTTCAGACTTATAAAGTATATGGAGAAAAGACTGCTTCTATGCTCCGTGGAATGTTCGCATTTGTAGTGTATGATAAAGAAAATCATACCATGTATGGAGCAAGAGATTACTTTGGAATCAAACCATTCTACTATGCAAACATGAATGGCAGCTTATTATTTGGTTCTGAAATCAAATCTTTCCTTGCACATCCTCACTTCCACAAAGAAGTAAACAAAGATGCGCTGAAAATGTATTTGATTTTCCAGTATACTCCGCTTCTTGAAACGATGTTCAAGGGTGTATACAAATTAGAGCCGGGAACCTATTTCACATACGATGGCAAAGATTTTAAAACAACCAAATACTTTGACCCTACTTATAATAAGAAAGACCGTGGGTTTGAAGAAACCGTAAAATTAATCGGAGAAACCATTCAGGAATCTGTAGACTATCATCAGATTAGTGATGTAGAAGTTGGTTCTTTCTTATCAGGTGGCGTGGATTCCAGCTATATTGCTTCTACTGTAAAACCGATGAAAACGTATTCTGTAGGTTTTGAAGTAGCCGGATTTGACGAGACAATCTATTCAAAAGAATTATGCGAAATTCTTCATATGTCAAATGCAAAGAAAGAGATTTCTTCCGATGAGTTCTTTGATGTACTTCCTGAAGTACAGTATCACTCTGACGAACCACATGCCAACCTTTCGGCCGTTCCACTTTACTTCTTATCCCAGCTTGCAGCTCAGGATGTAAAGGTAGTCTTAAGCGGTGAAGGTGCAGACGAATTATTTGGTGGTTATGATGCTTACAAAGAAAGTAAATCTGGCGATTTCTACCGCAAAGTAGTACCTGCTTCTCTTCGTAAGAAATTAGGAAAATGGGCAAAGAGTAAACCAGACCACCGAGGACTGAATTTCTTAAAGAGAAATGCCCTTGATTTAGAAGATGAATATATCGGACAGGCCTTCATTATGGATAATGAAGAAGCCAACGAAGCACTTTCAGATGCATATAAGAGTGACCTGAGATATCAGGATATCACAAAACCATATTTTGACCGTATGAAAGATGCTGATGTTCTTCATAAAAAACTGTTCCTCGATATGCACTTATGGCTTCCGAATGATATTCTGTTAAAAGCCGATAAGATGACAATGGCTCATTCCTTAGAGCTTCGTGTTCCATATCTGGATAAGAAAGTCTGGGAGGTAGCACGTACTTTAGATTCCAGTCTCTGTGTAGACGGTCAGGAAACCAAGAAAGCCTTCCGTGCTTCTGCTCTTACCCACATCCCGATGGACTGGGCAAAGCGTAAGAAGATGGGATTCCCTGTTCCGCTCCGTGTATGGCTTCGCGAGGACAAGTACTACAACCGTGTCAAAGAAATGTTTGAAAAAGATTTCGTAAGCGAATTCTTTGACCAGGCTGTTATTCTGAAATGGTTGGAAGACCATAAGAATAAAGTCGGAAATTATCAGAGAAAAATCTATACCGTATATGCGTTCTTATTATGGTATGAACAATACTTCATTGTAAGACAATAGTAATAAATGTGATTTTTTAAAGGGTGGTCTCGTTTTAATGAGCCGCCCTTTTCTGATATCAGGATTCGCACCTTCGTTGCTTCCTACTGCTTCTCAACTATGATTCATAATCTTTTGTCTCTGAACTCTTTATATTAACTGAAAACTTCTTAATACAAAAAGCCACATTGTCAGTGTAAATGCACTGAACATGGTTGTCAGCATGACAACGCTAGATGAAAGAACCCCTTCATGTCCCATATTTCTCGCCATTACATAACCACTTACTGTTGTTGCTGAGCCCAGCATGACAAGAATCGCAACCAGTTCTTCATTTCGGAATCCGAATCCGACTGCCATTGGAAGAAATATTGATGCAAATCCAATCAGCTTAATAAATGTAGCCGTCATAGCCGGTTTCAGCTTCTTAAATGCCTTGCCAAATTCGAAAGTCGCCCCCATCGCCATAAGCCCCATTGGAGATGCAACTGCTCCTATTTTCGATACTGTCTTACTCAGAATAACCGGCATTGGAATCTTTAATGCTGACCATAATAATCCTGCCACAATTCCTATAATAATCGGATTCGTGATAATACCCCTAGCCGTTTTTTTGATTAACGCCTTATCCATACCTTTCTGCTCTGGCTGAAAAAACGATAAAACAACTACCGCCATAATATTATAGATGGGCACACTTCCAATAATCATAAGTGGTGCCATCCCTGCATTCCCGTATATATTCTGAATAAACGCAATTCCAAGAAGTGCGGCACTGCTTCGATAGGAAGCTTGTATAAATTCTCCCTGAATACTCTTATCCTTCCATAAAAATGATATTCCTGTTACAATTGCGATACTTGTCACTGTAACAAAAAAGCAGAAAAGCACAAACTTAATGTTCCACACTTCTTCAAAGTTTACAGTGGCTAAGTCTTCAAATACCATTACCGGAAGAGGTACCAGAAAAACAAACTTATTCATTTCCGTTGCAAAGCTCTCACTAATCCACCCTAATTTGCGAAACACAAGTCCCAATATCATTAGTAAAAATACTGGAACCGTTGCGTTTAAACTAAAAATTAAATTCTCCATTCCTTCTTTTCCTCGTATGTATTTATTTTCTGTTATGTATTATTCTCTATTTTTCAAAACCATTGTACTTCCTCTGTCTTATGCCTATAATATAACTATTAATACCATAAAGGAGAACTTATTATTTATGAAACCAATTTCATTTCAATATCCAAACGATAAAAAGCAATTATATGCTCTTGTAAATATGCAACTCAAGGGACTTATCGACCAGATTCCCCATAAAATTGCCAACCTCGCAAACGCATCTGCGTTGCTTGGTCAGGCACTACAAGATATCAATTGGGTCGGTTTCTATCTTTTAGAAGACAATCAACTGATTCTCGGTCCCTTTCAGGGCAAACCGGCATGCATCGAAATTTCTGTAGGAAATGGTGTCTGCGGTACTGCCGTACTGAAAGACGAAATTATGTTGGTTAAAAATGTACATGAATTTCCCGGTCACATTGCCTGCGACAGTGCATCTAATTCAGAAATTGTACTTCCTATTCACGCAAACGGTAAAATCGTTGGTGTACTGGATATTGACAGTCCCTTGCTTGCCCGCTTCGATGAAGATGACAAAAATGGTCTCTTTGAATTTGTGAAAATTTTGGAGCCGATGTTCTAGCTCTGCGTCTTTCCTTCCCTCTCATCCAGATATTCCTGATATATGTCCAGTGTTATCTGTGAATCTTCTACAGTCCGCCCCTTAAACTGGGGCAGGACTTCGTTTTCATACCATCGTTCTTCCAGACATTTTTTCATCCATCCCACAAGATTATTAATATAAGACTGTTGTTTTGACATAGAAAATGCTTTCTTTATAGCCTCTACATTCTGTCCGGAAGCCTGAATCAAAGTCTTAATATCCTGTATCGTAACCGGCTCATTTCCAAAAATATCAGCCACTTCCAATATCATTCCTTCCTGAATTTCCGGTTGTTTTGCTTCTAAAACATCAGGAATAATCTCCAGCATTTCATCTCCCCTTATGCGCCATAAATCCGAATGATGTGTACAATTCAGGTTCTTTCTTACCTTAAAACGAATTCCCGTTACTTTGCCACCTTTTCCGCTTTTTACCGGTTCATAGTCAAAACAAATTTCTGAATACGCAGATTCTTCCAGTTCTTTCTTTGCAACCTCCAGTACTTTTCTTCGAAAATTGCGCCAGTCATCGAAAGCTGCATCCTTGATTTCCTCAATTGCCTCTTCGAACCTCCCCTGTTCCACCAACCGCTTTACTGTCCTGGATGCATTCGCATCTACCACGTTTAAAGTAAATTTCAATTCAGCCAGAGAATATGGTGCCTTCGGTGGTCGTGGAACAATGATCTCATCGCTTCCCTCTTTCTCAAAACGATAGTACTGCGTGCGAAGGATTTCATAAATGCGGGTGGTAAAAAGTGATTTAAACGAACAGAGTACATCCAGACTCATTCTCGTATAATCCTTCTTCAAATTGTAAATGTGCGGCTTCATTTCCTTCGTAAAACGTGTTGTAAACACCCCATCCATGTACTCACATTTATTTACCACATTGAACATGATAAAATTCTCTTTCCCATCATCTTCAATACTGACCACATGTCCTAACGTCTCCTTAGATGCATCCCTAAGCCTTGTATAAATGGAATTACCACTGATATGCAGATAATCCTTTACATCCTTTGTTGTAACTCTGGCAATCAGCTCCCCGTCCTCAATCACTGCTTTCGCAATCGCAATATTCAAAAGCTTTCTTTCAAACAACGATGTGCTTGACTTGCTCTCAATCAGCACATTCGACCTTGAAACCATTTCCTGTCTCTGATTCTTTTTTTCCTTATCCCGATTTTCCATCTCTCCCATGTCTTTTCCCCTTATTCCTTAGTAAATAAATCCATCCTTCCGTTTTCGTGTACTATTTAGGTATACGTACAGAAAAATTTATTGAAACATGTGTACCTTTTAGGTAATTTAACTTAGTTTTAATACGTATAAGTTCTTTTTCGTGTACCTTTCAGGGTAGTTTTTCCCTTTTCGTGTACTAAAAAGGTAAACATAGTTATAAATATCGTGTACCAAAACGGTACACTTCTTCATATAATCTATATTTTCACTAACAAGCCTCTTTTTGTGTACTTTTCAGGGTATCTTTTTCCTTTTCGTGTACCAAACGGGTTAATCATTTTCTATAAATTGTGTACCGAAGAGGTACACTGCATATGGTGATTATACCTAAGATACTTGCATTTGTAAAGAACAAAATCGAACTTTTGTTCTTAGTGTACTTTTAGGGTTATTCCCCTAACCCTAAAAGTACACTTCTTTAACCCAAAAACTACACAAGTTGCACCTCTTTTGTACACTTCTTTAACCCAAATACTACACAAGTTGCACCCTTTTTGTACACAAAAAGGTCCTGAAAACCGCTTATTTTCGGGCTTTACAGGACCTTCTAATATAAAACAAATATAATTTAAAATATGTTGTTGTTATCTTTATTATATATAAATATATATGATGTCCAAATCCAAACCTTTAACTCCGTATACTCAAATAGAGATATATGTCTTTAATCCCTTCCCCAAAAAGTACACAAAATATATATAACAAAAAATGCCACCCCTGATACTCGTTATCAGAAGCGACACCTTTCCAGTGCGCCTTCAGGGACTCGAACCCTGGACAAATAGATTAAGAGTCTACTGCTCTACCAACTGAGCTAAAAGCGCATACCTTATTTCGAACACGTATGTTATTATATACCGTCTATTTAGAAAAAGCAAGCATTTTTTAAATTTTTCATTAATTTTTTTACCGAAAATGGCTATCTAAGCTTTTTCCCGTATATCTGCCAACGCAAAATGCCCCTCTTGTCATTTGACAGAGAAGCATTTTGCACATCTATATTTCTACACATCAAAAGAGGAATGAAATCATCTATTCTACATCCTGAAGAGCTTCCACTCCTTCCTCTCCAGTTCTTACTTTTACAACCTTCTGTACATTATATACGAAAATCTTTCCATCTCCGATATGACCTGTATACAAAGCTTTCTTGGCTGCTTCAATGACATCTGCAACTGGTATTTTGCTGACGATTACCTCTATCTTAATTTTAGGAAGCAGGGTGGCATCCATTTCCACACCTCTGTATTTCTCGCCTGCACCCTTCTGTATTCCACATCCCATAACCTGTGTTGCAGTCATGCCTGTTACACCCAAATCATTAAGTGCCTTTCTAAGACGATCATATCTTGAAAGTCTGGCAATAATTACAACCTTGTAAATTCCGGTGTCCGTTTCCACTGGCATAGATGCAACTTTTACAGACATCTCTTTCTGAAGTGTTGATGCCTTTGCATAATCATCTTCTCCCAAATCTGTATTTTCATTTACTTCCATTACACCACCGGTGACATCCATAATACTGAATCCTGCATAGGCAGATGCCAGACCATGTTCTTTCACATCCAGTCCGACAATCTCCTCTTCTTCTGTTACACGTAGCCCAACAGCCATATCAATTAATTTAAAAATAATTGTCATGGTTACAGCCGTCCATGCAAAAACACTAATCACTCCAACCAGCTGAATTCCTAATTGCTTAAATCCGCCCCCATAAAACAATCCATTGATCGTGCTTTCCGGTGCATTTGTTGTTGCAAAAAGACCTGTTGCAATAGTTCCCCAGATTCCATTAAGACAATGGACTGCCACTGCTCCTACCGGGTCATCCACATGTACCACATTATCACAAAACCATACACCAAATACTACCAGCAATCCCGATACAGTACCGATAATAATGGCACCTGTCCCGTCTACAACATCGCACGGTGCAGTAATAGCAACCAGACCGGCAAGGGAAGCATTTAAGCACATAGACACATCTGGTTTACCGTAACGTATCCATGTAAAAATCATACATACTACAGTTGCCACTGCCGGAGAAATTGTTGTTGCTGCAAAAATGGAAGCAAGCTGTGGACCGGTTGTAGCTGCTGCTCCGTTAAAACCATACCATCCAAACCATAAAATAAATACTCCAAGTGCACCAATCACGATATTATGTCCTGGAAAAGCGTGTACTTTTTCTACTTTTCCATTTTCATTTCTTGTAAATTTTCCAATTCGTGCACCTTCCATTGCAGCTCCTATAAATGCTGTGATTCCACCAACCATATGAATCGCACAAGAACCTGCAAAATCATGAAATTCCATCTGAGCAAGCCATCCACCGCCCCAGATCCAATGGGCTTCTATCGGATAAACAACCGCTGAAATAATTGCTGAATAAACACAATAAGAAAGGAATTTCGTTCTTTCTGCCATTGCCCCCGACACGATAGTTGCTGTTGTAGCGCAGAAAACCAGATTAAACACAAAATTTGACCAGTCAAAATTTGCATAATCTGTAAAGAATCCTAATGTTGGAACACCTACAAATCCTCCAAGTGCATCTTCTCCCAGAAGTAATCCAAAACCAAGCAGAATAAACGTACAAGTTCCAATACAAAAATCCATCAGATTTTTCATAATAATATTTCCTGCATTTTTCGCTCTGGTAAATCCAGTTTCTACCATCGCAAACCCTGCCTGCATAAAAAATACTAATGCTGCCCCAATCAGGAACCAGATTCCAAAAACTTCACTTCCGGCAGTCTCCGCAATCAATGTTGTCATTTCATTTGTCATACGTCATTCCTCCCATTCCCTGAAAATACACAAAAAGATGCATACCAGAGATTCCGGTACACATCTTCGTGTCAATTTTCTTAATTCTATTTTGTTTACGGGTTTCAGTATTTGTGAGCTCACACAATATTTATGTAAAAAGAAAAGCGCTCTGAGACTTTCATCTCAAAGCGCCTTCGCTTTTTATGGTTGTGATAATACACTACGTTTTTTATTTTGTCAAGTCATTTTTTCATTGAACAATTTTCATAAAGTCCTTTTCAATTCTTTCCGGATAGTGTAGAATGAATGAGGTTATCACAATTAGGAAGAGGAAAAGCTATGAGATTACGTAATATACCAGGGGCACATGATTATCTTGCATCACATCCCCTTGTAATAAAAAATGAAACCCGTTACCGCGGAACATGGAAAGAAACCTTTGAACATCCTGAAAACCCAATCCATATTGAAATCGGAATGGGAAAAGGACAGTTTCTTCTTACCCTGGCTAAAGAGAATCCCAATATCAACTATATCGGAATTGAGCGTTATTCCAGCGTCCTTCTGCGAGCTTTAGAGCATTACGATACAGAAGACACTTATCAAAATGTTACCAATATCCGTTTTATCTGCATGGATGCGCAAAATCTTCCTGAAGTATTTGCAGTCGGCGAAGTCGATAAAATATATCTGAACTTCTCAGACCCATGGCCAAAGGCCCGTCATGCCAAGAGAAGACTTACTTCCCGTCAGTATTTTGAACGCTACGAAAAAATTCTGGCATTTGATGGAATAGTGGAATTTAAAACAGACAATCTTGCCCTCTTTGAATTTTCATTGGAGGAAGTAGATGCCGCCGGATGGGTGATTCTTGCAAAAACTTATGACCTTCATAATGACCCTATGCTGAATCGCGGTAATGTTATGACTGAATATGAAGAAAAATTCTCTGGATTGGGACATCCAATTCACAAATTAATTGCTATGAGAAAATAAAGAGTAAACTATGGTTTATTGCTTCGCGTAAAATATATGCTGCCCGACTGTATAATATACACGGGCAGTATTTTTTTGCATATAATATATTAACTATAAAAGTATTTCGAGGATTTATATGCAAATGCGTAGAAAATGCTGTCACTCCTTTCGCTCGTTTCTATACTGTAACAAAAGATTAAATCATCGCCTGCTATGTTTATGTAATTCATTATCAGAAGTCTGTCACATATTAAATCCCAAGTGTAAACCTTGATATAAAAGGAGAATGCCATGAATATTCCAATTATTACCCCCAATGCATTAAATGAAATCTCGCGCGAATCCGGTCCCGTCGTTGTTGAATTTTTTGCGGACTGGTGTCCAAAATGTGCCATGATGAGTGATATTTTTTTACGAATTGCCGCCCGGCATCAGCATGATATTATTTTCAAGAAAGTAAATATTGAAATTTCCAAAAAAATAGTAGATGAACTTGGCATCGAAATTGTCCCTACTTTTATCGTGTACCAAAAGGGTAAAATCCTTGGTTATACATCTGGTGTATTATCAGAAGATGTATTAGAACAGCGGATTTTAGAATTGCTCTATCCTAATAAAACAGGGTATTGAAAGTTTCTCCTTCCAATACCCTGTCCATTTATTAATATCGTTTACAATTTGAAATCTTCTTCTTTCAGAATTACACGATCTGACTCATCTTTATTCTTGCCAAATACACGCTTCATCAGATGCTTCATATTTGCTTTCTGAGAATGTTCGATTGCTTCATCCATAATTTCTTTTACTTCTGAAACAGTTACCGCATGGTCTTCTCTCTGCATTACATCAATTCTGCTGTATAATGCCAAAATACCCATTTCATCAATACGATAACCATTTTCCTTGGCATAAGTCTGCCCGAAGGTTACCAGTTCATCGTTGATAAATACTGGCAATTCCAACTTAGAAGTAAATTTCTTCTTGAACTCCGGATTAGCTGCAAGCATTTTATCCATCGGTTTACGCTGCTCTTCAAGGATAAACAGAAGTTCTCCTGTTTGTCCGCCCATTGCTGTATTCAGCTTCTGGATGGTAGCTGGTGACATCTTAGAAGCTTTTTCAATAATCAGTGCACCGCCACGCAGCTTTTCAATAATCTCAGCAATATCCTTTTTGTTCAGAGATTCACCTGTCACAATTGCTACTTTTCCTTGTTTCAGATTTCTCTGTTTCTGAATTGCTTTAACAATATCTACAGCCAGAACCGTCTTTCCAGTTCCCTTACGTCCAATAATCAGGATATTTCCAGTAGACGAAGTACCGTATCTGTTCTTACATCTTCTATCATTATCAAGAACTTCCACTAACTGTTCACTGACACCACGAATCGGAACAAAATAAGAGAATAACTTTTTCTGTTCTTCAGTAAGACCCGCTTTCAAACCAATTTCACTGGTTGCGCTCAAGTCATATCTTCCCTGTACAACAAATCCAGTGTCGAACTTTCTTAAGCGTGCCTCAATCTCACTTTCCGTCGGTTCCTCAATAGAAACATCACTTTTAACTGGTTCTTCTTCATCCAGTTCTTCTACAGCTTTTTCTATCAATTCTTCTGGTTCTTCAACAATTTTCTCTGACGGTTCTTCAATCTCAAGGGCATCCTCATCTTCTATTTCATCATCAAATGCCTGATCAATTCTGAATTCATCCTCGACTTCTTCCTCGTCTTCGTACTCTTCCTCGTCCTCAGACTCTTCCTCGTCTTCGTACTCTTCCTCGTCTTCGTACTCTTCCTCGTCTTCGTACTCTTCTTCGTCTTCGTACTCTTCCTCGTCCTCAGACTCTTCTTCGTCCTCGTACTCTTCCTCGTCCTCAGACTCTTCTTCCGGTTCGTCATCAAGGAACATGTCTTCGATTAATTCACCCTTATTTTCGATTTCATCTTCATCTATTGCTTCGATAAATTCATCATCTTCAAAATCATCTGTCTCCGACTCATCAGGTTCATCCGTCTCTAATTCTTCCATTAATCTGCGAATATCATCTGAAAGAACAGACTGTGTCTCTGTCTCTGCCTTTTCAGATTCTTCTTTTTCTTTCTTAGCAGCCTTCTCACGGTCGATCTCGGCCTGATTTTCTTCAATAATCTTCGCATTCTCGCGCTGTGTTACTTCCCAGTTTGCCAGAATCTCTTCTATTTTCATCTGACCTGTAACTTCTGTGTTCTCTTTTGCAGGCTGATTCATCCGGTTAATTTCATTGATGTCAGCACCATTTGCAACAGCCACACCCGCTTTTAATATGTCAGCCAGATTATCACCGGTTATTGTAGTAACTATCTCGGATGTATTTTCAATCTTGGTTCTCGGAGTTGGTGCCTGTGGCCTCTCATTTGGTACACTATCCAAATCCGGTGTTTCAAGATTTCTTAATGGCTCTGGTAAATCCGGAATCTCAATTGTTCCGGTCACATGTACATTCTCACGAATCTTCTGTGCAATCTCAGGAGATGGCTCTGCAATTTCTTTTGGTTTCTTAAACAAAGGCTTTTTCTTATATTGGTCACTAATCGCATTCTGTCTGCGGTTATTATATTTTTCCTGCTGTATAGGAGTAAGTGGTTTAAAACGCATCTTTAACTCCATAGCTGCATACACATATCTGCCTTCACTAAACCATAAGATTAAGTCATCACACTCTTCCAGACATTCTGCCTTCATTCCTGCTTCATAATACAGTTTTGCAAGCTCATAAGCCCATTTTTCCACATATTCAGCACGTTTAAAATCTTCCAATGCCTCAATCTGCTGTGTAAGCGGTGCTTTCTGTGCTCTCAAAATCTTATATCGTAAAATATACTGATTCGGGTCCTTCGGTGCCATTCTTACAAATTCTTCATAGCAATCCATTGCCTCATCGAACAATCCAAGCTTTACAGATAAGTCACCTATCTGATATACAATTTTTCGACTGGAAGGAGCTTTATCATACGCAATAAATAAAATGTCACGCGCTTTCTGCAGTTCATCCATGTTCTCATAGACTTCACTGACAGTCATAAGCATCTGAATATTTTTCACCTTACGCCAGTCAATTGTATCTGCAATCTCCATAGCCTGCTTATATGACTTCTGTTCAACATATTCAAGCATTTGCTCTGTTTTCATTCGATATTCATATTTATCCAAACTTTCTCACCTCATACTAGTTATTTTCTTTTCGGTAAGTGTATACAGTTTTACTAAGTAAGTTTAACATACTCGTTAGTCAAAGTCAAAAAATACACAAGATTTTTTTCATCTTTATTAAGTAAATGTTACAAACTTATATCCATTTTCAAAATACTTACATCTCTCTGCAGTATTCGTTTTCCGGTTTTCCGCAAAAGAAAAAAATATCACCCAAATATTTTATACTTGAGTGATATTTTTTTATTCAATTATATTATTCTCTTTTTAATCGGAGGAATCATTTGATTCTCTTTCCTATAAGGTTCTATATAACCTGACCTTTTAACGGTCAATTACGATTATATATATTACAATTTAAAGTTCGAACCTTTGTCTACTATATACCTTTTACCTTCTTTACGATAACTGGTACTTGCCCTTTGATATTTCTTTACACATCATGGACACTTTAAATTGCTGTGGTATTTGCTCAATATGTATGCAAATTATAAATCTTGTATTATTTCTTCGGCTTTTTGCTTCCCCGATACTTTTACTACTCGCTTTTTATCTTGCCGATTATACTCTATCTATGGTAAAGGCCCATCTTATAGGAACATTCATTTGCCATACCACTTACATATTGAGTTGTCATCGATAAACTATCCAACGGTCTGAGCCCTCCTTATCTTTTTATTTTCCAAATTTAAATTATTTTCTACTTTCCACTCTTCTCTTCATACGAATCAAATAGTCTTTTTATAAAATTCGTTCAATATCTTTGGATTATCAGTTATAAAAATATTTTATATACTTCATCCACAAAACGCTTATAAACAAAACATATCTTTTCTTTTTAGAACTTTTTAATCTTCAAATATTAAATGATTTTATTTCCTATTTTCCGTTCGATTCTTCTTGTATGAAATCGATTATGGAGTTAAAAAACCGTTTCGAAATTTCCTTTCTCGTTAGAAATTTCTTCTCTTTTGGATTGATTAAATCATACCATTTAACGCTCATTTTGTCAATACTATTTCAATTATTTTTCACATTTATTTTTCTTTTTATCCATTTTGCATATTATTGTCAGATATATTTTAAAAGGAGCAAATTACTTTGCCCCTTTTCATTAATTGTTTTTCGTTGCTTTATAGTAATTAATCAAACAGCCTTTCAGAATAATCTCACGTTCTGCATCTGTCAGATCTCCCAATTTGAAATCTACTTCCTTCAACGTATCTCCGACAACATATGCATGAATGGTTTCCTGTTTTTCTTCTACTGCTTTGCGAATCTCAGGAACAAAGATATAATCTCCGTTTTTAAAAGAAAGTGTCGTATGCTCTTCTTCTGTGAGGAATGGAAGCATGCCCCAGTTAATCAGGTTAGAACGGTATCTCTTGGTTGCATATTCATTTGCTATGTTTGCCCAGCCACCAAGTACCTTCTGACAAGACGCTGCCTGCTCACGCGCAGAACCGTCTCCTGGCTTCACTGCAAAAATAGTACTTCCTATTCCAAGGTTTCCTCTGCCTACTTCCGGATAAGTCTGATTTACTACTTCCATTACAGACTTCAGTTCTTCCAGTACATTTAACGGACAATTGCCTGCCTCAATGGCTTTCTGTGCTTTCTGAACCTCTTTGGCACGTCCCACATATGCAGGATCTTTTCTGGAAAGCGCAAATTCCGCAAGTCCCAGTGGATTTGAGCGATAAGAAGAAGTTTCTCCAGAAGGAATCAGTTCATCTGTGGTTGTTACCGGGTCATGGATTTCTGATACTACTTTCAGAAGCAGATTCTCAGGTAAGGCACTCATTTCCGGCCAGTCCTTAATATTTGGCCCAAACTTGATTTCTACACTCGGGTCTGCAACTCCATGGCTGTCAAATACACGGTTTGCATAGATTGCGCTGTCAAAGAAATATTTCCGGTTCTTATATTCTACATCCATATCGGTGGCTGATGTCAGATAACCCTTATTTGCTGCCGTAGCCGCAATCGAACGTGCATCCATAAGTGCCACGGATGCAATCTGCCCACTCTGAAGCTTGCTTCCTTCTCTGTTCGGGAAGTTTCTAGTCGAATGACGGATGGAAAATGCATTGTTTGCCGGAGTATCTCCTGCTCCAAAGCAAGGTCCGCAGAAAGCTGTTTTCACAATGGTTCCTGCCTCCATAAGTGTTGCAACCGTTCCATTTTTCACAAGTTCCATATAAATTGGTGTACTTGCAGGGTAAACACTGAATGTAAATTCATCGGAACCTATGTATTTTCCCCGGATGATATCTGCTGCCGCGCAGATATTTTCAAAGCCACCGCCTGCACATCCTGCGATAATTCCCTGGTCCACATATAATTTACCATCACGCACTTTACTCTGAAGAGAATAATCTACTGCGCCCTCCAGACTTACCAGTGCTCTCTGTTCCACATCATGAAGCACATCTGCCAGATTTGCATTTACCTCATCGATAGTGTAAACATTCGATGGGTGGAACGGCATGGCAATCATAGGTTTGATTTCGCTTAGATTCACATAAACCATTCCATCATAATAAGCAACTGCTCCCGGATTCAGTTCTTTGTATTCATTTACTCTGCCATGAATATCATAAAATTCTTTAATCTTTTCATCGGTTTTCCAGATAGAAGAAAGACAGGTTGTCTCTGTAGTCATAACATCCACACCGATACGGAAATCTGCACTCAGCTTTTCCACACCCGGTCCGACAAATTCCATAACTTTATTATTTACATAGCCATTTTTAAATGTTGCCCCGATAAGAGCCAGTGCCACATCCTGAGGTCCCACGCCTTTGACAGGTTCTCCATCAAGATAAATGGCAATCACACCCGGCCTTTTAATGTCATAAGTTTTTCCAAGTAACTGTTTTACAAGCTCCGGTCCGCCTTCTCCCATTGCCATAGTTCCAAGTGCACCATAACGGGTATGGCTGTCAGAACCAAGAATCATTTTGCCACCGCCTGCCAGCATTTCTCTTGCAAACTGATGAATAACTGCCTGATGAGGCGGAACGTATACACCGCCATATTTTTTTGCACATGACAGTCCAAACATGTGGTCATCTTCGTTAATGGTTCCACCTACCGCACACAAACTGTTATGACAGTTTGTAAGGACATATGGCATTGGAAATCTTTCCAAACCAGACGCGCGTGCTGTCTGGATAATTCCAACAAAGGTGATATCATGGGAGGTCAGCTTGTCAAATTTAATCTGGAGGCGTTCCATATTATCAGATGTATTATGCTCTTTCAAAATATGATACGCAATTGTTTCCTTTGATGCCTCTTCCTTTGTAACCTCTGCTCCGGTTCTACTCTTTACAGCCGCCAGTGCTTCTGCATTTTCTTCGATGATTTCGGTACCATTTACAAGGTACACACCACCTTCATACAATTTCACCATATTTTACACCTCTTATTTTCTGTTTTTTTGCTTCGTATATTTCATTTGGTCTGAAACCATAAGCGCGATTTTAAAGGTCAGTGCATCTTCAAAGACACGTACATCCAGTCCTGTCAGCTTCTGTATCTTCTCCAGTCTATGCACTAATGTATTTCTATGAACATATAACTGTCTCGCAGTTTCGGATATGTTCAGATTGTTTTCGAAAAACTGATTCACGGTAGAAAGGGTTTCTTTATCAAAAAGACTTTCCTCCTGCCCATCAAATACTTCTTTTAAAAACATTTCACAAAGTGACTCCGGCAACTGATGAATCAGACGTCCAATTCCCAGTTCCTGATAGGCAAGCACCTCTTTTTCTGCATAAAAAATCCTTCCAACTTCCAATGCAATCTCTGCTTCTTTGTAAGCCTGTGGCACTTCCTGTAATTCATTTGTCAGATTTCCATAAGACACTCTTACATTTACCATGGCCTCTGTATTCATAATACTTACAAGCATACGTGCCATTTCATTTACCGCATTCATGTCTTCTTCTGTTTCTAACGATTTTACAAGGATAACATGTCCGTTGTCAACTGCTGTTACATAATCTCCCATTCCCGTAGTGTAAATTCCACGGACCATTTCAAGCACTACTTCATCATTCTCTCCCTTAGGTTCTATGAGAAATACCGCTCTTTTCTGTTCGTTCTGGATTCCAAGCCGTTTCGCCTGATTGTAAATGTCCACCCCCATCAGATTATCTGACACGAGATTCTGGATAAAACGGTTCTTATCCATTTTTACTTTATTCATTTCGAGGAGAGCCTGAAGCTGACTGACGCAAAGCCTTCCGCAGCGCATTGCTTCACGGCTATTTTCTATCTCCAGTACCAGAACATAAATCAGTTCCTCCTCATTTTCTACAGGAAATAAAGCCAGATTGTCCTGACTGGTATACGTCTTTTGCTGTTCTATCGGACTTTCCAAAAAACCTTTCACACTTTCCTTCATGTAGCTTTTCTCCACACCTACAGAGGCCAGTAATTCTCCCTGATTACTCCAAATGGAACAGTTACATTCCAGAATATCTCCTATTTCGTGAATTGTTTTCTGCAAAACCTGATTTGATAACACGGCATATCCTCCCTGACAAACTAAAAAGTTCACTGAACCTTTTTCACACACTTAATAACTCTAAGGAGACGTTGCAGCAACGTCTCCTTTTTAGTTCATCTCTATTCTACTTTAAAGTCTTTTAAGCAACTCTTCTCTTTCTTTTTCATATCCCGGTTTTCCGAGCAATGCAAACATATTCTTTTTATAGCTCTCTACACCCGGCTGATTAAACGGATTTACCCCAAGCAGATATCCGCTTACTCCGCAGGCAAATTCAAAGAAATAGAATAACTGTCCAAGACTATATTCATCCTGTGCAGGAATCCTAATCTTCAGATTCGGAACCTGACCGTCTGTATGCGCAAGAATCGTTCCGTTCATGGCATTCTTATTTACAAAATCCATATCTTTTCCTGCTAAATAGTTCAGTCCGTCAAGGTCAATCGGTTCTTCATTGATTACCAGTTCCCGTTTTGGTTTGTCAATCTCCACCACTGTTTCAAATAAGATACGGTTTCCATCCTGAATAAACTGCCCCATAGAATGAAGGTCGGTTGTTAAGTCTACTGCTGCCGGGAAGATTCCCTTTTGGTCTTTTCCTTCACTTTCTCCATAAAGCTGTTTCCACCACTCATCTACATAGTGAAGGCAAGGCTCATAATTGGCAAGAATCTCAATAGTCTTTCCTTTACGAAGCAGAATATTCCGGATTGCTGCATACTGCATCGCTGCATTTTCTGCAAATGGTGCTTCTAATGCTTCTTTCCGTGCAGCCTGTGCTCCTTCCATCAGCTTTGTAATATCAGCCCCGCTCACTGCAATCGGAAGCAGTCCTACTGCTGTCAGAACAGAGAAACGTCCCCCTACATCATCCGGTACTACAAATGTCTCATAGTCTTCTGTATCCGCAAGATTCTTCAGCGCACCACGCACTTTATCCGTTGTCGCATAAATTCGCTTTGCAGCCTCTATCCGTCCATATTTCTTCTCCAAAATAGACTTAAAAATACGAAAGGCAATGGCCGGCTCTGTAGTTGTTCCCGATTTTGAAATCACATTTACAGAAAAATCACGGTCCCCAATCGTTTCAATCAGATCATACAAATATGTACTGCTGATGTTATTTCCTGCAAAATAAATCTCAGGTGTTTTCCGGATTTCTTTTGAAACTGCATTATAGAAGCTGTGTCTTAAGTATTCTACCGCAGCTCTTGCCCCAAGGTAAGAACCTCCGATTCCGATTACCACCAACACTTCCGAGTCACTCTTGATTTTCTCTGCTGCCTTCTGAATCCGCGCAAACTCTTCCTTACCATAGTCTACTGGCAAATCAATCCATCCAAGGAAATCATTCCCTGCGCCCTGCTTTCCGACCAGCGTTTTACGCGCATTTTCTGTCGCAGCTTCCATATATTCCATCTCGTGTGTACTTACAAATGCTTTGGCTTTCGAGTAATCAAACAATATTTTGTCTGTCATACCATTTTCCTCCGTTAACCATTGATGTTTTAATTGTACCAAATCGCAATTTCTAACGCAAGGTAATCGGGAAATTATTCGCAGACAAAAATCCAGTCTTTCCTGATTTGCCATAATCCTGCCTGTACACTGTGTACTCCAGAGCAGTCACCCGATTTAATTGCCTCGTGATGCCGGAAAAGTCTGTTCCAGCTTTCCATAATCTTCTTTTTCCAGTCCGGATAAAAAGAAGTGAGCATAACATCATTCCAGTTCAGCCCCCGCATTGCCATATCCTCAAAAAATGCTTTTTCCTCTGCTTCATTTTCACCGATATAATTGAGGCGCATAATTTTATTCCAGTCCATCGCATCAAAAAATACTACCTCATCCTTCGGGACTGAAAGATGCAAAATATTGTCTGATTGGTCTACATTATACAAATCTGCAAATGCCCAATAAGGAAATTCTGCTTTTTCCGGTTTCTGCACATATTTCGGCATCTGACTGACAAACCATGAATATGCGGTCACGAAAATCGGGGCGCTTTCCTGATATTTGCGTCTTACATACTCTTCTTTCGAATAACATACCCCATCACGTTCAATCACATCCCACACCTTGTTTGTCTGTGCAGAATATAAAATTATTTTATTACTTTCGTTACCCATTCTTTTCTAATCTCCCATATAAGTCCATATTTTGAATCGTTTCCTACTTTTACACTGTCATCGAAGAGTCTGCTCCAGCTTTCCACAATTTCCTTCTTGATTTGTGGATAAAACTGGGTCATAAATGCTTTTACGTCATCTGTTCGATATATATCAAGCAGCTCCTGATGCCGCTTTTTATCCTCTTCATTTAACGCAATATAAGAATAGTTGAGTATGGTTCCCCATTTTGCAATATTGACCGATGTAATCTGTTCTTCATCCAAAGTCAGTTCAAATACCACACCTTCTTCACCGGAAAGCATTGTTGCCTCTTCATCAAACGAAACCCATACCGGATATTCCACATCCTCCGGTTTATTCGCTCTGTCCGGAGAATGTTGCACTAACCAGTCATACACTTCCAATACAAGCTTTGCGTGTTCCTGCAAATCCATATAAATGTAATCCCTCTTTGCAATATACCGTCCATTGTTCATGACTTTGTCCAGTACACTTTTATGCTGTCTTGTCCATACCTTAATTTTCCCCATTCCATTGCCTCCTTCACAAAATACTCGACTTTACCATTATCTTAGCAAATCTGTAAAAAAAATAGCCCTGCTTGTTCCGCTTCCCTGCTTCAAATACACATTAGTCGTATGTACAATAGCGTCTGCCTTCACTTTTGTAATATCATTTCTTATAATAGAAAAAGGCATGTCTGTCACCCCATTAAAAATATTGCTGCTGCAGCCGTTCCACTTCCTGCTTCATCTGCTCAACCACTTCATCCGGTGAAATAATTTTCACTCCATCTCCTAATGAAAATACCCATCCTAGAAACTGATTGCTTACATGGACATCCACATTGACTGTAAAATAATTTTCATCCTTTGGAATCATCATAATATCTTTGCCAAACCGGTCTATCATAACACCTGCCAGTTCATTCTTAACCAACAATTTTACTTTCTGCTCTTTTCCACCAAACATTCCAAAGCTTTTCTTGGCATAATCCGCCATATCCAGTCTTTCAAAATGCTCCTGTCCTTCTCGTTTTTCATCTGACATCTGGATGTGCAGCATCTTGTCCACCCGGTAATGTTTTAACGTATCCGCCTCGGAATCATAGCCCACCAGATAATAATTTTCATCATCCCAGGATAATCCCCACGGACTGATATGATAAAAAGCTCCACCATGACGCAATTTCATTTCCTTCTTCACATTCCACTGATAATACTGGAAACGAATTTTCTTGTTCTCTGAAATGGCATTGTGAATGGCATCTACTGTATAATAAATACTTTCGTTCATGGTCTTGATTCTTCCCGACACATAAACCTGACGTTGCAATTTCACTGCCTCATACTGGCTGACCAACTGCTCCAGTTTTTTAATCAATGCATTGGTTTTCCGCTCCGTGATAAACTTCGATGACTGAATAGCATCTACCAGAAGCTTCAGCTCCGGCAATTCAAACGGACGGTTCAGCACACGATAATGATAGCGACCACCTACAGGCTCACCCTCAACCTCTATTCCAAGCACTTCCAGATCTCTTAAATCATTGTAAATACTCTTTCGGTCTGCCGTTACGCCATAAGCCTCCAACGAAGATAAAATTTCAGGCATGGTGATGTAATGTTCATCATCCGTTTTCTCAAGCATAATCTGTGCAAGACGGTAAAGTTTGAATTTCTGATTGGTTCCTTTTGGCATGCTACTTCTTCCTTCCTATTTCTTCCGTCTGTTAAACTGAAAGCCAATCACTGCCCCAATGACTCCTCCAATAATATGCGCCATGTTTGATACATTATCCTTGATTGCAAATCCCTGATATATCTGCTGTCCAATGAAAATTGCAGCAACAAGGATGAACGTAAGTGGAATTTCACCTTCCCGGAATCCGGTAAATGATGCCAGAATGATAAATGCAAATACCACTCCGCTCGCACCGCAAAGTGCGACATTTGGGAAGAATATGTAATTGATTAAGCTTGTGGCTACTGCTGTAATTAATACCACCTTTAAAATCCGGTCATAACCGTATTTTTCTTCCAGAAGCGGGCCAAGTAACAACAAATACATGGCATTTCCTATAAAATGCTCCCATCCACTATGTCCAAATATATGAGTCACAAACCGCAGATAAGTAAGCGGATTGTGCAGGGACGAATGATACGTCATAAATAATAATCTTGTTGTCTGACCTCCGGTTAATACACCCATCAGTGTGGCAAAAAAGCAAATCGTCACCAGTCCAAGCGTCACTGGCGCATTGAATGATATTTTAATCTTTTTCATCTGAATCCTACCTTCTATTTTCCCTTATTTCCATTTTATATTTCCGTATTTTCCCATCTTTTTATACGGTAATTTCCCCATTTAAAATCCGCTTGTAATCTTCATAATTTTTCTTCAAAAGCTCCGGTGTGTTAAGCGAATATGGACATTTGCTCACACATTTACGGCAGTTAATACAATTCTCGATTTTCTTCATTTCTGCCTGCATATTTTCAGAAAGCCAAGCTGCAGAAGGTGCACGTCTGAGCATCAGGGACATTCTCGCACACTGATTAATCATAATTCCCTTTGGACATGGCATACAGTACCCACATCCACGGCAGAATTCACCCGATAACTCTTTCTGTTCCCGTTCAATATATTCCTTGATTTCGCCAGTCATAGACGGTGTATTTTCCATATAAGAAAGCCATTCTTCCAGTTCAGTCTCTCTCTGGATTCCCCAAATCGGAAGGACGTTATCATACTGGGTCATAAATGCCATGGCTGCTTCCGATTTATTAATCAGACCTCCTGCGAGCCCTTTCATGGCAATGAAACCGACATTCTTCTCTTTGCATTTTGCAACCAGTTCTTTCTCACGCTCTGCTGCAAGATAACTGAACGGATACTGCAATGTCTCATAAAGTCCGGATTCTACCGCATCAAATGCAATCTGAATCTTATGGGCAGTAATGCCTATATGACGGATTTTTCCCTGTGTTTTTGCCTCTAACATGCATTCATACATCCCCGTTCCATCTCCCGGTGCATATACCTGATTTGCACAATGGAACTGATAAATGTCGATGTAATCTGTCTTTAATAACTGAAGGGAAGTCTCAAGCTGCTTCCAGAATTCCTCCGGTGTATGTGCCATCGTCTTGGTGGCAATATAAATATTTTCCCGCACATCGCTCAGTGCCTCTCCAACCTTTTCCTCACTGTCAGAATATGCCCTTGCCGTATCGAAAAAACGCATACCGCCTTCGTATGCTCTCCTTACAATCTTAACTGCCACTTCTTTGCTGTCTCTCTGAATCGGAAGTGCCCCAAATCCGTTCTGTACAACCTGAATCCCGGTTGAACCAAGTGTAACCATTTTCATTTTCTATCACCCCATATAATAAAATCTGTTTTCATTTTCTTCCTATTATACAAGAAATACTAAAAAATGGGAATGCATTTTCACATTCCCATACTTCATAACTGTTCTTTCTCCTTTACAAAATCCCCTTGACTCTTATCTGAAACAGATGTATCATCAAAGTGAAACAAGTGTATCATTCTATATTTTTAATGTCAATTGTTTTGAGTGTGACTGAAACAAAGGGGGAATGATTGTATCACATGGATAAGAAAAATGAGGCAAATGCACTGGTTATTGAATGTATCACTACCGCACTTCTCGAAATGATGAGAAAGCAGTCTTTTGATTCGATTACCATTACAGACCTGACAAAGAGAGCCGGGGTAGGCCGGGTATCATTTTATCGGAATTTTACCAGTAAAAAAGAGATTCTTGCCCGTTATCTTGACAAACTGCTGCAAGAATGGGGCTCGGAATTTGAATCGAAGCACGACCCATCCTTTTTTTCTGAGAGCTTTATACGACATTTTTATAAATACAAAGATTTTTATTTACTACTTTACCGTTGTAATCTTTCTGAAATGATTTATGAAAGTCTGCGTCAGGGAACAAAACTTGACGATTCTCAGAATAATATGGAGCGTTATCTGAAATCAATGACCGCCGGAATGCTCTTTGGTTGGGTCGATGAATGGATGCGTCAGGGTATGCCGGAAAACCCGGATGAAATTATATTGCTTTCTGCGCAGGCAGCCGCTGCTGAACAGGCAGTTTCAAAAAAGGAGGTATAGATTGAAATGAATTACGCATTTATCAATGGAAAAATATTAGATGGCACAAAGGACATGGAAGTTCAGGAAGGACTTTGCATTCTGACAAACGGAAAGAAAATCGTGGATATCGTCCCTGCCGGTTCTGACTTGAATGGATATGAAAAAGTTGACTTAGGCGGAAAATACATTCTTCCGGGTCTGATTAACATGCACGTACACCTTGCCGGAAATGGAAAACCGCAGAAGAAACAGCGTGATAATGAAAAATTAGTCCGCAGGATTATGAGTTCTTCTCTCACACGCGCTGTCGCTTATAAAATGGTATGTGGATTTGCGAAAGACGAACTTCTCAGTGGTGTAACTACAATCCGTACCGTCGGAGGTCTTGGCAATTTTGATACAAAGCTCCGGGATGAAATTGCCGCAGGCAGGAAAACGGGCCCACGTATCCTTGCTGCCAATCAGGGAATCTCCGTCCCAGGCGGACACATGGCAGGTTCCGTAGCTGTCGCTGCCGGCTCTGTTTCCGAAGCACTTCAGCATATGGAAGAATCAAAAAAAGAGAACGTAGATTTAATCAAATTAATGATTACAGGCGGCGTCTTGGATGCCAAGGAAAAAGGTGTTCCCGGAGAACTGAAAATGAAACCGGAAATGGTCCGTGCAGTCTGTGAGAAAGCGCATGCGGATGGCTATATTGTTTCTGCCCATGTAGAATCTCCGGAAGGCGTCCGTGTCGCTCTGGAAAATGGGGTGGATTCCATTGAACATGGTGCAAAACTGGATGAAGAAATGATAAGACTTTTCAAAGAAAAGAATGCATTTCTTTGTACTACTATTTCCCCGGCTCTGCCTTATGCTTTATTTGACCGTTCTATTACAAATGCTTCCGAAGTGGAGCAATACAACGGCAATGTAGTATTCGAAGGAATCATTGACTGCGCCAAAGCTGCACTTGCAAATGACATCCCGGTTGTCCTCGGAAACGACGTAGGATGTCCATGGATTACCCAGTATGATTTCTGGAGAGAACTTTATTATTTCCACAAATATGTAGGAGTTTCTAATGCATTTGCGCTCTACACCGCAACAAAGCGCAGTGCAGAAATGGCAGGAATCGGTGACATCACCGGAAGCATCGAAAAGGGAAAATGCGCAGATATGATTGTTACTGCCCAGAACCCATTAGAAGATCTGCGTGCTCTCCGCCATGTGGACATGGTAATTGCAAATGGAGCCGTAATCAATCATCCACAAATCAAGAAAAGACCTCAGGTTGAAGCAGAACTGGATAAATTTATTCAGGACTAAACCTTTCCATAATAAATGGACTAAAAAAAATGTCTGGATTTCACGCAATGGAAATTCCAGACATTTTTCACGCATTATCTGCTGCTTCTCTTTCTAAGTACTACTGCTAATGCAAATAAAACTACTGCAAATCCCATACCAATAATTGGCATTGCAATATTCGCTGTATCTCCTGTCTGAGGATTGTTTTTCTTTACATTTGTTTTGTCGTTCTTGTTGTCCGTGGTATTGTTCTTATTATTGCTGTTTCCGCTATTGTTTCCATTATGATTGCAGTTATTATCATCTTGTCCATTTCCCGGATTCGGGTCTGGATTTTCCGGCTCTGTCGATGCTGACTTAATGCTAATCTTCTGACTTGCATAATAATCACCATTCTGAGTATCAGATACTTTAATAATCCACTGGAGTGCTCCGGCATACTTCTCCGCATTCGGAAGTGTAACCGTCATTGTCTTTTCCGCTGCACTTCCCTGAACTTCTACTTCCTGTGCTTCTACTGCAACCGTCTCTTCTTCTCCATTTGCACCCTGCTTGATATAAGAAATCGTATAATACATCTTATCTGGAAGTGCTGTTCCCTTTACGGTAACTGTCACATCTCCGCCCTCTGTCTCAATCTCTGAAACAGATGCATTCACCTCATTTATCTCAGGCACAATTTCCACCTCGCTGGAATCGTATTCTACAACAACCGGATACATGGAAAGCGTATTCATGGAAAATGTTACTTTATTGTTTTTCTGTGTAAATGGAACCTGCTGCAAATTCTGATTATCATCTACATAATATACATTCTTTACCGCTTTTGTATTGTCCAATTGTTCCGTAATCTGATAATCTCCTGCTGCAATATAAGCAATTTCCCATCTGTGCGGATTCACAACTTTGATATCGAAGACTTCATAATCCTTGCCTGTCATTCCCTTAACGGTGCTCTTATCCAATTTACGGTCCAGTACAAGGAAATCCTTGAAATTCATTCCCGTAATCGTCGTATTCCCGGCTACATTTTCATAAATACCCTGATAGATATCATCATAATTGGTATTTGTAAGTACCGTGTCATTCTTGTGCCCATCTGACTTATTTACCAGATAAATGTTATCTACTTTTGCACAGCTTGAAAAATCATAGGTATACTTTCCTGCACCATATTCGGATTTATCCTTAATTACAATCGGGAATGGCTCCACTGTAAAATTCGCATTATCCACGGTAACCATATAAACTACATCTTCCAGAAGATCCACGTTCAGCCTTGCATTGTTTCCCGAAGAAACCTCGATTGTCTCAATATTACTGATAAATTTAAAATTAACATTGAACAACCGGCCCCCCTGCGTCGTATACACTCCCATATTCGACCGTACTCTTTGTCCTTCTCTGGAAGCTTCACCCGGCTGTTCTCTCTTTGTGAGCTCAAGTGAAGTTACTTCCGGATAATTTCCGGTATCCACGTTCTTCTTAATGTCAACTAAATGTCCGTCCTTTACCCATACATATACATTTGACATTTCGTACTCGGAGTCTTCTGCCCAAATGATATAATTGTGATTCTTTACCAGATTCAACTCCGGCAGCTTCCCATTTTCCGATGTCACTTCCCGTTCAATCACCTGCTTGGTACTATTGAAAATAACAAACTTTATTTCCTTATCTAATGGACTTGCCGTAGAATCCACAAGCTTATTTACCGCTAATCCCGGAATTGTCACTGTGTCTGTCGAAAAAATATCTTTCTGCTGATATGCGGGTATCTGGTGATCTGGCATCCAGGATGCCTGCGATACACTGACCGGTATCTGCGTCATGGCTAATGCAATACCCAGAACTGCACCTAAAACTCTTCCTCTCCTACGTTTCATTTTTATCTCCTCCTCATATAGATTGAATCCTTAAAGTCTTATATCATCATAATAACATATCTGTTTTTCTTTCAGAAATAGAAAAAGTAAATAAATGCAACTTTTTATCCGTCTTTATTATAATACATGATAATCTTATCCAGCCAACAAAAAAAGGTTGATTTCTCCACCAATACCGCATATAATAAACACGTTAAATTACATATTCGGCAATAGAGGCGCGAAGGTTATGAGTATCTGTCCGGAGACCGCGGAGTCACTGAAAGATCGAGAAAGGAACATTCGCCGAAACATGCAGTTTCCGCAGGCTGCAGCAGTTGGGGTACAGTCGAACAGGCTGTGCACTCTCACCGCATGGTGGAGGAGCTATTGTTTCATACACATAGATAAGATGATAATGAAGCAGTGGGTAACCACTGCTTTTTTCTGTGTAAAAATTCGTTGCCGAACACACAAAGGAGGATTTTTAAAATGATAGGTTTTCTTAACTGGCTTGACGGGGTTCTCTGGGGAGTCCCGCTGATTGCACTCATGATTCTGACCGGACTGTATTTCACAATCCGCTCTAACTTCTTTCAATTCCGGCACTTTGGCTGGATTATGAAACGAACCATTGGAAAAATGTTCCACAAAGAAGATGTTGCCAGCGAAGGCAATGGTATGCTGACTTCTTTTGAGGCCATTTCTACCGCCATTGGTGGAACCGTTGGTTTCGGAAATATCGCTGGTGTAGCAACTGCTGTAGCTGCAGGCGGCCCTGGTGCGATTATGTGGATGTGGCTGTCTTCTCTTCTTGGTATGATTCTGAAACAGGTAGAAGTGACTCTGGGTTGCTACTATCGCCATACAAACGATAAGGGCGAATATTATGGTGGCCCTACTTATTATATGGAATGTGGGCTTGGTGAAGAAAGACACTGGGGCAAGCTTTGGCTGATTCCGGCTATTATCTTCGGAATCGGTATTTTCTCTACTTTCTTCGTAACCTCATCTACATTAACTGCTTCTCAGGTTGTTGCCGGTGCATTCAACCTTGAAAATATCAAAATTGGCAGTTTCCAGATTGAAGGTGTTATCCTTGTAGGTGCTGTATTATGTATCATTACTTACATTGTTACAAGTGGTGGAACAAAGAAAATTGCTACATTATTCAGTAAATTAGTTCCGTTTATGAGTCTCCTTTACATTTTAATGGGTTTTGGTATGATTCTTGTAAATATTAACCGTGTTCCATCTGCATTTGCAGCAATCGTAACAAATGCATTTACCGGAACTGCAGCAATCGGTGGTTTTGCAGGATGTGCAGTCAGTGAAATCGTCCGTGTCGGTATGGCCCGTTCCGTATACTCTAACGAGGCTGGATGGGGTACTTCACCAATGATTCATTCATCTGCAAAGACTCCTCATCCGGTAGAGCAGGGACTCTGGGGCTCTTTCGAAGTATTTTTTGATACCATGATTATCTGTACAATTACAGCATTGTCTGTCATTTTAAGTGGACAGTGGACAGATGGAACAAATGGTGGTACTTTAGCATTAAATGCATTTGCAAGTGGCTTTGGTAAAGGCGGAAGCATTCTACTTGCCATTATCATGGTCATCTTTACCGTAACTACTTCCGGCGGATGGTTTACTTACTATCTTGCAATTCTGGAACACCTTTACAAAAAAGAAGGTCTCATGAAAGACATCGTAATGAAGCTTTTTTATGCAGTGCGTGCCCTTCCGGGACTTCTCTGGACTATTTATCTGGTAAAGACAAACAATCAGGGATTTATCTGGACAGTAGTAGATATCACTTCCGCAATTCCTACATTTGTCAATGTGGCAGTGGTACTCATTCTGTCAGGACAGTATTTCAAACTGCTGAAGGACTACAAAGCACGTTATCTTGGAATTGGTAAAGTGGATGAAAATACTTGTCTCTTCTATGAGGACAAGCAGGCAAAAAACTAACAAACCATTTGCAAAATTATAAATGGAGGCAGACATGAAAACAATTTATAAAAACGGTGCTGTCTATACCGGTGAACTTCCACTGGTACAGGCATTTGCAGTAGAAGATGGAAAATTTATATTTGCCGGAAGCAACGAAGAAGCAGATGCACTTGCTTCTGATGGTGCAAAGGTCATTGATTTACAGGGTAAATTCGTATGCAGCGGCTTTAATGACAGTCATATGCATCTGTTAAATTACGGTGGCAGCCTTATGAAAGCGCAGCTTGCCGAACACACAACCAGTTTAGCAGATATGGTAAAATGCCTTTCTGATTTCCTTGCAGAACATCCTTGCAAAGAGGGTGCATGGCTTCAGGGCCGTGGCTGGAATCAGGATTATTTTACCGATACGGAGCGTATGCCGAACCGCTATGATCTGGATAAGGTATCAACGGATACTCCGATTTGTGCCGTCAGAGCCTGCGGTCACTGTCTGGTGGTAAACAGCAAGGCCCTGGAAATCTTAGGTGTTACGGCAGACACTCCTCAGCCGGAGGGCGGAGAAATCGGAATGGAAAATGGTGAACCGGACGGACGTTTCTTCGACAATGCCATGGATGCTGTCTATCAGGTCATTCCGGTTCCAGATAAGGAAGAAATCAAAGATATGCTTCGCATTGCCTGCAAAGCATTAAACAGCTATGGTGTTACAAGCAGTCAGACTGATGACTACTGCGTATACCGTTCTGTTCCATGGCAGACAGTCAATGATGCTTATAAAGAACTGGAAGCATCCGGTGAGCTCACAGTCCGTGTCTATGAACAGAGCAATTTTACAGACCTTCTTTCTTTGAAAGAATTTGTGGAAGCAGGAAATGTAACCGGATTCGGAACAGAAATGTTTAAAATCGGACCACTGAAAATGCTTGGTGATGGTGCCCTTGGTGCAAGAACTGCGTTTCTCAGCCGTCCTTACGCAGATGACCCATCTACTTGCGGAATCCCAGTTTTTACTCAGGAAACCATGGACGAAATGATTGGTTATGCAAATGCACATGGCATGCAGGCTGCTGTCCACACTATCGGAGATGCCTGCCTTGACAGGGTACTGAGTGCCTATGAAAAAGCACTTGCTGAGTGTCCGAGAGACAACCACAGACACGGTATTGTCCACTGTCAGATTACAAGAGCAGACCAGCTTGAAAAGATCGCGAAGCTGAAGCTTCATGTATATGCACAGAGCATTTTCCTTGATTATGATAATCATATCGTGGAAGAACGTGTCGGAAAAGAACTGGCTTCTACAAGCTATAGTTGGAAAACACTGATGCAAAAAGGAACTACCGTCAGCAACGGAACCGACTGCCCGGTAGAACTTCCGGATGCAATGAGCTGTATGCAGTGTGCCGTTACCAGAACGACGCTTCGGGATAACGTAGGACCATATTTACCAGACCAGAAATTTACTGTTCAGGAAGCCCTTGACAGCTACACCTGCTGCGGCGCATACGCAAGTTTTGAAGAACATGTCAAAGGAAAAATTGCAGAAGGTATGCTGGCCGACTTCGTAGTTCTCGGAGAAAATCCATTTGAAACAGATGAAAGTCATATCAAAGATATTCCTATCTGCCAGACCTTCCTTGGCGGAAAGAATGTTTATAGCAGATAACATAAAAGATATATAAAATGATGGTTTTCCCCATTGTAACACAAGAGCCTTGCTTTTTCATGTACACATGACATGATGTAACAAGGCTCTGTTTTTGTTGATACTGTTTCATTTTATGACACCTGCCGATTTCATCCGCTGAGATTACAATACATAATAATGTGGAATAATATCCTCATAATGTCCATCAGGCATTCTGAATCCTCCCGGAATTACCCCAAGCTGCGTAAATCCAATTCTCTTATAAAGATGCAGTGCATGCGTATTGCTCGCAACAACAGCGTTGAACTGCATGACCTTAAATCCTTTTTCCTTTGCCTTTTCCAGACAGTCCAGCACCAATTTCTCCCCGATGTGCTGGCCACGAATATTCCGTTTCACCGCATAGCTCGCATTACAGATATGTCCGCATCTTCCTACATTATTTGGATGTAAAATATAAAGTCCTACCACTTCTCCTGTCTCTTCGTTTTCCGCAATACCTGTATAAGTCTGTTCCTTGAAGAAAGCATCTCCGCTTTCCTCTGTCAAATCCTCTTCCTGCGGAAATGCGACTCCGTCATCTACAACCTGATTCCAGATTTCACAGGCTGCCGCTGCATCTTTAGATGTATATTCTCTAAGCTTAATGTTCATTATCCCGTTCCTCCATTTCGTACTTTCATAAGTTTGTATTTATTATAGAAACTGGCAAATCATTTTACAAGAAAATTTTGTTATTGGTTTTATCTATATGCTACTTATATATATAAGAAATTTCTATTTGTTGTAATCTGTCAAAAAGGCTACAATAGACACTAGAGATTTATATGCTATAGGAGGCAATACAATGGAATTAATTAAAGACCTGCCTGAGATTTTCGAAGAATTTGCAGAGCAGAGACAGAAATCATTCTTAACAATGAAAGAAATTAAAGACAAAGGAATCCCTGTAATTGGTGCATACTGTACTTATTTCCCTCAGGAAATCGCAATGGCTATGGGCGCTGTAACAGTAGGCTTATGCTCTACCTCAGACGAGACAATTCCAATTGCAGAAAGAGACCTTCCAAAGAACCTATGTCCACTTGTAAAATCAAGCTACGGTTTTGCCGTATCTGATAAATGTCCATTCTTCTATTTCTCTGACGTAGTTGTCGGTGAAACAACTTGCGATGGAAAGAAGAAAATGTATGAATTAATGAAAGACTTCAAGAATGTCTATATCATGGAACTTCCTAATACACAGAATGCAGAAGCTCTTAAATTATGGAAGAGCGAAATCATTCGTTTCAAAGAATATCTGGAAGAAACATTTAACGTAGAAATTACAGAAGAAAAGCTTCGTCATGCAGTACATGTTGCAAATGAAGGAAGACTTGCACTTCGTAAATTCTATGAATTAATGAAGAATGACCCGGCTCCAATGAATGGCTCTGACCTTTTCGGTGTACTTTACGGAAGCCAGTTCAAATTCGACAGAGAAAAAATGCCTGGTGAAATTGATGCACTTCGTGAAAAAATCGAGAAAGAATACGCAAACGGCGAGAAACCTGCAAGAAAGAAGAGAATTCTCTTAACCGGATGTCCAAGCAGCGGTGCTCCAATGAAGGTTGTAAAATCAATCGAAGCTAACGGTGGTAATGTTGTATGTTACGAAAACTGCGGTGGTGCAAAATCTGTAGACCGTCTTATTGATGAAGATACAGACGATATTTATCAGGCAATCGCAGAACGTTACCTTGCTATCGGCTGTTCTGTTATGACACCAAATCCAAACCGTTACGAATTACTTGGAAGACTTCTGGATGAATACCAGATTGAAGGTGTTGTGGAAATGACACTTCAGGCTTGCCATACATACAATATCGAAGCTAAGAGCATAGAGAAATTTGTAAACTCAAAGGGAATCCCTTACATGCATGTTGAAACAGATTATTCTCAGACAGATGTTGGACAGCTCGATACACGTATCGCAGCATTCTTAGAAATGATTTAATAATTGCAAAAAATATTTCCTTGCAATCTCCGCAATACGGGGTATAATTATTGGTGATACAAATAAGTTAAAAATGGGGTGCTTGCGTAGGCAGGCTGAGAGTAAGCGGATGCTTTAACCCAGAACCTGATTTGGATAATGCCAACGTAGGGAAATATCGCACAGAGTAAGTAGATGCAGAATCCGAGGTTGGATTCTGCATTTTTGCATACTTAGGAAGGAATCTATATGAGAAATTTTGACAAGAATTGCCTTCGGCTGTATGCGGTAACGGACCGTAGCTGGCTGGGAGACGAAACATTATACACACAAGTTGAAAAAGCCTTAAAGGGTGGAGCTACCATGATACAAATCCGGGAAAAAGAACTGGATGAGGCTCATTTTGAGCAGGAAGCACGGGAAATCCAGCAGTTATGCAAATCCTATAAGGTTCCTCTTATCATCAATGACAATGTTGCTCTTGCCAAGCGTATCAACGCAGACGGCGTGCATATTGGTCAGTCAGACATGCAGCTTGTAAATGCAAGGGAGCTGCTTGGCGATGATAAAATCATTGGTGTAACGGTCAAAACGGTTGAGCAGGCAAAAGAAGCCGAGGCTTCAGGGGCAGATTATCTTGGTAGCGGGGCTGTATTTGGCAGCAGTACCAAGACAGATGCAAAGCCGATGGACCATGCCTTGCTTCAGCAGATTTGTGAAAGTGTATCTATTCCAGTTGTGGCAATCGGTGGAATTACCTCCGGAAATGCTATTCAGCTTTCGGGACGCGGTATCGCAGGGATTGCTGTAGTCAGTGGCATTTTTGCAAACCCTGACATCGAAGCAGAAACCAGACACTTGCTTGAACTGGTAAACAACATTTTATAACTGTTTGTTTCACAGAAACAAGAGCGGTAAATTGGGGGCACCACCTTTTATCGCTATAAAAAATTAATGCAAAGGAGAATGAATATGAACACAGCATTAACAATCGCTGGAAGTGATTCCAGTGGAGGCGCCGGCATTCAGGCAGATATCAAGACAATGACCGCACATGGAGTTTATGCCATGAGCGCCATTACGGCACTTACTGCCCAAAATACAACCGGCGTAACAGACATTATGGAGGTAACTCCAGCATTTTTGGCAGAGCAGCTGGATTGTATTTTTACAGATATCTATCCAGATGCAGTTAAGACAGGCATGGTTTCATCCAGCGCGTTAATTGAAACCATTGCAGAAAAGCTTTCTGCTTACCACGTAAAAAATATTGTGGTCGACCCTGTCATGGTGGCAACCAGCGGAGCGCGTCTCATCAGTGAAGAAGCCATCGGCACTTTGAAAAGTAAATTATTACCGCTTGCTACTGTAATCACACCAAATATCCCAGAAGCCGAAGTGCTCTCTGGTATGGAAATAAAATCAGAAGCAGATATGGAAAAAGCAGCAAAAGTGATTTGTGAAACCCTCGGCTGCGCAGTTCTTTTAAAAGGCGGTCATCAGCTTAACGATGCCAATGACCTTTTATATCAGAAGGATGCTGAGCCAGTATGGTTCCACGGAAAACGTATTGACAATCCGAATACACACGGAACAGGCTGCACGCTTTCTTCTGCAATTGCGTCAAACCTTGCAAAAGGCTACGACCTGGAGACTTCCGTCAAATATGCAAAGACCTATATTTCCAGTGCTCTCGCAGCAATGCTTGACCTTGGAAAAGGCAGTGGCCCTATGAATCATGCATTTGCCATTAAAGGCGAATATTTTGAATAGGAGGGACACGACATGGAAAATAAAGGAACTTCCGTTTTCAGTAACGGACTTATCTGGTTTGGTGCCGGTGTTTCCATTGCAGAAATTCTGACTGGAACCTATTTTGCACCACTTGGATTTGAAAAAGCACTGGCTGCCATCCTTCTTGGACACCTGATTGGTGGTCTGATGATGTTTGCAGCCGGCATGATTGGAGCTCGCGAGAAACGCAGTGCTATGGAAACAGTAAAAATGAGTTTTGGTAGCAAGGGAAGCCTGCTCTTTGCCATCTTAAATGTCCTTCAGCTCGTAGGATGGACCGCTATTATGATTTATGATGGTGCACTTGCAGCAAACGGAATCTTTGCATCCGGTGAATGGCTCTGGGCTATCGTTATCGGTGTACTGATTATTGCATGGATTCTTGTTGGACTTACCAATCTCGGAAAACTGAATACCGTTGCCATGGCAGCGCTTTTTGTACTTACCCTCGTTTTATTTAAGGTTATTTTCTTTGGCGGAAACGGAGCAGTTTCCGTTGTAGATGACAGTTTAAGCTTCGGAGCCGCTGTAGAACTGGCTGTAGCAATGCCTCTTTCCTGGCTTCCACTTATCAGTGACTACACAAGAGAGGCAGAAAAGCCATTTGCAGCTACCTTTGTCAGCGTTGTTGTTTACAGCATTGTCAGCATTTTCATGTACATCATCGGTATGGGCGCAGCCATTTACACTGGCGAGTCCGATATTGCCCAGATTATGCTGAAGGCCGGATTTGGTATTGTAGGATTGCTGATTATTGTATTCTCAACCGTAACAACCACTTTCTTAGATGCCTACTCTGCCGGTGTATCCTGCGTATCCATTTCTTCTAAAATTCCGGAGAAATGGGCAGCTATTATCGTAACGATTATTGGTACAATTGCAGCCATCGTTTATCCAATGGACAACATTACGGATTTCCTGTACTTGATTGGTTCCGTATTTGCTCCAATGATTGCTGTACAGATTGCTGATTATTTCATTTTAAAGAAAGCAGAGTCTCTTACAATTTCATTTGATGTAAAGAATCTGCTCATCTGGCTGGTCGGATTCGTGCTTTATCGTGTACTTATGAGGGTAGACACCCCAGTCGGAAATACCTTACCTGATATGGTGATTACAATTGTTCTCTGCCTGATTGTAAATGCAGTTATGAAAGCGGTAAAAAAACAAAAATAACTTTTCTGTCCTCCTGGACAGAGAAGGAAAGAGAGGACAAAATGAATCACACAAACATCAAAAAAATGACACTTACCGCTATTTTTGCAGCTGTTGCTGTGGTTGGCAGTTTATTTTCTTTCCCGGTATTCGGCTCCAAATGTGCACCGGTGCAGCATTTAGTCAATGTTTTATGTGCTGTACTTGTAGGCCCGTGGTGGGGACTTGCAGCCGCATTTATCTCATCACTCATCCGTAATCTACTGGGAATAGGAACACTCCTTGCTTTTCCGGGAAGTATGTGCGGCGTATTACTTGCAGGGCTTTTATATCAGCATTTCAAAAAACTGCCATACGCATACATCGGTGAAGTAGTAGGAACCGGTATTATCGGCGGTATGCTTTCTTATCCAATTGCTTATCTTGTGATGGGAAATAAAGCTGCTGCCCTCTTTACCTTTGTCATTCCATTTTTAATCAGTACCTGTGGCGGAACAATTATTGCAATCTGTATCACGGTACCGTTAAAGAAATCTGGAATGCTCGCAAAAATGAAGGAAGGGTTAGACTAAAATGGAAATGGCGTCACTTCACGTGGATAAATTTTATACGGAAATCAAAAAGCAGCACCCTGTCATCCACTGCATCACCAATGCAGTGACGGTCAATGACTGTGCAAACATTCTGCTGGCAATCGGTGCTTCTCCTGTGATGGCACATCATCCACTTGAAGTGGCTGAAATTACAGAGGGGACTTCCGCTCTAGTATGCAATATGGGTGCAATCGCAGATTATGAAGCAATGCTTGCCGCCGGACATCGTGCAAAAGAATTAGGACATCCTATTGTGATTGACCCTGTGGGCGTGGCAGGTTCTTCTTATCGGAGAGCGCAATGCATCGCTCTGATCCATGCCCTGCATCCAGCCTGTATCCGGGGAAATTATTCTGAAATCCGTGCTTTGATTCAGAACAAAAAAACAGCAGCCGGAGTGGATGCTGCACCTGAAGATTCCACCGAGACCAACTGGAATGCATTTATCTCAGATTTAAAAGCCTATGCGTCTGCGGAGCAGATGATTGTAATTGCGTCAGGTGAAACCGATATCATCACCGATGGAATAACAACATACCTGTGTCACAACGGTGATTCTCTCATGGCAGACATCACCGGTTCAGGATGTATGTCCTCCTGTCTGCTTGGGGCATTTCTTGGAGCAACATTTTCTTACGAATACTCTCAGGCAGCTTTACTTGAAAGTGCAGCTTCCTGCTGTGCATTCATGGGAATTGCAGGAGAACTTGCAGCCAATCGCACACATCAATGCGAAGGAGGCACTATGACCTTCCGGATGAAGCTGATTGATGCTGTCTCGCTGATGCAGACAGATGAACTACTTTCTAATCTCAGGGTGGAAATTCGGTAATCACCGCATCACCATAAATCAGTTACTTTGGCAATAACCACGGTTTCATATAAACATGGACTTTGGCTCATTACCAACATATAACAAAAGCCGCTGATATTGTTTTTCTTTACAATACCCGCGGCTTTTGCTTACTACACTTTTACTCTCTCTAGTCTTCCATCCATTCGCGATAATCAGCTTCACTTGCAAATAACTGATATTCATCGCCAACATATCCCATGTAACCATTTTCTGTGTTATATCCTTTCATTGTACTTCTGCTCCTTTTCTTTCTTTGATAAGAACAGAATACACGATGAGGTGTCCTATATAACCACCACCTAATAGCAATGTTCAATGTTTTATATGTAATTGATTATTAATATTTCTGTTACAACCTGTCTGTCAGATACCGTAGCAGGCTGCGCTTTTCTTGCAAATATCTTTTTCCCTTTTACTATCTGCTTAACCATAACAAATTACTCCTTTATATAAACGTCTCCTGTTCCACTACTTGCCCTGTCTCCAATATCATATCCTTTAACTCTGTCAAGATTCCTGCATCTTTCGCCTCTAATTTCTTTCTTGTGCTTTCTTCAAATGGCATTCCTGCACCTTTTTTCAATGCCTCTTGAAAAGCTTCTACATCCATCTTGTAAGGTTTTAATTTTGGAAATACTTTCGCCTGATTAAATAGGAAAATAGTTATCCCGCCAAAATCCATATCACCCCAGTGCAGAAATTCGCAGTCTGCATCTACAAGCTCCACCAATTTTTTCAAAAAACGCACCTCTTTTGGTGTGAAGAATCCATGACAGAAAATGTAAATAGTATCCTCCGAATAAGTCATGTCTTCGTAATTGGCTTTATTTTCAATCGTCATAATCCGCTTACATCCAGAAGCGTCAGATGGAATCGAATGTTCTAATGTCTGTGAATTAAGTATTGTTCCATATAGCATGTTCGAAGTATCTACAAAGCATTCCCCGTCTATCAGATACTGCACTGCACCTTTCCATTCCAAGGTCTGCGCATAGGAATGAACTCTGTGCATTGCCAATAATTCATCATCACTCATCCCATCGATATAATATGGCGAATGATTTCTGAGTATGGTAGCTATTCGTGATTTATACTCTTTCATAAATTTTTTGGAATTATGGAACACATCGGAACTAAGCTTCCGCTCCCAGATATCATCATGTAGCCTGACAATATAGTTCAGACATTCAAATAACAGTTCATCTTCTGCATCACGAACAATTTTTCCACTTTCCAGTTTGTCTAGCATTTTCTCATAATAAGGCAGAATCCACTCGTATTCAGACACTTCTGCCCTCCATCTTTCTATCTGCCCTATCAAGTCCAGTTGGTGTTCTCTCGGGTCTTTGATTCCTTCCCGCCTGCAAAGCTCTGGAATAATGGAAACATCATAAGTAAGTTTCTTAATATCTCCACCCATATACCGCCAGTCTGCACTGAACTTTCCGGCTTTTCCAATCATTGGAGCTTCCTCCAGTTCCTTCGCCTGTTTCAGAAGCGGCTGCATTCCGCCAACCGCTTCAATCAGTTCTTTTTCTACTTTTGGATGCTTCTGCCCTGTTAATTTTCCTGCACGATAGGCATCTTTATTCGTCTCGTCGATGAGCCAGCGTGCCAGTGTCACCTTCGTTTTCAATAGCATTCCCCTCTATCATCTGAAAATACTGTCCTTTATCAATATGTATCATAGAAATCCGGTTGTTCGCTCTCCGGAACGCGTAAACGCAGTCTACATTGCGAATCAATGACTGCAGTCTTTCATCTGGAACGCAGACTACGAGCTGAAGTCCAAGCTGTCTCGCATAATGCAGGCAGACCTCGCTTCGCTCTTTATCCATCTTGGAAAATGCTTCATCAAGCATTACCAGACGAATCTTAGATTCCCGGTTACTCTGCTGATTATAGAGCATGGCAAATCCGGCAAGCAGGGCAACATATTTCGGATTCTGACCTTCTCCACCGGAATCACGCCCTGCCATATCATCTACATAATTCTTCTTTACATTTCCATCGGCATCCACTGCCTGCTCATACATACTGAATTTCAGATAAGTGCGATAGTCTGCATATTTCTCCATATCTTTCTTGTATGCCGCACGTACGGTCTGGTCTTCTTCTCTTGGCGGCATGAATTTGTCCGTCAGGCGCTGAATCTGCATTTCGTATTTCTGATAAAATAAATCCTCTCCAAAGCTGAGCTGGCCTTCCATCTCATTATCAATCACCTTGGTGTCCAGTTCATCCGCTGTCAACATTTCATAGAATTGACGGTTCTCATCATCCGTTGGAAGAATATCAATCTGGTAAATGCTGTCCGAAAACCGAATCTTCGCAAGCATGGCATTAATTTCACGTCTGTGACGCTTCGCAGCCTTAATCTCACCATGAATGGTTGCAATGACATTTTCGCGGAGCATCTGGTAAACCAGTCTGTACTGCTTGTCAAACTGCGCCTTGTATTCCGGCTCAAAATTCTTGCGAAATCGTTCTAACAGCTCGTCATAAACTGTATTTTCCTGCTCCATACCACCAAAATCGTAGGACGGAAATGCACGGTTGAATTTCGCTCTGGCAGTTCCACGCATTCCATACTCCTGTTCCTCTGTCTTCTGTGCTTCCTCCAGTACCTGCTTCTGTTTTCTTTTATATTCACTGGCCTGACCATTCTGATAAGCCTGCTGTGCCTCCTCAAGCAATTCCTGATTCGGAACAAAGCCAAGCTGTAATTCTTCCAGTCGTTTCCTTCCGTCACGAATCTCAATTTCCAGTCTTCCCTGTTGCTGTGACAGCAGACCATTTTTCTCTGAAAGCTGCTCTGAAGTTACATCCATTGTGTGAATGCTCTGCTGAAGTTCCTGCTCCTGCTCTTTCAAATATGTAATATAAGTCCCTTGTTCCAATTCACGGATTTCTGCCTGAAGCTTATCTGCTTCCCGATTGCGTTTCTTCAGTTCATCTCCTGCTTTCGTCAGACGAAGCACCTTCTCGTACTCATATCTTTGCAGACGCTCCAGGTCATTTACCTGCTGCAAAGTAGAGATTTCCTGACTTAAGGAAATCAGTTCTTCATTCAGCTTAAATGACTCCTCTTCCAGCTCGCGAATCTGTTTCTGGGAAATCTTCTTGCCAATGCTGGCATATTTATAATCCTTCTGTCTTAAATGGCGGAACATATAGTTGCTGTAAGAATAACAATCCTTCGTAACTCCGTCTTTGACCTCGTTCAATTCTTCCACATTTTCACATTTACAAATGCGGCCCAGATACCGTTTCAGGCACAAATCCACATATGGAATCTCCGTTGTGACAGCTTCATATAAAGTACCCTTGTCTGCCTCCGGCTTATCCCGCAAAATAGCTGCCGTATTGATCAGGTCTACGGTTTCGTATTCTTCTTTCTTCATCTGACGGAAAATCTTTGCAGCATCCAACGCATAACGAGGTTCTACCACCAGACCGAATTTGATTCTTCCCAGACGTCCTTCAATCGCATTTCGCCAGTCCTCGTCTGTAATATCAAATAAATCTGCAAGTACCTCTACGTGAATCGTTCTTCCATAGCGGGAAGACAACTCACTCTCTAACCGCCTCCTGGCATCTTTCAACTCTTTCTTATAATGCTTTTTATCACTCTTTAAATCCTTTAAAATGTCCTGCTTTTCCTGATACTCCGTCTGTACCTCTTTATAATTCTGCTTCAGCCCGTCAAGTTCTTCTATAATAGACTCGTAAGTATCATTCAGCATCCGTTTTAATTTTTCAAACAGTTCCTCTGTAATCTCTTGCGTGTCAAATTCATCCAACAGATTATAAAGCGGATTGCTGAGATAGTCACTGATTCCTTCTGTATCTTCCCATGCCTTTAAATCCTTTACCAGCTTGCGCCAGTCTGCCGCCTCATTGCTGCAGGACTGAATGATTTTATTCAAATCTTCCAGTTTCTCTTTCTTCTGCTCCAGCTCCGTAGATTTGAGTTCTGCCTGCACCTTTGCCAGTGCATCTCGTTTTTCTTCCAGAAGCGTATGAAGTTCTTCCTTCTGCTTTCTGATTTCGTGCATGGCAGCCTGCACATTTTCAAAATCTTTCTCGTCAGAATCAATATGTGCTTTTACGCTTTCCATATCCAGAATCCGAAGCAATGCCTCCGCCCGGACCTGGTCTGCCTTTGCCTGGGTCAGTGCCCGGTCATGCACACGCACCTCATCCAGTAATTCAATCTGCTTTTCCAGAGTCTCCACCTGTTCTTTAATCTCACGATAAGCCGCCAGCTGCTCACTGAGGGCAGAAATGGTATCTTCCTTACTCTTTGGGAACATATAATCCTTAATAAACTGGCCTGTTCCATTTGTCATCCGCAGAGCAATGGCACTTTTCTGCATGGTCTTAAAACGTCCTGCATCCACATAGCCGAAAATCACGTCATTTAACGTATTAATATAAGACTCCTGGGATGGGTAAATGCGGTTCAGATTCACACGTCCTCTGTTTTCATCCGTTTCTGAACGCTCCCGGATAAGCCGGTTCAGTTCACTATGGGAATACGGAATCCGGTTCTCCGATAAATATTCATCCTCCGGGAATTTACCCACATGGCTGAAATACCAGAATTTCTTTAAATCCTGGTCACCCCGTGCCACTTCAAATGTGGTTCCGATACACACATAATTATTGTTTCCCGTGTCCTTTATTTCCAGTACAATCTGAGAGTAAAAATCCTGATTCTCACGGTTTGCCGTCCCATCCTTCTGCTCTCCACGCAGATAGCTGAGTACACTACGCTTATTCTTAGTATCATCCGCTGCCCTGTTTAAGAAGTCATTGCGGACACTTCCATACAGCACCACCTGCATGGCATCCATGACCGTAGATTTTCCCGAACCACTTTTGCCGCTGAACAGATTGACATGCTCATGAAACTGAATCACCTGATGGTCGATTCCGCCCCAGTTGTTAATCAGCATTCTGGTAAATATTTTCTTCGACTGCTCCCGCTTCATCCGTATCCGCCTCCTCTTTGTATGCTTCTAATAGTTCATTAATCATAGCAGAGCTGCAATACAGATTAATGGTACTGTAAATGTAAATCGGTGTGTTATCTTCCAAATCCCGAAGTGCTCCCGGATACTCTATCACTTGATGTTTTTTCATCAGCGACAAAGCTTCCTTCCATTCACCATCCGTCAGTTTCTGATTCAAAAGATTCGTATTTTTCCCATATTCACGATACTCCTCCAAATTCGTCACGGTAGCAGAAAGACTCTGCCCCATAATCTTATCCCGGTAAATCATCTTAGTAAGCAGCATAATAATCGTAGAAGTACGGGAAAGCGTCAATGCCTCCGCGCCATCTCCCACCAGCCGGAATACATGCTCTTGGGAATCATGCACCATTTCACATCCCATGACCGCTAGATAGCTTTCGATAAAATCTTTGTGCCGGTTACAGATTTCGTACTGTTCATTGTCACTTGGTACTAAGGTGACTGGGTCATATTTTTCCTGCAAAATGCAAGTCTGTCTGAATAAACTCGATATGGTCTTTCTAAGTTTTTCCGCTTCTGTTACGGGTAAATTTTCTAAATAATCTATCATCTGCTATTTCCTCCTGATGGAAAATCCTGAATACTGCATTCCATCTGCCGTCTTAAATTCTTCTCCGATTTCAATATCCAGTGCATTGGCCGCAACCTCCGTGGCCTCCTGCCATACAAATAATAATTTTTCCAAATCTTCCACACTCTGCACGGTCTGCTCTGTAACCTGAAATGCACCATCTACTTCATTTTGCTCACGGAACGCCTGCAATTCTGCCTGCGTATAAAGTGGCTTCACCACAAATTCTTCCAGATTCTGTCCGTTTTCCTCGGCTGTTTCTATCATCTGCGGTGTAAATTCTGTCCGTTCGCCATCTCTTGGTCGCATGAAGCTCTTTTCCTTTATCACCTGAAAACGCTCTGTCATGCCAAAACGCTGTCCCAAAGCATCTAAAATTTCTCCTCTCCGGCTGCTGTTGTTTAACAATCTTACCAGTGCCTTCGTGCGGTCTTCTTCGATATTTCCTTCCACCAGAATATAACGGATTCGTGCTGCTGCCCTCTTTGCAAATGTCCGCTTCTGGTCAATCAGGCGGTTGTAACGTCGTTCAATACTGTCAAATTCCCGGTTAATCTGGAACAAAATTTCCATCGCCTCATCACATAAGGCAATAGCACGCTCATTTCTATGCCATGCTACAGAATCCTTCGGAATCTCCAGTTTCTTTCCGATAAACATCTGCTTACGCATTTCGTTTTCCGAAAGATTCTTATCAATCAGCTCTTTTACTTCTTCTTTATAGCGGTAAAAACTGTCCGTTGTCGTAAGGATTGCATATTTAGCACTGTAAGTATTGTTCATCTCATTTACCAGAACCTCCTGAATTCCAAGGAACGTATTTTTCTGAGACAGAGATTCAAAATATCCACGAATCCCCTCCTGCATATTGGCAAGCATTTGCAGAAGTGCCTTGGAAGTCTGAAGTGCACTTTTCAAAATGTCATTATTCTTCTCTTTATCCGAACTGTAGGTAAATAAATGACTGTACACCGCCAGAATGCTCTCTCTTTCCATGCTGTTGTCCTCACTGAACAATCGCTGGAATACATCCACAAACATCTGACTGTAATCTGGGAAGGACACTACATATTGATTCAGCGTTTCGTCATAATCCTTGTGCAGCCATCCCCATTCTTCCAGTCTTTTCAGCATAATTGATGCCATATTGGAGCGTGTCAGCAGCTCTCCCTCGTCTTCAAACTGCTCCTGACCCCAGTCCATAGTAAACGTTGCAATTTCTTCGTTAATAATATCCTGACATTCATCCTCCGTAAGTCCAAGCAGAGAATAGGACTGCCCCGACTCCTCGTAAAGTGTCAGCAAAACCAATTGGTAATACTCCATATATTTACTGTTAAACAGCTTGTAAAAATCCTTTGGGATTCTGTTTTTAATACTCATTTGTATTTATTTCCTCTATACTTTTCCTTCTAAACTAAAACGCAAAACTCTAATACGAAAAACTTTAAAATTCAAAAACATATCGTTCAAATACGTTGATAACCTGCGTGTCATGATACACATCATTCCGCTTATACTTCCGTCCATACTGCATATGCACATGTCCGTGCAGAAAATATTTCGGGTGATAAGTATCCAGAATCGAACGGAACACCTGAAAGCCCTGATGCGGTAAATCCTCTCCGTCATTTAACTGACGGGCAGGTGCGTGTGTCACCAGAATATCCACTCCGCCTATAAGCTGAAACCGCAGCTTCATTTTCGCATAGCGCATCCGCATTTCCATCTCCGTGTACTGATGGCTTCCCGGGCGGTAACGCATGGACCCGCCAAGTCCCATAATCCGCACCCCATTGTGTACATAGACCTTATCCTCAATGCAGATGCAGCCCTCCGGCGGAACTGTCTCGTAAATTTCATCGTGATTTCCATGTACATAAAGTACAGGAACATTGGAAAATGTGGCAAGAAAGGACAAATATCTTGGGTCCAGATCTCCGCAGGAAATAATCAAATCAATTCCCTCTAATTTACTTTTATCAAAAAAGTCCCACAAATATTTTGATTCTTCATCGCCTATTGCAAGTATCTTCATAGACTGTCTATCCTCTCTTTTCCGTGCTCTGCTGTTTTACCGTAGGCAGCGCATTTTCAACCAGTTCGTCATCCTTCGGAATCCGCCCAATCACATTTTCCGCAAGCCAGTCCATGGAAGAAATTTCTTCCGGGGAAAGACTCTTATCCGGGTCCGGCTGAATCAGCTTGTCCTGCGAATAAAGTATCCCTGCAAATGGATGAAATTCTCCTGATACAACCGAGTGCTTCAGCAGTTCAATCAGTCGTTTCGTTTCAAATGGAAGATTGCGTGAACAAATCACATCCACCACGCCTGCCGACATTCCCCACCAGTAATTGATTGCCTTCGCCTCCAGTGGGTCATCATCGTATTTCCACGTTCCTTCCATAATCGTGCGGATTAACTGCTCGTAAAATTTACCCCAATGACAGATTGGCATGGCGAGATGCCGTGGAATCTCATTTTCCATATGAAATAATCCATAAAATGGAGAAGCTTCTTCCGGAATTACCATATCCTTTCCTGAAATGCAGGAAGGATGAAGCCGCCTGATTGCCTCCATTGCATCGTGATTCTTGAGACATGACCACTCCAGATACACCTTGGCACGGGGATTCACCATCTTTGCCCCCAGTGCAAATGCATTGATTCCCGAAATGGTTCCGAAAATCGGATAATCCGCAATATAGGCTATTTTTCCATCTTCACTCATGGCACCCGCAATGGCACCCATCAGAAATTTTGCCTCATAAGTCCGCGCATAATAAGTGCGGATATAACGATGAGAAATATTAACCGAGCAGTTCTGGATTCGGATAGCCGGGTGCTTAATCGCAGCCTTCACACTCGCCTGCACAAAAGCAGGAGTGGTTGTGAAAATGATGGTGTATCCCTTCTGAATTGCATCCTCCAATACTCCATCAATGGTCTGCTGCGTCACCCCGTCGTAATAAGTAGTTATCACATCTTCTGGGAAAGTCTGTTCTAAATGAAGCCTTCCCAGCTCATGAGAGTAAGTCCACGCAGAGGAAGTCGCTGTCTTTTCATAGACAAAAGCAACCTTCAGCTTCTGGATTCCCGGTGAAAGGATGCGGCTGAAAAGTGGCTTCTTTTCTTTCGAAGGCATCATTTTTAAATCTATTTTGTCCTTTTTCGCCAGAAGTTCAAATTCCTCCCAGCTCTCATCAATCAGATTTCCCAGTTCTCTGGTGGACATCTGACAGATTTCTTTGTAACCATATAATTCAATCAATTTCAAAAACGCATCTCCACAGGTAATCGAAAGCTGCGCCCGCTTCTTATATTCCGAAGAAAACCAGTAATATGCAGAGCGGAAATCAATCCGTTCCTCATAAGTCCATACTTCATCAGGTTCTTTGCCGACCAGACTTTGAAGCTTCGCAAAAGAACCCTCTTTGGAAAACCAGATATAATTAATTTCCGTCAACCGGTAAAAATCCAGAAACTCAAAATAGATTTTATTCTCCGGTTCATCGGTCCGTTTGGGGATAATTCTCGTCACATATCCTGCAATCGGGGATACATCAAAAAATTTCATGACACTGACACGCTTATTTCCCTCTTCTACATAGAATTTATTCATATATTCATAAGCTTTAATCGGCTCACGGATTCCCTCTTCCAACTGACTGGTGCTGAGCCGGCCCCATTTATACGCAAACTCAGACCCTTCATCCAAAATAGGCATAAAATTTCCTGCAAAGGAATTGCTTCTCCCTGCCGACTTGGTTCCCATAATTAATTCCGATGGAATCTGTACAAGTCCAAGCGGAACCTCCGAATAAGACCCCTTGGGTGGTAAAATATCATCAAGCACCTGAAGCGTAGGCTTCTCATGATGAAGCAGTCGATACTGGTAATCCTTCTTTCCTAACTTATAAGCTTTTTCATAATCTGTCATTGCCATGGCTTTTCCCTCTGATTTCCGCATTTTTAGTCCTGTATTTATTTTACCATGTCTCTTTTTGGAAAGAAAGAAATTGTGAAGATTTTGTTATCTCCCTTGAGATTTTCCAAGAATCGTGATTAAATAAATTCAAAAGATAGAAACCAAACATCCGCAAGGAGGTCTTTTATAATGAGTATAGATAATTTAAAAAATTTAGAAAACTTAGATAAATCCGATAACACAAAAAATTCAGACGTATTTGATGAGGATTTTGAGGTCATCTACGAGGGTGATTTGCCAGAACCTCCAAAGGATACTCTCGGAAGTGATGCATACAAAGATGTACTTGCCAGTCTTGCTGAATTGGACGGTCCAGAAGACTCTGATATTGACTATCTGGAAGCAAACAAGACCAGAGCCCTCACTTTTGCCGACACCGAACTACTTCAGAAAAAGGCAGAATATGAACAGGCTGCCCTGGAAAGACAAAAAAAAGAACAGACAAAGAATCTGTTCTATTTTTGCTGTATTTTGCTTATCCTGATTATCATCATCGTGATTGCAGCGAAATACCTTATGTAAACTTGTATGAATATGTTTTCTTCTAAAATATTTTCCGGAAAAATTATCTGATGAAGTTCGTTACAAGACGTGCTTCCTTTTCCGGATAACCATACGCTTCTTTTCCGAGTGCAATACTCTTCATAAGGAACGTCATATTTCTTGCGAGGGCACGCATGGTCTGCTTGCCTTCTTCGTCCATATCAGCTTCTCCTGCTGAACTTCCATGAATGCTGTTCCAGTACTGACTGGAAGCGATTGGCATATTGCTAATCGTAAAATATTTGTTCAGTTCATCAAAAGTAGCTGAACATCCGCCTCTCCTTGCACAGACTACACTTGCTCCAACCTTCATGGTCTTGTCAAATGGTGTGCTGTAAAAGAGACGGTCAAGACAGGCAATAAGTGTTGCATTTGCTGATGCATAGTAAACCGGACTCGCAACAACCAGACCATCAGCTTCTTCGAACTTTGGAGCCAGTTCATTTACCACATCATCAAATACGCATTTCCCTCTTTTGCCACAGGTTCCACAAGCAATACATCCTCTCACATCCTGATTTCCAACCTGCACAGTCTCTACTTCTACACCTTCCTGCTGAAATACCTGTTCCATTTCACGCACAGCAATCGCTGTATTTCCATTCTTTCTCGGACTGCCGTTAATAATTAATACTTTCATTCTTTTACCTCCTGTAAGATTGTCATATTCATTATAATAATCAACACTTTTTATCTTTTTATTGCGCTTCCAGCCACTCTGCCAGTTCCGTAAAGCTTCCCTGTTTTCCGTTCCACTTATAACCTTCACGTTCAATCTGACAGTCCATTACCAGATAGCAATCCATTTCTAGAGAAGATGCCGCATGCATATCTTCCAGCTCATCATTTCCAATCACCAGACAGTTTTTCGGATTGACTCCCATCTGCCCACAGACCACCTCGAAATATTTTGGATTTGGTTTGCAGTAAGAATAATTTTCATAAGAAGTAATCAAATCAAAATCTTCTTCTCCAAGACCAACCCAGCTCAATCTTGCAAGCTGCCCCGCACGCGGAAATAGCGGATTGGTTGCCAAAATAACCTTGTCTGCTTTCTGGTGCGCCAGTTCTACCACCTTTTTTGCCAGTGGATTTTCACCCATATAAGGCTTCACATCGTGAAATTCGTTAGAATAAAAATCCTCAGTAACCTCCTTCAATGCATCCCAGTCAATAGACTTCTGAAGTTTCTCTGCATTGGCAACCTCTGTAAAATGTTTCCAGAACAACTCTTCATTGGTGATTGTTCCATCATTCTTCATCATGGCTCCAACTCCACCCCAAAAGCCTTTATAAAGCACCTCCGGTGTAATTCCAAGAGGGCAGAGAACCCTAGCAAGCTGCATAAAATACTGCCTCACAAAAACCTGCTGTTCCATCGGGAGAAGTGTTCCATCCATATCAAATAAAATTGCTTCGTATTTCATCATCTGACTCCTTCTTTCTTATCTGCAATTTTGCACTATAAATATTATAAAATAAAAAACTGATTTTTAAAACTTTTCTTTCAGCATATCCGCAAATTTTTCTATTTTGGAAAGTTATGATTTTTCCGGCAAAACAGTAATTCCATTCTGCACACACGCAGGCAGTGGTCTTGCTTCAACCGAACAAACCCTAAGAAAAAAACTGCCTGACGCAGATGTTTTATCAGGACTTGCGATAAAAGGCACAGATGTACAAAATGATAAGACAAGCGTAGAACCAACTATTAAAGACTGGTTAACAAAAGTATATTAAACGATACCACGAAAGTTTTATTGACAAAAAGAGTGGAAAAAGCTATGATAATATGCGTGAGTAATCACAAATATTATCATGTGTCGTCATAGCTCAGCTGGATAGAGCACTCGCCTCCTAAGCGAGGGGTCGGAGGTTCAAATCCTCTTGGCGACGGGCTTCAAAGCGTTCGAAAATGTTAGCTGGATTAGCTGACAACGAACGCTTTTGTTATTTTCTAATCACGTTCGTGACACAAAATTCCATTCAAAATGAGCAATTTCCAGCTAATGCAATCCGGTTTTTGTTAGCTGACAGCTAATCAAAATCACTGGTTTGCAAACATGGGTTTTAGGAAGTCCAGCTAACATTTGGGTTCCGCTCTGTTGTCACCCCTTATTCGGGGATGTAAATCAGAGAAAAGGTGGGAAAAGAAACAATCTCTCCCAAACCTGCAAACATAAATTAGCTGAAACAGTATTCAATTCTATTAGCTACAGCTAATGGTCAAACAGCAATGTCTGTTTGGAACTTTACTATTTATAAAAGTTCCAGGCAGGCATTTTTTAGTTCCTGAATCCTGGAGGAAAGGAGTCAAGATGACTGAACCAAACAGACAACCAGAAGAAAACATGCTGCGGAGAAGTTGGGATACCGTAAAGTACCGGTGATCATCCGAGTATTAAGTGAAGATGATGGCGGATTAATAGAAGCTGTGATAGAATGAAGAAAACGATTTGACCCAAAGATTAAACACAGGGTTGCATAAAGAGTTTTATTCCAATGATAAAAGAAATGGACGGAATCACAGACTAGGAGGTGAATTTATGATACTTGATGTAATACAAGTTTCAAAGGATCTGTTTTCTGCAAGTTTTACAATTGAACGTGAAAATACTCAAATAGGAAACTTTTCACTTCAAGGCAGATTAGGTTCAATGGAGGCAGAGATACAAGGAACAATTCACGAGCAAGCCTTTAAGATGGTTTATGGGAAAATGGATAATTTAGAAGTTGATCATCCATTTCGACCATATTTAATCTATAAAGGAAGTATCCCTGATGGAACTGTTTATCAAACTAAATTCAATGGTGGATTATTCAAAAAATTTGATTATCATCAAATGAAATTGAATGGAATGATATTTGATCTTTTCCCTATTAGTTTTGGTAATGAAGGAAGCAAGTTACCCATTTATAATGGGAATAAACAGATTGCTCAAATAGAAAAGGATTGTATTGTATATAACGATTTACACAATTATAGAATTTTTGCAGAGGATTCATTTGCCTCACAAATAGCGATATTCTTCTGTATTTATATGTATATCAATGCTGGGTATAAGCCAGGAGAGAAAGTTATAAGCTCTAAAGTAAAAGTAGTTTCAACTACTGCCAATAAATTATTGAAAGAAAAATATAATCCTGAATTTATAAAAAGTATAGAACAATGATTGATAAGGAAATTGTTTTCGGCAAACGTTTACAAGCAAGATACGTCAATTGAGGTTTCTGTTTCAGAAATATGAAAAGAAAGAAACGAAAAAATTAATATTCGGAATCCTCTTCCTTGCCATCGCATTTGCTTTGCTGTATCTAAAATACAGATTCATTTTTTCAGGTGGAATAAGATGCAAGGCGAAGATTATGGACGATCAAGAAAAGAGGAGCATAAGGCAATTAAGTGAATCAGGAAAATAAATTAAGATACAGCATAAAAATGAAAAAAGTATGGAAAATCTTCAATTTAACAATCAACCACATGTCTGATATTAAAACAACTAAAGCGGAGTATGAAGAAACTACAGTTGGATATCTAAACGATATTACACCGGTTACGAATTCTGACTATATAACCACCTTTTATGATAAATCAGGGAAGAAACTGTTTAAATTCAGCTTGGCTTATGACAACGTTCAGTTATTAGCAAACGATGTCAAAAATACACAGAAAAGTATTTCGAATCAGAAAAAGAAAAGGTAGACGAATTCAAGTTTGTTCAATTGGATAAATAGGAATCAGTAGGAGAAGATTATGAAATTTTATAACATATTTTTTAGCCCAACCGGTGGCACAAAGAAAGTAGCAAATATTGTTGCAAAAGGGACGAAGCTGGATGCTGAAAAAATCGACCTAATTAAAGAACCAGATAAACTCATGAAGGTGAAATTTGAAAAAAAAGATCTATGTTTGGTTGCTGTACCGTCTTACGGTGGACGCATTCCATCAGTTGTAACGGATATGTTCCGCAAAATAAAGGCAGATGGTACGAAGGCAATTCTTGTGGCAGTATTTGGAAACCGTATGATTGATGATACCCTATTGGAACTACAGGATGTTCTGGAGGCATCAGGATTTGTATGTATCGCAGGAATGGAGGCTGTCGCAGAGCATTCCCTGATGCACCAATTTGGAACCGGACGCCCGGATCAGCAGGATGAAAAGGAATTGCTGGAATTTGCCGCAAAGATTATGCAAAACAGCGAAGCACAAAGGACACCTGCATTTCCGGGAAACAGACCATATCGAGAATATGGTGGTGTTCCGCTCAAACCTGTTGCAAATGGAAAATGCACTTCCTGCGGTCTGTGCGCAAAAGAATGCCCGGCAGGTGCTATTCCCTTGAACAATCCGAAGCTGACCGATAAGGATAAGTGCATTTCCTGTATGCACTGCGTAGCAGTCTGTCCGAAGAAAGCAAGAGATTACAGCAAGTTTGTCAGCTTTATTGCCGGGCAAAAAATGAAAAAGGTCTGTTCCGGTAGAAAGGAAAACAAATTGTACTTATAAATCGGGAGTTGTGGAGGTGATTTTATCATGATTTTGTGCTTTTCAGGAACCGGCAACAGCCGTTATATAGCGAAAAAAATTGCAGTTGAATTGCAGGACGAGATTGTAGATGTGAATGCAAAAATCAAGGCAGTAGATTATTCGCCAATAAAAACAGGTGAGAATGTAGTCGTTGTAACTCCGACTTATGCGTGGCGTATTCCCCGAATTGTGTCGGAGTGGCTTGCCAAAACGAAATTGCTTTCTGCAAAACGTATTTGGTTTGTTATGAACTGCGGTAGTGAAATTGGCAATGCGTCAAAATATAATCGTAGTCTTGCTGAGCAAAAGCACTTATGTTATATGGGTACATCTCAAATTCTTATGCCGGAAAACTATATTGCCATGTTCGATGCACCCCAGGCAGAGGAAGCAAGAAAAATTGTTAAAAATGCTGAGCCTTCTATTGAGGATACCATTGCCTGTATTAAGACAGAACAACCTTTTCCTGTACCACGAAACAATCTCTACGACCGTTTTATGAGTGGTCCGGTAAATCCGATTTTTTATCAGTTCTTCGTGAAAGCTACTGCATTTCAGACAGATGATACTTGCATCGGATGCGGTCAATGTGTTAAAAACTGCCCAAAGAATAACATTGCACTTGAAAACGGAAAGCCGATATGGGGGAATCAATGTACTCACTGTATGGCATGTATTTGTTATTGCCCCACAAAAGCAATAGAATATGGCAAAAAGAGCATAGGAAAACCGCGTTATCATTTTGAGCAGTTAAAGATGAAATAACGCCGATACAGGATTTTTATAATCCTATACCGGCGTTGGTTAGTTACGAGAGAATGTGTTTTACGCTTACTTTCCAAATGTATTTATAGGAGTAAGTATTGCCACAATTTTTGCGACCATATTGGGACTAAAAAAAAGATGCAATACTTGAATTCTGGAATTCTCTTAAGAAAGAAATTGAAAAGGGATCCTTATACAGTACCAAATGGTTTGAAAAAGCCAGCCTTGAAGAATTGGGGACGGCAAGAAAAATTGTTCAGCAGGATTATAACAATCCTAAATTGGACATGAATTATAGAAATGAATGTTGGAATTTACTAAATAAGTTTGATAATGCTATTGGAAAAATAAAATGGGCAGGTAAAGAATATTACTCTTGAAGAACTCACACATTTAGTCGCTCTCAGCAAAAGCAGTGTATTAAATCTGTTTAAAGAATATGTTCACATGTCGCCGATTGACTATGTAATCCATTTCAGACTGAAGCAGGCAGCTCGTTTGTTGGATACAACAGAAAATAGCATTTCATCTATCGCTCAGAACACAGGCTTTAATAATGTAGGCTATTTCTGCCGCAAATTCAAAGATGTCTACAAACTTACACCAAGTCAATACCGTAAGACCAGGCGCTAATACCAAAAGAAACCCCTGCATAGTTTTACGCTCTATGCAAGGGTTTTCTTTCTCATTATCTCCGACTATTTTTTCAATGCTGCCACTGTCGGTTCTACATAATTCAATATTGGTTTGATCTGTCCGTTTCTGACATTGTCCACGAATAAAACAGCCAGATCCGGATCAAACTGCCGGCCTGCTTCTTGTTCGATTACAGCCAGTGCCTTCTCAACGGGCATTCCCGCTTTGTAGCTTCTCTTTGATACCATAGCATCAAAGGAATCCACGATGCAGAGCATTCTTGCAAGGATTGGGATATTCTTGCCTTGAATTCCGCGTGGATATCCTTTTCCGTCATAGCGTTCATGGTGGCCGATCACGGCAGGGATGACATAATCCAGGGAAGGAAGATGACGGATGATTCCGATGGACGCTTCTACGTGTCCTTTGATAATCTCATATTCCTGCTCTGTCAGCTTGCCCGGTTTATTCAGAATCTCCTCCGGGATGCCAATCTTTCCGACGTCGTGCAACAAGCCTGCCTGACGGATAATCTCTATCATATCGCTGTTGCATCCGTAGAGCGAAGCAAGTTTAATGGCGTATTGCGCAACATTATTGGAATGATTGAATGTGTAATGATCCTTCGTGTCGATTGCTGCTGTCAGTGCATAAATCGTTGTTTCATATTCATGATAAACCTGCACATTCGCAGCATCTTCCTTGGCGTTGGTATCCTGAACCCGGACATCAAATACCTGGATCGCATTCTTTCCGTTATGTTTTACATGATATACAGCCATATCGGCATTGTTTACAAGGTCTGTCGCAGAGGATGCGCCAAAAGGTGCTACGCTGATACCAACACTTACTGTGAGTGTTTTCATCTTATAATCGGAAGCGTTCAGATTCATTTTTGCGATCTGCTGGCGAGTATTTTCCGCCAGGTTCTTAGCGGAGAACACATCATATCCAGGCAGGATAATTGCAAATTCTTTTCCGCTATATCTCGTGACAATGCCGTTGTCACCGACAGTTGCTTCGATAATCTGGGCAATGTTCCGAAGTGCGATATCACCCTCGGCAGTTCCGTACAACTGGTTATATAATTTAAAATCGTCTACATTTACAATAATTAATGCGAGAGAACCTTCGATATTTTCTTTATATTCTTTTTCCAGAATCTCATAGAAATATTTTCGGTTCAGCAGTCCGGTCAGTTCATCGGTACGTGCTTCTGCATACGCCTTTTCATACAGCTTGGCGTTCTTAATCGCAATCGATGCGATGGAACGGATGGAATCAATCAGTTTCTGATCGTTGAATGTGACATGTCCCTTGCTTCCCTTGTTGGACAACAAGATCATTCCGGTCAGTTCTTCGTCTGTCCGGAAACCGGAACAACATTCGATTCCGAGTTCCATCAGATTTTGCTTTTCACTTTCCCACATGGACTTGTATTCTACAGAATGACGGAAATCCCGGATCAGGAGACTGTCATTCTCTGATCTCATACAATGTACTAGCGGATGGTCTGTCCGCATCGTAAAGGACAGATCTGACAGCGGCTGATTACTGTAGACAGTCTGATAAATCTGCTTTTCTTCATTCAGCAGGCAAATGTAGACACTGCATATGTTTGTTGTCTTCTGAATGACATCTACTGTCTGTTCCAGAATTTCTTTTAAATCCAGACTCTTCGATACATTGTTGCTGTATTGACTGAGCATATCTGCCTGCAGCAGCTCCTCCTTCACGAACACCGTCTGAACAATCATCTGCCAGACAAATGAAATGATTACAGCAATCAGCGCAAAGCAAACGCCGAAGAACATCGGATAGTATTTTGGACTGATAGTAATCTTCTGCGACAGGAATGGAGAAAGGTTATAGAACAAAAGCAGTGAAAACAAAAGTCCTGCCCCATAACATACCATTTCATTTGCAATCATCTTCAACTGGAAAAGCCGACGTTTTACCAATGCATAAAAGAGTAAGAATGCATTCAGGATACCGGACAGAACGTCAATCGGGAATCCAGAAAATATCGGGATTCCAAGCAGAGCCTGCCCAAGAAACATTACAACAATTCCAAGTACAATTGGTTCAAACCGTTTGGCAAAGATGCGATTCTCCTTGCTTTTACCACGATGATACTGAACAGATATAAAAGGATCACACCACACAAAGCAAACAGCCATAATGTGGCCGGAACCATCGTATATACAAATCGGTTTCCATTTTTTCCGCTCACGATATGTGGATATCGAAGAAAACAATTCGTAGCAATATTCAGTACACATGTGGCCGACAGCAAAATCAGAAAGAGCCTTTCTATAAAACCGGATTTTTTTTCTGCCATTGCATTTACAAATAAGAGATAAGCAAACGGCAGGAATAAAAGTCCTGTAACCGATACATGATGCCAGAATATGTAAGACGGCCACATCTCAAAGCGCATCAACATAGAGCCGCCGCTCCAGCAGATCATAAGGAACATCAGAAATAAAAAACGGTTGATCAGACGATTCTTTTTTGCAGCCAGAAACACCATCATAAGAAATGTATAACTGAATAGTGCAATGACTGAGACATATCCAAAACTTTCCATATTTCCCCTCCCCCCTTATACTGTCTGCCAGACAGACAGCAGATTTGCCAGATCATGTGTGCTTGGACTCATGTGGCGAACTGTTTTTCCGTATGTTTGTTCATATTTCTCAAAAGTTCCACATTTCAGAAGGGTTACTTCCAACGGATCCATTCCGAGAATCTTCTTCAGATCACGGTAATCCTGATCGATATATTTAAAGTATGTAGTCAGCATTTCAGCCAGGACATTTGCATTGACTGCACTATTAAGATAGCTCTCCTTTTCCATCTCAGCATAAAGATGCAGATATGGACGCCCCTGTTCATTGAACTCCTTGAGCGCAGTCCAGGCTCTGACTGGTTGATTAGAAAGTGTGATCACCTGTTTGATTCCGTTTTCAGAGATGCGGGTAAATCCTGCGATATCAATAATCCACGGAACACGGTCTACATATTCGAATCTTGGAATCAATGTTTGATCTTCTTTATTTTTACAGCCGACGCATCGATACATATCTCCTACCCGGTAACGGGCAAATGCGCCACCCTTCAATACAGAAAGCACAAGCTCATATTTTTCTCCCGGCACGACTTCATCCATCAGATACGTCTTTGGCTGGAAGGTCGGATCTTCATAATTGTGCATCATATCGTCTTCGCGGATAAATTCATAGAAGCAAGTATCCGGGAAGAAATACATTCCATTTCTTGTCCACGTTTCTGTACCGATAATGGAAGGTTCCGTTCCTGCGAACAGTTCCATCGGACGAATTCCCCAAAGTTCTTCCAAATCGTCCTTGTAGCAGTTGTTGTCAGTACCGGCAACCATAAATCCTTTCAGATGGAACAAATCCTTTGGTTTTAAAGCTCTCCCCTCCTGTTTACAGTTCCGTTTTGCCTTCAGCATACGAAGAAGCATGTGTGGCTTACATTTCACCAGACTGCTCAGGTTCATTTTCTGACCGGAACCGGACATGGATGCAAGACTGAGACTGACTGCATAGGCAACACTTCCCAAACCAAAGAAAAATTCCAGATCCTTTTTCATCGCCATCTTAAAGCCTTCTTTGTTCCGCTGAGAAAAGCTCATCTGTACCGCATCCTTAACAGGCGGAAGGAAACCAATGTCAATCTCTTCGTTTAAAGCAAGCGGAAACAGACCGGTTGCAAACGGTAGCGGAGCAAGCCCGTAAAGGATCTTGTCCGTAGCCTCTACGTCAAAATAACCCTTCTTGCTGCTGGTAGACAGAATCAGACAGGCTGTCACATTATTCCGGTAAGTGTCAAGCATACTTCTCGTATACGGTGCCAGTTTAATCGGATGCTGACCGCCCTCCCATGTTGTCTGGATCCAGATGATCGGGTTTCCCGGAAGCATATCCGTCTGCTTTTTCAGCAATACATCGGCATAATCTTCATAGTCTGTCAGTGGAACCATTTTCCGAAACTCATCGATTGTCTGGGGATGGCGTCCTTTTAAAATTTTCTGTCCTAACATACTGTTTGTCCAGAGCTTCATCTGTTCTTCCATCAGACGATTCTGGATGTTCATGTATTCCTCCATTGTCAGATCAAGAAATCCACAGTATTGCTTCCAGATTTCCTTATATTTGTGTTCCCGGAGCAATTCACTTAGATTCATTTGACACCCCTCCTTTTTCCTTCAGACGTAATGTTTGCATACAGTATTTGATACTGTGTATGGTTGGCAGTAAAAACGGTGTATTCTTTTGATATTCTCCGTAATTGGAAAATGATCTGGGAAATGTCCATATATCCTGAAAGACAACATAAAGAATATTCAAAATAATCAGAGCAGTAGCAAGAAACCGAAAACGGCTGCTGTCAATCATGAGCGAAAGACAGATATAAAATGCGGAAAACCACAGTACGCCCGGATGCCGGCACAGGCCGTATATTCCCTGCGTGTAAGCTTCCCGCTCTGTATTCTCATTTACATATGTCGCATCAAACGGCAATGCAAAAAAGAGTGTGTAGATCAATAAAAAAAAGAAAACAGCTGTAGCAATCCCCCAAATAATCAATCTGCTGCCGGAATACAGGAACTCTCTCTGCAGATAAAATGTATATCCTGTCGATACCACGACCAGAATTGTTCCCATTAAAAAAAGCTTCTGTAGCAAACGATTGTTCCAACAGATGCTGTTAATATCATATATAAAATATAAAACAAACCCCAATACTCCCATAAATATACTCATTTGTGCGATTACACTCCAGCTTCTAAATGATGTAAAAACATATAGTACTATTATAAGATAACATGCCAACTTATGCAAGCAATAGAACCGGAATATTGCAGGAATATTGCAGGAAAAAACTGGAAAAAGAGAAGTAAAAAAAGGCATAGCTACCAGCTCGTCCAGCAACTGAGCCACTATAATCCCCATCAAGATAAAACCCATAGGTTGACGGGAAGCCAAATGGCAATACCGTTAAACATGGGTGGATCTTGCTCTCATTTGTACCCCTCTATATAACGAAACGCTCAGAGGCTGTTTTACAGTGGGAGAAAAGAAAAAATATCAAAAAATTGATGATTAATGGTGAGCTTGTGATAGAATGGAAAAAAGAGAAAAGCATAAAGGATGTAGTTGGGGAGAATATTTGTTATGATTAGAAAGTTGCTGAACGGAGATATCGATAGAGTTGCTGACATATGGTTAAAGACAAATCTGAAAGCACATTATTTTATTT
>OIZO01000117.1_pt1 | contig 64450 bp, 62 predicted proteins | sample 1588551 | NCBI WGS metagenome assembly OIZO01 (sample SAMN03283271) | human gut metagenome | biome: human-associated habitat; material: feces | host: Homo sapiens | place: Peru | collected 2012
GATTCCTTGCCGGACTGGATATTCAGCCGCCAAAAGAATTTGCAGTTTTCTGTCTATTCTCCGAATTCTGTGTTTTGCCGCATATCAAAGTCCGATTTGTTTAAATAAGCACAATTATCTTGATATGTCAAACTGTTTTTTCAAGATGAGAAATGAGGGCTTATGGAAAACTCAAGCCGTGCTTAGGCACGGGCGGCATCTGGAAGTGCCTCTGAGTTTCCCACAAGCCTAATTCTGCAACCGACACGTGTCGGTTCATTTTTTATTTCTTTTTTCAAACAGTGGCTCAAGCTCCCAGAAGTTATCCTTGTTCAGGATAAAGCGGCATTCATAGCTTCCGCCGTCTTTCTTCGCGCATTTTTTGAGTGATGTCTTTTTCCCCTCGCATAAAGCTTTTATGTCCGACTTTGTGAATTTTGTTCCTCGTGTTTCTTTCCACAACGACTTGAATTTGCAGCCGTCCTTGTAGCCTGTGCAGAACCAGTTTTTCGCACTTTCTTTTACAGGCTTTCCGCAGGCTGGACATTTGATTTCATTCTCTGTGATTCCTATGTGGTCGATTTTTATTTCCGTGCTGACAGCCTGCCTCACAAAGTCCTTCATTTTTTTCTCGAAGGTTTCAGGATTTTCCGCAAGATCTTTTTCCCACTGAGTTGTCGCTGATATGTCGGCAACCTGTTTCAATGAGGAATTTCTCAATGCGGAAAGGAGTGTTTCGCCGAGTCTTGTGCAGATGAAATTTTTGTTCTGGAGTTCAATGTATCCGTTTGCAGTGAGCTTAGGAATGAAAGTGTGCCGTGTCGCCGGAGTTCCAAGTCCTGTAAGTTTTTCATTTTGTTCATTATGAACCGACACGTGTCGGTCGGGCTTTGGATTTTCCATGAATGAGAGAATGCTTGCCTCGTTGAAGTATTTCGGAGGTTTTGTCCATTTTTCCTTTGTCTCTGTTTCGGAAAGTACAAGCGAGTTCCAGTCGATTCCGTCAAGGCTTTGTTCTTCGCTTTCAGATTCTTTGCTTTGAACCGACACGTGTCGGTCGGATAATATATCAGTAAACTTTTTCCAGCCTGGTACTGTTGTCTTTTTTCCGGAGATTTTGAATGTGTTTCCTCCGACTTCAAGAATATAGACCTGCTGGATATATTTTGATTCCGGGAGGAAGGCTGCCATGAAACGCTCAAGAATCAGCGTGTAGATGTTCATCTGTTTTTCGTCTGCGTTTTCAGGAAGGGCTTTCAGCGGAATCAGGGCATGGTGGGCTTCAAGTTTTTTGTCGTTGAAGCACCTCTTGTTTGAAACGGAAAAATCCTCGCTTGCGGCAAGCTGCCTGTATTTCGGATATGCTTTGCAAAGCTCGTCAAACACATTGCGGCAAAGCTCCACGTTTCCGCTTCCCATCACTTTGGACGGAGTTCGCGGATAGGACACGCATTTCAGGTCGTCGTATAGCGATTGGATTATTGAAAGCGTTTCGTTTGCGCTGTACCCAAAAAACTTGAAAGCATCTTTTTGTGCTGAGTTCAGGTTGTAGAACTGCGGCGGCTCAATGGATTTTTCCTCTTCTCTTTTTTCTTTCAGGACAGCTTTCTTTCCTATACATTCTTTCAGTTTCTGGCTTCTTGAATCATCGGGGAATTTTGTTGTGTTGTTTTCAAAATAAATTCCTGTGCATTCGGTGTTCCCTGAACCGACACGTGTCGGTCGGAAAATTCCGTAGTGCTCAAAATATTTCTCGCTCCTGAAATTTTTTATTGCGTCGCACCTTTCCGAGATTGCGTTTAGAATCGCCGTCTGGACTCTTCCGACAGGAAGCTTTGTGTTTGCGGCGCGGCTTATGTATCTTGAAAAATTCATTCCGACAAGCCAGTCTGCGTGCTGCCGTGCGAATCCCTGAGCGGAAAGCACATTGTATTCTGACAGAGGCTTTGCATTCCTGATTCCATCTTTTATGACCTCGGTGGTGAGAGCCTGCGATACCCAGAACCTTTTTATCCTGCTGAAGTCTGTGATTCCAGCCATCAGAAGACATTCCCTTGCGATGACTTCGCCCTCGCGGTCTGCATCGGTCGCAATCAGGATTTCCTCGTTGCGGTGCTTTTTCAGAAGGCTGATGACAATTTTAGTCTGTTCCGATGTCTTTGGATTTTCTCGGTAATCGAATCTCTCTGGAATAATCGGAAAAATTTCGGAAGTGTAGTGTTTCGGCTCTTCAAGGTTGAACAGATGTCCTTTGCAGTTTGTGATTGTGGTGTCTTTTCCGGAATATATTCCGCCGGTTTTCCTGCATGAGAGTGCATCCGCAAATTCTTTTGCGACATTCGGTTTTTCTGCGATGATAAGCATTTTGAACTCCTTCGGGCGGGCAGAAGTTCATTTCCATTTATAGCCTGATATTCAGGATTTTTCAAGAGTATGTGTATCCGCTGCTGCTGTTGAACCGACACGTGTCGGTTCAACTTTTAAAAAAGGGCGTTTTTTCCGATAAAGTCGTGCTTTTCAAGTCATTAAAAGAATTTTCAGAAAAAGAGCCGTTATTGAAAAGAGATGAAATGAACAAAAGAGAAAAAAGAGTAACTCTTGGACGCAAGATAAAGGTTTGTGCTACAAGCCGTACTATTTCGTTTCCAGTTCTGAAATTGTCTGTGTTACGTGCGTTTTTTCTGTAATGCGGATGTCTTTTTTCTTCTATAATATGCGGTGTAGTACAGTGGATTTCTGTTGCATTTTAGTATAGGATTTTTGAAATTTGTATTTTTGTAAGAAATATTTATATATTGACAAGATATTTCTATAATGACATATTTATTACAGGTTTAGACGTGAAAATATATGTCATTGGTGGAAAAATATGTATTTCTCAAAAAAGAGAAAATTTTTGATAGTTCAGGTGATAAAAAAATCGCCGGATTTGCTGTGCAGGATTTCCCTTGATGTCGGCTGGTGCGGATTGCAGGAGCTTGCGGAGATGTCGGACATAATGTTCCGTGCCTGGAGAATATGGAGCAACAGCCGCTGGACTTTCTTCAGAAAAAAATATTCCGGCATTTTAAGAAAATTTTATGTGGGCTATGACAGCGACGGTGGAATGTGCAAGCCTCAGTTCTGTCTTCTAGTTTTGGCCAAGCCTGATAATAAAGATGAAGAATGGCAGTTCAGAAAAAAAATATATTTGAGCTGGTATTCAGCCTGGAGCAGTGCAATGAGAAATTATTCCGATGTCAGCGTCAATGTTGAATTTTTGGATAAGGAAAATGCGATTGAGGCTGTCGAAAAGTTCTGTAATCTGAATCTGTTTGAAAGCTCTTCCGTGGATAATGAACTGATTGAAATTGAAAAGCGGATAAGGCGGAATCACCGCACATTTTCTGCCGGCGGAATATTCAGAAAAGCACTGAACCGACACGTGTCGCTCGAGGAGAAAAATGAAAATAAAAGAAAATGAAATTCTTAAAGCCAAATGTAATAACTGCGAAAGCGCATACTGGGAGTATGGAAAATTATGTCCATGGAGGAGCTTGAGCGGAGATTACTGCTTTGACGGAATGACCGCAGAAGAAGCACACAGGGAAATTTCAAAACACGTTGACGATTTTCAAACAGAGATAGCACGAGGTCTTGTGAGAGAATGAATATAATTACAGAAATACTTGGATATATTATTGTTTCTTGCGTATGCCTTTTTGGTGTATACGTTTACACTTACACTCTAGTAGACAACTATGTTCTGAAGAAAAGATCGGAAAAAAAAGAACAGGATGAGATGATAAAAAAGCATATCAGAGAATTCAGGGAATGGGATGAAATGATGCAGGAACGAACAAATCTTTTGATAGACATGGCAGTAAAGCAGTAGAAAAATAACGAAAAAAGACTGCAAGAATATCTTATAAAGAGAGACAGATTACCTGAAGATTATTTTGAAAATCCTGAAAAATATATAAATATGAAGGTGAATAAATGAACAAAGAGTTTTGTAAAAAAAACAAAAACTTAATAAAACTAACAGTAATGAAAGAGCAAAAAGAACTTCTAAATTTGAAAGCTCTTCCGTGGATAATGAGCTGATTGAAATTGAAAAGCGGATAAGGCAGAATCACCGCACATTTTCTGCCGGTGGCGTATTCAGAAAAGCACTGAGCCGACACGTGTCGGTCGAGGGGAAGACAGCGGATATTGGGGGAATAAAAAATGGCAAAAAAAGAGCGTGAGCGCAGAAAGGAGAATTCCTTTTACAATTCAGAGCTGGCACGGTTGCAAAAAAATGTCGTCCGTGCGCAGTATGATGTGCTTTTTTACAAAAATGGCAAAGAGGCTGCGGACAAGATGTTTTTTTATAACGCATGGAGGCATCGTTACAGAGGACTTGATTTAGAAAAGCCTGTGGCGAAGTCCTATGAAAAGGCAAAAGAAAATCTGAAAAAGGATGTCTTGGATATAAAGGAACATAAGAAAAAAAACTATGAAAAGTCAAAAGCAAATAGAAGCTAGGGGACTAAAATGAGCAAACTTAATATTGTTGATATGTTCTGTGGTGGCGGTGGTGAATCTACAGGACTTATAGAAGCTGCGCACGATTATAACTTTGATGTAAACATGAGCGCAATTAACCACTGGGAAAGAGCGATTGAAACGCATTCAAAGAATTATCCTTTTGCGGAACACCGTTGCGAAAATGTACAACACATACAGCCGCAAACACTGAAAGCAAGCAAAAACACTGATTTAATGTGGGCAAGCCCTGGATGTCAGCATTTATGGAAAGGATTGTAGCTGATGAATTGATTGAGGAATAAGATAATGAAATATGTTATTGAATGGATAGATTTTGATGGTTCTGGTTACTGCCTGAAATATTGTTCTAGAAAAAAAATCGATAATAGAAAATGGTTTTACTCAGAAGAAGGAGAGCTTTCGGAAATAATGGTTTTCAACAGCAAAGAAAAGGCAATCAGAGTAAAAAAAAGAATAGAAAAACAATTCTGCATAATTCTAAAAATAAAAAAAATCAGTAATGACACTGCAAAAAGAATGAATGAGGAACTGTATTTTAAATATATACTTTATTCTTGTAAAAAAATTGAGAACGAATTGACTTTGACCAATGGTCAATTATAGAAGGAGAAAATAACAATGTCCTATTATGATGACGATAGTGTGTTGAGAAAAATTATCTGCTTCTTTGTTTTTCTTGTTTTATTTGCTTTGCTTCTATTTGTAATTGCATACGGTCTTAATCTTGGCGACAAGAAAAGCGAAGCAAAGTCCATTGAGTGCACTGTGAACTATGTCAGTCTTGTAAAATACAGCAACAGTTCAACTTTGTGCAGATATGTCTATCTTACAATGCCGAACGGAAAGGAGATAGAGATTGAGGACAAGGCTCTCTATGATGTAGCTAAAAATCATATAGGCCAAAAAATAAAAATTGAAGTGAGCCAGACCTATTTTTTAAGAAAAGATGGAAAGAAGCATATTGTTCGGAATCATCTTGTCAGGCCTGTGAAAGTTCTTGAAGTTGAGGGCGAGTATCAGGAGTATGAGGAAAAAATACAAAATGTAGAACGAAAAACAGAAGTTCCAATTTATTACTTTCTCCCATATTTTTAGGTGCTGCCCATGAAATCACATTCAATAAAAGACATATTCTCCAGTCGTCCGACAAAAGAGCTTTATGAGGAAGACCTATACAAGGTAAGAAAAGTTCCGTACAAGAAGGATGATATGTGGCGGCTCTCAAAGCTGATTGCGGCAAAACCGACACGTGTCGGTCGTGATGATGGCGGAAGATTCTCAGGCGGCGGACGCGGCGGAGAATTGTTTTTAAATCAGAGAGACCAACGCGTGATGTTCAAGGTCTCGCACAGTTCCTCAATGCAGGCGCATGACAAGTATCTTTCAACCTATATGCCGCAGGAAAACAAGAATGAAGTCCTGGACAAGCCAAGACTTTTCGGCACGGAAAACTCAGAGTACGAGACTGCGAAAGTTCCCGAGCATTTCAAATTCATAATCTCGCCTGAAAATCAGAATGTGAACCTGAAAGTTCTTGCCTCCGAATTTATCAGGCGCGTTGAGACCATGACAGGCTACAAACTTTTGTGGCAGGGGGCAGTCCATACAGACACGGCGCACCGTCATGCGCACATCTGCATAAATGGCAGGGACAGGAACGGAAAGCGTGTCTATTTTCAGCCTGAGATGATAAAGCGGACAATGAGGGAGACCCTGTCATACATCGCTACGCAGATGGTCGGGGAAAGAACAGAGCAGGAAATTATTTCAGCGCAGAAGAATCTTGTTGTCGCAAGACGCTGGACGAAGCTAGACGAGGAGCTTGAAAAATATCCCGGCAAAATAAGCCCTCATCTTCTAAGCCCTGATATGCAGAACCGTCTTTCTTTTCTTTCGGAGATGAATCTTGCTGTCAGAAAAGCCGGATTCTACGAGTTTAAAGATAACTGGAAAGAAGTCCTTGTCGCGACAGGAAGATACAACACATTCTTTGACGAGTACCAGAAGTCAGGCGGAAAACTTGAGCTTTACTCAGGCGGCGGAATCAGCGGAACTGTCGAGACTGTAATCTCGTTTGACAAGGATGAAAGCTGGAACGATGCTCTTGTCATAAGAAGCGGAGAATCCCTTGTCTATGTTCCTGTCTGGCAGCTGAAGAAAGATGACCTTTTGGGAAAGTCAGTTGAGATAAAAGACGGAACAAGAAGCCTGTCGCGTCAGGTTACAGACTCAAGTATCCGTGTTGTGGGTACACCGAGAGGCATAAGAAATTCCGGTAAGCGTGAGTAAATTTCTAAAATTACAAATATTTTTTTATATGTAATAAAATCAATATTGACTATAGGCTTGAAAATTTGTAATCTGTAGCAAAAGTATCTGCCCGCCCATCCTTGGAGATACTTTATGAGTACAAAACAATATCCTCCTGCCGGAAAAGTCCAGACACCGTTCTATCCGCAGCTTGAGCATTTCGACTGGATTACAGGACAGATTCGCAGGGAAAACCATATCCTTCGGATTGTGACTGTCATTTCCTGCCTCGCGTTTTTCCTATCAATCGGAATAAGCCTGTATGCGGTCGCGCAGCCTGATTCTATTCCAGTGATTGTGACGATGAATGATTTCGGACAGGCGTCATATATCGGGCCTGTCTCGCGGAGAAACTATCAGGACTTCAATGTCCCGGAAGTCGCAGTCCAGTATCAGGTCAAGGATTTCCTGAATCTCTACCACACGCTCTCAACCGACAAGACCGTGATGAAAAAATCTGTCAGCAAAATCTATCACATTCTGACTTCCACAACAGCGTCAAAATATTCATCCCTTTTAAAGGAAGAGAAACCTTTTGAATATTTCGGTTCTCGTACAAGGGAAGTGCTTTTTCAAACCGAGCCGCTGAAGCTCTCAAAAGATTCATATCAGATTGACTACCAGGTTCTGACCCGGCAGGTCTCAGGCTCTGTCGTGAGCAATGTAACCTACCGCGCGGTAATAAGCGTGAAAACCTTGCAGCCGAGCGACGAGGATATAAAGGATAATCCTCTTGGAATCTATATAACCGCATTCGATATGAAGGAAATAAACACAAAGGTCTATTCAGGAGAACCAAAATGAAAACAAGAAAGAAAATCGACCGACACGTGTCGGTTGTGGCAGCAACATTTCTGCTCTTGTCATGTTCAACGACAAGAGACCTTGAGAAGAGCGTGAACCAGACGGACTTTTACAACAGCGGCTCGGAATCGCTTGAGGAAGATGAGCAGAAGAACGAAGCCGAGCTTAACGGCTACTATGTGCAGGAGGAACTGAAAGTCCAGGACATAGAGGACACAGTTATTTTTGTTGACCGTCCTGTCTATATTCCTGAGCAGAAAGACGTTCCGGAGCTTGAGCGCGGGTTTGAAACAGGCTATGACGCTGTAAAGACAAGCCAGAAGAAAGCGACTGTAAAACCGGAGAACTACAAGAGCGGAACTTTTTTCTATCAGTATAACGAGAATCTTGTGTACGAAATTTACGCCCAGCCATATCACCTTACAGATATTGTCCTTGAGCGTGGCGAGACCGTGAAAGGAACTCCGTTTTTCTCCGAGGATGAGAGCGTGTGGGAGCTTACGGCAGGCGTCTCGATTGACCCGGAGACAGGCGAGGAAATCCAGCATTTTTTTGTGAAGCCGGCGTACTCAAAGCTTGACTCAAGTCTGATTATCATAACAGACCGCCGTGTCTACCACCTGCGTGTTAAGTCCTTCGCCGACACCCACATGGCGATTGTGAAATTCACATATCCTGGAAAACGGAATGTCTATGCGAAAAAGTCGGTGGAAAAAAGCCGCTCCATCGAGAACGACTTCATCAGAATCTCGAACCCGGAGCTTTTGTCCTTTGACTACAAAATGAAATACTCGATGTTCAAGAAGCCGGAATTTTTGCCAAAGCGTGTCTACGATGATGGACAGTCAACCTACATTCAGGTGGACAATATTGTGCTTCAGAAGAAGCTTCCTGTCCTGTTCAACGAGAAGAACGAGATAGAGAACTATTCCGTAAAGAAGAATGTGTTTGTCGTTCCGCGACTTGTGAACAAAATCACTCTCCGTCTTGGAAAGCAGAAAGTCGTGATAGAGAAGAAAAAGACAAGCCAGAAAATTGCGGAAAAAATCACCGCAGAAGAGGAGGAAGCGCAAGGTGGAAAATAATATCGATGAGGATGAAAAACTTGAGCTTGACGCCTCTCCTGTGAACCTAAACGACGAGATTGAGAGCGAGGACGATGAGCTTCCTCCTCCTGAAGATGAAAAGGACGAGGCGCGCGAGCTTAACGTGGGTAATATACTTGCGCTGATTTTTATAGGGGTCGCGGTGATTTTCCTTATCGTGATGGCGGCAGGCTCGGCGAAGTCAAAGAAGAAAGTCCAGAGCCGTGAGCTTGACAAGTCCGGCAGCAAGATTGCGATTGAATTCAAGGAAAGGACTGAGAAAGCTCCAGAAGTCAAGGAGAATGTGGAGCAGATTTTCGGGGAAGAAAAGAAAGACGACAAGCCGATGAGCGAGAAGGACGCGGATGAAGTCCTCTCGACACTGCCGCCTGAGCTACAGAGCGGAACAGCTCCGGTAACGCCAGTCGGAAGCCGCTCGTCCTCGTCTGCAAAGTCAGACCGCCCGGACACACGCAATTCAAAGTCTCCCAGAAAGATAGAGGGAATCGCAGGACAGGACTATGCGGCGGCGAATGCGAACTCCAATATTGTGAGCGCGGTCATGAACGGAAATTTTCCGCAGACGGCAGCCTCGTCAAGAATGACGAAGGAGGAATACATAGCGCAGCAGATTCAGCGCACACAGCAGATTCAGAATTCACTCTACGGCTCTAGCGGAAGCTACGGCGGCACACCCCAGAGCCAGAACGCGGCTTACCAGTCCAACCGTGAGGAATTCTTCAACAATCAGGGGAACGGAACTGGAAACGGACAGTTCCTTCCGTACAACACGCTTTGGGACGGAACAATTATCTCGGGCGCGCTTGTAACGGCGATAAACACGGACAATCCGGGCGTTGTGATTGCCAGAGTGACGCAGAACGTGTACTCAAGCTACGACCATTCGCTTCTCCTGATTCCCGAAGGCTCGCTCCTTTACGCGACCTACAACAGCTCTGTCAGCTATGGGCAGGACAAGGTTCAGGTCGCATGGAATCTTCTTATCCGGCCTGACGGCTACAGAATCACTTTGGGCAACATGAACGGAGTGAGCGCGCAGGGCGTGAGCGGATACAAAGGAAAGGTCTCGAACCATCCGTGGGCGACAATGAAGGCTCTTGGAATGATTGCGGTCTACTCGATGATTCAGACCGATATGTCGAAGAGCATAAACAGCCAGAACAACGAGTATATCCAGAACGCGATGACCGACGTATGGGCGCAGTCGTCGAAAATCGGAAACAAGATTATTGACCGCGCGCTTGACATAAAGCCTACGATAAGAATCGACAGCGGAAGGGAAATCAAGCTGATTACAAATGTTCCGCTTGAGCTTCCGCCGTGCAAGGTGAACCAGGCTGAGCGGAAATATGTAAGGACACGCTGAAAATAAAACTGATATGAACGCTCCGCAGTCACGAATAGAAATCTTATAAAAAGCGGATTCTTCATTATAAAAAACTGAAACAAAAATGAGCGCACGAATAGACATTGAAAAAAAATTCTCTGGAGTAAAAGATGAAATTTTTAAGAAATGCTGTTCAGCTGCTCATGGTTGCGGCGGCTCTTGCTTTTGTCGGCTGCCACTGGAACGATGTGTCCGACAGCGGCGGCGATGATGATGTTAAAATCAGCTCGCTTTCATTTGCAAAGTCAACGCTCTCAATGAAAGTCGGCTCTATGGACTACATAACGATAAAGGTGAATCCAGCCACGAGCCAGAAGGACTGCGAGTTCAAGTGGTCTTATGATTCAAAGATAATCAGCTGCGACACAGCCTCGAATTTCGGCGTGACGATAACGGCTCTTTCGGAAGGCCAGACTTCGCTCCGCTGCTCCTACGGCGGATATGACGCGACCTGCATAATAACGGTCTCAGGATTTGAGCAGGGATATGAGGAAACCACAGAGCCGTACATTTATTCAAACACTTCGATTATCCAGACAAGTCCGGGCGTCACGGAAAAAGTCTTTGTATCTCTCTACGGCGGAGACGCTTCCGACATTGACGGCTATACCTGGACAATAGACAACTCTTCCGTCGCAACAATCCAGCCGACCGGCCAGTACTGCCTTATAACTGCGAAGGACTCCGGCTATGCGAGAATCAAGGTTACAAACAGCAAGGCGAACTATCCGTACTACATGGGAGTCTATGTTTTTGCCGACGCGACAAATGTCCCTTATATAACGACATCCACGAATATTCTTACAATGAACCAGGGCGACGGCGAGCAGACAATAAACTGTTCACTTGTGAATGGAAAGGAAGGCTCTCTGGACAGTGCGTTCAAGTGGGAAATTGTTTCAAAGGATTCAAATGAAGTTCCTGTTGGGCTTTCATTCAACGGAAACAATGCGGTCATAACACCTCTGCGCGGCGGAAGCTGCACTTTAAGAATCACTCATCCTGATGCGGCGTATCCTCTTGATATTCTGTGCCGTGTAATCACGATTGTAAAGAATGTCTACATAAATCCTGACAGGACAATGATTACCTTGAACGGAACTGAGGAGCAGACTGTAACAAGCACGCTTGAGAATATCGACATCGGCGACTATTCGATTGATGAGTACAGCTATTCCCTCGACAACCTGAGCACTGCTGAGATAGTCTCGTCTGTCGGAAACCAGGTAATGCTGCGCGGTCTTGCAAACGGAAGCGCGAAGCTTATCATCTCTCATCCGAAAGCCGCCTATCCGCGTGAGGTTCTCTGTATTGTAACAGGTCAGCTGAAGGACGCTGTTGACGCCTCGTGTTATATCACGACAAGTCAGAACTACATAAGAACGAAAGTCGGCGCTGACACAACGTCTGTTTCGGTAAGTTTGCGCGGTGGCGATGACGGAGACGAGAAGGGCTTTGTCTGGACTGTGAAAAGCTCGCCGTCATCGGGAAGTGGAGATGTCATATCTCTTGAGACTACGGACGGAAGCGCAGTCCACTCAAGGGCTGCCTCGATGACCTATGCCTACGGAACTGCGTACATCACGCCGAAATCCGAGGGAACAGCCGTAATCACCGTGAGCCACCCGAAGATTGTCTACACTACGGAAATCCTCGTAAAAGTCCTGAACAAGGACGCGATTCTTGAGGAGCCGCTTTATTTCACAGGCAACGGTCTTGTGCGCGTGCTTAACGGCAATGAGACCGAGTATTCTGTCGGGCTTAACGGAAAGAACAAGTCATCATCAGATGAGCAGAACATAAAATGGAGCAACGACGACACAAGACTGTCAGTTATTGGAAACGGAACTTCCGCCACAATAAAAGCTCCGTCCTATGGAACAGGGCAGACAATCTCGCATATAACGGTGAGCCACAGCAAGGCAGAGCAGGACAAGACAGTCCTTGTCATGACAGCCGATGACGAGAAGACGCTGATGAGCATGAAGGCTCTTTATTCCGACAAACTCTATTACAACTTTGAGGCTGGAAAGGAAGCCACGGTCTTCTGCAATGCGGTCGGGTTTGATGAGTATGACGAGGAGACCGATGAGACAAAAAGCTACGACTTCTCGATGTTTACCTGGACAACTTCCGACCCGGCTGTCATCTCGGTGGACAAGAATTCATATAATCCGCTCTCTTGCACGATAAGAGGTCTAAAAGCCGGAACCTGCACGCTTACTGGCTCAATCGACGGATACTCGTGCGGCTTCAAGATAATGGTCTATCCTGTCGGAACGGTTCAGACAGACCCGGAGGTCTATCTTACAACCACGCAGAATGTTGTCTCGCTGAAATCAGCCGGAAAAACTGCGTCCCTGAATGTGAGTGCGGTGAATCTTTCTGCAGGCAAGTATTCTTCAATAAAATGGCAGGTTGAAAATGAATCTGTCGCGACAGTACAGGCGAACGGAACTTCCGCGACAATAACAGCGGCAGGCGAGGGTGAGACTGTGATAAATGTCTCACACTCTGAAAGCCAGAACACGCTGAAAATCTATGTCCGTGTCGGAAGCGAGTACGTGATTCCGGAGGCAGAACCGCTTGTCTATATTTCATCTCAGGATGTTATTACAATGCTCCGTGATGACTCCGCACAAAAACTTCAGGCTGTTCTTGCCAATTATTCCGGCTCAGACACTAACAGATTTCAATTCTCAATCGACAATGAGGATGTTGCTAAAATTTCAGCTCAGTCTGTAAACGGAACTGCATATATAAAGCCGGTGGGGAGCGGTCAGGCGGAAATCACAATTTCACATACAGCCACTGAGCTTACAAAGAAGGTTCTTGTTGTTGTAGGAAATTCCTCTGAGGAGCTTGCAGGATATGTCTATCTTACGACAGGCAGCAATGTTGTTGCGGTCGGCGAGGGAAACACGAAGAGCGTATCTGTCAGCGTGAAGAATTCAGACTCGGTTGTTCTTGACGGCTACAGCTGGACTTCAAGCAATCCGAATGTCGTGGATGTGACTTCAAGCGGAGCGACTGCGGTTCTTCAGGGAAACGGAATCGGAACTGCGATGATTACTGTAACAAGCAAGTACTGCCAGTATCCGCTCCAGATTATTGCCCAGTGCGTTGACCCGATTGCAGCTGCGGCGAATCCATATATTCAGCTTACGTCAAGCGTGATGAACCTGAACGTCGGAACAACGTACACGTCAATTACGGCGGACTTGGTCGGAGGCAAGCAGAGCGATTTCTCCGATTTTGTCTGGTCTACAAATGATTCCTCTATATGCGCGGTTTACGGACAGAACGAGGTCGGAAAAGTGCGCGCGTTGAAAGCCGGAACTGCATACATCACGGTTTCGCATCCGAAAGCTGTATATCCGGCTCAGATTCTTGCAGTCTGCGATGAGGTAAAGGAAAGCGAGTGCTCAATCAGCGTGCCGAGCAGCATAATCACGATGAAGCCGACGGACGGCGCGAAGACTGTAACGGCGACACTCGTGAACGGAAGCGCGAACGACAAGTACAATTTCAGCTGGTCGCTTGATGTCTATGACATAATCGATTTTCAGTATTCCGCGAATGTCTGCACGATTACGCCTAAGCAGACCGGAAGCGTAACTATAACTATTCACCACCCGAAAGCGGCTTACGACCAGCAGATAATCGTGAACGTGCAGCAGTATTCAGAATTCTCGTTCCCGAAGGAAAGCATGACGATTGAGCAGAGCAGCGTGCAGTTTGTGAATATGGAAGTTCCGACCACGACAGTCTCAACTCACATTGAGTATTCTGTAGAAAACAGCAATATCTGCTCTATTGTGGGAACAAAGTCTGTTGCGCAGATTACGGCGGTTGGTTCGGGAACAACAACTGTTAAGGCGCGTCTTGTTGCGACAAGCACCGGTGTTGAGCAGGCAAGCTCCGAGATGATGGTCTATGTAAAGGAGAAGGCTGTCGATGCTGTCTACATAACGGCCTCCACAACGATTTACACTGTGAACAAGGGAAAAAGCCAGAGTCTGAGCGCGACGCTTACAGGAACTGGAGTCACAAATTCCGACCAGTACAACCTTAAATGGACAACCTCTGACAGCGATATTGTTCAGGTTACAGGAATCAGCTCAGACGGAACAGTGAAAGGGCAGTCAATTTACATAACCGCGCTGAAGAGCGGCGAGGCTGTCATAACCTGCTCTCATGAAAAGGCGGCAAGCACATTGCAGTTCTATGTGGTCGTTCCCGGCACTGCGGAAAAAGCCGTTACTTTCGACAAAACTTACATGACGATTATCAAAGGCTCAAGCGGAAACCAGCTCAAGGCGACAATCGAGAACGCAGAGAGTAGCAACGATTACAATAATCTTATCTGGACTTGCGAGGGGGCAAACGGCAAGGATGTTGCGCGCGTTATGGGAAACGGACAGAAAGTTACAATCTATCCGGTTTCAGTAGGCGAGGCGACAGTTATGGCCCAGCTTCCTGACAGTTCAAGCGTCGCAAAATGCACTGTAATTGTTGAAGCTGGAAAGAGCCTTGTCTTTGAGACGAATTCAAGAAAGATTCAGCCGTTCCATTCAAAGATTCTGAAATATACGGTAAGCCCGGCGGACGCGATACTTACCTGGACAATGTCGCAGGGAGTGGGCGAGGACTACTTCGAGTACCGAGACCTTGGATGCGATGCGGAAGGAAACGGACAGGTTGAGATTTCTGGAATCAAGGAGGGAAGCGGAACTCTTGCATGCGTTACAGACGGTGGCGCGAAAGCCCAGTGTGCTGTAAGGGTTGCGTGGGACTATGAATTCAGCGTCTCTGGTTCTACAGCGTTTACTTGTACTCCTGATGAATCAAAGACTTTTGAATATGCAGTAAGCCCAGTCGATTCTATTGTTTCTGTTGAATCTACGGATTCCATTGAAAACGGAGGTTCTGCTTTCTCTTATGAGGTTGCAAGCAGTGGGGATGGAAAAGGAAAAATCGTTATTCATCCTGCCTCAGAGACAAGCAAGGCGGTGGACATTGTGTTTGTGGCGAAGAATCCTAACAAGTCATATGAGACGGTTGGAACAAAGACCATAAAAGCCCAGTTTGCATACGCCAGTGTTTCTGTAGATATTGGTCAGACAAGCTCAAACGGAAAGTTTTCTCGTTTTGACAGTCAGTCAAATACTCTGTTTCTTGGAGATGGAGAGTCTTCAAATATAGTCATATCTATAGCGGAAGAAAAATCCAATGCGACTATTCAGAGTGTTACGGCTTATGGAAATGGCGCACCGTCTATTTCCATTGTTTCTTCTGCGGAAAAATCTGGGGTTTATGCTATAAGAAACTCACAGGCAGATGTTGTAAAAAAGGAATATTTGATAAACAAGGCTTATGTTCCTTACATCGGCAATGCAGAGCTTTCTGACTGGGAAACAGCTTTTACTTGGTATGCTGGCGACTGCAAGCATTCTGTTGCGCATGACTGCTTGACTTTTGCCCAGATTTATAGCTCAAACAACAGAAGTTTTAACTACAGCGGAGGGCGTTGCAGTAAGAATACTAATAAAACTTCGCTCTATGAATGGATGACGCAAAACTGGGCATACAGGGCTATAGGCCGTGACCAAGGTAGCTGGAGCTTTGGACGTTTTAATGGAAGCAGTCCTTCTTATAAGAAAAATGGTTCTTTTTCTATAAGGGAAAAAACATCTCTCCGGGGCAAAATATACCAGGAGTCGGATTTTCAGAAAATAGGCTGGTTCTATTGCCCTGGCACAAGGACAGGCGAGGGGGAGAGGATTCTGTATCATACAGACAGAGGCTATAAGTGCGCTATTGACAATGCCGGTGGAATTTCAACTCTTGACGATGACGAGGGCTGGTCAATGAGGGTTTCGCCTTCTGTCTTGACGGATGTTGTTGATGCGACTTACAGAAACAGTTCTGATGAAACTGTGAAAGGCATTCAGAATTTCGGACGCATAAAGGTTGTAATAAACCATAATGGAAAGTCTGAGTACAAGGAATTTCTGGTCGTCGGAGAAATCAGAAACTGTAGTATGAACTAGCCGGAATTGTGAAATGAGCGGGCTTTAGGTCTTGCTCATTGATGTAAAAAAAATCCCAACAGATGGTAACTACCATTTGTTGGGATTCATTTTTGAGCTTCTATTTTTTTATTTCAAAAGTTCTTTCATTGCCGAGGTTATCTTTTGAAGTGTAGGCAATAGAATTTCCGCTCTCATCAAAAATAAGCTCGGATGCTACACTCAGACCTTCCGCGCCTTTTGCAATGACGCTTTTTATTTTTCCGTTCTCAAAAATAGCGATACAGCTCAGCGGCCGGTAGTATTTGCTATTTCCCTGAAGAACCTGTGAGTAGCTTCCAATCGCACAGCCCATTCGTCCGTTTGTGAAGTAAACTTTCTGCAAAATACAGCTTGTGTATTTTTTGCGCGCAACTTTCACATCTGGATTTTCAGCAGTTGAAATCTGCACTGTTGTTGTTTCCATTGGAACTTCCGCATAAGGCGACAGGAGAATTTTCTTCAGACTGAAATTTTCATTGAATTCAACATTTGTTGTGGAAATTCCATTTGCTCCAACTTTTATTACAAATGGATTCCTTGAAACTGCGCTTTTCAATGTTTTTGTGCTGAAAAAATTCAGTGTGATTACGCCGTATGGAACACTTCCGTTTGATTCAGCTCTTTTTCCTGTTTTTCCCTGCATAATCGGAGTGCCTTCTTCAAGGTCGAAGTAAATTCCCGCCTGCTCCGAGCCGAACGAAAAATGCTTGTCTGTCATGTCAACTGTCATCTCTTCCGGGAAGCCGTCATCAAAGTTCTTGAAAGGCATACTTGGAGACAAGTGCCAGTACTCTCCGTTGAATTTCAAAGTCGAGGCTCTGTCGGGAATGCATGAGATTATTTTTCCGTCTTCTGAAATCACAACCTCGCTTCTTGCCTTTGTGCTGAATCCGAGCTGATGTTTTAAAGATGATGACGGCGTGAAGCTTTTTGGTTTCCCTGATTCATAGAATGTCAAAAGTGAGCCTGAGTTAAATTTTGCATTTGCCTTGAGTTTTGTAAGAAACTCGGCTGTGCTTCCGTCTGCTGGAACTGCGTTCTCAAGATTTCCGCTTTCATAGAAAGTAATGAAATTTCTTGTTCTTATCTCTATTTCTCCGTCTAGAGTTTTTGCTGTTGCTGTTCTTTCGCCTGGAGCTGACGATCCGTAAAGATACGCAGACTTCACTGTTCCATTTTCATAGAAAGTCAAAGGCTTGTCTTTTGCGAGCGCCGCTCCGCTGCTTGGGGTTGCAGTTATTTTGAATGTTCCGGCTTTTGTTTCAAGCTGCTGAGTGCCTTCAAGAAATGTGAGCTTTATGTTTCCGTTTTCGTAGAATTCAGCTCTTGTGTTTACAGTGAATTTTCCGGTGGCAGTCTCAATTTCCTGAGCTTCCTCAAGCTGCATTGACTTTACGTTTCCGTTCTCATAGAAGACGACTTTGGAAGTTGCAGGAGCTGTCAGATTTCCATATTTCGTTTCAACTGCGAAAGACTGGGCAAGCACTGCCGCCTTGTCGCCAGATTCATCGTTCGTCATTTTCAGGACAGGAGCATCCTGTCCGTTCGGCAATGTTTCTGCTGTAAGTGTGGTCATTGCAAGTGTTATTGCTGCCAGCACTGCTGCTGTTTTCTTCATTTTTATTTTCTCCATTATTTTTAAAGGATATTGTTAAGAAAGTCGGTTGCTTCCTGCACACCGTTTTCGGAAGCTATGCGGAGAAATTTTTTTCCGTCAGTTTCATTTTTTTCAAGAAAATCTCCATTAAATAGAAGTTTTCCATATTCATAGCAGGCATAAGGAACATTTCCTACAACTGCGTTTTTTAAATAGACAATTCCTGTTTTTGCATCAGCATTACATCCTTCACCGGTGATAAGCATTGCTCCATAGCAGCCTGCCGCCTCATTGCTTTTGTTCTTGACTTTTTCAAAATACGCGAATGCTTTTTGCGGATTCACATCGCAGCCTCTTCCGAATCTGTAGGAAATGCCAGCCGCCAATGCTACATCTGGATATTTTTTGAATACTTTTTCAATTTTTTCTTTCGGCTCTTGTTCTATATACTCAATCGCCTGAGTGTACTTTCCTTCGTTGTAAAGATTTAAGAAGAAAGATGCTGTGTCTTTTGCATAGTTCAGCTTGATTGAAAGAAAGACCAGCAGTGCAAAGGCGGCAATCAGTATTGCAATTGGTATTAGGATTCCCTTTATTCCGTAATACTTTATGGCAAGATTTCCTATGCCGATAATAACTAGAATGCCTATGATTTTTCCAAGGCATCCACCTTTCTGTTCTCCGTTATTCCCTTTTTTTGAGAATAAGTTTCCAATCATGACTCCGAGCCAAAAATTGTCGTTTGCCATAATAAACTCCTTGTAAGATAGTTTTAATTTATGAAAATTTAAATTTTCATCAAAGTTAGTATTTTCTGCGGATTGATGTGTTTCCGCCGGTTCGCTGGTATTCCCTTCTTTTTTGTCTTTCCTGTTTTATCTCCTCGTCCATTCTCTGGAATCTTATGATGGGAAGCGCGCTGTAGGACAGGTCGAAGTCTCCTTCCTCGATTTTCTTGTAGGTGAGGCTGTCGCCGAAGAAGTCCATCATCGCCATCTTGTTTCTTGTGCGGCGGTAGGTGTAGTTCATCGGGTCGCTTATCGGCTTTGAGAAGTCGCCTTTCCGGCAGAGAGTAAGCCAGTCGAATCCGTAATAAGGCTTTTCCAGTGCGCAAATTACTTTAAACTCGATTCCGCATAGCTGCATGTCGCTGTGTCCTTTTTTCCAGGAATAAAGTGTGCTGTACATTTGGTATTTATAGTAGACTTTCTTTGCTCCGCCGATTCTCGGGAATGAGACAATCAGGTTGCTCTTGTCTCTGAATTCCATCTCAATCAGTTTGTTTTTGTACCAGCCGAATACCTTGAACGGATATTGGATTGCCTTTTCTTCTTCTGTCTCCTCATAAGGCCTTGTGTCGAAGAAGCTCCGGCTTGTCGCGCATGATGACAGAATAATGGCTATGAACACTGCGGCTAAAATTGCCGTCGGTTTCCTGATATTTCTCATTTGAATGCCTTTATGATTTCAGAGGCGATGTAGATGACAGAGCTTCCGCCCACAAAGACAGTCGGCGCATACACAATGAATGTCATTACTCCTGCGATGATTCCATGCCTGTGCGATATTGGTTCAATAATGTTGCTATGGATTCCGTGTGCTATGTAGCCTAGAATCATCGTAGGCAGAAAAAAGAAGAATAGAATACATTTTGCCAAAAGAATCGCTGTGATTATCATTTTTGTTTCCTTCCGAATTGTTTTTTATACTATACATTTTACCCCCCCCCGAAAAAGTTTCAAGTGGAGGGTATTTTTTTTCTGTAAGAATCTGAGTTTTTTTGCGGAGAAATTCCGGCTAGAAGTCCATTTCAAGGTTGGCGAGGCAGCACTGGAAATTGTCGAGTGTAAGCTCCCATTTCTGCTGGCGGCATTTTGTAACTGCCCACGCTCCGGCTTCCATTGCGGTCATTCTTTTCAGAACTCCGGGATATGATGTGATTGAGAGAGGGTAAAGGCGTGTGTTCTCGTTCAGCTGCTCCACGGTCGGAAGAGGAGAGTCGTCCTCTGGAATGTAGGATTCTTTTATCAGGTAGTAGTTCGGTCTGTCGATGAATTTTTTTGTCTTCACGAAAAAGACGTCCGGGTGGGATTTCTTGAGTTCCTGCGCTGTCATAAATAACTCCAGTTGTTTGTTTTCTTGTGGTTATTTACGGCGCAGGGCTATGCTAGCTTTCCGGACAGCGGCGGCGTAATTCGGTTATGATTCCCCGGCGGAAATGAAATAAAAAACAAAGCTTGTTTTCCGTCCGGGAATGTTTTTAAGGTCTCCTTAGCAGAGCCTTCTGTTTCCTGTTATGCTCTCGGGAAGAGGCTCTGTGTTCTCCACATGCTCAAGCCCGAATCTTTTTATCACAAGCTGGCTCACCGTAAGACCCGCATTTTTGGCAAGCGAGCGCATTATTTCAGCTTGTCTTGCGTTCTGAAAAGTTAGAGTCATATTCACGATGTTTTTTCCTGTGGGCTTCCGGCCAGAGCCTTTTCTTTTTCCGCCCCAGTTGCTTGTGTTCATGCTTAGCAGTCTATACCATTGTTTTTGAATTGTCAAGTTTTTTTTTCAAGTTGTTTCGGAAAAGCGTTTTGTTGTAATGTTTTTATATTGCTGTTTTTACAAATAAATAGTATTGTAAATTAAGAAATAATTATGCAATAAAAACAATATTTTCTGCCCGCCCGGGGAAAAGTTGTTTTGAGAGACAAAGAAGAATTCATCCGCACAGACCCTGACGCGGCGCATAAAGTCTATTGGCTTGCCGTGCTTAACTGGATTGTTCCGATTCTGTGTATTTTAACAGGTCTGATTCTGACCACACAAAAATTCGCCGTCCTTATGAATCATGACTATAGTGTCATCGGGCGGCCGCTCTTCATTTTAAATGGGGCGTACCGCGTCTACAATCCGCTCATATTCATTCTTGGAATGTTCAAGTATGCCTTTGACGATGTGTACTCGTACTATTTTTTTCAGGCAGCTCCTGCGGTGTTTATCGGGCTTGTCGTGGCGGTGCTTCTGTTTCTTATAACCAGCATAATTGTATCCGCACACCAGAAGAACCAGCACATACACGGAACTGCGAGATGGGCTACAAGAAAAGACCTTGAGAAGTTCGGAATGCTCCAGCCGCGCGGTGTAATCTGCGGACAGCTTTCCAGCGCGAATGTCGGATATCATGTTGACAGGGAAAAAGCGAGCCTTGTTTTAGACCTTCCGAAGAATCTTGTCACCAGGAAAGTCCATGTCGCTCCGGTCGTGTGCCATTCAGGACGCACGAACACCTGGATGATTGCTCCGACACGAAGCGGAAAGGGCGTCAGCACTGTAATTCCGACCTGCCTTAGCTACGGTGTTCCGTACTGGGGAAAGGACAGCAAGACCGGGAAGAAAGCCATAAAAGGCCGCGGCTCGATGGTGATTTTCGACCCGAAGGGCGAGAACTGGGAGGCCTCCGCCGGTTACCGCTCAAAGTTCAGCACGTGTATTCCGTTCCGCCCTCTTGACCCTGACGGAGACACTGCTCATTACAATCCTATTCACGAGATTCCAGACAGTCCGAGCGAGGCGTTCTCCTGGGCGGACATGATTGCCGAGATTTTCTTTGGAGCAGAAAACGCCAAGGCTGCCTCAGACGGAGCTACGCAGTATTTCAACAACACGGCGCGCGATATTTTTGCAGGCGTTGTCATGCACGTCCGTTTTTGCCGCTACATCACATGGAAGGACAAGAACCTTTCCACAGTCCTTGATATTTTCAGCCAGGCAAGTAGCGATGACAACAATGGCGATGACGAGGAGAGCGGCGGACCTGGAGCTGCAATGCTCGCGCAGATGAGGGAGGAAGGAGTCCATGTTGACGACTCAGGACATGAAAGTTCTCTTATCCACGAGCTTATTGTAAAGGCGGCGAACCGCTCGGAAACGCAGACACCGAAGGAGCGCGCCTCCACATACTCGACTGTATTCAGCAAGATTTCCCTGTTCCAGGATCCTCTTCTAAAAAACGCAACCGCATATTCGGATTTCAGCGTGGATGACTTTATCGACGGAAGGAACGGAATCAGCCTTTACCTCATTGTTCCATACAACCACATCAAGCGAATCAGCCCGGTATTCAGGATGATAATCACTTTCATGATTAAGAAATTCTCAAGCGGAACGACAAACGCGAACGCCGTCAAGCTCAAGATTCCGTGCCTCTTTCTTCTGGACGAGTTCCCGGTGCTTGGATATTTCCCGGACATAGCATTGAACGCCGGAATTCTCGCGGGCTACGGAGTCACTTTCTTTATCGTAAGCCAGTCGCTGAACCAGATTGTCGATGTCTACGGCGAGAACCATCCGTTCCTTGACCACTGCAAGACCATCATTCTTTTTGCTCCGGGAAACATAAAGGACGCAAGGCAGTTTTCAGAGACAATCGGAAACCGCTCCGTTCTTCTGGACAACATATCAAGCTCAGGCACAAAGTGGCAGGCCGGATTCAGCAATATATCGCGAAGTTCGCAGGAAACGCAGACAAGCCTTGTGAATCCGGACGAGCTTATGAAAATGGACTTCTCGCGCTGCATTGTGTTCAACGGTCAAATGCCGCCATACAAGGGAAAGAAGGTTGTCTATTACGAAGACCCTAGATTCAAGGACAAGGCGTTCGGAAAAGTTCCTGAGATGAACGAGATTTACGCAAGGCTTAAAAAGCTTCCGAGCCATCATAAGAAACATTTCAACGTGGACAGCTCAATACAGAGGACAATCGAGCGGATTGAGAAAATAGAAGTAACGCAGTCGATTCCAGGCGACTTTGACATTTTTGCGGACGACGGTCGCGAGACAAAATTCTAACGGAAGTGAAGTATGGAAGATAAGAATAAAGAGCAGCTTGCAGTTTTTTCCCAGATTGCGGAAGTCATTGAAAAGGACAGCTCGATGATAATAAAGAATCCTGTTCTTGGAGATGTTGTTTTTGCTAACGGAACTCTCGGAAATCTTGAGAAAAAAAACACAGGTGGATTCGGAATAAAGCACATCATAGACGGCCGCTACAGAAAAGACGGACTTGATGAAAAGGAAATTTCCGCATTGCTTTATCTGATAAAAGACACTGTAGAAACCGTAATTCCTGATGACATCTCAAAGAACAGGCTTAATATCAGAAAAAATTCTATATTTGTCGGTGTTTCAAAACAATGGCTTGGAAGTGATGAAAACTGGGTTATAACAGGCTTTGCAGAGAATGATGAAAACAATGCCATCAAAAAAGAAGCGGCAGATGCCATAAAAGCGGTGAACGCGCAATATGGCTATGCACCTGAATTCCTCTCTATCAGCAGACAGGTGGGAGCTGTTATCGCTTCCATTGATAAGATAACACAAATTAATGAAAAGTCAACAGTTAATGCAAAAATAAAAATGCCCGGGCAGCTGATTTATGCATCAGATGAAATCGGGCAAGTGATTGAGCGTGCAACTGGCAAGCAGCTGGTGACGGTCAATCCGACCAGAGCGAACGGCAAAGCCGAACCTCCACGAGCAAATATAACACAAAACGCTGAAAAGTCAACATCAGCAGAACAAAGCTCGGAATCCAAAGTGCTGTACGGGAAGACAACCGTGAATGTTGACGGTCTTGAGCGCGAGTGCGAGCACGGTGTATTGGACGGATTCAAGAATGCCGTGAAAATGGTTGACAGGCTGAAATATGAGAATTCCCGGCTTAAAAAAGAAAACATCGAGCTTCACAAAAGACTGGAGCAGAAATCCCATTCAAAGAATCATCATGAAAAGGAGATTGAGCGGTGAAGAACAACAAGAAAGAAAGCTATGTGAAATACGGCGTACTGAAGCAACTTCGTATGACGGAGCAGATGGAAAATTTAATAAAAAGCAAGGCTCTTGAGCATAACACGACTGAAAGCGAGATTATCCGCCAGGCGTTGAGCAACTATATCAACCGCAGTATGAGCGACTCAGAAATCGTTCATGCCTCGCTGGTGGAGAACTCAAGAAAAATCCGCTATCTGGAAAACAAAGTAGAGCTTCTCGCACTGATTGTCATGCAGCAGACGAAATTCATCATGAAGATGTTTCCGAATAGGCAGATAAACAGCGACGAGTTTGTGAACATTGAATACGAAAGATTCGTCAGGGACTGCACGAAGATTCTCAAGTCCAACCATTCAGGGGTTCTTGAAAGCATGATTCTTGACGCTTACGAGCAGGGAGGCGACCAATCATGACAGGAATGGACGGATTCGGACAGCAGGTTAAGATTGACAAGTGGATAAAGAACCTTGAGGACGACATGAGGCTGATTGTTCCGTTTATCGAGGACAGAAACGTCACTGACATCGCGATTGGAATAAACGGCGAGCTTATTGTCAAAGGTTTTGGAATGGGGAAAAAGTTTACAGGAATTTTTTTTGACGACCAGACCACAACAAGAATCATATATGCCACGGCGGCTGTTCTCGGCGTTACTATAGACCCTCATAATCCTATTGTGGAGGGCGTTCTTCCAAAGTGGAAAGTTCGTATTGAGGGAATTTTGCCTCCGCGTGCCGCTCGCAATCCGATGTACTTTATACGCCGTCCTCCGGCAAAGATTTTCTCTATTGAAAGCTATCTTGACGCCGGACGGATTACAAAGGAACGCTATGACCTGCTTATAGAGCATATAAGAAAACGCTCTAATATTGTCATTGGCGGCGAGACTGGAAGCGGAAAGACAACTTTATTGAATGCGATTATAGACAAAATGAGGGAATTCACGCCGGATGACCGCTTCTACATTGTCGAGGATGCAAGCGAGATTCAGTGTAGGGCAAGAGATTACGTTCCAATCTGGGCAGAAGGAAAGGATTGTCTTAAAGCTGTTGGAATCGGAATGAGATGTGATATTGAACGAATTATTTTTGGCGAGCTTCGCTACGGCGATGTTACAAATGAGGTCTTGAAGGCGTGGAATTCAGGTCATACAGGCGGATGTACAACAGTCCATGCGAACTGCGCGCTGTCTATGCTTTCAAGAATCCGAGACCTTTTGAGAGAGGTTCTTCCGGGAGAACTCCCTGATGTGGCTCAGTCTGTGCAGCTTCTTGTACACATGAGGCCGACAAGGAACGGCCCGGTTGTGAGCGAGGTTGTCGAAACGAAACAGATGGGAAGCTCATCGTTCATGGAAGACCTTGAGAGCAACAATCTCATCAGCTGAAAGGAGGTTCCTCAGGAAAATACATTTTCAGGCTTACGAACAGAAACATTTTTATGAGGCGAGCCTCATTCACGAATAGAAATTTTTAGCCTTTTTTTGAACAGAAATTGAGAACACGAACAGAAACTAGAAATTCAGTCCAGGACATACAGGAGTATTTTATGAAGTCCGAAAAAACAGAAAAAGCCGTTCTCAAAATAAAAGGCTTTGTAACAGACAGAAAATTTCTCATGGCGGTTTTCATGCTGTTCATGATTATAGCCCCTACATTCGCGGCCGGCAGCGGCGACACTATCGAGCAGCTTGACACCTGGGGCGACAAAATCCTATCGCTTTTGCAGTCAACATGGGTGAAAGTCCTTCTTCTTGTCGCGCTGATAATCGAGGCTATCGGCGTGGTTGTCGCAGGGCAGCAGGGCGGAGGCGGACAGATTCTCAAAAAGTTCGCTCCGTGGATAATCGGAACTCTGATTCTTCTGTGCTCGTCAGGAATCTGCTCTTACTTTCTCGGCGACTTGAATTTTGAGATTTCAATGACAGAAAAAATCATTCCTGCGGTGAATTCCTTGTCTGCTGGAATCGCATAAAGGGGAAAAACGGACGGCAGATGCTAGAACTTCTGCTGTCTGTCTGAATCTTAATTTTCTTGGAGGACAACTTGGAAAACGAACCTACCTTATATGACTATGCAGTGCCGGTTCACCGTGTGCTTCTTCAGCCGAATGTCGTGCTTGGAATCGGAATTACTCCTGCTATGGTTATTCTTGTTCTTACAATTGTGCTGATGAACCTTGTGAGCGTTTGGTGCTTTCCAATCGGGATTGTTCTATTTGTAGCGGCGAAAATTCTCTGCAAGGACGACCCGTATATGATGACGATTCTTTTTGACAGGCTCATGCAGCCTAACTTGTGGAGGGCGGTCTGATGGATGTGCCGTTTCTTGACTTTTTCAGGCTGAACAAGGAAAGCGCGAATATGCTTAAATATATCAGCCCTTACTCATTCATAATGTCACCCGGTGTCTGCCTTTTGAAGAATGGCGCTTTGATGACATCGTACCAGGTTGAATATCCCGACCTTGAGTCGTCATCCCCGGCTTCAACTGCAGCTATGGCGGCTCTGTTCAACCGCACGACAATGGCTCTGGCTCAGCAGGAGGGCTGGGCGATTTTTTTCGACTGCAAGAGATACAAGACGAAAGACTATCCAGCAGGCGAATTCTCGAACCTTGCGGGCTGGCTCATAGACCAGAGGCGCGCGGAGAACTACCACAAGTTCGGCGAGCATTTCACGACCGACTATTACATCTCGTTTGTGTATCAGCTTCCGGGAGACATCGAGAACAAGGCTGCATCGATTTTTTTCAGAAGCGGAAAGAAGAAGAGTGTAAACGAGAAGCATTCTCACGGCACGGAAAATCTTTCCGGAATGAAAAAGGAAATCGAGAATTTCCTTGACGAAACTGACAAGGCGATGGGAACTCTCTCGACAAAAATCTGGTGCCACAGGCTTGATGACTCGGAGCTTTTCAGCTACATAAAATCATCGGTGAGCATGAGACGGCAGGATATGTTCTATCCTGAGAACACTTTCTTTTTCCTTGACAACTACATCTGCGATATGGACGTGAAGACCTCAATGCCGCTTAAAATCGGGGACTATTATGTTCCAATAATCGCCGTGATGGATTTTCCGAGCAGCACTTATCCTGCTGTCTTTGACAAGCTGAACCGGACAATGCAGGAGTTCCGGTGGACGACAAGGTTCATTCCGATGAGCAAGGAGATGTCTTCCAAAGAGGCGGACAAGTACCAGAAGCGGATGTACTCCGCAAGAAAAAGCGCAGGTACGATTATCACAGAACTTGCCGCAAATGTTGAAATTGACCGCGAGAATTCAGGCGCTGTCGCGATGGAAAGTGAGGCTAACCAGATTCAGGCGGACATCGCGATGGGAAGCTATGTTCTCGGCTATTACACAAGCAGCCTTATGTGCTGGGACAAAAAACTCTCCGTGGCAAAGGAAAAATCAAGGAAACTTCAGCAGGTTGTGCGCTCATGCGGATTTTCGTGCATGGAAGAAAAAATGAACAACATGGAGGCGTGGGAGGGGATGATGCCCGGAAACGTCTATGCGAATATCCGCCGTCCGCTAATATCCACGCAGAACATGTCTAACATTATTCCGTTAAGCTCCGCATGGCAGGGGATGCTTTACAACGACTTTACGCTTGAAACTTGCGGCTCTGCTGTTCCTCTTGTAACCTGCTCGACAAGCTACGGAACTCCGTTCTTCTTAAATCTGAATGTGCGCGATGTAGGGCATACTTTTATTTTCGGACCGACAGGAGCAGGAAAGTCAACGCTCATGGCTCTTCTCATGGCGCAGGCTACAAAGTACAGGGACGCGAATATTGTCTGTATTGACAAGCAGCTTTCAAGCCGTGCGTTTATGGTTGCTTCCGGCGGAATTTATGTGGAGCCTGGAAAAGACGATGTGGCGTTCCAGCCGCTGAGCGAGCTTCTGAATCCTGAAGAATGCAATGAAGGCGAATACCGCGAAAGCCTGATGTGGTGTCAGCAGTTTATTGAAAGCCTTCTTGTCCAGCAGAATATTGAGACAAGTCCAAAAATGAGCAAGGCGATAAGCGAGACACTTATGCTTCTTTCTGAAAAGGACAGCTCTATGCACGACCTCACATCGTTCCAGCAGTATGTGAACTACACAGATCCGGACACTGGCGACAACACGATAAGAACAGGACTTGATCCGTACTGCCGAGGTGGAGCTTTCGGCTCAATATTTGACGCGGACAAAACGACACTGAATCTTTCCAAGCTGATGACAATAGAGATGGGAAGCCTCATGCGCCTTTCAGAAAAGGCTGTAGCTCCGGCTTTGATGTACATCTTCCGCTATCTTGAAAAGCTTTGGACAGTTCCGCATGGAGAGAGACAGCCGCTGACTTTTCTGTTTCTTGACGAGGCATGGCTCTATCTCCAGCATCCGGTTTTCTCAGGTTTTATACAGGAATGGCTCAGAACTTTAAGAAAGAAAAAAGTGTTCTGTATATTCGCGACACAGGAAGTCAGTGCTGCTAGTAAGTCGTCATTGCGCGACACGATAGTCCAGCAGTGCCTTACAAAGATTTATCTTGCTGACGAGAATGCGGCTCAGACCGCAGAAAGCTACAGGGATTTCGGGCTTACAGACAGCGAGATAGCCGCTCTGTCAGAGGCGGTCATGAAAAGGGACTATTATTTCAAAAACCCGAACGGAAGCCGGATGTTCACCCTTGACCTTGACGCGTTCCAGCTCGCGCTGATTTCAAGCGACCACGAGCTTCTGGACAACCTTGAAAGCAAGTACGGACGAAACACAACAAGGGAACTTGCCTTTGAGCTTCTTGATGCGGTCAGGGAAAAATACAAGAAAATCGGAAAAGACGCGCGTTCTCTTGATTACTCAAAATACAGGGAAATGCTTCTTTCCTCATAAAAACAAAACAGAAAACGGAGTTTATTATGGAAAATATCAGAAAAAAAATAAGCAGAATTGCTCTTTCCTTTGGAATGGCAGTTTTCATGACGCAGAATGTGATGGCTGGAGGATGGCCGGTTTTTGATGTTTCGGGCTGGCTTAATGGAATTGACCAATTATATCAGGGATATGACATGGTGATGAACACAATTACCCAAATTGAGAACCAGTACAACATGATTCAGCAGCAGGTTGAGCGTGCTAAAAGCATTGATTGGGACAATATCTCGTTTGACGGCGACTTTGATATAAGAAACGACATAAGGGACGCGACAAAGCGTGTGAACAGGCTTCTTACTTCCGCACGAAACATAAAGAAGATGATGACAACTCCATCGATAAGTTGCGGAAATGTGAAGTATTCAATCGCAGACCTGTGCGGAATAAATCCTAACAATCAGGACGACTTGTGGGAAAATGACAAGAATCTTCTGACTGCCTGCAGGGACTATAAGCAGTTTATGTCCGAAACAATGCAGAAGACTGTCAGCAGTTTGACGGATGGGCTTGAGGAAGACCAGAAGAAGGCTATCTGGGTGAAGTATGGAATAAGCCCCCAGAACTACGCTTTTGTGCAGCAGAGTGTGAATTCTGTAAAGAAGCAGTGCAGCGAGGTTATGGCGGCGGCAACGGAGGAGGCGAAAAGGATGAAACTTGAGGAGATTGCCATGAAGAACAACACGATTCTTCAGGCGGCTCTTGAGGGCAACCTTGACTCTAACGGAAACCCGACGGAAGCCGGAATTGCCGAGGCACAGCTCAGGCTTACAGACCAGCTTATTCAGGAAGTTTCACAGCTGGGATTCGGCATAAATGACCTTTGCGCGATTACAGCCTCGAAGATGATTGCCGACCAGAACAAGGCGGATGCGGAGCAGGCTAGCACACGAGAGGCGCAGGAAACTGACTACTACAGAAAGAAGACAATTAACTCGCGCTACAAAAGATAGTGCAGATGGAGGTGTGATTTATGGACGCGTTTGACCTTCCTCTTGTGCAGACACTTGAATATTTCGGCGGCGTTATGGCGCAGGGATATAAGTGGGCTGCAATGTACGGAAATCTGTTCGGCCTCATCGGGCTTGCCTGGTCAGGCTTCAAGGTCGCGATGTCGCGCATGACAGTCAAGGATTTCTGGTGGGACACAATCTTTAAATGGGTCGGCTATCTTCTTCTTTTGAACCTTTATCCGGCGATTGTAATTGGAATCGGCGGAATCGCGGGCGAGATAGGAATAAAGGCAGGCGGCGCGAAGGACGCTATTGTTAGCGAGCTGAAAGCCATGCGCTCGTCTATAGAGGCTGACCTTGCGACCGTGAATTCAATCGAGGCTGGAAATGACGAGGACGCAAAGTCCAGGCTTGACGAGCATTCTCCGCAGTCTTTGGGAAACAAGGACAGCTACAATGATTTTGTTGAAAAAGCTTCAGGTGCGATTCCGGGTTTGAAAGGGGGCAACAGATGGGATTCAAATGAGATGAACAGGAAGCTTTCAGAGCAGAGACATGACAAATCTGACGATGAGAATAAGAAATTCAAGAGCCTTTTTCAGGCTGAGACTTTCAAGGCGATAAATGCGATTCTTGGCGACAGAAATCTGGACGGAACAAAGATTGGCGACAATACAGACACGTACATTTCTCTTGACATATTCATAAAGGACGCCGACGGCAATGAGACTTTCTATCTGTCTCCTGGCGCGCTTATAAGAATGACGCTTCTTGCGGCGAATATAATGCACTCGAAAAACACCTCGGCTTTTATTCAGCGAAATGAGGAAATCGATGCGGCGAAACTGAATCCGTTTGTTTCTGCAGGAAGAACCATTCAAAGCGGCATGCAGTTTGTTCTTGACGGAATCGTTGTGTGGTTCTGCGTGATTGTGCTTGCGCTTTGCGTGATATTCGCGCTTGTTCAGTACATCATGACTGTGATTGAGTTCACGATTGTGGCGGCTGTCGGAGTCATCTTCATTCCGCTGCTTCTTTTTGACGGTACTAAGGACATCCCGAAAAAGCTCGTGCCGGTTTTTATAAGCTTCATGGTCAAGATGATTGTCATAACCTTGTGCCTGATGTTCGTCTATTATCTGATAATAGAGTTCACTATAAATACAATCACATCGGACGGATTCGATATTGTGTGGCTTCTTGTGGATGTGGCTTTCAATGCTGTCTTGAGCTACGTGATGACGCAGAACGCTCCGAAGATTGCGCAGACAATCCTGACCGGCCAGCCTCAGCTCAGCATGGGCGAGTTTGTCGCGGCGGCTGGAACTGCTGCTGCGACGGCAGGCGGAATGAAGGCTGCCAGTGCAAATGCGGTGAGAGGCGCGGTCAACACAGGCACGAACATTGCAGGAGAAGCCGGAAAACTCAACTCGGCAAGGAAAAATGCCGCAAGGCAGGTCGCACGGCTTGGCGGAAACAGGAAGCAGGGCAACATGGCGGCTTTCAAGGCGATGGGAGCGGTTGCGACTTCAGATTTAAAAGACCGTGTAAAATCTGGATTCGAGAAATTCTCGAAAGGACACGATTCCATTCCTGGCTGGGATAAGGTTAAGCAGATGACTGGACTTGGTGGTGGCGGACACGGAGCGTCCGGCGGTTCAGGAGGAGCTAGTGCCCATGGAATCTCAGGTCAAGGCTCTACGGCAGGACATGCTGGAGAAATATTTGGAACATCTTCAAATTCTAATTTCAAGACTGCCACGAAATTTGATGAGCGCACAGGAAGTCAGCGTAATATGACGCATAAGGAATTCATGGATGAGAAAAACAGGCAGGGAAAAATGGCTGGAGACAATGCGGCTCTCAAAGTGATGATTGCAGCCGAGGAGGAAAGAAATCAGCAGCAGAACGCTAAGAACTCCGGCTCATCAGAGCTTGGCGACAAGGTTACTGACGGAGTAAGGGCGAATAAGTAATTGGAATTCTAATAGTTCAAGAATATATCATCAAGATTGTTTCTGGTTTTGGTGATATATTTTATTTTTCTAAGATAGAGTATTCGAAACATTGATATAATTTTTCAAATCATTGAATTTTTCAATCTTTTCGTTGTAAGAAATAATCAAAGAAATAAAATCAAAATAAATATCATCAACGGATGACTTTTCTGTATAAAGTTCTTTCCTGCCATGCGCAATCTCATTTCTTATTTTTTCATGTTTTTTAATATTAATGCAAGAGTATATTTGATTTGCATTTAAGGTTGGAAATATCGACTTAAACAATTCATTTTTTTTCTCTTTAAGTCTTTTTTCTTCATCTTGTTTTCCTAATTTAGTATTTATAAAACATTCAAATGCAGAAAACATAAGAAAAAAAGCCATTCTATAGTCTTTGCTCTGATATTTTCTATAGCTATCAACTATAAGCTGATTGTATAAATCACATGAATTAATATTGTTAGTTATTCCACATAAATGCACGGTACAATAAATATCGATAAAGTCATTCCCTATAAATGCACCTTCTGTTTTACATGTGCAATCATAGTTCAATGTTTTTTCTATGTTGTCAACAGAATAAAGATGTATTTTTTGTAGCTCAAATAAATCGAACTTATCAGGAATTTTTATTTCTAAAAACTTTTCTTTATCTATATTATTTATCTTTTTCAGATTAGTTATATTTTTTAAAAAATCTGGTTTTTCATTTACAGGGAATATATGTGGGGTTATTTCTGAATATGAAATAATGTCAGAATATATATTTGAAAAACTTATTTCTTCATGAAAGTAATAAGTTTGAATTCTTCCTTTCTGAAAATCTGTATATTCAAAATCTGGGAAAAAATCCATTTTAAAAATGCATTCAGATTCTTCTAGTATGCCTTGTGTAATTAAATATTCTTTTATTAAATTTGTTTTTCTCTTGAGATTTTCTTTCATAACAATTGTGCCGATACAGATAAAAAAACTATAATGCCCATAATAATTAAAGGGATTACTGGCAATGTTGCCAAAATAAAACTTCAGAAAATAAAATTCTAAGATTTCTTATTCTAATTGCTATTTAGTTTTCTGTATACTAAAAAAGTCTGTGGAAAAGTAAATTTTTCTATGTTTTCTTTCCCACAGGTTTTACAACAGCCTGCTATCTTGAGACTGAATTCTGCCAGCTGTTTGTGTTTGTCCGCTCCTGAATTTCCCTTTTTCCGAAAACTCCGAAGCCGTTTCCGCCTACAGCCTGAAACTCCCAGCCTTCTTTTCCTAGCTTGTTAAGATAGGCGTTGAAAGAGCCTGTGAATTTTTCGACACGCTCAAGCCGGCCGTTTGCTGTCGTGTATCCAGTTTTTGCATCCTCATAGGACTTTACGACTGTTTCCGGCGTCATGTACTCGAATTGCTTCATTTTTGTCTCCTGTAAAAACTTTTTATTTTCATTTTTTTGAAACCAGATTTATGACTTCTTTTGTAACTGCATCTACAGTTTCTGCTGTTGCTTTCCCTAAAATTAACGGATTTATTTTGACCGGAAATGAAGTGATTCCGCACATCTGAACATTTCCGCTCACATTGCAGTCGCATACAAGCGGAATTCCGTTTTCATCGGACGCTACCGGGCAGGCGATGAAAGTTCCGTTTTTTTCATTTTGTTCTTTTTCTGAGAGAACAAGGAAATTTTTTCCTTTTATGCTTGCGATGTCTCCGTGCTCCGGCACTGTAGTTTTCTTTTCAGCCTCGTCTGACGGAATGAAGAATTCAATCGGATTCACCTCTTCGCAAGTCTGTCTGATGAACGTAAGATTCGGCTTTTTTCTTCCGATTATTATGTTGTACGCCTGAATTTCCGTAAGACCATATTTCTTCGCCATTTCCCTGTAGTCCTTTCTGTGGGCGGCAACATATCTGCATTCTTTTCCCGGCTCAAGTGGAAGAACTGTCTGCGTTTCGTAGGGAATCTGCTCGTCTGTGTAGAAGAGCCATTCAATCGGCGGAACAAGGTGCGACATCGAGCAGACAATCGGGTACGACGGAAGTTTTTCGCCTGTCGCCAATTTGTAGATTGTCGAGTGCGACAGTCCGTTCTCAAGACACCATTTTCTGAGCTTTCTTTCCTCAATCAGCTTTATGAGCTTCTCCTGGGCATAAGTGATTCGTTCTGGGATTTCCTTCAGCATATTGTTTCCTTCCGCAAAAAATTAAATATTGATTCAACTACAATATATTGCAAAAACGGCTTGATTTACAAGTTCTTTTCGGATTCAAGCAGTTTTATGACACGTTCTTTCCAGGCAAAATGAATCGGTTCAAGCAGCTGGCATGAGATTCTTGCGTAGATTTTGCTTTCAGTTTTCTTCAACTGGGCGTGGACTTTATGGCATTTTAAAACGATTGTCTGCTCCGGATTGACGAAATTCAGCATCACATTGAAGCTGTCGCAGTCCTTCATTCTCTGGTCGGTGCAAGGCGTGATTATACAGATTCCGTGGATGCTCGCGTCAACAACAGCGCACGGCTGCTGCATTTTTATTCCGTTCACAAAGACTGTCTGCTCAGGAGATGAAAGCCCGAACTTTTCAGAATTTCTCTTTCCGATTTCAATGCGCTCTTCCTTTCTGCGTCCGTATTTTATGTATTTCTCGTCAAGGTTCTCAAGGGCTGAAATAAACGCGGCTGTCTTTTCTTTTTTCTCCGAGCCTGAAATTCTTATATCGCAGAAGTCCTCGCCGGATTCAATGACTGTCGCAATAAATTCTTCGCTCTCTCCGTCCGTGAAGTTTATCTGGACTGAAATTTTCTCGTTTTGCAGGAAGTCGTGCTTCTGTAGCATTGTAAGCGTCCAGATTTCAGAAGTGAATCTTGTAAGAAAGCTCATTATGTCCGCACCGTCTTTTCTGATGGCTATTGACGACACTTTGAGCCACTCAAGAATTTCTTTAGTTATATTCATTTTTTTCTTCCTCCGTGTTTCTTGAATTTTTCATACAGGTACATCACATCGCTCCTTTTTGCTCCGCAGAACTGAATCAGAAACGCCAGCCTGTACCAGAAGAGAAGAGGAAACTTGAATACCTTGTACTCATCTTCTTGCGTCAGAAGCCATACGCATCTTTTCAGATGGTCAACTTTCCGCCCCCTTGCTGTAAAAATCAGGCACAGTTTTTCGTCTATTCCTGGCAAAGAAACCGCCTCTCCGTCCTTTTCCGATTCCCAGCAGGTAGCAATATACGCCCGGCGGAAACGCTCGAACGTGTAAAAAAGCACGATGACGCTGCCTCCGACGTATTTGAAATGCACAAAGTCAGAATTCTCGTCCACTTTGGGAACGTCTATAAGGAATCCCTTTGAATAAAGCGAGTACGGCAGTTTTTTTCCATAAGGAACATCGACCGTGATGTTGTATCTCATTGCAAAATTATATCAAAATATTTCCAAAATTACAAAAAGTATATTGAAATATTTATTAAATTGCAGTATATAGGAATTGTTGTAAGAAAATAAATATTTTGTTTTCTTTGCAATATTCCTGTCAGGAATAAGAATATTTCGGTTTTCCAGCCTAATTCAGTTGTGCCCGGCACTCCTAGCGCGCAGCCCGGCTGGAATTCCATAGTGGAAAGGAGGCGCATAATGTCAGACGCCATCACTTTAAATCCTTCAAAAAACGAGTGGTTCGGTTCTCTTGTTCCGAGGCACACAGCAAAGCTCATCTCTCAGGGAATCGAGGACAATTCCCTGCCGCTTCTTCCGAACAAGGACGGAAAAATTGAAATCAAGCCGATTTACAACGCGAACAACGGCTTTATTCTGAATGCGAAAGACCTTGTTCCGGCTCAGATTACAAGACAGAAAGCCGGTTATGAAAGCAACATTGTCGCGACAAAAAATTCAATCGACAAGGCCGGGACACGCGTGAAGTCAGGTGAGAAGGGGCTTTTCTACAACTTCAAGAACAAGGAAGGAGAATTCCGCCATTCGCAGTATTTCTTTGCTGAGCAGCTTGAACAGCCCGAACGCCTTGCTGAAAGCGCGAAAATCCGTCAGCCGAACAAGCTTCAAAATGAGACCCTGAAAATTGACTCCGCAGAAAATTATCTTCCGATGTACATTGCCGCCTGCAAGAGCGGAGCGAGCGTTGAGGTTTCGCCTGAAGTTGCGGAGCAGTTCAAGCAGAACATTTCGGCTGTGTGCAAGAACGAGCTTGCAAAGACGCCGGAAGAAAAAACTCCTGGCTTGCCGTCTCTGAATGAATTTCTCTACAACGCTGATGTAAAGGCGAACGAGATTGTGAAGTCCGTTGAAAAGGAAAATGGGCTTGCTCCCCAGCAGAAAAAAGACGAGCGGAAAATTGACCGCAGCGAGTCTATGACCTATTAGAAACAAGCGAAGTTACCCACAGTTCCCACAATCCTACAGGCTTTTTCTTGAGCCTTCCGTCATGTGGAAACTGATGGATAACTTTTTTTATTTTTCAAGGAGCGGATGCAGTGTCTGAAAAAGACTTAAAAATCAAGGCAACAGAAATTCTCGAATATTCCGACAGCGGCAATATAAGCGGTGTTGTCTACCAGATTATAACGGACAGCGATTTTGGAAAGAAGATTGCGCTGGACATCAGGGAGTTGAAAAATGACGAAAAACTTTTATTTGAATTCCGGGACTGGGAAAAAGAAGGTGAATGGAATCCTTATGACCTCAGTGTTCAAATTGTAAAGGAAGATGGACACGGTTCGTTTTCCCGAATCCCTTATCCATTTAAGAATGAGAAATCCGATTCTCTTGATGAAACAGAATCTGTAAAGACATTCAGAAAGGAAATAAAAAAATACATAGATGAAAACAAAGAGAAGCTGCTTTCAGATTTGGAAACGAAAGAAAGTCTTGAGCTTTTTTCAAGGCTTGCCACCGTTCTTGACGAGGGAACTGTCTACACGGCGAGCAATAAGACGCTTGGGGAAATTCAGCTTAGGCATGGAAACAAGTCAACCGGTCTTGCGCATATCATAAACCGCCGCTATGAGGAACGTGTCCTAAACAAATCTGTTCAGATGCAGCCGGAAGATGCGCAGAAAGAAATCACGGCAATATGTTTTCTTGTGGCGGACAGCCTTGACAAGGGCAGCGCATCACAAACTCCACGCGGAAACTGGGAAATAGAAAAAGGCGGAATAAAGGCAATCATCAATAAAGATAGGGAAGGAAAATTTGTCATTACAGGATTTGATGACAAGAAAAACAAAGAGGAAGCGACAGAATCCATAAAAGCGGGAATCGCAAAATATGGCTACACGCCTGAGTTTCTCGATATGTACGCTCAGGTGGGAGCTGTCATTGCTTCCTACGAGCATAGTACACCACAAACTCCACAAAAGTCAAATGAAAATCTTAGTCAGAATCTGCTTGAAGACTGCGTGAAAATTGAAGTGAACGGCAAGGAGCGCGAGTGCAAAAACGGTGTCCTTGAGGGCTTCAAGAATGCAGTGAAGCTTGTTGACCGGCTTATGGACGTAAACCACCAGCTTGCGGATGAGAACGAGAAGCTGAGAAATCAAATTCAGAATCAAAATAAAAACAAGAAAACGGACATTGAGAGGTAAATCCATGACAAATTTCGCTTCGGACTGGAAGAATTTTGACTCCAACGGACTGAGCGCAGACCAGTTCTTTTATGACCAGCTGTACAAGTCGTTTGCGGAGAACACAAGGAACGGAACATTGCCGTTTTTCAGCAGAGAGCCGGATTCTGTTCCGCGCGAGCTTTCCACCGGGAAAATCATAAACGACGAGAATCTGATTGCCCTGGAGCAGGTCGCGGCTTCAAGAGGGTACAAGTCCAATGTCTGGATTTACGGAAACGAGCTTAACCGCATTCAAAAGGAAACAGGAGCGCTCAACTGGAAAAAGAATGCCTCTCCAGTTCTGTGCCAGACAAAATATTTCGGTGCGACACATCTCAACGAGCAGAACCTTTACATTTCGGAAGGCGGCTCTAAACAGAAGAATCAGTATCTGTACAACATTGATTCGCTTGACGAGCGTTCACGCAAGGCCGTGCTCAAATACTACGAGCGGACTCAGGAAGTTAACAGCGCATACCAGAAAGAAAACCTGAAATCGTTCAGGTCAAACTGTCTTGAAAATCCCGGACACAATGAGAATTTTGCAAAGGCGCGCGAGCGTGTGAAGAAATACAGCAGCATTGACGGAATTGATTTTTCAGCCGCGGTTGACTGCCACTTCAAGCACTGCCTGCAGAATTCTATCGGAAACGGACTGAAGGACAACAGGGAAGCGAACAGGAATTCATGCTACCGGCAGTGCATGGAGCTTGTGAATAAAGTCGAGAGCGGCGAGTACAAGCCCTACGAAGCTGGACGGAAAATCGCACGCGCGCTTGAAAGCGGAACTGAATTCCAGCGGATTGCAGTCGCGAAAAACTACAACCTTGAGAACGCGAAGAAAATCGAGGAGCTGAAAGTCGCCGAGACGAACATAAACAGACCTTACAGGCGGCGTTCAGACGTCGAGAGATAAAAAGCATTTTTGCAAAAAAATATTTTAAGAGGAAAAAACATGGCAGACATACATTTTGAAATTTTTGACAATGCTGATTTCGGAAACAAGAACCTCCGTTTTTCAGAAGCTCCGGCACAGGAACAGAGAGATTTCCTGAAGCAGAACGGATACGGCTTTACAACAAGATACGGTGGCGTATGGTATCCGCGCACACAGGAAGCGAAAGACAGAAACTCGGACTTTGTGAAAGAATTTGCGGAAAAGTTTTATTCTGAAAACAAAAAAAACTTCCAGTCTAATCAGATTGAGCAGCTTGCGGAATCAGCACTGGAAAACGGCTCAATTGAAATCAAGGCTTCGATTGATAACAGAATCGCATATCTTGAAAATCTTATTGCTGAGCTGAAAGAGGAAAGAAAGCGCGACCAGGAAAAAATCTCACGTCTTGAGGCTGCCCTTGAAAATCAAACTGAGGAAAATATAGCAGAACTTGAAATGCGACAGGAACAAACAGAGCTTGATGACGAGGCTGAATGGGAAAAAGAAAACACTCTCACCGAATCGGAAGAAAGGGCGTATCTTGAAAAGCAGTCTGAAATCAATATTCCTGCGGAGACAATGGAACTCACTTCTGAAATGCTGGATTCCCTGCATGAAGCTGCGGAAAAAGAATCGCTGGCAGATGAGCCGCAGGCTGAAAAAGAAATTCTGCATAGTTCAGAAAAGCAATCTGATGACGACCTGACAGTTTCTCCTAAGGAACTTGCCATTGCAAAGTCCGTGCTTCCGACGGTTCAGTATGTCTCTACGTTGAAATTCGCGCAGGGCGAGGAGCGTGAATTCTTTGTACACAAGATTAAGGAAATTGCGGCCGCTGTAGAGAACGCTCCAAAAATCAATGAGACGGACGGTCTTGAAGAGCACAGAATCGTTCTCCGTTATTTTCATCCGAGCGGAACTCAGTCATTTGTTACAGAAATAGGAAATGACGGAGACGCGTTCGGCTTCCAGTGTCTTAACGATGACTGGGAAAACGCAGAGTGGGGCTATCTCAATATTGACGAACTGAAAAACATCCTGGGAATGGAAGTTGACTTTCATGTTTCGGCTGGAATGACTGTCGAAAAGTTCATCCAGAAGGAAAAATCCGAGTATGAAAATCTGATTGAAGCCGAAAACGGTCAGATGATGAATCCTGATGAATTCCATAAATGGAATGAAGAGCAGAAAATGCAGTATTCCCAGGAAAATGACGAGCGCGAGGCGGAAAAAGCGGACGAGGATTTTGAGACAACAAAAAGGCTTGATGAGATTGTCTCTGAAATAAAGAATTCAGATTTCACGCTTGAATCAAAATATGAAAACAGTCTTCACTCAGTTGCTCTCAAGAACAAGGACGGAACTGAAATTTTCAGCGCAAGGGAAAACGACAGCATTGTGATTCCAGTGGAGCATACAATCGCTGCCTGGGCAAACGACGAGGCTTCTGAAAAAGCGAAAAGCCTTGCCGATGAATTTTTCAATCTGGTCTGCGAGGACGGAATCCGCGGCGGCGACTATGTAAACGCGGTTTTCAAAAATGAATCTCCAGTGTATGAAGAGGATTTTGAGTCCGACCTGCTAGAAAGTAACATTTCATATACGGCTGAAAATTATTATCAGGTGAACGACCGTTTTGCGATTGAGATTGTTCCGGCGGAAAATTCGCTTTCATCAGAAACAATTGGCGATGACTGGACTGTAAGATTTTACGACATAAATGGCACTGAAAAATTCGGCGAGAAAGGGCAGTTCATCACAAGCTATTACGCAAGCACTATTCTTGAGCATAGAAAAGGAACTGGCCTTTCCATGCAGGGAGATGTTCCGGCCTGGACTTTAGATGCGGAGACTATGGACTATGTCCACGACATAACATTCATGTGGGTGGACAGGCATTCCTCTGTTCAGCAGAAAGAAGAAAGAGAAAACGTAAGAAGCAATCTTCAATCCCAAGACATCTCCGCTCCAAGAACAAAATCTGATTTAAGAAAACTCCGCGAGCAGTGCCGGGAAATTCTCAAAAAGCCTGATTCAGAAATCAAAGAAGATGACAAGAAGATTCTTGCCCAGTATGAGGGCGGAGGCGGACTTAATGAGGACGAACGCACAAATTCTGAAGTTCTGAACGCTTTCTACACGCCGGACAATCTCATTGAGAAAGTTTGGGAACTTGTGGACGCTTACGCACCGGACGCAAAGACTGTCCTTGAGCCGTCCGCAGGTGTCGGCAAGTTTGCGAATAACCGTCCGGATAATAAATTCACAATGCACGAGCTTGACGAGACTTCCGCCAGAATCAACAAAATTCTTCACCCGGAAGCGGATGTGATTCAGGGAGCTTTTCAGAAGCAATTCCTTGATGACGGTGAGCGTTTCCTTAAAATCGGGTACGAGCAGTCCAAACATGATGTTGTAATCGGAAATCCGCCTTATGGAAAATACAACGACAAGTACAAGGGCTTGGGCGAGGGAAGAGAATTTGACCGCTACGAGGAATATTTTATTGCAAGGGGACTGGACGCTCTCAAAGATGAGAAGTCGGTTCTTGCGTTTGTCGTTCCAAGCGGATTTTTGAGCACAGCCGATGACAGGCAGAAGAAAGTCATCGCCTCGAAAGGAGAAATTTTAGATGCATACAGACTGCCGGAGGAAACATTTTCCACAACGGAAGTAGGAACTGACATTCTTATCATGCGGAAAAAAGAAAACCTTGATGACAGAGAAAATATCTCCAGCGAGCTTCTGTCAGACGGAGAATGGTTCAAGAATCACCCTGAAAAAATCTTGGGCGAGGTGAAAACACGCACAAACCGGTTCGGAAAGAAAGAGGAATATGTCGCAGTCCATGAAGGTCTTTCCGTTCAGGATGAGCTGAACAAGATTGACAGCTTTGTTGATGAAATAAAAAAGGCCAATCAGACTGAAAAAAAAGAGGCAGAAAAATCTTTTGAAACGCAGCTTGATGAATACAACAGAAAATACTGGGGACCAGTCGGACCGGGGGACACAAGATATGACATTTCGCCTGTTACTGATGAAAGGCTTTCTGAAATAAAAACTCTCAGCAAGGAGCTTTCAGAGTATTTTGAAAACGGAGTCCGCCCAGAAAACGACCGCTTTGTTATAGGAAAAACGCCTCGTGTTCTGCAGGAAACAGGAAGCGAATATACAGATGTTACAGTCTCTGTTTCTGTTGTAAAAAAGGCAGTTGAAACACACGGACTATCAGAAAAAGAAATCCTAAATGCCCTGACAAGGCTTGCAACTCCGATACTTGTCTTTGATTCAGATAAAAATGCGACAGAAAACAAGGTGGAATCAAAACTTGTTCTTACAGATGTGTTCAAAGATGAAAATCCGGTTGCGCTTGCGGTAAATGTGAATGATTCAGTTCAAAAGCAGGAAAATGGACATCGAAAGCAGATAGAAGTTCAGAATATCCGTTCTATTCATGACAGGACAGTTGTTGCTAAAAATGGCGTTGATTTGATTCGTAAATGGACTGATGACGGACTTTGCAGATATGTGGACGACAAAAAAATAACCGACTGGAGTACAATCGCAAGGGTACAATTCCCTATTGAGGTTCTCCAATCGGATAACTCAAATATACTCACAAGAACATCTCTTGTCAACAGTGTTTTCTCAGAGCAAATGCTTTCTCCGCTCAACGAAAACGAAAAACTAGAGCCTGAAAAACAGAACTCCACATCTCCAAAAGACAGAAAAGAAAGACTGAACATCGTAAAGTCAAAAGGCGAAGTCATGTCTGCTGAGGAATTCTCACATCTTTACGGACGCAACTTTGACGAACGGGAATTTCCAATATGGAAGGCGACGGACTGGCAGGGCAATATCGACCTCTCAAAACTTTCCGGCTATGACGTACAGTATCTTTCTGAAAGCGGAAAATATGTTGAAAAGAACTTCGGCGAATGGACTCACAAGGAGCTTTTCACAAGCGGCGATATTTATGCAAAGATACAGGAGCAAAGAGAACTTTATGTGAAATCTGATGGAAACAGGATTTTTGCGGACAACATAAAGCTGTTGGAATCTGCAATGAAATCTCCGCTTGAAATTGAGAAGATTCATTTCGGCGTGAAAACCGCGCTTGCAGAAACTTTTACGGTTGAGCATATCGACGCGGAAGGAAACAAGGTCAATCTTAATCTTCGGGAATCTTTCATTCTTTGGGCGCAGAACGCGAAACTTGCAGACCGGAAATGGCGCGGCGACATCGACTTTGCGACAGCGAACATCTCACGAGAGGAGCTTGGCGAGGAACTCACTTTCTATGACATCGTGAACTATATCGACGGAAAGCCTGTAAAAGCCGAGGCAGTGAGGGGCTGGCGCACTTATGACATGAGCGAAGAGGAGAAGGCTGCGGAAAAAGCGGAGCGAAGAAAAGAAGCCGACCTTAAACGCCAGGCACGCAGCGACACTGCAAACCGCCTGTTTGACCGCTATCTCCATGAAGGACTTTCAGAATCTGACAAGAAAAGACTTTCCGCTGAATACAACCGGCGGTTCAACTCCTATATAGCGCCTGACTATTCAAAACTGCCTCTTTTTGTTGACGGAATGAGCGCATACAAGGGCGACTCGAAATTCAAGCTGTACGACCAGCAGATAAAAGGAATTTCATTTTTGTGCAACAAGGGAAACGGAATCCTTGCTTATGATGTAGGAGTTGGAAAAACCGCCGCAGGAATTGTCGCGACAGTGAACCAGATTCAGACAGGAAGAAGCAGCCGGCCGCTTATCGTTGTTCCGAACCAAGTCTATTCAAAATGGTACACGGATATAAGACAGCTTTTCCCGAATATAAAAGTGAACGACCTCTATAATTTTGGAAAAGATTCCGTTGAAAAATATATTGATTCTGAAAATCTCCACAGATTGAATATTCCAGAGAACTCTATTTCGCTTTGCACTTACGAAGCCCTGAAAAATATCACCTTTACAGACGAATCTTGTGAAAATGAACTTTACGAGGATTTTGCAAGCCTTCTGAGCGCAGATATGGATGGAAGTGCAAGGGATAATGCGGAAAGCTCCGACAAAATCAAGGGGATAATCGGTTCTGCAAGCCATGTTAAGGACGAGAGCTATTTCTTCTATGAGGACTGCGGATTTGACAATCTTACAGTGGATGAGGCGCACAACTTCAAGAATCTGTGGGTTGTTCCACGTCCGAAGAAAAAAGGCGAGTCAAATGAGTATGCAGGAATTCCGAGCGGAAAGCCGTCCGCACGTGCTCTAAAAATGTATGGAATGACGCAGCTTACCCAAAGGCACAATGACGACAGAAACGTTTTCATGCTTACGGCAACTCCGTTCACAAACAGTCCGACGGAAGTCTACTCAATGCTTTCGTATGTAGGGCGCGAGCGCCTGAAGCAGGCTGGAATCACTTCGTTGCGAGCGTTCTTCGATGAATTTGCACAGACAAAGCAGGAGCTTGGCGTAACCTCGACAGGAAATATCGACACAAAGCAGGTTATGAAAAGTTGGAAGGAGCTTTCCGCACTGCAGAACATTCTTACGGAATTCATTGACAAGGTTGACGGAGAGGAGGCTGGAATTATCCGCCCGAACAAGTTCACCCATGTCAAGCCGCTTGATATGTCGGACTTGCAGAAGGAAATGCGCGAGATTGACGAGGAGCGCATGGCGGAAGTCAAGGAAGGCAACAGCGCGGCTGTTATTGTCGCAATGAACAATATGCGTCTTTCGTGCGTTGCTCCGGCTCTTGCAAATCCTGCCATGTATCCAGGCATTGAGCTTCCTCCGCTTTCAAAGCTTGTCGAAACTTCTCCGAAGCTGAAATTTGTATGCGACGCGATAATCGATATGTACAAGGGCAATCCTGAAAAAGGGCAGTTCATGTATGTTCCGCTTGGAAAAGAAAGCCACGGAATAATAAAGGACTATCTTGTCGCACACGGAATTCCAAAGAATGCTGTAGAAATCATAAACGGCGAAGTGAACAATACTCCTGAAAAGAAAGAAAAAATCATTTCATGCTTCAATGACGAGAAGAATCCTTGCAAAATCATTATCGGCGGAAAAAACACTTCCGAAGGAATCGACCTGAATGGAAACAGCTTTGTCATGTACAACTGCTCTTTGGGCTGGAATCCGAGCGAGACAATTCAGGCGGAAGGAAGAATCTGGAGGCAGGGAAATCTTCAGGGAAATGTCCACATTGTCTACCCGGTAATGAACGATTCAATCGATTCAGTCCTTTATCAGAAGCACGATGAGAAACGAAGCCGAATAAACGAACTTTGGAACTACAAGGGCGATTCTCTCAATGTCGAGGATATAAATCCGGAAGACTTGAAGCTTGACCTTATAAAAGATCCGCATAAAAAAGCAAAACTTATTTTACAGGAAGAGACAAAGGAGGCTCGCGCGGAACTTTCAAGGCTGAACCTCAAAATAAAGTCGTTTGATGAGATTATTGAAAAGCGCAAGCAGCTTGAGCTTGATTTTTCGGATGCGAAGGAAACTGTTGACTATCAGAAGAAGCAGATTGAATCCTACAAAGGAAGCGGTCTTGAAGTTCCTGAATGGATAAAGTCAGAGCTAAAAGACTGCAACAAGAAATTCGTAAAGGCAGAAGCAGGTCTTGAAAAAGTCAATGAAAAACTTTCTTCCCTTAAGATTACAGACTCCGAAAAAGAAGCGGAATACATCCACAATTTGAACAGTCAGAAGCACGCCTGCGAGGAAAAAATCAATAATATTGAAAAAACTTTGTCGCAGATTCTCAAAAAACTTGAGATAGAAAGAATGGAACAGAAGCTCATCGAATATCCTGTTGAAAAACAGCGTGAAATTCTTGAAGCCGACATTCTAAACAATCTCCGCCCTATGAAGGAAGTCGAGTATGAGATTAAGACAATGCGGCACGAGGCTATGCTTTCTGAAAAACTTAAAGCCGGTGAAATCACGGAGAGCGAATTCAGGCTTTACAAAAATGCCGGGTATGAAAAATACGAGAAATGGCTGAACGGAGAGATTGAATCTCTGGAAGAAAAGTCCGTGAAAAATGAAGCCGCCAATGAAAACTCTTTTATTAAAAATGAAAACGATATTGAAAAAATCATTGTCTATTACGGCGGACACTGGGCGGACGAGCGCGGCGAAAAAGGCAAAGGCTGGAAGTACCAGGAGAAATCATTTGACAATCCGAAAGACGCACTGGATTTCTATAGGACTGCGAAAATTCCAAAAGATGTTGGAGCAGCAAATAAAAACGGCTTCCGCTTCAATTTTATGAATCCGGAAGAGCGGCTTCTAAAGATGATTTCAGAACAGGACAAGACTGTGTCTGTTAAAAACGAAAATGTCTCAGAAAATGCAGCTGTTGAAAAGCCAGAGCAGAAAGACTTGAAAAAAGCTGCTGAAAAAGCAGAGCCTGCAAAACAGCCTGAACAGAATATGGATTCTCTTTATTCAGATTCAGGAAGCCTTTTCTTTGGATTTGATGATTCTGACATTTTGTCTGTTCATTCACTGGAAAACGAATACAGAAAAACGCTTCCGTATGACGATTTCTCAATAACAGAACGCCAGCTCACAGAATCAGAACTGAAGCGCGACGAGATTATATTTCCTGTTCTGAACGGAAAAGAGTCAGGAATGTACAAGGCATTCAAGGTTTTTGCCGAGCACGGTGTTTTTGATGTTCAGGGAAAAACTGTTGAGGTTGACGATTCCGGCAGAATTTCCGGGACAGGATGGAATCAGCTTCAGTCAGCGATGGAAATCTACAGAAACAAGCAGTTCGAGACATTCCGCTATGTTCTGATTGGACGTGAGAACGGCGAGATAAAAGATCAGCTTGCGGTAAAGTCGTATTCTCCAAACCGCTGCGCAGTTTCCACTCCTGACTTGCAGACAATAAAGCAGGTTATAACACGCGCGGAGGAACTTGACTGCATGGTTGCGGCTGTTCACAACCATCCGAGCGGAAACACGGTTGAAAGCTCTTTTGATACGGAATTGACAGAATCCTTGAAGAGAAATCTCACAAATGGAAACGGATTGTGCCGTTTTGCAGGACACATAATTCTCGACCACGACACGTTCAATCTCTACACGCCGGAAAACGGCTGGAAGATGAAGCTGAATTCAAATGCCTATGGAAATTCAGAGGATAAGCTGCTCAACAGGAATTTTGCATTCTTAGAGGATTCTGTTGACTATACCTGGCAGCTTGAGAATGTCGCAAAGAAAATAAACGACAGAAACAATTGGAATGACAACTTTATCCCTGTTGTGTTTGCGGATTCATTGAACCATGTTTCAGGAATCAAGCTGTACGACAAGTCATTTTTTGACAACGAGCCGCAGAAAATCAGGAACGAGCTTCAGTTCTCTGGTCTTGAGGCGAATTCTGTAAAGGCTTTTCCAGTCATTACAAAGAACTTCTCTGAAACAATGTCCGCAGTTGACGAGCTTCTTTTTGAGGACAAGCTGAAAAATCTTGTTGAGCATAGCGCATTCATCGACGTAGCCTTGCCGGAATCAACTGTTACGGAAAAGTTCAATATTCTTCCCGGAAGACAATACTTTGATGTCCACGGAGCGAAGATGAGAAATCCCGACATCGAGGCGACCTGGCAGACAAGAATAAATCCCGCGCTTTTCAGCGAGCCGGAACAGAAAACAATGCGGAAAAAAGAAGTCGCATTTGAAAGATAAAATTTTACCAGGAGAAAAAGCATGAACGAAGAAAACGAGAAAAAGCAGAAAATTGCGGAGCTGATTTCAACGATAAAGAAGGCTAAAGGAATTGATTCAGAAATTGCGTCTGAAAACATTCCAGTTTCTGAAAACGAAATTATTGACAGCGGAATAGAATCAGTCCAGGAAAACGGCGGAATGTCCGAGGCTGCAATGGAAGCGGACTATGAGGCTGAGCAGAATACAAGGCCAGACTATTTTGACGAGAACGGCAAACCTCACTGGTTCGATGAGGAAGAAAATATCGTTGCGGAAAATGAAAGGGAATACCAAAAAGCAGAAGATTTTTCCGCCCGTATGTTCACATACAACGATTTTAATTTTGTCGCTGTCAGAAAATTCTCGGAAGAGGAAAGAGCTTTTGTGGATTCTGTAATTTCCAACGAGCAGAATAAAAAGCTTCTCTCAAAAAACGCGTTGTATTATGCAGGATTTCTTGAAAGCCAGAAGCCGGTCTCAGAGCAGAATTTTGAGAAAGCTTTAAAAGTTTTCAACAGGGCTGAGTTCCTGCAAACTTCAAGTTTTGACGCGGATATTTTCTATTGCCGGGAAAAAGGCACTTTTTATACAGCCTTGAACAATGATTTTCTTGTTCCTCTTGAATTTGTTTACAGTTCTGATAGACAGGAAAAAGACCTTTTTGAAAACCGTTTTTCTGATGAGATAGAATCGTTCCGAAACGATAATTTTGATTTTCTAAAAGGCACGTTGTCTTATGAGCTTGACGAGGAAAAAGATTTTGCACTTATGTCTGATATTTCAGATGTTCTTTCTGAAGGCGATGTTTTCACAAAAAGAAATGTGAATATTGACGGCGAAATAAAAATAAAACTCGGCGATTTGTTCGACAAGAAGAATCCTGAGAAAATCCAGCCGACAGGACTCCGGCATCTTATAAAGCACAGGATGGAAGAACGTCTGAACAATGGTTTTTCAATGGAAGAAGCTCAAAGAGAAACAACAGCGATTCTTTTTCTTGCCCTGAACAATATTGATAAAGCCCCTGCTGTTAAAGAGCAAAACGGAAGATATGCTATTTACAAAGACGGAATCAAAACCTTAATCGGAAAAGATAAGAAAGGAAAATATGTTGTAAGCGGATTTGATTATATAGATACAAAACGTGAGGCGACCGATTCCATAGGTACGGGGATCGCTCGCTATGGATACACGCCTGGCTTTCTCGAAATATACGACCAGGTGGGCGCAGTCGCTTCTGAATTAAATATACACAAGAAAAATTCCGTTGTCAATGATAAAACAGCTGAGAAAAATCAGCAGAATGAAAGCTCTTTTGACAATGCCGTGAAAAACCGTTTTGAGTCGGCTGCTCAGAAACTCAGCTCCCTTGATATAAATTCTGATAACTACAAGGAGGCGTTCGAGCTTCTGAATCGGATTGAGAAGCTGACAGGAATATCAGAGCCGTCTGAAAAAATTGACTTTGCAGAGAATGAAGCAAGAGAAAATTTTCAGCCTTCTCCGAATGTAAAATCTCCGGAAGAATTTGAAAGAATGAAAAAAGAGATTGACAATGCAAGAATCGTCGATGATGAGCCAGAAATTAAACCGGAGTCTGTAGAAAATTCAGAAGAAGAAAAAAACATGGAAACTCAAAAAGAAGATGTTTCCTATCAGGATTACACCGCAGGAAAAGTCATATATGGAAAGACAATTCTTCCGCCTTTTGCCTCGATGACTTCTGACGGTCATCTTAAAACCTGCGAGAATTTTGTTGTCAAAAGCTATGACAATGAAAGCGGAACGTACTTGGTTGAGAACGAGAATGAAAAACTTTCCCTGCCGCGTGAAACTTTCAATACTCTTTTGAATCCGGCAGGTCTGTACAAGGAGCAGCAGGAAGAAAAAATTTTCCAGATGGAAGGCAACGGAATTGTATTTGACAATCCAGAGAAAGGAGTGAAGGGAACTGTTATCCCGGAATTCTCTCTTATGACGCAGAACGGATTGCAGACTTACAAGGACTGCGTCGTTACAAAGTTCAATGAGAGCGACAAGACTTATACGTTGCGGAACGGCGACAGCATTATTTCCGTTACGGAAGAGCGTTTCAAGGAAATAACTTCGCCGGAACGTTTTGAGAATAAATTCGATGAGAATACTCCGGCTTACAAGAAAATGCTCAAGACCCAGTACGAGGATTTTTTCAAGGAACGTTCAAACACCGCCTATAATTTCAGGCATAATTTATCAGTTTTCTGCCGAAAGGAGGCGAATTCTCCGTGCGATGCCTTGAAAGTTGCAAAAGGAATCATTCAGAAAATGTCTCCATCAGAGCAGGACAAGACAAAGAAGCTGCTGAAGAAAATCGCAAGGGAAGGCGAGAGTCTGAACCAGCTTATAGTTCGCACTTACCACGAGGCTATAAAAGAAGTTCCATTGAATGAAGAGTACATAAAGCAGTACCAGCCTGAAAACCGGATTGCGCGTCCGTTCTATGACACGCTTTCCACCGACGGACAGAAAATCGACACCGACACGCAGCTTTTGAGAACTGACAAGGATTACAACCTTAAAATCGGTGATACTTTAAAAGACATTGATATTAAGTCAGACAAGATTTTTGGACACGGAAAGGAAAAAGTTCATTTTTCTGAGCTGAAAGTAATTTCCGCCTCAAAGGAGGGAAACACCGTAACTCTCATGGACAAGGAAAAATCCTTCATAGAAATTCCGCGTGATACAGTCCTTAAAGCCTATAAGGAGCAACAGCTTAAAGAAATGAAACATCAGCAGGCTCATAGCCGCCGCAACAGCATGGAAATTTCCTACAGGTGATTTTTGCATGACAGCCGGCACTTAATTTTTGATGTGCTGGCTTGACATTTTTTTTCGAGAGTTTTTATTTCTCCATTATCCAAACATGATTTAAAAGTTTTCTATTCATTTAGTTGCAATAAAAGGCAATTTCATCAGTTTTCTGTTAGTTTAAAAGTAAGTATAACTGAAAATAGAATTTTAAGAATTACAATTTTATTTATTAATATATGAAAAATGATAATCATTCAAACTCTTCGATATTTATTCCAATATGCAATGAAACACCATTCCTTTTAGCAAAATCTGAACAAATCGAATTTTTAGTTACATTATAATAAGGTCGCCTTTTATTGCAAATATAGGCTTTTTTATAGATATATTTATCAATATCATTGTTTTGCTTGAAAATCCTTAAAGTATTTTCAAGCTGCTTTTCAGCCTTGCGTCTATAATCCGAAGTTTTATCATCCTTTAGTTCAACAAATGCGATAGTATCTTTTGTGTTTAAAATACACTCGCAAAGAGATTCTTCTTCGCCTTGCCCTTTTGGAATTCTTATTTTTTTATCTAACGGAGAAAATAAATAATCCCTTCTATTATTACATTCTACAATAGCATTCCATTTATCTTTTTCTTTATCATCATAATCTATATCAGCAGGTTGTTTATCTATTAAACCAAACTCTGGAACTGGCTTTACTTTTTTAGAATATTCAAAAAAATCTATTTTTGACAAAAAGCCACCTCCAAATCAAGAAGTTTAGAAAACTTTTCATTTCCTTCTGCCATAGCCTTATTCAAAAGATTTTCATCTGAAGGAAGATTTTCATAAGGCGAAAGTTTTGTTATAGAACCGTCCTCTTTGGTTTCATAAATTGTAATCTTTTTTCCGTCAACAGCAGATTTTTCAGGAACAATTTTTTCAATTTCATCAGCAGGAACTCCTTTGTTAAAAAGCTCAGCAGCTTTTGCACTTAAGGTTAAATATGAAAGGATGTATGGACTATGAGTCGTAACAATCAGCTGGTTATCTTTATTTGAGTTCAGACATTCCAGAAGCTCATATAAAACCTTGCCCTGAGATTCTGGATAAAGGTTCTGCTCTGGCTCTTCGACTATATTTATAAAACGAGTATTAAAAAAGAAATGTATTAAAACCTCAATTCTTTTTTCTATATTTTCATCAACTTTTTGACCATAAAAAATTTTATCAAGATAATATAAAGTCATTTCAGATTTATTGTCTGACATTCTTCCCAACCAATCTTTTATAGCCTTTCTTTCGTTAAGGCTTAGTCTTTTTATATTTTTAGCAAAATCTGATGTAACTGTTTTTGTCAAATACCTTGTTACCAAAGAAATGGGAGCAACTGACTGTATTCCGCTAGATGAATTCAATATGTCCACAGTTCCAGTATTAGTCAACACTTTTGTAGAAAGAGTCTGCTTGTCATACTGTAATTTTATATCTGATATAGGAAGTCCAAATATTCCAGTTTCAGAATTTTTCTTTGCTTTATTATATTCTTCTAAAAGAATAGATAACATTAAAGGTAAATTTTTTATATTCTCAGCATCATCTACAACTGTAAGCAAATTCCTTTCAGATGGAATATACATGATTTTTGGACGATTATAATTTTTTAATTTTGTATAAAAATCATCTATTGCATTTTGAGTAAATTGATTATTCTTATATTCAAAGCGACAAATAAAGCCACTGTAGGTTATTTCTGTCTTGTCAGTAAAATATTCGCTAAGTCTTTGTTCTGAACAATAAGAAACAAAATCTATATCCAAAAACTTATTATTTTCGAGGTTAGATTTTAAATAAGCTTTTTCCAGCCAAGTAAAAGTCGAATACAGTTTCGCAATTGTACTTTTTCCAGTTGCCTGATTGCCACAGATTACAGTTACAGGAGAAATTTCCATAAAACCGTCATTTTCTGTAAATCCATTTTTTATTGATCCAAAATTTTTTACTCTTAACTGCGGCATAGAAAACTCCAAAATAATTTTTATTAGAATTTACAAATTATATTATAAAATATGAAAATTTGGAACTACATTTTATCAAAGTGGTTAACTGCAAAGGTATTAGCACCTCTCTCTTCTTCAGTTCCGTTTTCAATAATAACATCGATAGTTTTGGTTTTGTTCATTTTATTTATCCTGTAGAATTTTTATCTCACAAATATCTGCACAACCATGCTTGCGATTGAGGCGACAGACATTCCGTAGATAATCATGTCCTTTACGGAAAGTTTTTTGCTTTTTACGCCGGGAACGCTTTCTATCAGCTTCTTGTTCTCGGCGGCGCATTGCTTCAGAAAGTCAATCGACTGCTTTTTTATTGTCTCAAGATGTGCCTGGCATTTTTCGGTGTAGGCTTTTATCATGTCTGATGACTGAGTTTTAAGGATTTCATACTCGTTTTTTGAATTTGCAAGAAGCGTTGTCGAGACTTCTGCGATTTTCTTTTCAGCCTCGTTCATGTAGTTTGTCGAGGCTTTTTCGGTTTCGTCTTTAAATTCCTTGATGCTGTTCTTTATGATTTCATCGGCAGATTTCAATTCCGTGATTTTTGCGTGGATTTCTGATGTGCAGGTGTCCATGCTTTTTGTCATCATCTGGATAAAAATTGAGATTTCCGCTTTTTCTTTCTGGAGCTGTATTTCAAGCGCGGCGACTTCCGCCGAAAGATTTGCGTTTTTTACACGCTCCTCAAGATAGTTCTCATAGGATTCCGCCGTGTCAAGTTTTTTCTTCAGGTCTGTGGTTAACTCAATCAGCGCATTGAACTTTGTGATTGTGTCATCGCGGAAATGCTCAAGCTCGATGTTCTTTGATGTGATAAGGCTGTTTGCGATTTCCTTTAAATCCTGGACATCGTCAAGAGTTTCCGCAAGGGCGATGAGAAATTTTTCAGACTCCGCCTGAGGAATCGTCACCATTTTTGCGCCTTGCTTTTCAGTCTTTTGTGTGCTTGTGTCAAGCTGGTTTTCTGTTTTTTGATTCGAGAAGTTTTGAATAAGTGCCATCCATTTTTCCTTTCGACCGACACGTGCCGGCCGGATTTTTATTTTCTTCTTTCGGAAAGATTTTTTTCGATTCTGACAGGAACGCCGTTTTCCCAGTATTCCTCTGTGTCGCCGCCTGCGTCCACGATTTTCTCGATGAATCCGTCATTCCAGTATTCCCAGTGGTTCGGATATTCAACGGCAGGCTCGTCATTTTCAGAATGGATAAGCCCGTTCTTGAAGTTGAAAATCACGAGCGTGTCAGCTCCGTTTATCTTCATGGACTTGCTGTTCTGTCCGTTCAGCGGAATTCCGTCCATGACAAACTGCTCCATCTGGAATTCCTTGAACGGCGAGCTTGACTCCTTGAAAAGGTCGTTCTTGGTGAATTCGGCTCTTTTTTGCTCAATCTCTTCTTCTGTCATTGCTTGCTCCTTGCTATTTTTTTGATGGCACTTGAAGCCCATTATGCCACCATTCCTCGTAGTTGTCGATGTGGTCGATAACCGCAGGTTCGTTGTCGCAGTGGAGAACTCCGTTTTTCCAGTGCTCGATGTGAGTTCCGTCTGTTGTCTCGATTGCTGGCAGAAGATTTCCTTCCTCGTCTGTAGTGTCGTTCAGGAAGCCGTTTTTTACCCTGATTGTTACAGAATCTTCTATTTTATAGTCGCCGTCCGCAACCTTGTTTTCCTTTGTCATTATCCGTCTGTACTGGTACTGCTTGAAATTTTTCATCTAAAACCTCGTTATCATTTTGCTTTTGTCTGTCTTTGGCTTTGAGAAAGGATTCTCGCTGTTGATTTCTTCTGCGATGTCCTTCTGTTTTTCTCCGGTCTCGTGGGCGGACTTCAGAATCAGCTCCAGAATTTCCGCAAGCTCCGAAGAGCCTGAGCCGCAGCTGTTGAGCTCGTCTGCAAGAACCGCGATGTCGTTTTTTGTGAGCCTTAAAGGAACTGTCATTGATGTCATCTTTTATCCTCCTTCTTGATGTACTTCGGGCATAGAGTTATATATTCAGCCGAAATGTAGTATTTGATTCTTTCCTGGTCTGGATTTTCCAGTGTCACGTATTTTTTCTGCCGCAGAAATCCGGACACGACAATCTCCTTGTCCTTTTTCAGATAGTCGAAGATGTGGCTTGCGACTTCTTTCAGAAAATGGACTTCAATAATAAGAGGCTCGCTCTTCTGGTATGGAAGTCCGTCGTCCTGTGCATTGAATGTTACAAGAGGAATCTCTCCCGCCGATGTCTTTACGAGAGATATTTGCGCGTCGGAGACAATCTTTCCGTGTAAAGTTATGGAATTCAATTTGCCAAGCTCCTTAATGTGATTTTTATTGCCATGAGCGTAATGCACCAGCAGAACGCCTTAGACACCGCTCTTCTTCTCCAAGTCCAGTAGTCATAATGGCTGTAGCGGAAGATGTATGATGTTATGAAAATCAGAACGCTTCCTGCGGTTATGAAAACTAGAAGTGCGAGCGGCGTGAAGCGCAGGTTCAGAAAATGCAGGATATATGCCAGCCTTGCGTTGAGAATTCTTATTATGCCTGACGATTTTACAGCTGACAGAATCCTGTTCATTTTCAGACAAGCTCCTCCGTGTCTGAGTAGATGTCAGTGTCAAAGTCCGGCATGTCCTCATAAATCATGCTTTCCTCATTCTGACTCTCAGGCTGCGGAACTGCGCTGTTTTCGGAAGCCGGAACGCTGCTCTTTTCTGCAGAATCTTTTGCGTCGAAAATAAGCTGGATGTTTCTTACGCCGATTGCTGTCGCGCTTTTTTTCACGCCGTCCTTTTCCCATCTGTCCTGCTTAAGGTAGCCGTCGATTATTACCTTTCTGCCTTTTGTAAGGTAAGGAAGAACCTTCTCCGCATACTGGTTGTACACGGAAAGCGGAAAGAAATTTCCGACCTGCACGAATTCGCCTTTTTCGTTCTTGTAGCTTCTGTTCGTCGCTATGCTGAAAGTCGCGATTTTCATGCCGTTCGGCATGGTTTTCATATCCGCATCCCGGACTACACGTCCGAAAAGTTTCACATCATTTAGCTCCATTTTTTGCTCCTCGACCGACACGTGTCGGTCTATCTGATATTGCTTCTAATCCGCATCGCAATGCCGAGCACCGCAGCGCAGACTAGTATTGCCCAAAGCACTATTCTCACAGTCCATACAATTTTGTGTTGCAGCGACTGACCTTTGAAATCTTTCAGAAAGTTCATTATCCGCTGAAGGACTGCAAGATTTTCGTTCTCATCGCCTGATTTCTTGCTTTCAAAGAAGCTCAGAAATTCGTCAATCCGCTTTTTCTTTTTTTTCATGCCTCTATTCCGTATTTTCTGTAAATCTCGCTCATCTCCGTTTTGAGTTGCTCTCTTGTGGCCTTGTCCGCAAGTCTTGCGAATCCGAGCGACAGTTTCCGTCTGATGAAATTCTCCTCGTCTATTTTGAAAAGCTTTTTCTTTTCCGGCGGGAGATTCCATATTTTCCGCGCGATTTCAAGTTTTTCATCGTCGTTTGCGGTTGTCATGTCAAAACCGCATTCAGGACAGCTTGAATATATATTGACTTTTTCCTTGCCGCAGACCGGGCAGACGCTGAGATATTTCTCGCTCTCGGCAGCTTTTTCTGAAAGTTCTGTCTGACAGTTTCTGAATTCCTGAAGAATGTCGTTCTGGAAGAAAAGTCTGTACGCAAGTCCTCGCGGATTTGCAGGCTTCTTTTCCGCGACACGCTTTCTGATGAACTCGAGGTAGTTTTCTGCGGATTCTGCTTGCATTTTGTTCTGTATAAAAAATGCTGCTGCTTTTTCGGGGAAGGTCTCATCAAATGCGCTCTTTCCGAAAATTTTTTCAGAGGCATTGTTTAAAGCAACAGCATACCTTTTGAATTCGTAAATTAAAGAATCATTAAACATAGAATCACTGGTAGAAGAATCATTTAAAGCATAGGAACTGGAGTTCCCTTGCGCATGGGTATTGCCGTTCCTTTCCGCAAAGGTAGCGGAGTTCCTATGCGGACTTTCAGGAGTCTTTTCTGGTTCCGCATGTGTCGTTTTTGTCCCTTGCGGATTCTTATTTTCCGCAAAGGTAGTGGAATTCCTTTGCGGAATTTTTCCGTTGCAAGAAGATTCTTCTTTCTTTGCTTCTGTTTTTTCACTTGCTTTTGTGTTCAGGAGTGTGTCGTAAAGTTCTGTTGTTCTGTAGTACGAACGTTTTCCGCCCTGTGTTATGACTGTCTCGCGCTGCATGAGTCCTTTTTCCACAAACGCGTCGAATCTGCGCCGGATTCCTTTTTCAGATGTGATTCCGATTACAGGAAGGTCTTCCATTATCTTTGAGATTTTCACCCAGCCGAAAATCCTTGAATTGTCGGAGAAATCCTTGAAAATGCGCTTCTCCATTTTTCCGATGAAGAAATTCGCGAACCAGTCGAGAATCAGCGCGTCTGTCACATCGAGTCCGTATTCGAGAAGTTTTTCCTGCGAGTATGCGAAGACAGAGAACCTCATGCCTTTTCCTCCTTCTGAAGATTTCTGCCGTGCTCACGGAGAATTTCTTTTATTTTTTCCTGCAGCAGAATGAATTTTCCGTCCGGAATGTCCACGTCGATAAAAGGAAGAAAGACGGACGTTATTCTTGCTGCGAAGTCGTCATCTGTGAGCTTCTGAGCATGGGCTGATTCCGTGCGGTTTGAGAGAGTCTCGATGTATCCTTTCTGCTGGAGTGTAGATATGTAGTTCATGGCTGCTCGCTGTCTTGCTTGTATTCAGCAATGTCAAGAATTTTGTTCTGTAAAGTTGAGATAACTGATACCACCTAGAATTGCAAAAGCCTCTTTTTCTGCTGGTTTTACTTTTTTATATTTATCCTTTATGGTCATATAATTTGAATATACTGTTTCCGTCTTGCTTTCATTACTAAGTATAAAAAATATAAATGGACTCAAAATAAGCAATGAGATAAAGGCACATACAGCAATCAAAATAGCGGTTTCTTTTTTGTCTTTGTTCATGATTCCTCCTGCGTTTCGCTGTCTTTCTCTGCATTTTTTGCAAGCGCATCAATGATTTTCCTTAATCCCTGCTCCATGTTTTCCTCGTGCCGTATTTTTGCTATGAAACAGAGACAGGCATAGGATTCTTTTAGGGAAAGAACTTTTGAAAAACAGAACTGCTGGTTTTTCTCTGGTTCTTCCAGTGAAAAAGAGAAGTCTTTTGATTTGAGAATTTTCATTGCTTCCGAAGAAAATTTTTCATCCGAATAAAGACGGAATTCCGCTCCGCATGAGCTTTCAAAGGCGGTTCTGCATTTGCCGTAAAGTTTTCTTTCAATTTCTGTCATTCTGAATCCTCCTTATTTAAAATCTCTTTAACGTCAAGAATTGTCGAATAGATTGTTATTCTTGTTGCTGTGCCGCATACGGCTGTAACGCTTTTCATGTCTGTAGGCTCATCCACTTGCACGATAGTTATTTCCGTGTTTTCTTTCCTGAAAGAAACAGTATTTCTTTTTAGATAGTCCTGGCTTTTGTACAGGCAGTTTCTGACATTCCATGCTATGTATTCTTTGGAATCAGTCTTTATGATATATCTGCTGTCCCAGTCCGTCGCTTTGAGCACTTTGACGTTGTCGTAGTTTCCATATTGTACTGGCACTGAATCGCATGAGAAAAATGGCATTGAAATTATAAAAACCAAAAATGTTAGGGATGTGCTTTTCATTGCCTGCAGCTCCTTATCTCTCTGATATGCTCAATTATTTGCAGTGCAATGCAGGCAAGAGTTACCAGAATGAAGAAAATTAATAGCAGTAGATTTTCTCCCTTAGTAACCATAACTGAGATATTTAGAATTAGAAAAAGAACTGTAAGAGCAATCTTTATGGCTATAAAAATTGCGGTTTTTTTTGTCTTTTTATCAGGAAGGCTTTTTATTTCTTTCATTTTGGCTGCTCTCCTACATTCCGCTTAGTTTTTCTGAAACTATTTCCAGCCGCTCTTCAAGCTGTTGAATTGTTTTTTCCAGCCTGACTTTTTCTTTTGTGAGCTTTTCATATTGTGATAAGTTTTTGTCTTTCTTTATGGAAGCAGAAGCCTGGTTTATTGTTTTACCTTTTTTCAGTCCGTCTATTATGTTTTGCTGAGTCTGTGAATCCTTTACTTTGAGGACTGTTTCCATTTCATCTTGACCGAAGTTTTCTTCTATATTTTTGCTTTTAAGGCATTTTTCTGCCGTATTCTTGGATATGTTCAAGTCGTGCGAAAGTATGTCCTCAAATCTGATGTTTTCTTTCTGGGATTTCTCATGGATTTCTGAAAGAATTTTTCCGAGCTTCTTCTTTAGGTTTACAATTTCACGGTCGATTTCCTTTGCTTCTTCAATTGAAGCGGACAAATCTTTAGAGCGCTCTCTTGTATAGATTTTTGCTTCAACAGCTTTTTCCAGGAGATCATCGAATTTTGTCCAGAATTCTGTTGTGTGGCTTTTACCACCATTCTTCACTTCAATACCGAGTTTCTTTTGCTTGCAGTTTATAAGGTGATGTGCATATTCATGGATTGCTGTGTATATAAGCTCATTTTCTGTAGTGAAATTCTTATTGTGAAGGAAAATTTCAAATGTCGCAGGTGCATACAGTCCATTTACTTTTTTTGAAGCCTTGCCTGTTTGTGTGACTGAGAAGTCTATGCCTGTTTTTTCAAGGGAAAAAAGTATTTTCTTGATTTCTTCGTTTGTCATTTGCTAGTTTCCTGATTCATCTTGTCTTTGACTTTCATATTTTTCATTACTCCTCCACTTTTAATCTCAAGATAATCCTGTTATCAGAAGCCTGCGGTCATTTTTTTATTAGATTCCTTACTTTTTTGTTGTGGCCGCATTTCTCCAGATAAAATTCTGTAATCTCGTATCTTTCTTTTGCCTCTACAAACAGAACTTGATAAAATACTAGAAGAATTTCTTTTATTGAAGTGAAAGCTTTAACCATTTGTTCTCTCCTTGCTAATTTAATTTTCTTATCTCATAGTCTGAGGCACGGATTATAGTTCCGTCGTCAGCAGTGAACTCTATTGAGCTGTCTGATTTTGTCTTGAAATCAGATGTTTTGAATGACTTCTCATTGACAGTGATTTCATAGCAGTTTTTTTCGTCAGAATTTGACTGGATGTAGTTTTGGACCGCGATAAAAGCAAGAGTAGTCGATACAGCAAAGAATATTAATGGTATAAAAATAGCTAAGAAGTTTTCATACAAGTCAAACCCAGAAAAGATGACATGGAGCAAAATACAGATTCCAATTGTCATGAAAAAATGAAAAATAAGTCTAAAAATTAAGTCAGTTGCCATATTTTTACTCCGTTTCGTCTGTGAGTTGCATGAGAAAACTTCTATACAATGACATATTGCATATTATGTGAAATAGACCATACGTATTGGCATAACCATAGACCCATTTAAACAGCTGGTCTTTTATCGGTTTTTTGCCTATGTCAACACCGTCCATGACAATCGTAAAGCATGGAGTTCTGAAGATAGTTTTTATAAGGTCAAGAAATTCTTTACTGCAGGTTTCGCTGTTTTCTAGTTCAAAAAAGTGGTAGTTCTCAAACCCCTTTTCTTCTAATTTTTCCTTTGAGATAAAAGCTTTTTCATTGTTCGTAATGAGGCAGAGTGACTCGTCTCTTTTGATATTTTCAATCTGCTCAAGAAAATCGCCATCATTGAAGGTCATTGTAAAAGTCATACAGATTCTCCCATGATGATGTCATCATCAAAATCAGAAATGCCTGAATCACCATTGTCAGAATCAGAGGATTTTTCTTCTTCCTGTTTCTGCTCATCAGACAGATTAAAAGCCTTGTAGATTCTTGCCACAGAGAAATCGTCAAAATGGCTGTCATTGCGGATTTTTTCGGCAGATTTTCCGCTCTCAATTTCCGAAAGAATGAAGTCATAGATTTCGTAAGCAAGCTCGCTGCCTTTTTTCAGTCCAGCTTCATAAGCCGCTTTTCGTTCCTTTGTCCGCTCGGAATCCTCTTCCGGGGTAAGTCTGTATGACGGTCGTTCGATTCCGTCTGAATGGTTGAAGTTCAGTCCTGCAGGAGTACCCTCGTTTGTGGAGAGGGATTCGGAAATATCATCATCGGAAGATTTCTTCTTAGACGCTTTTCGGGATTTCTTCTCAGCCTTGATTTCCTTGCAGATGTCCTTTACCGTTGCCTCTCCTGATTCAATCCTTTCTCTCTGCTCATCGGTCGCCTCCTCGTCAACAGTTTCTTGATTGATGATTTCGTTGTAAATCTGATTCGGCGAAGCCTCTCCGTTCTCGATTCTTTCAATCTGCTCGCCGCTTGCCATGCTGTTCACTTTGTTCGCGCGCTCGACTGTTTTTTCCGAAACTCCAAGCTCTTTTCCTATAGCCTCGTTCTTGTTCCCCTCAAGGCTCTGGATGTAGTCGCTCCCCATAAGCTCCTGGATGTTTTTCAAGAGGTCTATTCCGCTGAGGTTTCTTCTGTCAGCCTGGAGATGAAGAGCATAACGATGGGCTTCCTCAAAAGTTTCAAATGTATGCTTGAAATAAGGAATCATTTTTATTCCTGCCATTTTACTGGCTGCAACTCTTGTATAGCCATCTATAAGATAATTATGTTCCTTTCCGTCATCACCTTTTGTAACCCAGATGTGGACAGGCTGGCTTGAGTCGAAGCTGTTCTTTTCCATGTCGGACGCAATGCGGTCAAGAAGGGTCTTGTCTATCGAGAACAGACTCTTGAATTTCTCGTGCTCCTCGATTTTCTCGATGAGGATATTTTCAGACAGCTTGAGTCCGTTGTTTGCGAACGGAAGATTTCCGCCTGCTGTTATTATGCTGAGTTTTTTTGCCATAGATTTTTCTCCTGTAAAAATCAGCCGACACGTGCCGGTCTAGAATGTGTCAACCTCGCCGCTGCCTTCCGCCAGCATATTCACGAGCTTGTTGATTTCCGTGGCAAGGCGTCTTGCTCCGACAAGTCTGCTTTTCGTGCTGATTTTCTCGTTTGTCTGGACATACTTGTCGGCGGAGGATGTCTGTGGGATATGAACGTCAAGGATATTCTGGAACTCGCTCTCAAAGACCTGGACGAACTGGGACTGCGTTGATGTGGGGAACATAGCCACTTTTTCCTGCCAGTGAGAGTAAAGCAGATACCACTTGTCAGCCTGCTGCGGGCAGTCGTCGTAGATTTGCCTTTGAAGAAATTTTGTTGTTGTCAGGTTGAAGGATGTGAATTCAAGCGGCGTGAGAATTATGTCCGCGGCAATCAGTGCGTTTATGACAATGTTGTCGTAGGTCGGAGCTGTGTCGATTACAACGTAGTCGTATCCGTTTCCGCGCAGTGTCTTCTGAAGCTCGTTGTATCCGATTCCTCTCAATTTGTATATGTTCAGGTGGCTCGGAATTATGTCGATGTTCTTGACCCTTGACTTGACCGCGTAGTTTTCTATGCTGTTGTGGCTGAGCGATTCAAAGACATTGCACCGCTCGATTGTCTCGGCGATGTTCTCAATTCCTGCCGTGAAGTACATTGTTCCTGAGTTGTTCGGGTCGAGGTCGAAATAAAGAACCTTGAAGCCTCTTGCCGCGAGGTTTGTCGCCGTCAGAATGGAGTCTGTTGTCTTTCCGACTCCGCCTTTCATGCTTGAGTACGTGATTACCATAATATTTCCTTCCGAAAGACTCTTTCAAAAGGCTGGCCGTTTCTGCCCGCCCAAGACGTTTTTTAGCCGCCCTTATGAAAGAGAAAATTTTCTAGGCAAATGCCTAAGCCCAGCTCCGGGACTCGAACCCGGGAATCTCCGTTCAGATGAGATGGGCAAAAAAAAACAAGAAAACAACCTGAATCTGCCTGAAAGAGGGTGTCTTCTTGTTCAAAATTGAGAAAAAAGATATAGAAGCAAGCAGATTCCAAGATAAAGCCGCGCTTCACATGGAAATGCTGCTTAAATATCTTGTTTCAACTTGATATTACAATTAACCAAAAAAAATTTGATTTTTAGTTCGGAAATTTGTATATTCCTTTTTAGAGGAAATTTATGAACTACGAACAGATGACATTAAAAATGCAAGATGCGCTGCAAAGCGCAAGCAGCTTGGCCCAGCAAAGAGACCATAGCGAAATAGGCAATGAGCATCTTTTGTATGCCATGCTTAACCAAAAAGACGGAATGATTCCGCCGTTAGTTGAACGGATTGGACTTCAGCCTTCTTCTTTGCAAAAAAATCTTGAAAACTTATTGGACAAATATCCTGTAGTAAAAGGCCAGACTCAAATGTCTTTGTCTTCTAGCGCGCAGAAAGTTCTTGCCAAGGCAGAAAAGGAAATGGCTTCTTTAAAAGACCAGTTTCTTTCTACTGAACACGTTTTTCTTGCGATGATTCAGGCTGATGACAATGTTGGTGAGCTTTTGAGAAAATCAGGATGCGACAGGAATACAGTTCTTGAAGCCTTGAAGTCCGTGCGCGGAAATCAGAGCATTGATTCCCAAGATCCTGAAAGCAAAATGCGTTCTCTTGAAAAGTACTGCACGGATTTAACAGCACGTGCGCGTCAGGACAAAATTGACCCGGTAATCGGCCGTGATGAGGAAATCCGGCGTGTAATGCAGGTTTTGTGTCGCCGAACAAAGAACAATCCTGTTCTGATAGGTGAACCTGGTGTTGGTAAAACCGCGATTGTAGAAGGTCTTGCACGCAGAATTGCAAGCGGTGATGTTCCGGAAAGCCTTAAAAACAAACGCCTTCTTTCGCTTGATATGGGAAGCCTTGTTGCCGGAGCGAAATTCCGCGGTGAATTTGAAGAGAGGCTAAAAGCCGTAATCACTGAAGTTACAAAATCTGAAGGTCAGATAATTCTGTTCATCGATGAGATTCACACGATTGTTGGTGCTGGTGCAAGCGAAGGTTCTATGGACGCTTCGAATTTGTTGAAGCCGGCTTTGAGCCGTGGCGAAATCCATGTTATTGGTGCCACAACTCTTGACGAGTACCGCAAGTACATTGAAAAAGATGCCGCCCTTGAACGAAGATTCCAGCAGGTTTACTGCGCCGAGCCGACCGTTGAGGATACAATCGCCATTTTGCGTGGACTTCGCGACAAGTATGAAATTCATCACGGAGTTAGAATTAACGATGAGGCTTTGGTCAGTGCGGCAGTTCTTTCAAACCGCTACATTACAAACCGTTTTTTACCGGACAAGGCGATTGACTTGGTTGATGAAGCCGCAAGCCGCTTAAAGATGGAAATTGAAAGCCAGCCTACGGAACTTGACCAGATTGAGAGAAAACTTTTGCAGCTTCAGATTGAAAAGCAGTCTTTGAGCAAGGAAGACGACAACGCTTCAAAAGAGCGTCTTGAAAAACTTGAAAAAGAGCTTTCCGAGTTGAGTTCAAAACGCGATGCCATGAAACTTCAGTGGCAGAACGAAAAGAACAGCATCGACAAGAGCCGCAAAGTAAAGGAAGAGCTTGAAGAGGCACGCTTTAACGAAGAAAAATACACTCGCGAAGGCAACCTTGAAAAAGCCGCTGAATTAAAGTACAGCACAATTCCTGCCCTTGAAAAGCAGCTTGCTGAGGCCGTTGCCCACGATAAGGAAGTTGAGGCGAATCCGGAACGCGAATCCCTTTTACGTCAGGAAGTTACGGAAGAAGACATTGCGCGAGTCGTAAGCAACTGGACAGGAATTCCTGTTGCAAAAATGCTTTCAAGCGAAAAGCAAAAATACTTGCAGCTTGAGGAAGTTCTTCACAAGCGTGTTATCGGTCAGAATGAAGCTGTGCAGGTTGTAAGCGATGCAATCCGCCGTAACCGTTCCGGCTTGAGTGATCCGAACCGTCCTCTTGGAAGTTTCCTGTTCATTGGACCGACTGGCGTTGGTAAAACCGAGCTTGCAAAAACGCTTGCAGACTTCTTGTTCAACGATGAAAAGTCGCTTACTCGAATAGATATGTCCGAGTATATGGAAAAATTCAGCGTGAGCCGTTTGATTGGTGCGCCTCCGGGATACGTTGGCTACGATGAAGGCGGTCAGCTTACAGAGGCAGTTCGCCGCCGTCCTTACAGTGTAGTTTTGTTTGATGAAGTTGAAAAAGCTCATCCTGATGTTTTCAATGTTCTTCTTCAGGTTCTTGATGACGGAAGATTGACAGACGGACAGGGCAGAGTTGTGGACTTTAAGAATACAATTATCATAATGACGAGCAACTTGGGAAGCGAGCTGATTCTTGACGCTGACACAGACGAAAAGATGAAAGATGCAAGAACACAGATTGACGGTTTGCTTAAAACTCATTTCCGCCCGGAATTCTTGAACCGAATCGATGAAATCGTAATGTTCGGTCGTCTTGACAAGAGCTGCATTGGTGGAATTGTAAGGATTCAGCTTGAGCGTGTTGCAAAACGCCTTGAAGACAGAAGAATTGCAATTAAGTTTGATGATTCTGCCGTGGACTTCATTGCGGAAAAAGGCTACGACCCTGCGTTTGGCGCCCGTCCTGTAAAGCGTGCCGTTCAGACTTGGGTAGAAAATCCGCTCTCAAAAGAACTGCTTGAAGGAAAGTTCACCGAAGGCTGCACGATAAATGTTTCGAGCAACGGACGTGAGCTTGAGTTTAAGTAAAGTGTAGTGATGCTATGAAAAAGCTGGGGATGTCTCAAAAATGTCATTTTCGGGCTTAACCCGAAAACCTAACTGTATATATATTGTAATTATTTAGAGAAGGGGCTGTCCAAAAAGAAATGGACAGCCCTGATTATTTTAAATTTACAAGCAAATTCAAATCTGCTAAAATTTAAATATGA
>OIZO01000118.1_pt1 | contig 64141 bp, 59 predicted proteins | sample 1588551 | NCBI WGS metagenome assembly OIZO01 (sample SAMN03283271) | human gut metagenome | biome: human-associated habitat; material: feces | host: Homo sapiens | place: Peru | collected 2012
TCCGGCTTGACCAGATAATCTGCACCGTAAAACAACAGTCCTTATAATTATGATTCAAAATATTCTAATTGTCAGCATTTGAGGGCATTTTTTTTAACTTTTTCATTGCGCAATCTGTTGCTCACTTTTTGTTTTGTGAGGTTTTGTTATAAAAATTTTCCTAGATTTTTTGAAATTTCCGTGATATTATTTTTATAAATCAACACGTGTAAATATCAAGGATTGGAGAAAAACATGATTTCATATTCTTTTGATAATAAAAGCCTTTTTAAGGGTGAAAAAAGATGGTTTCCGATTATGGGCGAAATCCATTATTCACGATACCCGGACAGCGGCTGGAAAGAGGCTCTTTTAAAAATGAAAGAGGGCGGAGTGGATATTGTGAGTTCCTACGTAATTTGGATTCATCACGAGGAAATTGAAAATCAGTTTGAGTGGACAGGCTGGCGCGATCTTCGCAAATTTGTTCAGACTATAAAGGAATGCGGGCTTTCAATGATTTTGCGCATCGGGCCTTGGAGCCATGCGGAAGTTCGCCACGGAGGATTCCCGGACTGGCTTCTTGCAAAATGTCCTGATGCACGCAATGCGAATGATGAAAAATATTTTGCGGAAGTTGAGAAATTCTACAAGGCGATTTACGAGCAGGTAAAAGGCTTGCTTTTAAAAGACGGTGGTCCAATTATCGGAGTTCAGATTGAAAATGAATTCGGCCATTGCGGCGGACTTACAGGCGATGCAGGCGAAGCGCACATGAAGCGTCTTGAAAAAATGGCGCGTGAAACTGGCTTTGATGTTCCTTTGTATACTGCTACTGGCTGGGGTGGAGCTGTTACAGCCGGACTTTTGCCTGTTATGGGCGGCTACTGCGAAGCTCCTTGGGATCCGCGCATTACAGAAATTGAGCCTAGCGGAAACTACGTGTTCACTTACGAGCGCAACGACCATGCGATTGGCTGCGACTTTGGACTTGGCGAAGGAATCACTTTTGATATGACAAAATATCCATATCTTACTGCGGAGCTTGGCGGCGGACTTCAAGTTACTTTAAAACGCCGTCCGATTGCACAGCCAAAAGACATTGGCGCTATGAGCCTTGCAAAAATGGGAAGCGGTTGCAACCTGCTTGGCTACTATATGTATCATGGCGGACAGAACCCGGAAGGAAAGCTTACAACTCTTGAAGAAAATATTGCGACTGGCTCTTTGAACGACATGAGCATAAAGAACTACGATTTCCGAGCGCCTTTGGGAGAGTACGGACTTCCAAACGGAACTTACGGCGAGATAAAATTGTATTCACTTTTTGCGCATGACTTTGGAGAATTTCTTGCCTCCACGGAAACTGACTTGCCTGACTCAAATCCTATTACACCGGAAAATCTTTCTGACTTGCGCACAAGCTGGCGTTACAAAGAATGTGAGAAATGTGGAAAAAAACGCGGCTTTGTCTTTGTAAACAATTATCAGCGCAGAAGAAAAATGGCTGGGCATAAAAATGTTGTGCTTGCTTCCACAGAAAAAAGCGGCGCGGACATTCAGTTCCCGGCGATTGATGTTGCAGACAAAGACTTTTTCTTTTTGCCGTTCAACATGAAAGTTGCGGATGGACTTTTAAAGACTTCGCTTGCAACTCCGCTTTGTGTTTTAAATAACCAGCGCAAAGTTTACGTTTTTTATTCAGCTGCAAAACCTGCCGGCTCTTTGGCTGAAAAAGATTCCAGTGTTTGTTCCGCAAAGGACGCTTCCGTTTCTCTTTATCAGTTTGAAGGCGAGGTTCCTGACTGTGATATTGTAACGCTTTCAAGAGAAGATGCGTTGAACGCTCATAAAGTTTCTGCAAACGGAAAAGAATATCTTGTTGTGACGGATTCAGTTTTGTTCCAGAATAACCAAGATGGAAAAACAGAACTTGAATTTGAAGACTGCAAGAAAATTTCATTCAAGGCATTCCCGGAACTTGAAAAAGTTCCAGAAGGATTTTCTGCAAAAAAATGCGGCGGCGGATTCACGGTTTATACTTTCGACCAGAACGCTGCGGAATCTCCAAAAGTTTCGTGCCAGAAAATTTCAGAAGATGAAAAAACTGCGGTCTATAAAATTTCCGTGGAAAGCTGGCAGAACGGACTTGATGATTTATTTATTGACATTGGATATGCCGGAAACTGCGCGCGCCTTTATGAAAACGGAAAGCTTATTGACGACGGAATTTTTGTTGGCGAAAATTATCCGTGGAGCATCGGTCTTAAACGCTACGGAAAAAATGCGCATGACTTTACTTTGGAAATTGATGCGCTCAAAAAAGACGCTCCGATTTTTATAGAAGAATGGCCGGACTTTGCTGGTCAGGGTTTGCTCAAAAAAGTCAACGGAATAAAGGCTAGAGCTTTTGTGAAAATTTCTGCCCAGCTTTAAAGATTAGGCAGTTTTAAAATCCGTCTTATTTTTTAAGGCATTTAAATTAGTCCTCCTCATCATCCCTGGATTTGCTTTTTGGTCATTGTGGCAAGTCCGGGGATGATTTTTTTGCATAGGGAGTAAAATATTTTAATAAAAAATTTGATTTATGAAATTGTTGTGCTAAAATAATTGGCAGATGTTTCATTACGGAGAAGAATTTTGAAGCTCAGCTTTTTACAGTTTGAATTCAACCTTGAATTTTTAAAGCCGGCCATTGTCAGCGCAAATCCTTTGTTTGTTCTTCGCGGAATGCTGGGAAAGAACCTGCGTTCAATGTGCTGCATTTCGGCAGGTCGGGCGTTCCAGCCTTCGCTGACGCTCATTCCAAAATGTTGGTTTCGACAAGCTCAATCAACATTTTGGAACTTCGGGTTGCCATGCCCTAAGCTATACGTTCGCAAAGTCCGCTACGCAAACTTTGCTCACTACCGAGTTTTTGCGTTGCAAAAACTCGCAGTATACAGTCAGATCTGCAAATTCTCTTCCAGAATCCTAATTCCCTCTTCCACGCTCTGTCCGAGTATTTCCTGCATTTTTTGGAACTTGTATTTTTTGTGCAGGTTGTCAAGGACTTTGCGGTGGGCTTCTTTTCTGTGCCGACGGATGAAGATTGCCTGTGCCTTGCTTGCGGCGGCTCCGTCGTTGCTTGGCGTGTAGAATCCTTTTTCGCATTTTTCGAGTTCCGGGCAGTCAAAGCAGCCGTCAAGATTTTTTTCTTCGCAGCATTTTACGTTCGGGCATTTTCCGCCGGGAAACATCGTGCCGAACGAGCAGCAGTTGAACACCGAGCGGCAGCCTCCGCACCATTCGCCCAAAAAGCAGTGTTCGCACGAAAGTCCGCAGATTGCCGTCATGTCAATGCCCTGTTTTGCCGCCTCCACGATTTGGGCTTTCCAGCGTCCGCCGTTCTCCATCCGCTTCTGTTTTTCCTCACCGTCTGCGGAAAGTTCCTTGCGGTAGATTCTAGTTTCCTCTCCGCCGACCGATTTTGCCGTCTTAAAAAAATCATAGCCGTATTTTTCGTAAAGCCCAATGTGGTCTGTTGAAATATAAACCGCCTCACGTCCCATGATGGTTGCAACGCTTTCCGCCCAGTTCAAGAGCTCGCCTGCGTAATGATGACCACGATAGTCAGGAGCGGTGTAGACAAAGCCGATCCAAGGTGAAAGTTCCGTAGGCTGAACATCATCGAGCGGCGCAAAAGTGCAGAACGAAACAATTTTCTCACCGTCGGTCAGAAGCGGAACAAGCGCGGAATCCCCGAGCGTTTCCTTCAGCTTGCCTTCGCTCAAAAGCTGGTGAAGAAATTTCGCCGCACCCCAGTCAGCTTTCGCGATTTCTCCAAGCCAATGCGCCTTGTCGTCCGATGTGAAATATTCAATGATTTTCATGCTGTCTCCTTTTATTTGTTCTTAATTTTCTTCCATTCGCCGCGTGTGATTGCGTAGGCGTAGGAAATTCCGTTTTTCTCGTCGGGATATTCCTTGACTTTTTTCATGCCGATTGCGCAGGCGGTTGAGTACGATGCGACGTTCGTATATTTCATGTACGAATAAACGCGCTCGTATTTTGTGTTTGTGAACGCCCAGTCGCGCACTGATTTTGCGGCCTCACTTGCGAATCCTTTCCGCCAGTATTTTTTGTTGATGTGATAGCCGATTTCCGGGAGCATTTCGCCGTCGATATTCTGAATCGTGATTCCGCAGTCGCCGATAAATTCGCCTGTTTTCTTCAATATAATTGCCCACAGTCCGAATCCGTATTCCCTGTAGTTCTGAATGTTCCAGTCAATCCAGCCGCGCGTGCGTTCCTCGTCAAAAGGCGCGGGATAGTGCCACATTGTCTCCTCGTCGGACATTATCTCAAAAAGCGCGTCAAAATCTTCCGGCATGTATTCCCGAAGAACAAGGCGCAAAGTTTCTATTATAGGTTTTCCGTTCATTTTGATTTCTTCCTGCTATTTGCACATCTCGTCAAAAGTTCTTACGTCGCAGCCCTTGCTTTCGTAGTAGGCGAGCATTTCGGGAATCTTGTTTTTGTTGTAGCTTGTGATGCAGTCGGAAATCACGTGGACAGTGTAGCCGCTTTTTTTCATGTTGAAGCAGGTGGATTTTACGCAGGCAGTAGCGTCCGCTCCTGCAATAAAAAATTCAGTGATTGCGTTCTCCTGAATAAATGTGGCGAAGTCCTCGCTTGTCAGGGCGTTGCTTTTTGTCTTGGTGAAAATGTGGTCGGAAGCGATTTTCATTTCAGGCACAAGTTCCGCTCCATGCGTTCCGGGCTTGAACGTCCTTGTTCCGGCGGAAAGATTGTGATTCTGGATATAAACAACGTGCATTCCGCCTGCCACCGCCCAGTCAACCGCCTGATTCACACGAGCGATTATTTCCATGTAATTTTTTGTGATGTCATTCTGAAGGTCAATAACGACCAGCGCGATATTTTTCATTTTTTGTTCCTCCTTAAAAATATAACTGGAAATATACCCTACCGAATGATAGGCTATCAAGGGAGGGGAACCACTTTGAGTTGAATGTCCAGTTTTCTTTTTCCTCACGTGGATTTGTGATTTACTACGTGAATCAATTTTTGCATCGGCGGATTTCGTGGAAATCTGCAAATCCGTGTGATTCTTTTTTGTTTCTTCAAGCAAAGTTTTTGTTGTGTTCGGCGATGATTTTTTTTGAGCAAGGATTTTGCATTGTGTTCGGGAGATTCTGAAACAAGTTCGGAATGACCGTCATGCTGCCTGCCGGTTTCAATGTTTTTTCGGCAATAAAGTCAATCTATCGGCAAAATAAAATGAAAAAAAATATACATATAAACGTTTTATATTTTGCCGATAGCGTGATATAATATTGCCTATGGCAAAGACAAAATATATTTCAGTTGAAGAAGCTGCGAAAATCTGGAATTTAAGCGAGCGCAGTGCAAGAAATTACTGCTCACAGGGCAGGGTTCCTGGAGCTTTTTTAGAAGGCAAGATCTGGAAGATTCCGGCAAATGCTGAAAAACCGGACCGCAAGGCTCGTCATATAAAAAAAGAAAGCAATCTTTTGTCAGTCTTGAAAAGAGAAAAAGATGCCGGCTTAAAAAACGGTATTTACCATAAAATTCAGATTGACCTTACATATAATTCAAATCATATTGAAGGCTCAAAACTCTCTCATGACCAGACCCGTTATATTTTTGAAACAAAAACGCTTGGCATTACAGATGAGGCAGTAAAAGTCGATGACATCATAGAAACTGTAAATCACTTCCGCTGTATTGATTTGATTATCGAAGGCGCAAATTCTAAGCTTTCAGAGAGTTTCATTAAACAGCTTCATTACATACTGAAAACAGGCACAACAGATTCGCAGAAATCCTGGTTCAAAATAGGCGATTACAAAATGTTGGAAAATATGGTTGGTGGAATTGAAACAACAAAGCCCGAAAATGTCGCTAAAGAAATAAAAACATTGCTTGAAGAATATAACGCAAAACCGGAAATCACTTTTGATGATATTCTTGATTTCCACGTTCGCTTTGAATTAATTCACCCGTTTCAGGACGGAAACGGCCGTGTCGGAAGACTGATTATGTTCAAGGAATGTATTAAGTATAACATTGTTCCGTTCATCATCACTGAGGAATTGAAGATGTTCTATTACAGAGGAATCAAAGAATGGAAAGATGAGCGGGGTTATCTTAAAGACACCTGCCTGACAGCTCAGGACGCCATGAAAGAAAGTTTGAATTACTTTGGCGTGAAGTATGAGGATTAGAACCGGGCTGATTTATCAAGTTTATCCGCTTAGTCTTTCGCATAGCGGCAGCAGATCACTGACCGCAGCGGATATTTCTTGCAAAAAAAACGCATCCAAATGCAGGCATCCAGATGCGTGAAATCTTTAGATTTTTGGTCTTCGTATTGATATTAATAGCATTAACAAAAGTGTAAAGTTTTTATTAAGTTCAATATTAAATTACAAAACTAGAAATCAAGAGGATTTAGAACATTTTTTCTTGCTTAATTTTTTATAAATTCATCACATTTATCAGAAATACACACATTGTCATTCATAATAATTCTCTCCTAAATCTGATTTTATGTTTTCAAAATTATAAAAAACTTCATATTTATCATCATCTTTTAGAGTAAGATCAAATGAATAATGCATTTCAACAGCACCGGAGGCAAGACAAATATATTGCGAATCATCTTCATCTCTTTCATAAGACCAATTATAAACATAAATACTAACTTGAACAGAAAGATATATAACACCTGAAATCGTTACAGAACCATCATCAGAAGCTGTAAAATCTTGAATATCAAATTCTTCAATAGAGTCAATACCTTCATAATCTACATAACCAGAATCAAAAAATGAACTAAATTCCTCTGGTTGTGCATTCATACATTTATTGCTTACTTCTTCTTCAATGGATTTATATAATTTTTTGTTAAATAGATTATGTAAATATTTACTTTCTTCAAGATTTTTGATTGCCCATTCAGTAACTAATTCTCCATTTCTTGGAATTAGTTTTGAAATATGCGTCTGTATCCAGTTTTCAACAAGGTTTTCATAGTCTTCTTCCTTTTGAATTTCGTTAAATTTTTCTTGAACTTCAGGTAATTGAATAAATTCTCTTAATTCAAGGATATATTTCATTCCTTGACTTTCAATTTTTAAATCATCATGAAAATCGCTTTTATCTTTATTAGCAAAATCAGATGAGTTTTTAGAAATAAAATAACAATTACTTAAATTATTATCATGAACATAATCAGCACAAGTACAAAATAATGCATAATCTCTGAAACTTTCTTTATTTTCAGCAAACGGTTTCTTTACCGAAATATATCTAGCCATTATTCTACTTATTTTTACATTATCAGATGAAATAATCTTTATAAAACCAGATTTTTGCAAACTATCATATTTATTTTTAATATCATTTTGAGTAAGAGGCTGTAATTCAAAAGTTGGAATGTTTTGCATTTGAATTTGTTTCAATATTTCAAGATTTTTCTTTATGGTAGAAACGGAATCTTTACTCTTTTTTATTGTATGTTTTGTTAATTCAGCAATTACTACATCAGGAAGTAAAATTTTGACTTTTCCTTTTGAAAAAAGAAGTTCTAATTTTTTCTTTTGTTGTAAAAAAGGGTCATTTTCAAGAATACTTGTATCCAAAAATACATATAGCATACTACTTAACCTCATACTTTCCTAATCTTTCATACATATGGAAGCCTCTCCAGCCATTTATTTGTTCTCGCCGTAATAGCCGTGCATTGAATATTTAGACCACATTTCAAACATTGTTATGTAATTCAATTTGATGTATTTTCTGATTTTGTTCATATCTGATTCGGAAACTGTTCCCTGACGCGTAACTATAGTATCTCCATCTGGCTTTACAAACAGCTTCGCAGAGCCGGATTCTGTAAGTTTTGTGTCGCTGGCGTGAACGTGCATACATTCAATGGTACAAGCCATTGTAAAATAGAGATAATAACCGGCAACTTTAAACGCTGTATATTTTGGCATTTTATTCCTCTATAAATTCTTTATTTTTTAGGTAATATGACTGCACTAATGCCAGTTTCGCATCGTCCATTGTTGTTTCAAGCAAGTCGCCATCTTTTGTAAGAACAGCGGCTTCTGTCGGATTTTCCAAATTCAAGACACGGATCTGATTTTCTTCGTTTAACGAAAATGAATAGCCGGCGATAATAAACTTTGCTTCTGCTGCGATTTTTTCAATTTCATCTTGTGGCATAATCTAATTTTACCTCTTTTATTGGATGCAGAAAGTTTTCCGGTTTTATGTATAAGTTTTCGAGAATCGGAATTAAGTCAATATAATCTTCCACCGCTTCATCTGTATGAGAATATTTTGCTGAAACTACAAGATAACCGTTATCCCATTCCTTAATCTGCTCAATCCGTTCAAGGCTGTACGGACCTTTAAAGCGGATTTTTGTGTTTCCGTATTTGAACTGAATTAAATCGCCCTTATTATTCAAATATGCCACATTTTCCATAACAGCCTCCTGTCATTATTACTATATAATATAGCACATTTTTTATGTTTTTAAACGTTTCGAATTCGATGCGTTTACTTTTTTATCATGCCTCCTTAATCAATTCTAAAAAACATAGACCTGATTTAAGGGATTAAAACCCAATCAAAATTCCAGTAAAATTAAGATTTGTATTTGTCTGAATAAAAAAATTGCGGGTCAAATCCAAGGCTCAATTCTCAGTAACTTTTGAGCTGTTTTTATGTCTTCATTTTTTCAGCTTTAATTGCAAATTATCATTATATAAACTACAATTGGGCGTATGGCAAAGACTGTAGACGATAAGAAAATTATTTACACAATGGATCGGGTTTCCCGCGCTTACGGGACTAAAGTTGTTCTTAAAGACATAAGCATTTCATATTATTACGGAGCAAAAATCGGCGTTATTGGTGAAAACGGCGCAGGTAAGTCTTCTTTATTTAAAATTCTTGCGGGAGTTGACAATGATTTTACAGGCGAAACTCATCTGCTTCCTGGATTCACAATGGGATATTTGGAGCAGGAACCTCAGCTTGAAGCAGGCAAGACTGTAAAAGAAATTGTAATGGAAGGCGTAAAGCCGATTACAGATTTGCTTGCTGAATTCGACAAAGTGAACGAGGCATTTGGAGACCCTGATGCTGACTTTGACAAGCTTTGCGCAAGACAGGCTGAGCTTCAGGAAAAACTTGATGCTGCGGATGCATGGAATTTGGACACAAATCTTGAGCTTGCAATGGACGCGTTAAGATGTCCGCCAGCTGACCAAGTTGTTGATGTTCTTTCTGGAGGTGAACGTCGCCGTGTTGCTTTGTGCCGCCTTCTTCTTCAGCAGCCTGATATTCTGCTTTTGGACGAACCTACTAACCACCTTGACGCAGAAACTGTTGCCTGGCTTGAACGCCACCTTCGCGACTACAAAGGCACAATTATTGCGATTACTCACGACCGATACTTCCTTGACAATGTTGCCGGATGGATTCTTGAAATGGACAGAGGTGAAGGATATCCGTTTAAAGGAAACTATTCTGAATGGCTTGAAGCAAAAGAAAAGCGACTTGAGCAGGAAGAAAAGCAGGCTTCTGTCCGTCAGCGCGAAATGAAAGAAGAACTTGAGTGGATTCACGCAGGTGCAAAGGGGCGTCAGGCAAAACACAAGGAGCATATCACAAAGTACGAGCAGCTTTTGGCGGAAGAGCAGAAGCGTGTTCAGCTTAAAGACAGCCAGATTTCAATTCCGGCAGGACCTCGCCTTGGAAGCCTTGTAATTGAAGCGAGCGGGCTTACAAAATCATTTGGCGACAAGCTCCTTTTTGAAAACCTTGACTTTGCAATTCCGGCTGGTGCTGTTGTTGGCGTTGTAGGACCTAACGGCGCGGGAAAAACTACTTTGTTTAAAATGCTTGCAAAGGCCGCCACAGGTGAAGGAGAAGAAACTCCGGATTCCGGCACAATAAAAGTAGGCGACACTGTAAAGCTTGTGTATGTGGATCAGATGAGAAGCAAGCTTGACCCAGACAAGACAGTTCTTGAGCTTCTTTCTGGAGGAGCTGATCTTATAAAGCTTGGCGCGGTGGACGAAAAAGGACGGCCTGTAAATGGAGCGTTGCGCGAAGTGAATGCCCATGCTTATTGCTCTTGGTTCAACTTTAACGGCGCGGAACAGAACAAGAAAATTAGCGTGCTTTCCGGCGGAGAAAAAAACAGGCTGAACATGGGGCTTATGTTCAAGGAAGCGGGAAACGTTTTGCTTTTGGACGAGCCTACAAACGACCTTGATATTTCTACAACGCGTTCGCTTGAAGAGGCCATCAACAGTTTTGCTGGCTGTGTTCTTGTAATCAGCCACGACCGCTACTTCCTTGACCGTATCTGTACTCACATTCTTGCGTTTGAAAACAACAGCGAAGTCAAATGGTTTGAAGGCAACTGGAGTGAATATGTAGAATGGAAGAAAAACGTCCTTGGCATTGACGACGACCATCCTCACAAAACCATGTACCGCAAGCTCACAAGGTAAGCATACAACTGTAAAAAAAGGATGCCCGACTGGACATCCTTTTTTTTGTGCCATAAAACCAATGTGATGCTACTTATTGCTAGGCGGATTGTTGCCGCGGTTTCCACCGCTTGGATTGCCTGTTGTTGAAGGCATTCTTCCGCCTTCACCTGCGTGGTTGTTGCCTGGTTTTACAGTTGTCTTTCCCATTTGTATGTTCCTTTAAAATGAATTTCAGTAGTTGTATATTTTTGTTTTTGAATATTTTTATTAGTTTTTTGGAACTATAGATGTAATTGTTATTGTGCCAGGATAACAGGTTCGTTTCTCTGAAGCTGTATCTATATCTTGTGTTTCTATTACCGTTGTGACTGTAAGATGTCCTTTAAATTCATATATCGCATTATCAATATTGGTATTATACGTAGTATTACTAATTTTTTTCTCTTGACTGAATTGCGCTGGAGTCCTCGTTTCTTCTGTTAAAATCACACCTTGAATTTCTTTCATATCATCGCTTAGCTTATATATTCCGTAATAGATTTTAACATCTTTCTCTGGTGTTTTGAAAACATCATTTAAATAAAGATCATCGGAATTAGAATATTGAAAACTTTCTTTTAGTTCTGCTGATGTCATTGCAAAACCATAATGGCAATCGTATCCAGCATCTGTCATTTTTTTTATATCTTCCGAAGTGTAAAAAAATTTATATTTGTTGGGCAATACTCCAGAAATATTGTTTATATTTAGTGAATTGTATTCGGTCTTTAAATTTTCAGCTAATTCAATTTTATATTCACAACCTAATGAAACATCACTAAGATGAATAATGTGCCATTCAGATTTGGGTGAAACTTCTCCTGCTTGAGATTATACACATCCTCCGTCATCGCAGCTTAACAATGCAGCCAGCATAAACATGCTTGTAAAAATAATAATAAGTTTTTTCAAAGTTTTCATAAAATAACTCCTTGTTAATTTTGTTGCTCTATCTTACCCACCCCGGCACTTTGTCAAGAGATTTGTTTGCTTTTTAGAGATTTTATTTATTGCAAAAGTTAACTTAATTAACTTGTTAAAGTAAGTTAATTAAGTTAATATTGAAGCATGAATGACATAGAAGAACTTAGGAAAAAAATGGAATCTCTTCCAGCTGGCGGAATTACGGCAAAAACGATAAAAGGAAAAAAATATCTTTATTATCAATGGACAGAAAACGGCAGGCAGTTTTCGCGGACTGTAAAAGAAAAAGAAGCTGAGCTTTTAAAAGCTCAAATAGAAGAGAGAAAATTTTTGCAGGAAAAATTAAAGGAGATGAGGAATTCTAAAATTCCTGTTTCTTCAGCAATGATTAAAAAAGTTAATGCCTATAACTGTGATGTCAGAATTGGAGAGTCTCTAAAAATTTTTGCGGCATCTGTAAGTTCTTATAAAAAACGTTATATATATGAAGTTATAAAAAATTTTATATATAATGAAACGCATGATAAGGTATTTATTCTTTATGGTCTGCGAAGAACTGGAAAAACTACTTTAGTCCGTCAGATTATTTATAATATGCTGGAAAGTAATTTTTCTAAATCAGTTTTTATTCAGATAAATTCAAATAATACGCTTTCTGATGTAAACAAGGATTTAAAAGAGCTGGAAGCTAAAGGCTATAAATATGTCTTTATTGATGAAGTTACACTGATGGATGATTTTATTGATGGAGCTGCTCTTTTTTCTGATGTTTTTGCTACTAGCGGAATGAAGATAGTTCTTTCTGGAACAGATTCTCTTGGTTTTATTTTTTCTGAAGATGAGCAGCTTTATGATCGATGCATTCTTTTGCATACAACATTTATTCCGTTTCGGGAGTTTTATGATGTTCTTGGAATTCAAAGTATTGATGAATATATTAAATATGGCGGAACGATGAGCCGCAGCGGTGAAAATTATAATAATTTAATTTTTGGTACAAAGCAGAGTACCGATGAATATGTGAATACTGCAATTGCCAGAAACATACAGCATTCGCTTAAGAATTATCAATATGAAGATCATTTTAGAAATCTCTATGAACTATATGAAAAACATGAACTGACAAATGTAATCAACAGAATTGTAGAAGATATGAATCATCGTTTTACTATTGATGTTTTGACGCGCGATTTTAAATCCCATGATTTTGGCTTGGCGCAAAGAAATGTTCGTAATGATAGAAATAATCCTACAGATATTCTTGATACTGTTAATAAACCGAAGTTCTTAAAAAATCTTATGAAGGCTTTGGAGATTTTAAATAAACAGAATCAGACTGTAGAAATCAAGGATGTTCATCGCAAGGAAATTAAAGAATACTTGGATATGCTAGATTTGACTTGTGATATTCCTGTTGTTTCTATGACTGATTTGAATAATAGAGTTTTTTTTACTGTTTTTACTCAGCCAGGCTTGCGTTATTCGCAGGCGGAATCTCTTATAAAAAGCCTTATGATGGATGACATTTTTAAAAATATTTCCGCAATTGATAGAAAAAGAATTACAGATAAAATTCTTGATGATGTAAAAGGTCGTATTCTTGAGGAAATTGTTTTGCTGGAAACTAAAAAAGCTAATCCTGAAAAGGATATATTTAAACTTAAATTCGCTGTAGGTGAATTTGATATGGTTGTATATGATTCTGAAAATGTTAACTGTAAAATATATGAGATTAAGCACAGCAAAGAAATTTCCAAAGAGCAGTACCATCATCTTGTCGATACAAAAAAATGTGAACAGACAGAATTTCGCTATGGTAAAATTTTGAGCAAGGTAGTTTTATATAGAGGAAAAAACTCAGAAACAGAAGAGGGAATTTTGTATAGGAATGTGGAGGAATATCTTTTAGAACTTGGCAAACATTAAAGCTGTCCTTATAAATCCCATTGAAACAACTTTGTGGCTGGTTTATAATCTGCCAAGATTTTTTATGCGAGGTTTATATGGCAAAGCTTCCTTCTTACGCTCTTGATGTAAGGCTTATTGCGCTTGACTTGGACGACACTCTTTTGGATTCAAATCGGAAAATCAGTGATAAAAATGTGCAGGTGCTTCAGGAATGTGTTCGGCGCGGAATTTATGTTGTGCTTTGCTCTGGGCGTGCGGAAGATGGTATTCTGCCTTTTGTGCGCAGGATGGACATTGCGGGTAGCGAGTTTGGGAAATTCATAATTGCAATAAACGGATGCAGTGTTTTTGATATGCACGAGCGCAAGCAGATTTACACTTGCAGCGTTGATTACTCTGTTCTTTTAAAGGCTAATTCCGAAGCTGAAAAAATGGGGCTTAGAAGTGAAGTTTATTCACCGGACACAATTTTCTATGCTGAAGAGACTCCCTGGACGCGCAAGGATGTTGATATGTGCGGTTTGAAAGGCAAAGTTATAGACGACTATGAAACTTTCCTGCGTGAAAAAAAATTTCCCAAAATGCTTGTTCCGGGCGAGCCTGAAACTCTTCAAGTGCTGCAAAAAAAACTTAAAGATGAACTTGGAGATTCCGCCGTTATTTTTACAAGCAAACCGTACTTTCTTGAAATCCTTCCGCCAAACTGCGGAAAAGGAGAATCCATCAACTGGCTTGCTGACTACATTGGAATTCCACGCTCATCTACAATGGGATTCGGAGACAGCATGAACGATGAAAGCATGATTGCAAAATGCGGTTACGGCGTGTGCATGAGCAATGGAATTGACTACATAAAAAACGCCGCTGACTTTATTACTGAAAAAGATAACGATTCAAGCGGCGTTGGCGACTTTATAGAAAAATATGTTTTGTAATTTTTAAGATTCAATGTCCGCTTTTTGCAGAAGCTCTGTTTCCCATTCGAGCAGGGCTTTTTCTTCTTGCGTCCCGTTTCCTTTTACATCGCACATAATTCTAAAGACTGGCTCTGTTCCGCTTGGACGCATCCAGATAAAGGCGACAGGCTGCTTTGAACTGTCCATAAATTTTACTTTTAGTCCTCCGTTCGCATTGTTCCAGTTTTGATCGGCTGCAGTTTCTTTTGTGCCGTTTGTCGTGAATGCTTCGTAGCTTGCGATTCCGTATTCATTTTTGAGCTGCTCTTTTTTTTCTTCCCAAGACGAAATGAATTCTTTTTTGAAATTTTCCTTTAGCTTGCCTTTGTCTTGCATTTTTACTTGAAGAACTGCGCGGTTTTCACTTACGCCAGTTGTTGTGTATTCGGGCAGTGTTGAAATAACGTCATCGAGTGTAAAGTTGTCTTTGTATTTTTTTTCTTGGCCGGACATCTTGCACCACAAATGAAACAATCCAATCTTGTTTTTTGTGTCCCGCAGCGCAAGAAGCTTTACAAGCGCAAAGATTGTAGCGACTGGATCCCTTACCGCAGAAGGGTATGTTATGTTTCCGCCGTTGCTTCCTTCCCCGAATATTCTTACGTTGAAACCTTCTCTTCTTTTTTCACGTGCAAGGTTCACTACATTGGCTTCTCCAACTTCCGCGCGGAATACTTTTGCATTCAGACAGGTGCAGATTTCGTCAATTCTCATGGAAGTAGGGCAGTTTACAGCTACCGCAAGATTTTTAGCGTCCGGATTTTTCCAGTATTCAAATGCAAGTTCCGACATTACACACAGCGCGAACACTTCTTGTGCTGGCACTGTTTTTGCCTCTTTTCCGTTCCAGTAGACAATGTTTCCGCGGTCGCCGTCGCAGTCCGGCATATAACCAAGCAGGGCTGATTTGTTTCCTTTTTTTTGAAGCTCATTGATTTTCTGCGCGCAATGCACAAGATTTTCTGGTTCTGGAATTATTGCATGGACAATTTTATCTTCATTGAATGGAATAAAACCGATTCCGCTTTCCGGGATAAATTTTTTATCTATTGAAGTTGCTCTGGCGGAACCGTTCATATCGCACACAATGCTAAGTGGATTTTTCTGCGCTGCTTTTTTTAAAATGCTGAACAGCTTATGCTGAAATAAAATTTTTGGACTTCCGGCTATTACGGTCTTTATAAATTTTTCGTAGGCGGCAAGAGACTTTTTTTTATACTTGGCGCATTTTGCGTACACATTTTCAACTTGTGTCTTTTGCGCCTTGAATGCAAGTGAAAGCGCATGTTCTTCTGCTCCGGCTGAACTGCATTTTGCTGCAAAGTTTTCCGCGAGTTTTTTTGATTCCCCGGCTTCAAGAACGCCTCCGTTGTTCAGACCGAATTTTATTCCGTTGTGTCCTATTGGATTGTGGCTTGCTGAAATGTAGAGGAATCCGTCATGCTTTTTTGAATATGCCATGATTTCCGGGGCGGCGGCAGTTCCAAGAAAAACAACTTTTATTCCGCAGGCGCAAAGTCCTTGAATTACATTGAGCGCGATTTCTTTTCCTGTGGGGCGGGTGTCTGTTGCCACAACAACTGCCGGATCTTTTTTGCCCGTTTTTGAAATTATATATTCAGCGAATGTTTCTGCAATTAAAAGACAGAGAAAACTGTTTGCTTCTCCGATTTTTGGCGAAGTATCTTCCGCATCCATGCTTTCTGCAAAAACTTTTCTCCAGCCGGACGCCGATAAAATCATATTGTGTTCCATAATATTTCTATTATAACGCTTTTGCCGCTAGTGTGGAAGCGAACAAATTTACAGATTCTTATAAAGATAGTAAGTGTTTGAATTTTTTGTTATGCTTGTTAATGTCTGAAATTCCTTATGTTGGAGATAAAATGAGAAAATTACTTTTTATGATGACGATTTTTCTTGGTTTCATTGCTTCATCTTTTGCCGTAGATTTGTCCAAGGACAAATATCTTCGCTTTGAATTCACATGGGATTCATCTTATTTTCTGACTCCTGAAGCGATATATCGAATTTGCTGGGAAGGCAGCTTTTATGAGAAACTTAGCCGTAGCGATTTCAGGCTTGACGAGAACGGCTGGTTTTATTATGACGAAATCATGTTCATTCCGGAGCTTGCGGTCAAGTTAGGCGGAAATTGCAAGAATAATGAATATGCGCAAATGCGAGGATATTTTTACAATCCGTGGTTCAAAGTTACATATTCTGCATCATCTTCGCTTTCTGAAAACACGAGGAGCGGTTTGGTGGTCTATTCAGCCGAAAATCTTGGCACATTTGCTTTTGCGCCCACTGACCATTACGAGAGCCTTTCATGGAATTATGACCATATTCCCTGGGTCGAGGGTGAAAGCGGTTACGGAATCGGCACAGTTATAAAAATGACTTCGGAAAAGCCTTTCAAAAAAATTATGATTCTGAACGGCTATGTTGATGCAAAGAAGCCGGAATTGTACCGAAAGAATTCCCGCGTAAAGGCATTTTTTGTCCGGGACTTGGATAACGGCAGCGAATACACTTTTGAGCTTGAGGATTGCGTGTGCTTTCAATTCTTCAACCTGAACCATGAAACAAAAAAACTAGAGTTGAAAATTGCGGAAGTCTACAAGGGCGACAAATGGGAAGACACGTGTGTTTCGGCGATTGTTCCCGAATCTCATAACGACGGCACAGAGGCGTATCCAGCATATCAGAAATATTCCTGCTTCGACAAGAAAGAAGATATACTCAAAGTGATAGACTTGTACACTTCCGAATACAAGTTCCGCAAATATGAGCCTGACCCATACAAATAAGAATTACGGCTTTTAGAGATGCAAGCCTCGAATTATTGTAAGAAACTTTTTTAACTTGTATAATTGTATAATCTGACAAAAATGGAAGAAAAAATTATGAAACCAAACAAAATCAACGTCCTTATTCTGATGGCAATTATATTGATTTTGTGTGTGCAGTCAGCCACATCGCGAGGTATAAAGACTGCGGAAACTATCAAGATTGTAGCAAAACATGAAACAGAATAAAAAAAAAGGTTTTCCGAACCGTCTACGAAGATATGGTTGCGCCAATTGCTATAAGTCCCTTTATATTATACGACAACTATGTCGAGGTGAAAGTTTGCAATGTCAGTGATGAGCCAATAAAGGAAATGATTTTTTCTTACACTGTGCTTGATAAAAATAATAAGAAGAAATGAGAAGCATTGAAAAAAAATTGTCATTGATGACGAGACTTTCTTAGAGCGGATGCGTGCATTCGCCGCTTTTATGAATATTATGGGGTTGATCTAAATGAAAAAACTAATTCTACTGATTGTTTTATTTGTTTTACGCTCTTTATGCTGTTTTGCTGAGAACGAAGGTAAAATAAAATTTATTGTATATGAAAATAATCATTATAAATACATGGTCAATGAAAAAATATTATTATTTTATGGCGGCTTGATAATCAATAATGATGATAGAATATTTTTATTTAAAGAAGATCATAGTGATAAATCAGCTCCTGCAAGAGATAGGGAATTTGCAATGATGGAATCTAATGATGCTCCTGTGTTAACTTTCTATCCCGAAAGAGGACATTATATGCTTTGGTCATACGGAGATGAAGCCGATTCTTCAGATTTTACAATACCTGAAATTATCGGTGAAGTTTATCTTGAAGAAAATTTTATCAACGAGATTCTTGCAAACAACTTCTATTGGTATATCCTTAGAGACATTCCATATTCGTCAACGTCAAGAGAAGAATACTGTGAAGAATGTAAAAGAAGGCTGCGTGAATACTATCTGCCAAGCCTAAATAAAAGCCAGCTTCGTATCCTTAGAAACACTATATATGCATATTACGGCTACCTCTTTGCCTCAAAGGATTTGCGGGTGTTTTTTAATAATAGAATGAAATGGTACAAGCCTGTAGATAATTTTGACGAGTCACTTATTGCTGAACCACATCGGGAGTTTATTAAGCTGATAAAGGAATTTGAAAGCAAATTATAAATTGTTTAGCGTAAATTAATTGCTGTTTTTTTTAAACAGTGCTGGGAAAGATTGATGGTATGGAGGAAAGAAAACAATTTTTAAATATTAGGGCTGTCATAGATTTCTTTTATTCGTGTGGAATGTTCATGCCCCCGAACACTCCGCATCGATGATTGTGGGCGTTTATTGATGAATATTAAACGGAGCTGTATAATTACTGTTATGTGGATGTGCCTATAATGGGGTACTTTGCGAGGAAGAAAAATGAATTATTAAATAAATAAGGAGTTGCTAAGGAAACGAAAACAATCAAAACAGCGAGAAGAAAAAAATCTTGAACTAAGAAATGATATTGTTGTTTTAGTTGCAAAAACATTAAAATCAATTATTTTGATAGTATTAATTAAATTTTTAGGTTTAAATGAAATTATTTTGGAATTTATAAGACTAATTAATTGAGAAGTCGTTGATAAGGTAAATTTTCCGACAGATTTTCTCCATGACTTTTTTCGGAGGTTTTTAAACAGGTTCTTAGGGCGAAGCCCTAAGCGGTGCAAGGAAAGGTGGGTGGTATGGAGGGAGGAAAAACTACGCTTCCGAATTAGTTGGTTTTCCTCCCTCCAAGTTGCTTGCGTTGCACATTGCCTTTGTTTTCAATATAATAATCCGCATTATGTCAGAAAGAAACGAAAAAGAACTTTGCCACTGGGCAGACCAGCAGGCTTCAAGAATTATCAAGCAGAAAGGCGACCTTGACCTTTACACCTGCGCTTCTGGAATTACACCGAGCGGAACAGTTCACATTGGAAATTTCCGCGAAATTATTACTGTAGATTTGATTGTGCGTGCCCTCCGCGACCGGGGCAAGAATGTGCGTTTTATTTATTCCTGGGACGACTACGATGTTTTCAGAAAAGTTCCGGGCAATATGCCTCAGCCGGAAGTTCTTGAAAAATATCTGCGCTATCCAATTACAATGGTGCCGGATACTTTTGGACGGGACGAAAACTATGCGCGCCATCACGAAGTTGACATTGAAACGCAGCTTCCGCGTGTTGGAATCCATCCAGAATTTTTGTATCAGGCGAGCCGTTATCGTGCAAACCGCTACACAGAGGGAATGAAAAAGGCATTGCAAAACCGTGAGCTTATAAAAGAATGCCTGAACGAATACCGCGATGAGCAGCACAAAATGAAGCCGGAAGATGTTTACTGGCCAGTAGCTGCTTTCTGCTGCAAATGCAATAAAGACGAAACAGAAATTCTTGGTTACGACGGTGAGTACGGCGTTACGTATAAATGCAAGTCTTGCGGACATGAAGAAAAAGGAGATCTTCGCACTTCAAAAGAATTCAAGCTGGGCTGGCGTGTTGACTGGCCTATGAGATGGAACGAAGAAAAAGTTGTATTCGAGCCGGGCGGAAAAGACCACATTTCTCCGGGCGGAAGCTACGACACTGCAAAACTTGTAAGCAAAAAAGTTTTCGGTTGGGATGCTCCTGTTACAATGAAGTACGACTTTGTAAAACTCAAGGGCGTTCCTGGAAAAATGTCATCCTCAAAAGGAAAAGTAATTTCTCTTGTTGACGCTCTTGAAGTTTATCAGCCGGAAGTTTTGCGCTACATTTTCGCCATGAACAAAGTTGACCACGAGTTCAGTATCAGTTTTGATTTGGATGTTGTTACAATATACGAAGCTTACGACAAGACAGAGAGAATCGCCTGGGGAATCGACAAGGCAAAGAACGAAGATTTGTTCCTCAAGGAAAAACGCATTTATGAGCTTAGCCAGATTGAAAACGGAATGCCGAAAGTTCAGCCGTACCAGATTGGATTCCGCTTGCTTACAACTTTGCTTCAGACTTATTCAGGCGACATAGATGCTGTTATTGCTTCTCTCAAGGATGTAAAGGAAGAACAGAAGAAAACTTTGCGCCGCCGCTGTGTTTGCGCATGGTACTGGATAAAAGAAAGTGCTCCTGACTGCGCTCCGGATTTCTGCTTCACTTTAAGAGAAGACGGTTCTAAGGCTGAAGATATTTCGGGTGAAATGCTGACTGCTGTGCGCCGTGTGCGTGATGAAGTTGTTCCGCGCCTTGATACTTTTGCGGTTGACAAGGAATGCCAGCAGGCGATGTACGACATTGCGACAGAACTTGGACTTGAGTCAAAAGCATTGTTTACAGCTTTGTATCATGCCTTGATTGGAAAAGATCAGGGACCGCGCCTTGCAAGCTTCTTTAGGATTATCGGAAAAGAAAAACTTCAGAAAATCCTGAGCGTATACTAAAAAAAGTTTGTCCCGATAAATTAGCTGTCTTGGGTTTTTAAATGAAGAAGAAAATTTATTTTTCACTTGCGCTAAATATTTTGATTACCGCATTCGAAATTTCCGCTGTGATTCTGTCCATAATTGAATATGGCGGATTTAGTTTCTTTAAATTTTATACACAGGACAGCAATATTCTTTTGGGGATTTCGTGCGCTGTTATGGCATTTTGTAAAATCCGCTTTTTATGTTCAGGCAAAAAAATTTCTGATTCAGTAAAATTATTTACTTACATTGCGGTTTGCTGCACAACACTCACGATTACAGTTGTCCTTGCCTTGCTCATTCCAAATGCCGGCGGATATACAATGAAGAATTTCAGCCATTATATGCTTGAAGGTTCAGGGCTTTTTATGCATTTTGTTTGTCCTGTTCTGGCATTGGTTTCTTTCATTTGCTTTGAAGAAATTCCGCTGAAATTTTCGCATACTGTTTGCGCTATTGTTCCCACGCTGATTTATGCGGCTGTTCTTTTTGTCTTGAATATCGCCAGTGTTTTGGTTGGTCCGTATTTTTTTCTTCACGTTTATGAGCAGAGCGTTCTTGCTTCTGTGGGATGGACGTTTGTTGTAATCGGCGGAAACTATTTGATGAGCGTTGGAATCTGGGCAGCGTCTAGAAAAAAATCATTTTGAAAGTTGCATTTTGCGTTGCAGTTGCGAATGATTTCTTATGTATGCTAAAATGAGTTTATGTTAAAAAATTTTCTTTGGGTGTTTTTTATTTCGATGGTGCCGCTTATTGAACTTAGGGGCGCGATTCCTGTTTCGCAGGCGTTAAAATTGCCGGTGATTTCTTCTTATGTTGTCAGCATAATTGGAAATATGATTCCTGTTCCTTTTATTTTCTTGTTTGCAAGAAAATTTTTGGAGTGGGGGCAGGATAAACGTCTTGTGGGCGGAATCTGCCGTTTCTTTTTATTGCGAGGAACTTCTGCCGGTGAAAAAATGCAGGCAAAGGCTGGACGCGGACTTTACTTTGCGCTTTTTCTTTTTGTAGGAATTCCGCTTCCGGGAACTGGTGCTTGGACTGGAACACTTGCAGCTAGCCTTCTGGACTTGGACGGAAAAAAGACATCTCTTGCCGTTATGGGAGGCGTTTTGCTTGCCGGCGTGATTATGCTTGTTTTGACATTGCTGGGAGTCGGAGCTGCAAACGCAGTCGCAGGATAAAAAGTTAAATTAAAAAAGCTGCCCGTTTAGGACAGCTTGTGTTTGCTTATGCCTGCAATGCTGTAACTGCTACTGTTGCAACAATGTCGTCAACGTTGCAGCCACGGCTAAGGTCATTAAGCGGTTTTGCGAATCCTTGGCATACGGGTCCAATTGCCATCCAACCGCCCATTCTCTGGGCAATCTTGTAACCGATGTTTCCTGCATTGATATTTGGGAATACAAAAACATTTGCGTGTCCTGCAACTTTGCTTCCCGGAGCTTTTAGCTCGCCGACTTCAGGAGCAACTGCGGCGTCAAACTGAAATTCTCCGTCCAAGGCAAGGTCCGGTGCCTTTTCCTGCGCAAGCTTTACAGCTTCCTGAACTTTTGGAACGCTCTTAAAGAATTTGTCATCGTTTCCGCTTCCTTTTGTGCTGAAGCTTAACATGGCGACTCTTGGCTCGATTCCTGCAATTTTCTTGGCAGTGTCGGCTGTTGCAACTGCGATGTCTGCAAGCTCTTCACTTGAAGGCTCGATGTTGATTGCGCAGTCAGCAAGAAGAGCAACGCCTTCCTTTATGTATTTGTTTCCGCATTCCGGTGCAACCATGATAAAGCTTGATGAAACTGTCTTTATTCCAGGCGCAGTCTTTATAACCTGAAGTCCCGGGCGCAATGTGTTTGCTGTTGAATGGCAAGCTCCGCTTACAAATCCGTCCGCATCTCCTGCCTTGAGGATAAGAGCTCCGAACATTGTGCGGTCTTTAAGAATGTAGTTTTTTGCATCTTGAACTGTAGGATATTCTGCCTGTCCAGTTTTCTTGTTGATTTTGCCTTCACGTGTCTTGAATAAAAGTTCCGCGTATTTGTCTGTATCCGGACTTGTCGTTGGATCTACAAGCTCAATTCCTGAAAGGTCAACTCCCGGGGCTGCTTTTGCGCATTCTTCTGCGTTTCCAATAAGGATGATTTTTGCAATTCCTTCCTTTACGATTTTTGCAGCGGCTTCAACAACACGCTTGTCTTCGCCTTCGCAAAGAACGATTTTTTTTCCGGCCAATTTAGCCTTTTCCTTTAACTGTGAAACAAAATCCATAATGCACCTTCTTTGATTGTTTTATTTGAAAATCGGGCAACCGGAATTCGAATCCGGGACCTCGTGCCCCCCAGACACGCACGCTAACCAACTGCGCTATTGCCCGAAAAGCACTGCAATTATATCAAATGGCGTATTGATTATCAATTGCAGCGGAAAAGAATATGAATCTTCTATTGACTTCAATTTATTTCTATAATTATATTCAATGTTCAGCTGTATAGGTGTTTTTTATAAAAAAAATGTATTTTTTTTAGTTTCCTTTTGGATTTTCCAGATAGTTTGACATATAATATAAATAGGTAGTCCTAATTCAGGGCTTTATAAAGCAGTTAAAAACGGCGCAGGAAGAGAGGCGAATGCAGAAAACGCTCTGTTTTGCTGCCGCGGAAGCGGCAACGTTGATAGTTCAAAGGAAAAACAGTGCGTATTTTTGCAGACACATCTCGAACAGAATCTGTTTTTAGATAGAATTGTATTCAAATTAACAGGAGAAAACTATGAAGAAATCTATTTTCTTGATTTTACCAGCGGTAATGCTAATGCTTGCCTCGTGCATGGATTCCGCAGGCAGAAACGGCGGAGCTGGCTCTGTTCGTGTTGTGCTTCCGGGCTCTTCCCGGGATGTCTCTGGCAGCGACAGAGCCGACTCGTACACAGTTTCCCTGATTAAAGGCGGAAAAGTTATAGAAAGCCAGACAGCCGTGCCGGGGGGGGGCGGTGGAGTTTGACGAAGTAGATGCCGGAAGCTACACGGTTGACGTTGAGGCGACTTTAAGCGGTGCCTTGAGCGGTGTGGGAAGCGCGGAAGTTGCAGTTACAGAGGGTGAGACGGCTTCATGCAGCGTTCTTATGAGCAGAGTGTACACTGCGGCGCAGGCTGCGGAATATATAGAAAGCCTTGAAGCCGGAAGCTACAAAGTCATTGTGGCAGGTGCAATTGACGATGCCGGAATAGAAGGAATAAAGACAGCCTTAAATGAAAATAACAATAAGCCGCTGGTGAGCCTTGACCTTGGCAGGACAACCGGGCTTAGCTCAATTGGTGCGGCAAAGTTTCAGAACTGCACAGCTCTTTCTGCCATAGTTCTCCCGGAGGGAATAGACTCTATTAATGAAAGTGCTTTTGAGGGATGTACATCACTTGCAAGTGTAACGATTCCAGATACTGTGGATGAAATAGGACAATTTGCGTTCAAGAAGTGCACGGCTCTTGAAAGTATAACAATCCCTAATGGTGGTATACAAGTGATAGCTTCTTCTGTGTTTAGCGGGTGTTCTGCTCTTAAAAGCGTGACTATTCCGAATAGCGTAACTTCAATAGGAGACAGTGCATTTGAAAACTGCAGCGCGCTTGAAAGCATAGTTCTTCCAGAAGGAATAACTGAAATAGGACAATCTGCGTTCTATAAATGTTCTGCTCTTAAAAGCATAAAGATTCCAAAAAATGTAACTAAGATTGAAGCAAAATGTTTTCAGCACTGCTATGCTCTTGAAACTGTGGAAATTCCAGAAAGTGTAACTGAAATAGGGGTGCGTGCATTTGAAAGTTGCGATGCGCTCGTAAGCATAGCAATCCCCGATAGCGTAACTGCAATCGCAGGACTTGCGTTCTTAAACTGTTACGGACTTGAAAGCATAGAACTGCCAGGCAACTTGCCTGAAATTAGTTACAACACGTTTACTACCTGTAAAAAACTTAAAAGCATATATATTCCAGTCAGTGTAAAAGAGATAGGCACCTACGCATTTGATAAATGCGATGCCTTGACTACTGTGAATTATGGTGGAACTGAAGCTGAATGGAAAAATATAACTATTAAGTCAAACAACGATGTCTTGACTACAAAAGTTACAATAATCTGTTCTGACGCTACTATAACTCCATAGCCAGCATTTTTCCCAACACCGTGCAGTATAATAAATAGAAGACCGCGTCTGTTTAGGCGCGGTTTTGTTGTTGACCATGAGGTCCTGGCTGGTGATTTGCTTTCCGTCTTTGTAGTACTCGTCATATCGTTTAGTCGGAGCTTTTTCCACTTTTAGGTAAGTCGCTCTCTTCATATTTTCAGTCTCGTTTTTGGAATCCTTCTCGCTCAGATTGCCGTCAATATAAAGTATGGCTTCTTTAGGTGTTATTACTGATTCGCTGCTGATCTCATATTTACATATAATCTTCACGTATTAACCATCCCGCTCGCCTTCTTATGTTAATATGAGTGTTGTTCCGCTCACCGTGTACTTGTATTCCTGGTTTTTCTCATACTGTTTGCTTCCGGCTCTAAGCGGAACGTCTTTCCGGCTCTAGGCGGAACGTCTTTCCGGTTCTAGGCGGAACATCTTTCCGGCTCTAGGCGGAACGTCTTTCCTGTTCTAAGCGGAATGTCTTTCCTCCCCTGATTGTTTGATTTTTTCATTTGTGTTAATATGTTTGTAAAATTCTTGCCGGCATGGAAATACCGGTTTTTTGAGGTGAAGTATGGCAAAGAATATTGATTGGGCGAATCTTCCTTTTGGTTATCAGGTAACAGATAAGAGATTTGTTGCTAATTACAAAAACGGCGCATGGGACGCAGGCGAGCTTACTTCCGATGCTACTGTGCATATTTCTGAATGCGCTGGAGTTCTTCAGTATGCCCAGACTTGCTTTGAAGGTCTAAAAGCGTATACAACAAAAGACGGCAGAATTGTTACTTTCCGCCCGGACTTGAACGCTGACCGCATGGCTTCTTCCTGCGAGCGTCTTGAAATGCCGGTGTTCCCAAAAGAGCGTTTTGTTCAGGCTGTGCTTGATACTGTAAAAGCGAATATTGACTGGGTTCCTCCTTTTGGAAGCGGCGCGACTTTGTATATCCGTCCATATATGTTCGGTTCAAATGCTGTAATCGGTGTAAAGCCTGCTGACGAATATCAGTTTAGAATTCTTGTTACTCCTGTAGGACCTTATTTCAAGGGCGGAGTCAAGCCGATTGTTGTCCGCATTTCAGACTTGGACAGAGCCGCTCCTCATGGAACAGGCGACATAAAAGCCGGCCTTAACTATGCGATGAGCCTTCACAATATAATGGACGCACACAGAAAAGGTTTTGCAGAGAATATGTATCTTGATCCTGCGACACATACTTATATTGAAGAAACTGGCGGAGCAAACATTCTCTTTGTTACAAAAGACGGAAAGCTTGTTACTCCAAAGTCAAACAGCATTCTTCCTTCAATCACACGCCGCTCTTTGATTCAGGTTGCAAAAGATTATCTTGGAATTGAAGTTGAGGAGCGCAAGATTAACAAGAACGAGCTTGCGGACTTTGCAGAATGCGGACTTTGCGGAACTGCCGCTGTAATTTCTCCAATCGGAAAAATTGTTGACCACGGAACAGAAATCAATGTTCCAAGCGGAATGGAAGAAATCGGACCTGTTCTTAAAAAGCTCCGTGAAACTTTAACTGGAATTCAGATGGGCGAAATAAAAGCTCCGGAAGGCTGGATTTACGAAATAAAATAAACGGAAAATATTCAGCTTGTTGCGGTAAATCCCTGGCTACAGTCAGGGATTTTTTTATGTCATTGTTCTATGCTGAATTTTTTCTTTCTGATAATCAGGTATGAAGATATTACTGCTGTTCCGGTTATTATCCAGCTGATTGGATAGATATTCATTATTGTTTCAAACGAAGGAAATTTTTTGAATACGGTTGCAAGCCAGGTAAGCCGCAAGAAACATGAGCCTGCCAATGTAAGAATTGCCGGAAGCATTGAGTATCCCATTCCGCGCAAAGCTCCTGCTGTAATTTCGTAGCTGCTTGTAAGAAATTCAAGGGACTCTACATGAACTAGTCTTATGAGCGCAAACGCAATTACCGCTTCATCCACGGTGTAAACTCTAATCACTGCTCTTCTAAAGAACACAAACACAAAGCACATTGCTCCGGAAATAATCACGCTGCATAGCATTGAAAGCCTGTAGATTTTTTTGCATCTGCTGAATTTTTTTGCACCGTAGTTCTGGCTTGTGAATGTTGTGGCTGCCTGAGTGAACGCGCTTACGACAAAGTATGAAAAATATTCAAAGTTAAGCGCCGCCGCCGAGCCTGCCATTGCGTTGCTTCCGAATGAATTTATTCCGCCTTGAATGCAGATGTTTGAAAAGCAGAACACCATTCCCTGCAATCCAGCCGGAACTCCTATGCGTGCGGTTTTTGCAAGCTGGATTTTGTTTATATGAAGTTTTCTTAAATCAAGCCTGAGTTCCTCTTCTTCATTCAGCAGAAAGAAAATTATCATGGTTGCGCTTACGTAATTTGAAATTACAGTTGAAATTGCAACTCCCGCAACTCCCATTCTGAATACGATTACAAACACAAGGTTCAGGATAACGTTGAGAATTCCGGCTGCAATCAGGCAGTACAAAGGACGGTTTGAGTCTCCCTTGCTTCTTAGAACAGCCGAACCAAAGTTGTAAACCATGACCGCCGGCATTCCAAGAAAGTAAATCCGCAGGTAAAGAGCCGCAAGAACTAGAACTTCATCGGGCGTTCCGATTGCTTCAAGAATTGGCTTTGAAACAAGTGGTCCTATTACCGCAAGAAAAATTCCGCTTATGAGTGCCACAGAAATTACTGTATGCACCGCCGACTTGATTTCGTCCTTTCTGTTCTGGCCGATTAAAGTTGCAATCAGAACATTTGCACCAATCGACATTCCAACGAAAATATTTATGATTAAGTTGATTATTGGAGCGTTGTTTCCGACCGCCGCCAAAGATGTGCTTCCAGAAAATCTTCCCACGACTGCTACATCCGCGGAATTGAAAACTTGCTGAAGAATGCTGCTTGCCGCAAACGGAAGAGAGAACACCAGAATCTTTCCAAGAAGCGGGCCGTTAAGCATGTCAACTGAATTTTTTCCTGCGCTCATTTTACGACTTCTCCAGAACAAAAAGATATTCGGAAACGTGGATGTTTCTTGCGTTGAGGTTTCGCGAGCCTCTGAATGTATTATACGCGATTTCAACGGTTTTGAGTTTTCCGTATTTTTCAAGCATTGATTTCATTTCGCCGAATTTTATAAATCCCTCTGAATTATATGAGATTATTATGAATTTCGCATCAAGCGCACTGATTATTTTTTCCATTGAATTTAATGCGCTGTTTTTTTTGTTGAACATTGAGCGGTTCCAGTTTGCGGGAATTCCAGAAACTTTGCTGAGCTTTGCATCCGGCATTTTGTTTTGCGCGATTATGTTCAGCATGAAATAATTTGAGCCGTAAGGATGCTGGTTGTAAGGCGGATCTAAATATGCAATGTCAATTTTTTTCAGCTTGGAAGAAAGCTCGACTGTGTCTTCTTTGTAGATTTCAGTTTTTGACTTGAAGTTGCTGAATACCGGAACTGGGAGTTCCACTTGTCCCATGATTCTTGAAAGCGCGTTTTTTCCTGTTCCGCCAAAACAGCCAAGCCCGGTGTTTTTGTTTTTGTAGAATCCCTTGAAAATTCCAGAAGTGTTTACGTGGACAGAAGCTTCTGTTAAAAGCGGCGCAATAAAAAATTTCTTGTAATCATCACAGTCAACAATCTTGTCTATTAGCGCACGGTAAGAGTCGATTCGTTCCGCGTTTTCCCTTGTGTAAAAAGCCCGCTCGCCTTCCTTAATGTCATCTGTGTTTTTTGGCGCGTAGTTTCTGCAGATTATCCCTGGGATTTTCTGCTCGAAGAATTCTTTTTCAATTGATTTTCTGTAGCTGAAATATTTTTCGCTGTCAAAGTCTTTCTTGTTGAAAAGGTAGCAGCTGTTCAGGATTGAAGAATAGTCTTCCAAGTCATTTACGATTACTGTTGAAGAATGCTGCTTGAGCATCCGCGCGACAATTCCCGAGCCTGAAAATAAATCCGCGCAGACAAGCTTTTGCTTTTTAAGCTTTGATTTTATCTGTTCAATTTCGGCTCGGATATTTCCAATCAGAATCCGTTTGTTTCCGATGTAAGTTATAATTTGCGTTGTCAGGTAGTCTGTGTTTTCTGCCATTTTCTGTTCCTCGCAAATTCAGCGGAATGGTTTACAGTTTCTGTTTTGCTAAAGATTTAAAAAGAAAATTTCTGTGCTCTAAGATACTCCAGAAACCAAGGAACTTCAAGGGATTTTTACGCGGAAAAATTGCTGTAAGGAGGATGACAAAATACAATGTCATTCCTGTGCCACGACACAGGAATCTCTTTTACTCGCCGTTTATAATGCCGTCGGTGCAGATTATCTTTGCGCCGGTGAGCTTGTCGTTGTAATCATCAATTTTGATTTGTACCCACTGCGCCTGCGTGCCTTTGTAGTATACGGTTTCTAGCACAGTGCTTGCGAATGCGGAAAAACCGATGGAATGCAGACTTGCAGGAAGCGTTATTGTTTTAAGACTTGAACAGTCCATAAAACCGCCGTCTTTAATAGTTTTCACATTGTCAGGAATTACAATTTCTTTAAATCTAGTCCCATAAAAAGCATCTATTCCAATTGTCTCCAAAGAATCCGGCAGAATTAATCCTCTTAGCTCACAGCCATAAAAAGTTTTTTCTGGAATTTCTGTAAGTTCAGTTGCGGAAGAAAGGTCAAGACTGATGAATCCGTACCAGCCTTTCGTTCTTGTGTTTATCGTTGTTCCTATTTCTTTCAGTTGTTCCGCAGTCAATGTTTTGTCTGTAATTTTTATCATATAGACATTCGGATTTGTCCTAGTTCCGCCTTCCAGTCCGGCAATTACAGCTGCGGCATTGTCGGCAGTTACTAATTTTCCCCACACGGCATAGAGCGTAACATCCGCCGCACCGATTGTGTACCCGGAATTGTCATCGTAGGCTATGCTTCCGCCGGAAGTTTTTGCCCAGCCAAGAAAGTCCTTTTTTTCCATAGTGAATTCATTTGGCGAAAGATTTTGAGGCTCACCGTAAGTAAAAATCTGGGCTTTCATCTCGCCGCTTCCGCCGTTCGCGTCAAATGTTACGGTGTAGGTTACTTTTGGGGTTGCCGGATTTGTTACCTGACCGCTGTCATCATCCGAACCGCCGCTTGAGCCATCTGAGCAGGAAGTAAATGCAAATACAATGCTAAGAGCAAGAATACAGGCTACGATCGCATGGGGGGGTAGTGAAGTGAATGTTAAATTTCATTTTGTCTCCATAAAATAGATTTGTTGTATATCTATAATTATAATGAGTTTATTTGAAATGACAACTTAAGCGGCAAAAAAGTTAAAAAAAATCCGCATTGCAAAGGAGATACTCCGGTCGAGCCAGAATATGACATAACGGCAAGTAATCAACCTTGGTTACAAAATCAGGGCAAACGCATTATAAATGTATTCAGCATAAAACTGGCTCCAAGTCACGGTTTCCTGGTTCAAAATCGCGCAATAATGCGCTACACGCTGATTGTTGCAAAGTAACTATAGAATTGAGCGCTCACGCGGTCGCAACAATCAGAGTGTTTTTGCCCCAGAAACCGTTTCTTCGCGCAAACTTTACTTAAATTATTTATAATGCGTTTGCCCTGCTGACGATTATCGGGATTGACCCGATAATCGTCAGGCACGGTAATGACAGTTTATTAAAAAAATTGAATTTCTTTTGTAAAAAGTTGACATTCGCAAATGAACTGAATCATAATATAAAATATGCGTTAATTTACTGGAGGTATTTTATGAAGAAATTTATTTTTCCTGCTTTATTTGCATTTTTATTTGTGTTTGCTTCGTGCATGAATATGTCCGGCTCTTCTGGTGAGGGTGGCTCTGTTCGTGTTGTTTTGCCGGGAAGCGCGCGCTATTCTTTTAGTCAGGACAAGGCAGATAAATTTGTTGTAACTATAAGTTTGGGCTCTAAACTTGTTGACACAAAGACTGGGTTTTCGGGGGGGGTAATAGAATTTGACGAACTTAATCCCGGAGACTATACAATAGAAGCTAAAGCCTTTGATTCGAATGAAGGCGATCTTGTTGTTGGCTGGGGAACTTCTAGCGCAACAGTAAATGCTGGAGAGAGCACGGACTGCGCATTGGCTTTGGCTCTTACAAAATGTATTTCTACATTTGATTCCGTTCCTTCTAGTTCTAAATATAAATATCTTGCAGTTGCTTCTTCTGCTGACATGGTAAAACTTGGTGAATGGATAAAGTCCGGAAGCGATCTGGAAGGAATTACGATTACGCTTGCGGATGATTTGGATCTGACCGGCTGTGCTGATTTTGACTGCATGGGCGTGACTAAAGCTGATAGCACTGGAGATATACAAGGAAACGCATTTAAAGGCGTCTTCGATGGGGCCGGGCATTCGATGACCCTTGCAATCACACCGACAGATCCGCAGCCGATGGGACTTTTCTGGCAGAATGACGGAACGATAATGAATTTAACTATAATGCAGTATTCTTCCACCGGTCAGGTCGGCTCTACGCAGGCTTTGAATCTGAGCAGAGGCGGTGTCATCTGCTCTGTGAACAACGGAACCATAAAAAACTGTATTGTCAATGTGGATGTAACTTCTTGGTCTGTGGCGGAAATTTCGGGCATAGCACGTGAAAATTCCTCTTCTGGAAAAATCGTAAACTGTCTTGCTACGGGCAATATTACAATGAACTGTGATGTCGCCGCTGCGAATTGGGCAGGTGATTATGGCAAATCTTCTGGAATCGCCGCGGTGAACAGCGGCTCAATAGAAAACTGTGTCTATACAGGAAAAATCACGACTGAAGAAGTTAGAGACGATGAAACGTTTTTGAGCAATATCTCAGGCGCGATTTCCGCATATACAGAAGGCTCAATAGCAAACTGCTACTGGCTTAAAGACAACATAGACGAGGGTGGAACTGCTGTAAATCGGATTGCATATATAAACAAGGAAAGCGGAGGCTATGGAAAAATCTGTATTCCAGATCCGTCAAAAATCACCGGCTGCGGCTGGTTTGACACAAACAGTCCGTCCGCTTCTGTTACTGCCGGAACTACGTCAGAATGCAAGAGCGCGCAGACACTTGCATACAGCGGCACTCTGATTCAAATGCTGAACGCTTATGTTTCCGCAAGTTCTGATTCCGGACTCAAGAGATGGACGGCAGGCGCAGACGGTTCTCTTGCATTGGATTTTTAGCCTTTGAGATTGCCGTGTCAAGCACTGTAATGACAGGAAGCACGTGATATTCCAAGCAAGCCAGAGTATGACAGGTAAAATAAACTTGTCATATTCTGGCAAAAAAATGTCATCTTCGGGCTTTCCCCGGAGAACTTTGGCTGTTGATTCCTCTTTCTTTTCTATATAGACTGTCTGCATGATAAAAGAAGTTTCCATTGTGATTCAGCCTGAAAAAGAAAAGGATGAAAATTTCATACAAAAAGAAGTCCGCCTTGCATTAAAAAAACAAGGAATCAGCTTTGAAGAAAAAGACATTTCAACTGTATTTGTAAAAAAATCGATTGACGCGCGCCATAGAAATATAAAGTTTTTTTTGCGCTACAAAGTCTACATCGGGGAAAATCCTGTTGATGAATTTTCTTTGCCTGAGTGGAAAACTGCGGATGGAAAAAGAACTGTCGCTATAATCGGTTCTGGACCTGCAGGACTCTTTGGAGCGCTGAAACTTTTAGAGCATGGAATTAAGCCGGTTGTCATTGAGCGTGGCAGCGAAACTTCAAAGCGTAAACGCGACATTGCCATGATAAGCACAACTGGAATTGTCGATGAAAATTCAAATTACTGTTTTGGTGAAGGAGGAGCTGGAACTTTCAGCGATGGAAAACTTTACACACGCAGCAACAAGCGCGGAAACATAAATGGCATTTTAAAAATCTTTGAGCATTTCGGGGCGGACAAAAAAATTCTTACGGACGCTCATCCTCATATCGGCACAGACAAACTTCCGGCAATTGTAAACAACATTCGGAATTTTATTTTGCAACAGGGCGGCGAATTTCTTTTTGATACTGAATGTGTTGATTTCATTTTAGAAAAATCCGGCAGTGAAAAAATTGTAAAAGGCGTTGTTGTAAAAAATCATGGCGAAATAAAAAATATTTTTGCGGATGCTGTTCTTTTGGCAACAGGGCATTCAGCTGACAGTATTTATACTTTGCTTGCAAAAAATTCCCCGGAATCTCTTGAAGCAAAAACTTTTGCAATGGGTGTTCGTGTTGAGCATCCAAGAAGTTTAATTGACTTAATTCAGTTTCATGGAGAAAAAAAACAGGAACTGGGAGCTGCAGAATACAGACTTACTTCGCAAATTGACGGGCGTGGTGTTTACAGTTTTTGTATGTGCCCGGGAGGTTTTGTTGTTCCAAGCAGCACCGGTCCATCTGAAATTGTCGTGAATGGAATGTCTGCCGCAGGACGCAATAGCAAGTGGAGCAATTCAGCGATTGTTGTAGAAACCCGCCCGGAAGATATTCCTAATGAATTTGTTGAAAAAGCAAAGTCAATTGGAACTGAAAAAATTGCGGGGCTTCTTTTTAGAAAATTTATTGAGCAGAAAACTTTTGAAAATGGAATAGGACAAAAAGCTCCGGCTCAACGTCTTGTGGATTTTCTGAATCGCAAGTCAAGTGAAAGCCTTCCGCCTGCAAGCTATGCTCCTGGAGTTGTCGCAAGCCGTTTGGATGAATGGCTTCCCGCTCAAATTTCAAATCGCCTTGAAAAAGCTTTTGTGGAATTCAACAAGTCAATGAAAGGCTTTGTCTGCGATGACGCGCTTTTGATTGCTTCGGAAACACGCACAAGCACTCCTGTAAGAATTCTTCGTGGCAAGGAAAGTTTTGAATGCATTGGTTTGAGGAATCTTTTTCCGGCTGGAGAAGGAAGCGGATATTCCGGCGGCATTGTAAGTTCTGCAATGGACGGTGAAAATGCCTGTGAAAGGATTGCACTGCAATGGAGCAAATAGTTTTAGCGGGTGCTTCTTTTGTTTTTGGCTTGGACGAAATAAGAGAGGCATTTTTGAGTATTGGAATTGAATCTTCTTTTGCGGAAGTTCCCTATATGCTCAAGTATCAAAAAATTTCAGAAAAAGAAAAAATAGAATTTACTGAAAAAATTTCAGAAAATAAAATTGTTGTTCCGCTGTCTGAATATTGGATTTCTGAATGTATAAAAAGTAATAATTGCAGGATTTCAAAAAACGCATTGCTGGCTTCGCGCTCGAAAAAAAAACTTTATAGTTTGCTGAGCATTTTTAAAGTTCCAAAAAATTTTGATTCGATTCAGCAGGCAAAAGATTTTGTCAATCAAACTGGAAAAAGTATAATTGTAAAACCCGACGGACTTTTTTCTGGCTATGGAATAAAAATTTCAAACAAAGAAAATATTGATGAAGTTGAAAAATTTATTTTTAATGCCCGCAATGTGAATAACCGCGCGCTAAAACTTTTTGAAATTAAAAACAACAATGCGCTTGTTACAGAATACATTTTTGGAAAAGAATACAGCGCGGATATTTTTTATTTTAAAGGAAAAATTTCTTTAGTCCGGCTTTGCAAAAAAGAAATTGTCTTTATTCATGGAACTCCGTGCACTGCGGTTTATCAGCTTTTGAATCCTACCGCGGAAATAAAGTCAGTTCTTGAAAAATGGTGCAATACTTTATTTGAAAAAGAAAATATTTCATTCGGGCAGTTTGATTTTATTGAAGACCGTGATGGCGATTTTGTTCCGATTGATTTTGCGCCTAGAATTGGCGGCGGAATTGAAGAGCTTTTAAAGTGCTGCAAAAAAAATGTCTATGCGGATGCTGTGCTGAATATTTTTAATCAAAATGAAAACAACATTTTGCCTTTGGATGAAAAATATCTTTCGCAGTTCAATTATCTTCCTACAAAAAGCGGAAAAATTTTCAATGACAACTATAAGCTTCTTTCTGGAAAAAAAATCATTTACAAGCACAATGGAGACTTTGTTCCTGAATGTCCTTCAAGCTCTGCAAGCAGAATCGCAGTTGTAATTGCGCGTCATAAATCGCCTGTTGAAAAAGAAATTTTATATTCGCTTTTAATTGGCAGTGAGCATATTGAGTTTTGGAAAAAATGATTTAAAAATCAGTTTGTTAAAAATTTTTCTTTCCAATGCCAAATAGGTTTTGCAAGCGCGTTGCTGAAAGGTTGCGTTCTGTTAAAGTCAGGAAGCCAGCTTGTGTCGTCGCTCAAATCTTGATAAAACAAATATTCAAAGTCGTAGGCTTCAATAATGTCGCGCAAAGTTTCATCTTCGTCTTTGTTAATCAAGCGGTTTTCAAAAGCGTTAAGAGAATTTTCTCTCCAGTTTTTTTCAGCTTCAGTTTTTGACTTAAAAGGAACAGGCGTGTACTGCGACATGAGTGAAATGCAGCTTTTTCCGTCCGCATTTTTTTTCAGCCATTCAAGCGCAAGAATTGTGTCATCAATTTTTCCAGGTAAAGCAAGATGTCTTATTATAACACCGCGTTTTATTTTTTCTTTCTTTTCACCGTTTTTTGAAACTTCTTCTATTTTAAGTGGAAAATTTTTTATCATCCAGCTGATGCTTTTTTTTGCAACAAGCGGATAATCTTCTGCCATAAAAAGTTTTTTGCTTGCCTTGCTGCTGATTGTTTTAAAATCCGGAAGCCATATATCGACAACATTTTTTAAAAGCTCAAGACTTTCAACTGATTCATAAGCGCTGGAATTCCAGGCAACCGGAATTTCAAGCCCTGAATTTTTTGCTGCTTTTATGAACTGCGCGATTTTTGGAATGTGATGGCTTCCAGTAACTAAATTTATATTTTCAGCTCCAAGCTCTTGAAGCGTGATGCAGATTTTTACAAATTCCTTTTCATCTACATTTGCGCCCATTCCTTGCTGGCTTATCTGATAATTTTGGCAGAACGAGCATTTTAAAGTGCAGCCCGTAAAAAAAATTGTTCCGCTTCCGCCGAAAACTGTAATGAGCGGTTCTTCGCCAAAATGCAATCCTGCAGAAGCGATTTTCAAATTTTCTGTTTCTCCACAGAATCCAGTTTTTCCGCTATTTCTGTCTGACTGGCATTTTCTTGGACACTGAATGCAGTTCTGGTAAAAATTTTTTTCCATATTATTACATTGCCTGTTTGTCTAAAAAAATCATCATCATGCTGTTTAAAGTTTCAATTGGAATTTCTTCTGCCTCGCAATTTGTAATTTGGCAAAGTTCTTTCCAGTCGTCTTTGCTCAATGCTTCTGTTGAAAAAATATCATTTTCTATGAGAGCCTGCATTGCTCCAAGAATTTTTATGTGCTCTTCTGTCGGCTCATTCTCTGGCTGGTTTGAATTCAAAATATATTTGTTCATCCAGTAATCAGAAAAAGCGTCCGCAAGCGACTTTAAATTTCTATTTGAGTTTGAAAATAAATTCTGAATTTGAACGCAGACTTTTTTTCCATCGTAAACTGGATTTTCTGAACGATAATGCTTTTTGATTTTTTGAATATCTGAAAAAAATTTTTGAATGTTATCCATGAAGTAAATATACATTTAATTTTCGAAAAATAAAATAGCAGTTTTTAATTGTGTCTATTTTGTGCTATAATATTTTTATGGAAAATAATAGATTTAATTTTTGTCCTGAATGCGGCTCAAAAAAAATCCAGACTCTTTTGAACGGAAGGCAATGGTTCTGCCCTGACTGCGGGCTTGAGCTTTTTAACAATGTTGCTTCTGCGGTTGGCGTGATTCTTGAAAATGAAAAACATGAAATTCTTTTTGAACGCCGGGCAAAGGAACCTAGAAAAAATTTTCTTGCATTTCCAGGAGGATTTTGCGAACCTGATGAAGAGCCTGAAAAAAGCGTGATGCGTGAATGTTCTGAGGAAATTGGAGTTGTGCCGGAAAAAATAAAATTTGTCGGAGCATTTCCAAATACTTATGTTTACAAAAAAATAATTTATAAAACCTGCGATATGTTTTATTCAGCGTCCCTGCCTTCTGGTTTTGAATTCAAAACTCAAAAAAGTGAGGTCATTTCACTTGAATGGGTGAAGGTTGAATCTTTGGCGGATATAGAAAAAATTCCATTGGCATTTGAATCTGCAAAAAAAGCTCTTTTAAAATATCTGGAGATAAAAAATGCGCGCTAGTTTTTTTATTTGTATTGCAGGAATCGCAGCTTATCTTTGCGTTTTGTTTTTTTACTGCATGAAAATTTCAGCAAAAAAAAATGCCATGAAAAAAGAAGACAAGAAAATTCAAAAAGCCAGCGCATCGTTTGTAAGCAGTTTGCTTCTTTGCGCTCTTGTTGAGGTTCTTCCGATTTTGATTCCGCTAAAAACTTACGTGATTGTAATTGTGTGCCTGTGCGGAATTTTTGGTTCTTATCTTGTTTTAAAAGAACGTTTTGAAAAATTGTAAATTCCACTAGACAAGAATCTTTTTTCTTGCTATAGTACTTCCACGTTATGGCGTCATACCCAAGTGGTAAGGGACTGGTCTGCAAAACCACTATGCATCGGTTCGATTCCGATTGACGCCTTTCGCAATTGAAGATGTCTTTTTTTAAGGCATCTTTTTTTTGCGCTTACGGATTTTACAAGCTAAGCTGGAATCCGATTTTATATATTGCTGCCTTCGGGTGGCATTTTTTTTATAAAATTGCATTTTTTGTCTGTTTAAGTTAAAATATTTTTTCAATGAAATTAAAAGTTGTAGCATTTTTTTTCTGTTCAGTAATTTTTACAGTTGCCTTTGCTGATTCTGCAAAAATAGATTTTTGGAGCGACATTCCGCCTGAGCCTCTTTCAAAAAAGCTTGTTGAATCCATGGGCGATGAAGAGCTTCTTGCGCAGATTCTTATGTTCGGATGGGCAGGGGCAGAGCCTAGCGACTTGCTGAATTCCTGGGTGATTCAGCGCGGGCTTGGAAGTGTAAAAGTTTTTGGCTGGAATACTGACAATATTCAGAAAGTGGCAAAGTCAGTGCGGATTCTTCAGCAGGAAGCTGCAAGCAGGTCTTTAAAAATTCCGCTGTTTGTTGCTACAGACCAAGAAGGAGGCTGGATTCGCCATGTAAAAGGTGAAACTTCTGATACCCCGGGGAATCTTGCGATTGGAGCTTCCGGTTATCCTTTGGATGCTTATTATTCCGGCTTTTATATAAACCGCGAAATCCGCGCGCTTGGAATTAACATGAATTTTGCTCCGACTGTGGATTTATATACAAATTTGAATTCAAGCGTAATCGGTCCGCGCTCTTTTGGCTCTGATCCTGTTGATTCTGGAATTTTGGGTGAAGCTTTTGCGGCAGGCTCTATGGACGCTGGTGTTATTCCGACTGCAAAACATTTTCCGGGACATGGAGATACAAGCCTTGACAGCCACGGAAGGCTTCCGCAGATTGAAATTGATGCGCGGACTTTGGTGAACCGTGAGCTTGTTCCGTTTGAATATTTGATAAAGGCGAAAATTCCTGCAATAATGAGCGGGCATCTTTCATTTCCGCAGATTGAAAGCGATGGAACTCCTGCAAGCCTTTCAAAAAAATTTCTAACTGATATTTTGCGCCGCCAGATGAATTACGATGGCCTTATAATTACTGATGACATGATGATGAACGGAGCTACTTTGTTTGCCGGCTCGTTTCATCGTGCCGTGATGATGGCGATCGAGGCTGGAAACGACATTATAATTTCTTCCACGACTGCCGGACTTTATGACAATATGTGGACGCGCAATCTTGAGCGGATGAGAACAAATTCAGAATTTAAAGAACGTGTAAAAGATGCCGCCCGTCGCGTTATTTTTGCCAAGCTGAATTATTTTAAAAGTGAAAACCATGCGCCGCTTTATCCTGATGAGAATTCAATTTTTGAGCACATTCCTGATAAGGACGGTCAGAAATTTTTCCTTGAGCAAGCTTGCCGTTCCGTGAGCGTTTACAAGCAAGGCTCTGCTTTTCCATTGAAGCCTGCTGAAGGTGAGCGGGTTTTAATAGCAGGACCTTTTCTTGCGCTTTATAGTGAAGGCCGAAAGCGTTATCCAAATGTTTCAACTTTTCACTTTAGTTATGAACTGAAAAACGACAACAGCAATTTTGATAATTGGAATGCAGCCTCTTTGGTTTCCGTGGCTGATAGCTATGACACAATTATTATTTGTGTTTATGACAAGCACACGGCGAATATTGCTAAACGTTTGCGGTACATGGACAAGCGTGTTGTCATTCTTTCGATTATGTCGCCGGTTTTTGTTCTAGATGATTTTGACTGGGCGGACACGATTCTCTGCGGATACAGCTACTCAGGTTATTCGTTTGCGGCTTTGTTTGGAGCTTTGAGCGGAGAATTTATTCCGCAGGGAATTGTTCCGTTGAAGCACTAAAAAAATCCGTCTAATGATGAAAAATCTTCAGGCGGATTTTGAAAATGCTATTCTATCAACTTTAGAATTTCTTCTTTTGGCTGATATCCGACGCTTGTTCTTACCACTTTGCCGTTTTTGAAAAGCACAAGCATCGGAATGCTTGCAATTCCAAATTGTGTTGCGAGGGCTGGCTCTTCATCAACATTTACTTTTCCAACTTTTAAGGTTTCTGATTTTTCCGCCGCAATTTCTTCAATTATAGGCGACAGCATTCTGCAAGGACCGCACCAAGTTGCCCAAAAGTCCACGAGCACCGGCTTGGTTGAATTTAAAACTTCTTCTTTGAAATTTGATTCATTGATTTTTACTTCCATAATTTCCTCCAAAATTATTTTGATTTATAATAAAGCATGCAATGACAAAATCCTTCAAAGTCAGGATCTTTTATCTGGTCTCTGAATTCTTTGCACATACATTTTGTGTCTGGAGTTTTTTCAACTCTGCACGGACAGTAGCCGTTTTTTTGCTTTAAGCCTTCTTTTACAGTTCGCGCAATTTCAGAATTTGGATTTTCAGTTATTTTCATATTTCCTCCAAATAAATTGAATGAATCATGTTTTTAATTCTGGTGCATTTTTCTGTCATAATAAAAGATACAAAATGTTTTCGCGTAAGACAAGTTGATTAGGAATGTCGCTTGCAAAATATGTTTCTTCCATTTAAGTTTGAAATTTGGTATACTTTGCGCATTTAGAAAATTGAAGATCCGGGCTTTTGAGTTTTTGTTTTTCGCTGAAAAATTTTGCTTTAAAAACTTCCCGCTTTTTTAAATAGAGGAACTATGGCTTTTTATGATTCATTCGATGTAGCAGTTTGCGGCGGAGGTCATGCCGGCATAGAGGCTTCCCTTGCTTGCGCCAGAATGGGATTAAAGACAATTTTAATTACGCAGTCGATTGACTCAATTGGAAGAATGAGCTGCAATCCTTCAATCGGCGGAATTGCAAAAGGAAATATTGTCCGGGAAATTGATGCGCTTGGCGGAGAAATGGGAAGGCTGATTGACCGCTCAATGATTCAGTTTAGAATGCTGAACAAAAGCCGCGGTCCTGCAGTTCAAGCTCCTCGTTCCCAAGCTGACAAAATTGTTTATTCATCTCTTGCGCGCCATGTTGTGGAAACTACGGAAAATCTTTCAACATTGATGGACACTGTTGTTGATGTTTTGACTGTAGCCTCGGATGTGCCGTTGCCAAAAGACAGTTCTGGTTCTTTGGAGTCAGGTTCGATTCCAGGAGAAAAACGTTCAGACTCTTCATACGCTTTTGCAACACAAGCTTGCCGCAGCGGAATGAGACAAAAAATTATCGGCGTTGTTACGGAGCGTGGAAGAATTATTCCTTGCCGCGCCGCAGTTCTTACAACGGGAACTTTTTTGGGCGGAAGAATTTTTATCGGAGAATACGATGCTCCCTGTGGACGTTTGGGAGAGTCTGGTGTATTTGGTTTAACAGAAAGTTTGAGCCGCCTTGGATTTACAACAGGCAGATTGAAGACAGGAACTCCTCCGCGGATTTTAAAGCACACAGTTGATTTTTCAAGATTTGAACTTCAGGAAGGCGACAAGGAAATCCTTCCGTTTAGTTTTGATGACGAAAAAATTGAACGCCCTATGGTGCCGTGCCATTTGGTCTATACAAATGAAGAAACTCATAAAATAATCAGAGAAAATATAAACCGCTCGCCTTTGTATTCTGGAAAAATCAGCGGGGTTGGTCCTCGCTATTGTCCGAGCATAGAAGACAAAGTTATGCGTTTTGCTGAACGGAACAGGCATCAGCTTTTTGTTGAGCCAGAAGGACTTGAAACTGATGAGATTTATCTGAATGGATTAAGCTCCAGTTTGCCAGAAGAAGTCCAGGATGCTTTTTTGAGAACTATGCCAGGATTTGAAAATTGTGTTGTAAGCCGTCCGGGGTATGCTGTTGAATATGACTATGTTGAGCCGACACAGCTTTTTCCTTCTCTTGAGACAAAACGTGTTGCTGGTCTTTTTAATGCCGGGCAAATCAATGGAACTTCAGGCTATGAAGAAGCGGCAGGACAGGGACTTGTTGCCGGAATAAATGCCGCGCTTTATGCAAGGGAACATAAAAAATTATGCGGACCGATTTGCGCTTCAGACTCATCATTCGGTTCTTCTCCTGCAAGTTCAGAGCCGGGAAAATTTATGCCCAAACCAGTTTTCAATTCTGATGAGCTTAAAAATTTTTCTGAAATTTCCGCGCGGGAAACAGAAGCCTTGTCAAAAAAATTAAAGGAAACGCAAAAGGAATTTGGCTTTGATTCGTTTGAAAAAATTCCGTCTTACGAGCCGCTTGTTCTTGGACGCGATGAAGCTTACATTGGAGTTCTTATTGATGACCTTGTTACACTTGGAACAAAAGAGCCGTACAGAATGTTTACTGCCCGCGCTGAGTACAGGCTTAAACTTAGGCATGACACTGCTGACAGACGATTGAGGAAAAAAGGCTTTGATGTAGGACTTATTTCAAAAGCGCAGTTTGAGCAGATGAATTTGAAATATCAGAAAGTTGACGAAGTGCTTGAATTTTTGAGCAAGCATCCGGATGCTGAAAATCCAGGAAACTTTAACAGCCTTGAATGGACTTTGGCGCAAGAAGATTTTAAATACCGCTATTATATTGAAAAGCAGGATTCAAGAGTTGCAAAAATGCATCGTATGGAAAACGCAAGAATCCCGGCTGATTTTGATTATTCAAAAATTGTCGCATTGTCTTCTGAAAGCCGCGCAAAGCTTGAAAAAATCCGGCCGCTGACTTTAGGACAGGCTTCAAGAATAAGCGGAATCAGGAACAGCGACATAATGCTTTTGATGGTTTATCTTCGTTAATGGAAAAAATCGACTGGAACAAAATCGCTTTTTTTTCTGCTCTCTGCTTTTTTCTTTCCGCTTTGGAATATGCAGTTCCAAAGCCGTTGCCTTTCTTTAAAATTGGATTTGCAAATCTTCCAATTTTGATAAGCCTTTCAGTACTGAAAAAAAAAGAAACAATGCTTCTTGTTTTTCTAAAAATTTTCTTGCAGGCAGTTATAAGCGGAACTTTGTTTTCTTATGTCTTTGTTTTCTCTTTTGCAGGTTCTGTTGCTTCCGGACTTTTCATGATGCTTGCGTATTTTATTTTTAGAAGCAAAATTTCTTTCATTGGAATTTCCGTTTGTGGCGGACTTGCAAATAATGTTGCTCAGATTTTTTTAGCTGGCATTTTTATGTTTGGCTCGAATGTGAAATTTATTGCGCCTCCAATGCTTTGTGCTTCGTTTTTCACTTCGTTGGCTTTGGGAAGTTTTGCAGAAAAATTTTGCAGGAAATCAGTTTGGTTTAATGAACTTGTTATTAAAAGTCCGGTGAAAATTGACTCAACATTTTCAGAAATTGAAAAGGTGAATTTTTTTTATGTTTTTCTTTCTGCAATTGGTTTTTCTGTTTTGACTTTTAGAAATTCAGTTTTTGAAATTTATTTTGTTGTTGTGCTTTTTGTCTTTTTAGGTTTTATAAAAAAAAGAACTTTGAAAATTTTTCCGTCTGTTCTTTTGATTTTTTTTATTGTATTTTTTTCTTTGTTTTCTCCGCATGGAAAAATTCTATTTTCTTTTGGGAAATTAAATATAACTTTGGGAGCTTTGAATTTGGGACTTGCAAAAGCAGGTCGGCTTTGCGGCTTTGTTTTTATATCGCAGTTTGTAATTTCAAAAAATATTTTTTTTCATGGCAGAGTCGGAAAGTTTTTTTCTAATGTCATGTCTTATTTTTCAAAATTGACAGAAACAAAAATCCGGCTGAAAAAAGAAAATTTTATTTCTCAAATTGACAGCCGGCTTTGCAAAGTTTGGCAAAATGAAATTTAAATTCTAAAAATTTCTGAGTGCGTTAAAACTTCATTGCCAGTTTCTGTTATTAGAATGTCATTTTCAAGACGAGTTCCGCCAAGCGTTTTGTCGTAAAGCCCAGGTTCAAGTGTTATGATATTTCCAGCCTTAAAAACATCATTTTCATTTGCTCTCATGCTTACAAACGGCTCTTCGTGAATTTCAAGACCTGTTCCGTGTCCAAGTCCGTGCGGCATAACTCTGTTTATTTTTGCGAAAATTTCATCAGCCTTTTTTACTGCGCGTGAAATTTTTTCGTTCGGTATATAAAGTTTTTTACATTCATCCGCGGCTTCTTGCACGGCTTTTAAAAGCTCTTCTTGTTCCTTTGAAAGCGGACTTTTTGCAATTGTGATTGTGCAGTCGCTTGCGTAGCCCTCATAGCAAACTCCATAGTCCAAAATTGACAATCCCTGAGTTCCCCAGTTTCCTTGCGTGTATCCCGGAAAAGCGTGGATTGCAAAGCTTCGCTCTGGTCCTGCGGCGAGCGTGTCAAAACTTGTGCGTTCTGCGCCTTTTATTCTTAGTTCTCGTTCTGCAAAAAGCGCAACATCAGTTTCAGTTTTTATTTTTCCTTGGCGCAAATTTTCCACGATGATTTTTGTCATTTCATCTGTAATTGCGGCAGCTTTTTTTGTGCAGGAAATTTCATAGCTGTCTTTTATGGCGCGAAGTGATTTTACAAAGTCATGCGCAGAATTTTCTTCAGCGCAGATTTTAAAGTTTTCAAGTTTTTCTGAATATTTTTTAAACTGAATGTATGGTGTTTCTGGAGAAATGCAGACTTTTGATTTTTTTTCAGAAATGGATGAAGTTAAAATTTCTTTTGAGGCATTTATATAGCTTCTTTTAAATTTTTCAGAAGGGATTATTTCATCTGCGAATGCTTTGTCTTTTGCTAAATTTTCATCCCACGGAATTAAAAAAGATTTTCCTCTGTCCAAAATAATTAAAGATGCGTCGCTTGGATGTCCGCAAAGATAACGCACGGCAACATCTCTTCGTTGTTCAGAATCTTCAAAAATTGCCGCCTTGATATTGTTTTGCTTTAAATACTCGCTGACTTTTTCCCGCCTGTCTTCATAAATTTGTTTTAAATTAAAATTCATTTTTCCTTCCCTGAAATTTTATTTTTGCTTTGAAATTTTTTCAAATGCTGTTTTTAAAAGTGAATCTTTTGAAATAAAAAGGAGCGCAAGTCCTATTGCTCCGAAAATTGCCGCAGTTATAAAAATAGGAATTCCTTGTGAAATGATTCTTGGATTTCTGCTGAAAAATTTAATGAAATAATTTTTTGTCAAAACGACAGGAACAACTGCAATTACAGAAAATGCTGCGATTTTTATTGCATACAAAACTGCAAGTTTTAAAATGTTTCCAACGTGAATTGATTTTGTTTTTCTTAAAAATATAAAAAGCAGCAATGTATTTGCCGCGCTTGCAATTGTGAGAGCCAGCGCAATTCCTTTTCCTTTAAATTTAATTGAAAGAATTGAAGCCAGCGCAATGTTCACGGCGAAATTTATAAGTCCTGCGATTGTGGGGCTTTTTGTGTTTTGCTGAGCGTAAAATGCCGGGGAAACAATTCTGTTTACGGCAATAAAAAAAAGTCCCGCGATGTGAAAGTTAAAAACTTCAACAGTCATCTTGGTTGATTCAGAATTGAATTTTCCGCCTGCAAAAATCAGCGTGATAATATTTTCGCCCATCGCAAGTGAATAAAATGTTACCGGAATTGCAATCAGCGCCATGATTTTTATTGACTGGATCAAAAGCGAGTTGAAATTTTCCCACAGATTTTTTTTTGCAAAACCTGTCAAATCCGGAAGAATTACAGTTCCGATTGTTACAGCGCAAATTCCCAAAATCAATTCCTGAAGCCTGAGCGAATATTGAAGGCTTGAAACGATTCCTTCTCCTGCGCGCGCCGCCAGTGCCGAAGACACAATGTCGTTTATCTGGTAGCCCGCCATTCCGATTATCGTCGGACCAATCAGCGCAAAAACTTTTTTGCTTCCTTCATTTGAAAATGCTTTTTTTAAATTTACAAAAGTTATTTTCCAGTTGTTTTTTAAAACGAACGGAAGCTGAAAAAGAGCCTGAATTGTTCCACCGGAAATTACGCCGATTGCCATTGCTCTTGCAGGATTTGCCGTAAAGCGCGAAAGAATGAATGTTGATGAAATTACAATTATATTGAAAAGAATCGGAGTGAATCCTGACGGCGAAAATATTTTAAGTCCGTTTAAAATTCCCTGAAAAAAAGCCGCCACGGAAATTACAAAAAGATACGGAAACATTATCCTTGTCAAAACAACTGCTTCTTCCATTGAATTTTTATCAGCATAAAAAATCCGCAGAATGAGCGGCGCAAAAATAATTCCGGCGATTACAAAAATTGATGTCAGGAAAACAACCAGCGTAAAAGTTGCGCTTATAAAATCCTGCGTTTTTTGTTTTCCTTCTGAAGTTCCGCATTCTTCAAGATGATTTTTGAAAGTCGGAATAAACGCCACGGAAATTGAATTTTCAGCAAAAAGCCTGCGGAAAAGATTCGGAATCATAAAGGCAATTCCAAATGCGTCTGAAAAAGCTGAAGTTCCTAAAAAGCGTGCTTTTGTCATTTCCCTTGCGAGTCCAAGCACTCTTGAAACCAATGTAAGCATTGAAAGTGAAATTCCTTTTGCTAAAAGTGAATTTTGCGCATTTTTTTCTTTATTTTTTTGAGAAGTAGACATATAATATATAGAATAATCCGCTTGATAAAATAAAGCAATTAGTAAAGGAATATTTTTAAAGGAGAGCAACGGGAGGAAAATTTTGAAGACTGGAAAACGTCATTTAAAGTTTTTTCAATATGTTGGCGACACTCCGATTGTTCCTACAAAATTGAAAATAATTATTTTCTTTGTGGCAATGCTTTTGCTTTCCACTTTTTCAACAAATCTTGTTGCGATTATGCTTTCACAAAGAAAAACAATTCAGCTTTCAAATATTGTGCTTGTTGATAAACTTACGGAACTTTACAATGTTGCAAACAGCCAGAAGCAAATTGAAGCTTATTCGCAGGACACGCAAACTTCAATTGATTCAATTGCTCAAAGCGCGAAAAACGGTTTTGCGAAAGATGAAAAAAACAGCGTTGCGCTCGGCGTGAATCCAGATGGTTCTCTTTTATTTTTTGCGACTCCAAATGAAGAGTTAAAATGGGAACGCTTTACAGACAAAGACTGCATCGGGATGATGGAAAATTCTGAAACACACGAAGGTTCCGTTTCTTTTATTTCTCCTGATGGCGATGAATATTTTGGAGTCTACAAATATCATCCGGACTGGCTCACTTATATAATCCGTGCGAACCGCCGCTCCGACACGAACCGCGCGATGTATCAGGTTTTGTGGATTACAGTTGTGCTTGTTCTTATAATGTCAGCGTTTTTCATTCTTATGGGAACAAAAATTCTTGACGGGCTTCTTTCAAATATCAATAAATTTTCAACTCAGCTTTACAAAATGCAGCAGGATAAGAAACTTAATCTTATTGACATTTCAGAATCTCCGAACGACGACATTACTTATCTTGCCGCAAACTTCAATTCGCTTTCTTCTACAATAACAAATCTTCTTCAGATTTTCCAAAAGTTTGTTCCTGAGAATGTTGTGCGTAAGGCGCATGAAGAGCAGTTTATCCGTTTGGAAGGAAGCCAGCGCGAGCTTACAATTCTTTTCAGCGATATAAAAAGTTTTACTTACCGAACTGAAGTTTTGGGAAACGATATCATCGGGCTCTTGAACGTTCATTATGATTCGGTTATCAGGAAAGTCAGCGAAAACAATGGAATTATCGGCTCGATTATTGGAGACGCGATTCTTGCAAGCTACGGAATTGAAGAGCACGTTGAAACAAACAAATCTTATGACGCAATAAAAACCGCATGGGAAATTACGGCTGTCACTTCGGAACTCAGAAAGAAAATGTCAGACCGCCGCGCTATTCTTGAAAAAGAACGTCCGCTTACAGAAAGCGAGGATCGCGTTTATCAGGCTGTAATGCTTGATGTTGGCGTTGGAATTGACGGCGGAAATGTTTTCTACGGAAACATCGGTTCTTCAAAGCGAATGGCAAACACCGTAATTGGCGACAATGTAAACTCCGCTTCAAGACTGGAAGGGCTTACAAGAATTTACAAAGTTCCAGTGATTGTAAGTTCGTATATTATGGAAGAAACTCTTAGCAACAATGAGGCTGCCTCACGCTATAAATTTTACGAGATTGATACAGTTCAAGTCAAAGGAAAAACTGAAGACGTGAAAATTTATTTCCCGCTTGACAAAGAATGTTCTCTTGAAGAATGGAAGTTTGAATACCTTGACGAGAAATTTAAAATTTTCGAATGCGGACTAAAAGCTTATTATGACGGTGACTGGAAAACTGCAAGAACTGAATTTAAAAAATCCGGCCTGGATGTTGCAAAAGTTTTCCTTGAAAGAATCGGAATGAAATCTTCACCAGAAGACTGGAGTGGAATATGGACAATGACGACAAAATAAATTCAATGGTTCCTGCGGCTGCAAATGTTCACAAGGAAGTTGCGCTTCTTCTTGAAAATGAACTCAACAGAATTGCAATGGACAACAAGCGTGAATCTTTCAGCATAGAAGATGAATTTTCAAAGACAAAGAAAAACAGCTTTTCATTCATGTGGCAAAATATGTGGCTTAGGCTTCTTATTTGCTTTGGAGTTGTTTTTGCGATTACAGTTTTCCTTGTGCTTTTTGTTTCAAATTCAAACAGAGAAATAAAAGTTGAAGTAAGCGAATTTAAAAGTTTGAATCTTACAAGCTTGCTGAACAAAGTAAACGATATTGACCAGAAAATCCACGAGATTGAAAATGCTAAAAAAGCAATTGAAGAGCAGCGCAATGCGGAAATCGAGCGAATCGAAGGAATCCGTGCAGCCGCATTGAAATCACTTGCCGCGTTGAATATTAAAAATAAAACCCGGCGGCTTCAGCAGGAACAGCAGATTGAGCAGACTTACAAAGCTGATTTGGCTTCTGTGGAAAAATACAACAAGTTTATCGCAAACTACAACGAAGATTTAAAAATGTACACGGAACAGCGGAATGAATTTGATGCGACAAGAGTTCAGGAAGCGGAAAAGCAAAAGGCGATTATAAACAGTGAGCGTTTTTTGCATGAAAAGGAAAAGGAAAAAATAATCAATGATTATGAAGCCCGCCTTGAAGATTCAAGAAATCTTTTAAAGCAGACTCAGGCTGAAGATTTAAAGCGCCAGGAAGAACTTCTTGCGTTTACAATAAATCAGTATGATCCGCCGATTCCAAAAGACAGTGCGGATGCAAAGACTCTTGTAAAAGTTGCAGAAAATTTCACTGATGAATACACAGGACCTGTTTACGAGGATATTGAAATTCCTGTTTCCGAAGATGCATCCGAAGACTTCAAGGATGTGTTTGAAATTCAAAGAGATTTATACGATTCAATTGAAAAAATTTCAGAGCTTTTGGATCAGCTTCCGTTTAAAGATGAAAATGCGGTTGCTTCGTTTGTTCGCTCGATGAAGCGTTATGCTTACACTGCCGGAAATCAAATTTCAGTTGCAAGTGTTTCAGAAGTCAACAGGCTGATTGCGGAAAAAAATTCTGTGGAAAATAACTATGAGCGTGTTTCTTCGGATTACAATGATTTCCTTGAAGCGATTTGCTCAGAGCCTTTTGGAAAAACTTCAGCGAATGGAATTATTGCAAAGCAAGACAGTTTTTCCGGCACAGAAATTTACATTGCCGAATTCAGCCGTAATATTTTCACTAATCCTGAATACCGTGATTTTATTTTTCCTTGTTCACTTTGGCGCGGAAAAGACAAAATTGCGATTGGCGAAATTTCTTTGAACGATGACGGAAAATATGTTTTGTCAAATCTTGCCTTTGGCGGTGGACTAAAAATAAAAACTGGCGACAGAATTATTTTTGGAGAACCTGTAAGTCCCAAAACTAAAAAGTAATTTAAAATAAAATTTTATTTCTTTTGCAGTGAGGCGGCATTTTTTGTTGTTTGCGCTGCATTGTTTTTTTTATAGTTAAAAATTAGGTTGAAAAAATGTCTGATTTAAAAAACACGGAACGCCTTGATAAAATTCTTTCAAACAATGGAATTGGAACGCGTAGGGATGTAAAGCGTCTTATAAGAAGCGGAAAAATTTCTGTAAATGGGATTATTGTAAGAGAACCGGAATTTCACGTTGACGGAAGCTCTGATGAAATTCTTGTGGATGGAAAACCTCTTACCGTTGAACAGAATGCCTACTTTATGATGAACAAGGCAAGCGGCGCGGTTTGCTCCACAAAATCCGACAGAAGAAAAACTGTTTTTGAATATATTTTCTCGGAAGACAACAGAAAATATCCAGGTGGAAATCTTAGCACAGTTGGAAGGCTTGACGCAGATACAGAAGGACTTCTTATCATTACAAGCGACGGAAATTTAATTCACCGGGTTACATTTCCAAAGTATGAAGTTCCAAAAACATATCTTGTCTATTTGCGCGATTCAGTTGACGATTCAGAAAAACTCAGCTATGAAAAAAAACTTGCAGCCGGAGTTCATATCGAAGCGGAAGGAAAAGACGGAGAGGCTGACTGTCGCCCTGCCGTAATTGAATGGAAAGAAAAAAATCAGTATCATACCAAAACTAGCGAAAATCCTTCGGAAGTTTGCTGCCTTACTGTTACGGAAGGAAAATTCCACGAGGTAAAGCGGATTTTCAAAGCCCTTGGAAACGAAGTTGTTTACTTAAAAAGAATAAGAATCAATAATCTTTTTTTGGACGAAACTTTGAAAGAAGGAAGCTACAGACCGCTCACAAAGGAAGAGATAAGACTTTTAGACGTAGAGGAAAAAAATGACTGACATTGAAATTGCCCAGAAAAATGTAATGGAGCCGGTTGAAAAAATCGCGGAAAAAATTGGAATTGACCGGGAATCTTTGGAGCTTTACGGAAACTACAAAGCGAAAATTTCCTTTGAAAAACTCAATGCCTTGCAGAAAAAAGCGCTTGACTCTTCTTCACGCGGAAAACTTGTCTTGGTTACCGCGATGACTCCGACTGCTGCCGGCGAAGGAAAATCAACTGTAACAATTGCGCTTGGAGACGGTCTTAGAAAAATCGGAAGAAAATCTGTAATTGCTTTGCGTGAGCCCTCACTTGGTCCTTGCTTTGGAATAAAAGGCGGAGCTTGCGGCGGCGGATATGCGCAGGTTGTTCCAATGGAAGACATCAATCTTCACTTTACTGGCGACATTCATGCAATCACTGCTGCAAACAATCTTATGGCGGCTCTTATTGACAATCATATTCAGCAGGGAAATTCTTTGAACATCGATCCTCGCACAATTTCTTGGAAAAGATGTGTGGACTTGAATGACCGTTCACTTAGAAATGTGATTGTCGGACTTGGCGGAAAAATCGATGGCGTTCCGCGTGAAAGCCATTTTCAGATTTCAGTTGCAAGCGAAATAATGGCGATTGTCTGCCTGTCAAAGACAATTTCAGAATTGAAAGAGCGCATTTCAAAAATTACAATCGGTGCAGACTACAGCAAAAATCCTGTTACATTCGGAAGCCTTGGCTGCACTGGAGCTGTCGTTGCGCTTTTAAAAGATGCAATCCGCCCGAACTTGGTTCAGACACTTGAAAAAAATCCTGCGTTTATACATGGCGGACCTTTCGCGAATATTGCCCACGGATGCAATTCAATCAACGCCACGCTTTGTGCGCTTGCCCTTGGAGACTACGTTGTTACCGAAGCTGGTTTTGCTGCCGATCTTGGAGCAGAAAAATTCTTTGACATAAAATGCCGCATGAATGGGCTTGTTCCAAATGCCGCTGTAATTGTTGCAACAGTTCGCGCTCTAAAAATGCACGGCGGTGTTGCAAAAGCTGAACTTTCCGCGGAAAATATTCCGGCTGTTGAAATCGGATTTGCAAATCTCAAGGCTCACATTGAGAACATGAAAAAATTCGGAGTGCCTGTCGCGGTTGCAATTAATAAATTTATTACAGACACTGATTCAGAAATTGCGCTTGTGCAGAAGCTTTGTGCGGAAAGCGGATGCAGTGCCGTGGTCTGCGAAGGCTGGGAAAAAGGTGGAGCCGGAGCTATTGACCTTGCGCACAAAGTTGTTGAACTCTGCGACTTGACTTCTGAGTTCAAAAATATTTATCCGCTTGATATTCCGCTTAAAGAAAAAATTGAAATTCTTGCAAAGGAAATTTACAGGGCTTCTTCTGTTGAATTTGAAGGAAAGGCTTTGAAAAAACTCAATCAGTTTGAAGAGCAGGGATTTGGCTCGCTTCCAATCTGCATGGCAAAAACCCAGAACTCAATAAGTCACGACAAATCTTTGCAGGGTGCGCCAAAAGATTATGTGTTCCCAATCCGTGATGTTCAGCTTTATTCCGGAGCGGGATTTGTGGTTGCGTTCGCAGGCGACATCGTTGATATGCCGGGACTTCCAAAAGCTCCTGCCGCTCTTAATATAGACGTTGATGATGATGGAATAATTTCAGGACTGTTTTAATACGTCTGGTCAAGGTACGCTTACGCTCAAAACTGTCCTGCCGTTTTTAAGGTTTTGATAAACCCTAAATAAAAAAAGCATACTTTGGAAAAAATCCAGAGTATGCTTTTTGCAAAAATTATTATTTCTTAAGCTGGATTTTTATTGCGTCAAGAAGCTCATTGTATTCTTCAAACGCCGGAAGTTCTGGATTTTCCGACTTTATTTTGTCTGTGCTTTTAAATAAAAATCCCGCCTTACTTGCCTTAATCATTCCAAGGTCGTTGTAGCTGTCTCCAGAAGCGATTGTATCGTATCCGATTGCCTGAAGAGCTTTTACTGTTGTTAGCTTGGAATTTTCGATGCGCATTTTAAATCCTGTGATTTCCCCGGAATCAGAAACTTCAAGTGAGTTGCAGAAAATTGTAGGCTGTCCGAGTTTTTTCATCAGCGGGGAAGCGAACTGCGTGAATGTGTCGCTGATTATTATTGTCTGGCAGATTGATCTAAGCTCGTCAAGAAATTCTTTTGCGCCTGGAAGCGGATCTATTTTTTCAATTACTTCCTGAATTTCCTTGAGCCCAAGCTTGTGTTCCTTTAAAATCCCGATTCTCCAGTTCATGAGCTTGTTGTAGTCCGGCTCGTCGCGTGTTGTACGTGTAAGCTCTGGAATCCCGGAAGCCTTTGCGAATGCAATCCAAATTTCAGGAACAAGAACGCCCTCTAAATCTAAGCATGTAATGTACATAGTTTTCTCCGAATAAATTTTGCCTTATTTTATCAGAATCGGAATCATTGTGCAATTTTCAAAAAGAACGCTATTAAAAAAAACATATTTCTGATATATTTTCCGCTATGGAAAGAAATATTGAGATACTTGATTCTACTTTGCGCGACGGTTCGCAGGGAGAAGGAATAAGCTATTCTGTTCAGGATAAAATTCATATTGTGCAGGCTTTGGACGACTTGGGCATAAAATATATTGAAGCTGGAAACCCAGGTTCTAATCCAAAGGACATGGAATTCTTTCAGCGTGCAAAAAACCTTAAGCTGAAAAATTCACAGATTGTTGCGTTCGGCTCAACAAGAAGAAAAGATTCTTCATGTGCGGAAGATGTCAATTTGCAAAGCCTTCTTTCTGCGGAAACAGAAACTGTTGTTATCTTCGGAAAGACTTGGGATTTTCAGGCTACGGAAATACTTCACGCTTCCCTTGAAGAAAACCTTGAAATGATAAGAGACACTTGCTCATATTTAAATCAGCGCGGACGCAATGTTATTTTTGATGCCGAGCATTTTTTTACAGGATTCAAGGCGAACAAGGATTACGCTTTAAAGGCTTTGGGGGCTGCGATTGAAGGAGGCGCAAGCGTTCTTTCACTTTGCGAGACAAAAGGCGGCGCAATGATTGAAGAGTGCCGTGAAGGTGTCCGTGCCGCTGTTGAAAAATTCGGGGCGGGAGCGGTGATTGGAATTCACACTCACAATGATTCAGGGCTTGCTGTTGCAAATTCTCTTGTCGCAGTTGAAGCCGGCGCAACTCATGTTCAGGGTGTTCTTCTTGGATTCGGTGAGCGCACAGGAAACGCAAATCTTTCTACAATAATTTCGAACCTTCAGCTTAAAATGAACTGCAAGTGCATTCCAGAGGAAAACATAAAGCAGCTCACTCCGATTTGCAAGCGTGTTGCGGAAATTACAAACATAACTCTTGACCCGGGGCTTCCGTATGTTGGACAGAATGCTTTTGCGCACAAAGCCGGAATGCACATAGATGCGGTCTTGAAAAATCCGTTTGCATACGAGCACATCGAGCCAGAATCTGTTGGAAATTCCCGTGTTTTCCTTATGAGCGAAGTTGCCGGAAGAAGCATGGTCATTGAAAAAATCAGAAAGTTTGATCCGTCGATTACAAAGTCAAGTCCGGTTGTTTCAGAAATCATGGCGAAGGTAAAAGAGCTTGAGCATCAGGGCTACCAGTTTGAAGGCGCAGACGGAAGTTTTGAACTTTTGGTCCGCAAGTCTATTGGAAAATACCAGCCGTTCTTTAAATTGCGCTATTATAAAACTTCTGATGAGTCTCCGCTTATTGAGAAAGGACTTTATTCTTTTGCCCAGCTTAAAATTGAAGTTGACGGTCATGAGGAAATTGCCGCCGGTGAAGGAAACGGTCCTGTCAACGCTCTTGACTTTGCGTTGCGTACTGCGCTCAAGTCTTTTTATCCGAGCGTGGAGGATATTCACCTTACAGATTATAAAGTCCGTGTTCTCGACGGAAAATCAGCTACAGCCGCAAGTGTCCGTGTTTTGATTGAGTCTACAGACGGAATAGATATCTGGACTACAATTGGCGTGAGCTGCGACGTTATTGAAGCTTCCTGGCTTGCCTTGGTTGATTCTTTTGAATACAAACTGATTAAGGATATTGAAAAAAAATACCACAAATTCATTTAATGTCCTTTACATAAATGTTGCTTTGGAGTATTTTATAAATACTTTATAAACTTTAGTATTAGTAAAGTTTTCGTTGACTTTTTATAGGAGTTTGATTATGGAAAAAAATATTGCTTTGATTCCTGGAGATGGAATTGGTCCTGATGTTGTTGCTGAAGCTGTAAATGTCTTGAACACAGTTGCTTCAAAATTCGGTCATAAATTTAATTATGAAACTGTTACTGCCGGCGGATGCGCAATCGATAAGTTCGGAAAGCCATTGCCGCAGGAAGAACTTGACAAGTGCCTTAAAAGCGATGCTGTTCTTCTTGGCGCTGTGGGCGGTCCAAAGTGGGACAACCTTCCGTCTGAACTTCGTCCTGAAAAAGCATTGCTTGGTCTTCGCGGAGGAATGAAAGTTTTTGCAAATCTTCGTCCGGCTGTAATGTGGAAGCAGCTTAAAGATGCTTGTCCTTTAAAAGATGAAATTGTCGGCGATGGACTTAACATTCTCATTGTCCGCGAGCTGATTTCCGGAATTTACTTTGGGGACAGAGGAACTGCCGCTGACGGAAAATCTGCCTGGGACACAGAAAAGTATACTTGGAGTGAAATTGAGCGCATTGTCCGCATGGGATTTGAATTCGCACAGAAACGCCAGAAACGTCTTTGCGTAGTTGACAAGGCGAACATCTTGAATTCAAGCCAGCTCTGGAGAAAAGTTACAGAATCTGTAAAAGAAGATTATCCTGATGTTGCGCTTTCTTACCTTTATATTGACAATGCTTCTATGCAGCTTGTTCGCAATCCGCGCCAGTTTGACGTAATTGCAACAAGCAATATGTTTGGCGACATTCTTTCCGACGAAGCAAGCCAGATTACAGGCTCAATCGGAATGCTTGCTTCAGCTTCATTGGGAGATGGAGGTCCTGGACTTTACGAGCCGATTCACGGTTCTGCTCCTGACATTGCCGGAAAAAATCTTGCAAATCCTCTTGCGACAATTCTTTCTGCCGCGATGCTTTTGCGCTACAGCTTCGGACTTGAAAAAGAAGCAAAGGTTATTGAAGATTCCGTTAATTCAGTCCTTGATGAAGGCTACAGAACAGGCGACATTGCCGGAAGTCATCTTGATGAACTTAAGTCTTCTGGAAAACTTGTCGGTACAAAAGAAATGGGCAAGCTTGTTGTAGAGCGCATCTAGCTTCATTTTTACATAAAAGATTTAAGGCCGTTTGCATTGAGCTGAAAAGTTTTTTGCAGGCGGCTTATTTTTTTATTTAAATTCTGCTTTTTTGTTTTTATTTGTGTTTCCTTTTATTTGGGATTACAATTAAGAAAATGCAAAATATTTCTATTTTTTCAGATGACAATGAACATGGGTTTTCCCAGATAAAAAAAAGTGTGAGCGGCTACATTTTGGATAGCGGCGATACAAGAACAAATCAGTATAAAAAGGCAATAGCTGCCGACGCAATGATTCTTTACGAATTCAATCTTTCAAAAGATTTGATTGTAGGAAATCCTGTGCAAAGAATGAGCGACCGGATTGTTCAGCTTAAGCCTGCTATGGGACTTCCTGAAAACTGTTCTTACACTGATTTTATTGATGCGCTTTGCTGGGACTTGTCAGACGAAGAAAAAAAACGATTCCTCGAAAAGATGAATGTCTACTGCCTCTTGGATTCGTTTATAATGGAAAAATATGAAATTCAGTTTGACTCAAGCAGATCAACTTACAACGGCGAATCTTTCTGGACACGCACAACAATAATTCTTACAAAAGACGAAAACTCAGGCGACATAATGGGACTTGCCGTTGTAAAAAATATTACAAGCGGCTACCGGCAAAAAGAAGAAAAACTTTATCAGCTGGAAATCATCAATGCGCTTACGATTGAATACAGTAATGTTTTTATGATAAATGTAATGTCTGGAATAATCCGCATTGTAAGAATCAACGACAGAATAAGTTCTTTTTACAATGAATCTTTGGAAGGGCTTCCTTATGATGATGTGCTTGATTTTTATGCCAGCGTTTCAGTTTATGAAGATGACCGCGACATGATTAAGCGGGCTTTTTCGCGTGAAAATGTTTTAAAGCAGCTTTCCAAGCGTGAAAGTTATTATGTAAATTTCCGCTCGTATATAAACAACAAAATTTCATACATGAAACTTACTGTTGTTAGAATTGGAAATATCCGCGAGACAGGAAATGTCCTTATGGGTTTTATGAATGTTGACACGGAAACTGAACACGAGATGAAACAGCGGAAAGCGTTGCAGGAAGCGTTGTCCATGGCGGAACTTGCAAGCCATGCAAAATCGCGTTTTCTTTCCAATATGAGCCACGACATCAGAACTCCGATGAACGCAATTATCGGCTACACTTCGCTTGCGGAAAAACACATCGGAAATCCTGAGCTTATAAAATCAGATCTTGCGCGCATAAAGACAAACTCAAGCTATTTGCTTTGCCTTATAAATGATGTGCTTGATATGTCCCGAATTGAAAGCGGAAAAATAAAAATAAAGTTCACATCGAATACAATTGAAGATATTCTTGCGGAAGTTGACAGCGTTATTCAGCCGCAGCTTCAATCTAAGAAACTTAATTACTCAGTTTTGCGCCATGGAAACTTAAGCCGTAAAGTTTTTTGCGACAAACTCAGGCTCAAGCAGATTCTTATAAACATTCTCGGAAACTCTGTAAAATATACTGGAGAAAACGGTTCAATCAAATTCACCGCGGCGGAAACTCCTTCTGTCTCAGACGGATATTCTTCGTATCAGTTTAGAATCAAGGACAACGGAATTGGAATGTCGGAAGAATTTCAGAAGAAAGTTTTTAATCCGTTTGAGCGGGATGAAAATATTGAAAACTTTCATGTTCAGGGAACGGGACTTGGACTTTCAATTTCAAAAAATCTTGTTGAAAAAATGGACGGATCGATTTTCTTAAAAAGTAAAAAAGATGTTGGAACCGAATTCCTTATATGCTTTGACTTTGAGAATGCCCCTGAAACAGAATCCGGCAAAAAGAAAATTTCTGCTTCCACGGAAAAAACAGTCGACTTGAAAGGAACTAGAATTCTTTTGGTGGAAGACAACAGCCTTAACCGCGATATTGCAAAGGAACTTTTAAAGGGCGCGGGTTTTATAATTGATGAAGCTGAAAACGGAAAAATTGCGCTGGAAATGCTTTCCGCCAGCCCGGACGGATATTACAAAGTTGTCCTTATGGATGTGATGATGCCTGTTATGAATGGATACGAGGCTTCTATGAAAATACGCGAAATGAAAAGCAATAAGTCTTCTATTCCAATTGTGGCGATGACTGCGAATGCTTTTGAAGAGGACAAGGAGCAGGCTTTGAAATCTGGAATGGATTATTTTGTTTCCAAGCCATTTGACATAAAGTCTCTTCTTTCTCTTTTGTCTGAAATCCTTGCAAAATAATTCTCTTGAAAAAAAATATGGAAGCAACTTAATATGCGGCAAAAAAAGCGCGTCAATTCGCCAAACTGCGTAAAAGGTGGCTTGTCTTCCCTCCAAAAAAGTGTAATACTAGCGTAAAATTGTTAGCCTGTTTTGGAGGATTTTATGAGTTCAGATTTTCCGTTGAGCCATGCCCAGCTTGTTGAGCTTGCAAAGAAATTTCCGACTCCTTTCTATATTTATGATGAAAAAGCAATCCGCGAAAATGTAAAATATTTTTATAAAGCATTCAGCATTTTTCCTTCGTTTACGGAATATTTTGCGGTCAAGGCGCTTCCCAATCCTTACATTCTAAAAGTTCTTGAAAGTGAAGGCTGCGGCGGAGACTGTTCTAGCTTGCCGGAACTTATGCTTTGCGAAAAATCTGGAATAACCGGGCGCAGAATAATGTTTACAAGCAACGACACTCCCGCCCAGGAATTTGTTTATGCGCAGAAACTTGGAGCAATTATAAACCTCGATGATATTACTCATATTGACTTTCTGAAAAATGCTCTCGGCGGAAAACTTCCAGATACAATCTGCTTTAGATACAATCCTGGACCTTTAAAGGAAGGCGGAAATTCTATAATCGGAAAGCCAGAAGAAGCAAAGTACGGGCTTACTAAAGAGCAGATGATTCATGCTTATAAAATTTGCAAGGCGGAAGGCGTAAAGCATTTTGGAATTCATACTATGGTTGCTTCCAACGAGCTGAACCCTGATTTCTTTGTTGACACTGCGCGCATAGTTTTTGAGCTTATCCTTGAAGTGCAGAAAGAATGCGGTGTTAACATTGAATTTGCAGATCTTGGCGGCGGAGTCGGAATTCCTTACAGGCCAGGACAGAAAAAAGTTGATCTTGATTATGTGGCAAAAAGAATAAAAGTTCTTTACGATAAAATGATTGTTCCTGCTGGACTTGATCCTTTAAAGCTCTGCTTTGAATGCGGACGCCCTATTACAGGTCCTTACGGCTGGATTGTTACAAAGGCGATTCACGAAAAAAATATTTACAGAAATTACATTGGAGTTGACGCGAGCATGGCGGATTTGATGCGCCCTGGAATGTACGGGGCTTACCATGAAGTTACTGTCAGCGGAAAAGAAAACGCTCCTAAAGATTATGTTTACGATGTTTCCGGAAGTTTGTGTGAAAACTGCGACAAGTTTGCGGTTCAGAGAAATCTTCCAAAAATTGAAATGGGAGACCTTTTGATTATCCACGATGCAGGCGCGCACGGAAGAGCGATGGGCTTTAACTACAATGGAAAACTTCGTGCCGGGGAACTGCTTTTGCGTTCAGACGGAACTGTAAAAGAAATCCGCCGCCGTGAAACAATCGAAGATTATTTTGCCACATTGGATTTTGAAGGACTGAAAAAATTCAGCTGATTTTAGCTTTTATAAATTTGCCATTGGAGGTAAAAAGATGGTTGAGAAAATTGAATGGAGCGACTCTTATCTTTTGGGAATTCCTGAAATTGACAATCAGCACAAGAAGCTGATTCAGATTGCAAATGAACTTTACGCTGCGGCTACCGGCACTGATGAAGCTTATGGTCTTAATATGGCGAAGGTTCTGAAAAAGCTTACAGACTACACGGTTTACCATTTTTCAAATGAAGAAGAATTTATGCGCAAGTACGGATATTCTGGCGTTGACATTCACAAGACTGCGCATGACAACTTTATAAATGAAGTTAACCATCAGATTAAGCAGCTTTCTTCTGACCGCAAAAATGACGGAGTAAGATTTTATTCTTACATGGTTGGCTGGATTTTGAATCACATTGCAAAAGCTGACCGTGTCTGGGCGGCATTTGTAAAGCCAAAAATTTAATAAGTAAATTTTTTATTTGAACTTTGCAAGACTTCCGGTTCCTTTTTAGGCTGGAAGTTTTTTTTTATTTCCATTCTAAAAAGCAAATTCTTTTTTTCAGCAATTAAAGGTTTATTGACATATTATTTTAGTTAGTATAAGATAACGAAGATTAGAGTAGGTTAATTTTTATTTGTTTTAGGTAATTATTGTTACTCTTTATTAACTTACTAGGAGGTTCTTATGCCATTATTATTTGCAAATCCTGGAGATGAAGTAAAAATTTCTGGTGTGAATGGAAATCCGCAGGTAAAGCAGCATCTGAATGAGCTTGGATTCAATGTTGGCTCTTTAGTCACGATTGTTCAGAAAGTAAAGAGTGGTTTGATTGTAAAAGTCAAGGAAGCCCGTGTCGCATTGGACAGCAGCTTGGCGTCCAAAATCATTGTTTGATTTTCTAAAACAAAATCAAAATTTAAGGTTTTCTCATTGGCTTTTTATAGGAGTAAAAATAAATGGGTACATTGCGTGAAGCACAGGTTGGTTCAACTGTAAGAGTAAAAAAGTTGAATGGTGAAGGCGCTTTAAAAAGACGTCTTATGGACATGGGATTTACAAACGGATGCGAAGTTTATGTCCGAAAAGTCGCACCGCTTGGCGATCCTGTTGAAGTTACAATTCGTGGATACGAGCTTAGCGTTCGCAAAGATGACGCTGAAAATATTGAGGTAGAATAAAATGTCAGAAATCAGAATTGCTCTTGCAGGAAATCCAAACTGCGGAAAAACCACAATGTTCAACAACCTTACAGGCTCAAACCAGTACGTAGGAAACTGGCCTGGAGTTACTGTTGAAAAGAAAGAAGGAAAAATGAAGGGCATGAAGGATGTTGTTGTAACGGACTTGCCTGGAATTTATTCACTTTCGCCTTATACTTCGGAGGAAGTTGTTTCCCGTGATTATCTTATCAAGGACAATCCGGACGCAATCCTTGACTTGGTTGATGCTACAAATATTGAAAGAAACCTTTATCTTACAACTCAGCTTCTTGAACTTGGAAAGCCTACAGTAATTGCCTTGAATATGATTGATGTTCTTAAGAAGTCAGGCGATTCTGTTGATACAGAAAAACTTCAGGCTGAACTTGGCTGCACTATAATTGAAACAAGCGCGCTCAAAGGAACTGGCGTAAAGGAAGCTGCCGCCGCTGCAAAGAAAGCCGCTGAGTCTGGAAAAGCTTTTATTCCGACTGCTGTTTTCTCAAAAGATGTTGAAGAATATATTTCAAAAATGGAAGCTATTGTTCCTTCAACTGTAAAATCAGAATTGAAAAGATGGTATGCGATAAAGCTTCTTGAACGCGATTCTGTTGTGCTTGCCCAGCTTGCTCTTTCTTCTGCGGATTCTGCAAAGGCTGAAGAAATTTCAAAGTCGTTGGAAAAGGCAAAAGATGATGACGTTGAGTCAATCATAACAAATGAACGATACGTTTACATTCAGGGAATTGTAAGCCGATGCGTAAGAAAGTCTGGACAGAAAATGACTCGCTCAGACAAAATCGACCGCATTGTTACAAACCGCTGGCTTGGAATTCCAATTTTTCTTGCAATAATGTGGGGTGTTTATTACATTGCGGTTTCATCTCTTGGAACAGTTTTGACTGACTGGGCAAATGACGGACTCTTTGGAGATGGATGGAACTTCCTTGGAATTGAAGGACTTGCTATTCCTGGAATTTCGGCTTCCGTTGAAGAGGCTCTTACAAATGCCGGCGCAAATGAAGTTCTTATTGACTGCATTGTCAACGGTGTTATTGGCGGTGTTGGAGCTGTTCTTGGATTTGTTCCTCAGATGGCTGTTTTGTTCCTTCTTCTTTCTTTGATTGAAGACTGCGGATACATGGTTCGCATCGCATTCGTTATGGATCGCATTTTCCGCAAGTTTGGTCTTTCTGGAAAATCATTTATTCCGCTTCTTGTAGGTTCTGGCTGTGGCGTTCCTGGAATTATGGCAAGCCGCACAATCGAAAATGACAACGACAGACGTCTTACAATCTTTACTACTACTTGGGTTCCTTGTGGGGCAAAACTTCCTGTAATTGCGCTTATCTCTGGTGTTATCGGTGCAAAGCTCACTGGATGGGACGGCGGTTCTCTTACACTTTTGATGTATGTAATAGGAATCGGAGCTGTTGTAATGGCTGCAATTATACTCAAGAAAACAAAGCCTTTCCACGGAAAAGCCGCGCCTTTTGTTATGGAGCTTCCGCAGTATCACCTTCCACAGCTTAAGACAGTTCTCATGCACACTTGGGAACGCCTTAGAGGATTCATTGTAAAAGCCGGAACAATTCTTTTTGTTGCTTGTCTTGTAATCTGGTTTCTTTCTTCTTACGGATTCGCTTCTCCAAAAGATGAGGTTGTAGAAAACGGCGAAGTTGTTGAAGAGTCAGTTGAAGGCGGATTCGGTCTTGTTGATGCAGATGAATCTTTGCTTGCCGATGTCGGAAATATTATCCGCCACGTATTCAAGCCGCTTGGATTCGGTGAGAAAGTTGGCGGATGGCAGAGCGCGGCAGCTAGCTTGTCTGGATTCAGCGCAAAAGAAGCAATTGTTTCTACAATGGGTGTTCTTGCAAATGTTGATGAAGAAAATGTTGAGGATGATGCAGTTGTTGCTGAAGCTATCAGCGGATGGTTTGCTACAGCGTTGGCAGCCTTTGCATTTCTTATGTTCAACTTGCTTGATTCTCCTTGTCTTGCGGCAATTGCTACAATGGCAAACGAGCTTAAGAGCCGCAAATGGTTCTGGTTTGCAATCTTGTTCCAGAATGTTTTTGCTTATGTTTTGACATTGATTGTTTACCAGCTTGGAATGCTTTTTGTTCACGGACACTTTGGCATAGGAACTGTATTCGCCTTTATTTTCCTTGCGGGAATTATTTTCGCTTTGTTCAGAAAAGATCCTTACAAGGGACAGTACTTTGATTCAAAGACCGCATCGTAAAAAACATGGGCGGCTCCATAGGTAAATTTTCTATGGGAATAATGATTGCCGTGCTCGCAGTTCTTTATGTTCTGTGTGTCGCGGTAATCACAATCATAGAAAAAATAAAAAAGCATAAACAAAAAAAGGATGAAGCTTGAGAAAGTTTTGTTCTTAAACTGAATAAGGCTTTCTAAGAAATTTTTCTTGGAGAGTCTTGTTCTTTTTTATAAAGTTTATTTATTTTTTTTCAGAGGCTGATTATGATTGGAAACATTGTAGGAATTCTCGTGCTTGCGGTATGGCTTGTTGCTGTTGCTGTTTATATAATAAAGCAGAAAAGAAATGCTCGTCTAAGTGGAAATCACATCTGCATAGGATGTCCTGGAGCCGCCACTTGTAAAAAATGCCATTGCAAATAAAAATGTTTTCTGTTGATTAAATTGAAGAAAAATGATAGTTTGAATCGTCAAGAAAACAGCGTTGTTGATTTTTTGATTCTCTGGAGAGTCTCCATAAATCCTTGTGGAGCGCCGAAGGGTTAAGGCTATTCAAGCCGACATCTCAGGCAAAGTGGACAGAGCATAAAAAATGTCCGTTCATCACTCTTTGGAGAGCCTGTTCAGGTAAAACTGAGCGGCTCTTATTTTTTTTTCTTGCGAGGACACTAAAATGTCTTTTGAAGCAATCCTCAACAAAATTGATGATGTCGTATGGGGACTTCCCACCATCATCCTGATTTTTGTCACAGGTCTCCTGCTGACAATCCGTACCCGCGGAATCCAGTTCACGAAATTCGGACGCGCGTTCAAGACGATTTTCAGGGAGAATGAAGGTCACGGCGAGCTTTCAGGCTTCGGCGCGCTCTGCACGGCTCTTTCCGCTACAATCGGAACAGGAAACATTGTCGGTGTAGCAACCGCTATTCTTGCAGGCGGTCCGGGAGCCCTTTTCTGGATGTGGTTCATGGCGATTCTTGGAACTGCCACAAAGTACTCGGAATGTATGCTTTCAATCAAGTACCGCGAGGTCAAGGAGGACGGACACGTTCTTGGCGGACCTTTCTACGTGATTGAAAAAGGAATGGGCAAGAACTGGAAATGGCTTGCGGTTCTTTTCGCGGTTTTCGGAACTATGGTAGGACTTTTCGGAATCGGAACTTTCACTCAGGTGAACGGAATCTGCGGCGCGGTTCAGAACGCTTTTGACCCGGACAAGGCTGCGGTCGCATTCTCAATCGGCGGAAATTCATATTCCTGGGCAACCGTAATCGGCGGCGCTGTAATCACAATTTCTGTTGCTCTTGTCGTAATCGGCGGACTTAAACGGATTGCCATGGTCGCGGAAAAAATTGTTCCGGCGATGGCTATAATCTACGTGTTCCTCGGACTTTCAGTTCTTATCATGAACGCGACAAAAATCCCCGGAGCTTTCGCGCTCATCTTCAAAGGCGCGTTCGGAGCTGACACTGGAATGCAGGCTCTTGCAGGCGCGACAGCCGGAACAATCATCAGAATGGCAATGCAGAAGGGAATCGCCCGCGGTATCTTCTCCAATGAGGCAGGTCTCGGTTCCGCTCCTATTGCGGCTTCGGCGGTTCAGACAAACGAGTCGGAAAAATTCTTTCGCTTTCTCTTGAAACAAGGG
>OIZO01000119.1_pt1 | contig 64032 bp, 73 predicted proteins | sample 1588551 | NCBI WGS metagenome assembly OIZO01 (sample SAMN03283271) | human gut metagenome | biome: human-associated habitat; material: feces | host: Homo sapiens | place: Peru | collected 2012
GCTGTTCTCGTTCCTATTTTAACTTTTTCGCTTGGTGCTAACTTAGTGACATTGCTTTCGCAGCCACTTTCCCATCAGGGTATTTCCGAACTTTCTTCAATGTTTGAATGACTGACCAATAGGCTTTCCGGTTGTAGGCTCGTCCCAAGGTAGTCTCTCAATTCCTTCAACAGCAGCTCCCGTTTGTTTGTCCTTTCATAAATCTCAATCATTTGAGCACTGTACTTTGCCACCAATCCTGGCTTATCCTTGTCAATCTCCCGACTTTCTTCCAGCAGTGCAAGTGCTGTATCCCAGTCGCTATTTTGCATAGCCTGCGAAATCTTTATTTCACGAATCCTGGGAAGATAGTGGTACTGTGCAAAGTATTGTTCTTGTTCCTCTTTGCTCTTCCCTAGTCTCCCCATCCATTTCACTCTGTAGACAATCAAGTCCTCCAGACGGTATTGGCTGTTTTCATTTTTTAAGCACTCTTGTATCTGCCGATCCAGAAACGACAGTAATTCCGGCCCAATCCCGTCTTTCCAGGGAGCGTCATAAAGATACTCGTCCAGAAACATTTTGCCAAGGTCCAGTGACGCATAATGTGCAGTGAACCAGTGGAGTATCTCCCGCTGTTCCTCTAAGTCAGCCTGTTCCAGAATCTGTGACCAGGCATCCATGCAGAAGCTGGCCAGTACCGAAAGGCCACCATCAGAATCGTCCATATCCTGTTCCACTCCTGTTTGGAATGTCAGCCAGGTCAGTTGAAACGCATCCATTGTCTTTCCGGCAAAAAGCAAATCAGGAAGTCGATCATTCATATACTCCACCAGAGCATCACAATACTCCGACGCATCTTCGTAATCAATAAATCCATGCCTATCTGACACGGAATCCGCCAGCTCTCCCAAATCCGCTTCCCACTGGTTTTTCTGCGTTTGCGGTAGTTCGTTGGTTGCTGTGAGCTGAATCACCTCTCTTATATGGGAATCTCCTTCCGCAAACCGAATCAGCAAGCTCCGCATCTGCGACTCCGACAATAACTCCACCAACGCTTCTACCGTGTGCCCGTTCTTTTCTTTCGAAATAGGATTTTGGGGCTCGTCCTGCACGGCACACAATACAGCGGCAAGGTGCTTGCAAGGTGTTCCACCCTCTCCGTAAGGACAATCACAAAAGTAATCGGTAATGCCGTCCCTCGCCTTGTTGAATGTCACAGACACTGTGTAGGTTTCACTGCCTTTTACCTGTGCCGTAACCTCACTATTCCGGCAGTGTAAATCTAAAACACGCCCATCACGATAATAATCCACACCTTGCTGCCAGATATGCGGTAGAAACATATTCTTCCAAGGGTTGTTCGCCATATGATTACCTCCAGTCTCTCTGTACGTTGGCGAAATACTGGTTTCAAAAAGGAAGCCGCTTACCTACTCTGGCAGGCAAGCGACTCCTCTCAACATTCAAGTGGCCGTGTCCCTCACGCCATTGACGGCTGTCGTGCTGTGATATATTCGTCAATATCGTTGACAATATAATTTGCGCCTGTGGTATGCAGCGCCTCAAAGCAAGAATAAATATAGTCCCAAACATGGTAATTGGTGAACAACTCGGACACCTGCTTGCCTGTCATATTCTTTGCCGATTTATACAGCTCCGTGCAATATACCATAAAATCGCCCTGCCTGCTCATAATGCTTCCTCCGGGAAAGTGATTGTTCCAGTCCTTCGTTCTTCATCATACATATTGAAGAGTGTCAGAGGACTGAAATGCCATAGCTTTGTATCCTCCTCTTCCAAAACAGAATATACCTTGGATTCATAGAATTCTTTTGTAGCAGTTACTTCGTCACATCCGTAGTTTTTAACGATGAGTCCAATGACCTGCGGGACAAGCAACACCAGCATGGCCTCAAACTTTTTTTGATCCATCAGTATTCCTCCTTTGGAACCGTTCCAACAAATTTCAAAAAGGACAGCCCCTTCTGGGATGTAATTGCCAACTGATTGTACAGCTTCCGAATCTTTAACGCATTAACCGTCTGCTCTTTCGTCAACACTCCCGTAGTATAGAGCATAAAAGTTGTGTAGACATTATCATCCGCAACCGGTCCGAATACATAATCATAGGTCTTTTCCATGAATTTACCTGCTCTGTTGTCTGAAACAAAATCCAGCCATGCTTCATTCGGTTCATCAAACCGCAGAACGGAGCATTCTTTGAATGCTTCTTCTTCATCGATTTCATAAATGTTGACAGTCGGAATTCCCTCTCTGCGACGGTTGGTAACTTTCTTGGCAAAGCTGATTGCCTGTACCCTGTTCGTTGTTGTGTAAAAGCCGAAACCGAAATCAAGAAAACGGTTCTGAACAATGAGTCTCGGTTCGGATACCGTTAAATTACTTCCATGGTATAGAATCATTGATTATCTCCTCAAAACCTATATTACATAAAAGCTTTCTTCATAGATATTATATGCGATTATCGAATAGGAAGTCAATAGGAAACTACCTCTTGTATGATATCATCTCGGAAATTCCGTGATTGGCTTCATATCCAAATGAAGATGTTTATAAGACGCTATGATTGCTTCTGCCTCCTCTTGGGTTATGCTTTCCCTGCTTCCCCACCCGTCATAAATTTCTTTTGTCCACTTCTCCCGGTCTCTGTCGAACTCGATATGGCAGATTTCTTTCTGAACACCGTCCTGATAAGTGACATAGATATACTGTCCGGATGGAAAATCCGGTTTGTCAAAGAATTGCTCCAGGATGTTCCCTTCACAAAGCCGGGTATTCAGTCCTGCATTATACAGCAACTCAACTTCTCCATTTTGTACGGTCATCACCTCAGAGAAGCAGTCATTTCCGGAACCCCAAAGGAAATCCTCTACCCCGTCTCCATTGAAATCCAGAATACAATAATAGAATTCTTCCGGGGACCGTCCGTACATCAAGCTTTGGGGATTTTGCGTCTTTTCAATGAGCTTGTCCACATACTGCCGATAGCTGGAGAGGATCGGCGCTTTTTCTTCGGCTTTCTTCTGTTCCTGCACCCGTTTCAAACTGGCGTCATACCGCTCCTGGGCTGCCACCACATCCACTTTTCCGGGAACAATTCCAAAATCAATGATATCCGCAATGGCCTCTAATCCTTGCCGCGTCATGCGGTCTTCCCCAGCCACCACATGATCGATGCGCACAGAAAGAAAGGCATCAGGTTGTTCGGCGATGATGAGCGCGAAATCATCCCACAGCGTCAGCAAAGCCTCCGTTCCCTGCCTGGTTGTATACATCCATTCTTCGTGGTGATTCTCTAAATGCACTTGAATGCCAAAGGTCGAGAAGGCCCTTTTCCTCACATACCGCATTTCCATAGATGTCGGATGCCTCCATGGGGTGTTCGCTTCGGTCAAAGTAATACGAAAAGGCATATAAAAGGTCCCGTCCCAGTAATAATAGCCTCGGTAATACGCTACCTCTGCCAAAGAATCAGGAAGAATTATGCCTTCGATTCCCAAGGCATTCCATGTAAATTCCGTACTTTCTTCCAGCCACGCAATGCCTAATTTATGCAGACCATATTTTTCGCAGATCTCATCGACTTTATCCAGCTCTTCCCAATCATCGCACCCATAGGGTAAATAATCCAGTCGATCCTCCATTGGGACTGTTTCCTGATTTTTCGGTTCTGTGTGCGCCTGTTCATAGGCATTCCATTCCTGAAATGCCAAATATCCAGGGGTTCCCGTATAGCCCTGCAAAGAGAGAACGTCCGTTGTCACTTCTGTTTCATATACTTTCTTACCGTTTTCATCCAGGTGCTGGGGAATCGTGAATGTGTACTCCCCTGCTTTCATATCCCGCAAGCGGAGCGTATAGGCCACAGCGCAGCCAACAAGGAGGAGCAAAAGAGCAGCAACCACCGCTGTCAGCAGTGTTCTGGATTCAGAAACCGGCTTGACTGACTGCTTTCCGTTTCTACTTTCCAGCGCTGAAAGGACATACTCCTCCCTCGCCTCACCGATCACCTGGAGCAATTGGTCTGATTTCACACAAATCCCTCCTTTTCAAGCTGCTGTCGGAGTTTTCCTCTGATTCGATACAACATGGATGTGACCTTACTCTGGGTAAAACCACAGCTTTGCGCAATATCCGCGATGGAGTCAAAGAGCCAATATCTTCGTAGGAATATATCCCGCTCATTTTTCGCCAACGAATCCAAAAACAGATTCAAGCACTCGGCCAGTTCGTGTTCATCGAAACTGGCTTCAACATTCTGGCTCCCATCGATGCAGTCATTCAATTCTTCCAGAGTAAGAATGATTTGCCCGCCACCACGCTTTGCAGCACTCCTCGCTTTCCAGCGATTAATGGAGATACAGCGGGTGATTTTTCCAAGAAAAGTCGCAAGGACCGAAGGGCGATGGGGTGGAAGCTGGTTCCACGCTGCCATGTAAGTATCATTTACACTTTCCTCGGCATCTTCGTTGTTTGCCAGGGCATGATACGCAATGCTGTAACAATAGTCGCCGTATTTCCGGTCTGTTTCGACAATGGCCTGTTCGGACCGTTCCCAGAAAAGCGCAACTATGCTTTTGTCGTCCATGCAAACACCTCCTTTGATTTTCTTTGAAAGGCCCTTCACTTATATACTCAGGAAACCGCTGGCTGATATTGCGTGTATTCTAATTTTTTCTCAACAGTCACTTTACCATCCAGAAAGTGGGCATTCTCCGAAGTGTTATTGGGCCGCCTGCATATAGTGGATTCATTATCCATGTCTCTCCGGCTTCTCCATATCGCCCATACACATCCCGATACAGCATATTCGAGGCAGAACCGCTGCGTAGGATACAGGCATTGACGGCCTCATACTCTTCCATAATTCTGATTACATCCCCATAGGTTGCTCCCACTGACTCCGAGTTTCTACCATCTGCGCAGACAAACAGCACAGCACCATCCGCACGCTGTCCAATGGCCGTTCTGGGATTGTAGCCCGACTGTCCGGTGTATATCTCCTCCACGGGCTTCCCGTTGATCATGAGAATGGGGCCGCCTGCGCAGCCATCCCGGATGCCAAGCGCACTGGCTTCTTCTGCCGTCATAGTGTCGGAAACGATCAGGATGTTGTCCTGGTTAAAGCCAACGAAGCCTTTTTCCGGGACCAGATCGTGGAACTTGTCCCATACGACTGTATTATGAGATAAAACCAGTCCGCAGGGAAGACTACCCACAGCAAGGCTGCCTGATCCGTCGTCCCAAAAATAGCTGGCATTGATAGCCGCAATGGCATTCTCCTTGTCCATAGCTGCGTCCATGGATATCCCGGGTGTTTCCGTAGAAAATTCATCTGTGGAAGTTGCCAGGTAGACGTTTGCAGGATTTCGAATAACCATGATATGTGCGGTAAAGGTTTCCCCTTCATAGGTTTCAATATGGATTCCATCCGGGGAATTCGCCCATTCATCATTCTGGTTCTCCTCCACCGGGCTTGTACTTTCTGCAGGAGGCGTTGTCTCCCGCGGCACATCCGCAGTCGGCGCGGGCTCTTTGAAGTCGGGGGCCGTTTGTTTTGCCGGGACCGTCAGGAACCCGACTGCCGCAGCCAGAATGATAACTGTAGAAATCAGAATGATCCAAAATCTTGGTTTTTTGTAGTTCAAGACATTGCGTACTCTTTTGGATACCGCTGTTTCTCCAAACGCCACAGGACAGGCCAGCACCAGACGCTTCCTTACGCTGCACTCCAGCAGGGCCACTGAATAGGCCTTCTTCTCCGCCATACCAAAGCAGCGGACAACCCTCTCGTCACAGGCGAATTCAATGTCCTTGCATACCAGCCCATAGGCCGCCCACACAAAGGGGTCGAACCAGTAAACGGCAAGTAGAACAAAGGCTAACGGCTTCCACCAGTGGTCTTTCCAGCGCAGGTGGCTCTGCTCGTGGGCAATCACATAGGCTTTGATCTGCCCGGAGAGGCCGGAGGGCAGATAGATCCTGGGCTGCAGCAATCCAAGAATAAAGGGCGTTGTGACGGCATCGCATATCCAGATGTTCCCCGTTTCCGGCACGGCTTCCGCCACAAGATACCCCATCCGGAGATAGCTAAGCAGCAGATAGCACAGCATCAATGCTGCACCCACGCACCACACTAATGGAAGCGGGGATATTTGCTGTCCGCCCCCGGCCTCCGTGGCGGTGCTCCCCTCTTGGGCCTCCGTTGGAGTCCCGTCGGAAGGGACCGCCTCTGGGTGGATGAGCGTCGTATCCACTGCCTCTTGGAGTATGGCGGTGGTCTCCGGGATCATGCTGACAGGGCTCTCGACAGACACCGGAAGCATCAGCCGCAGGGCGACCAGGGCCCAGAGGACGCAGATGACTCGCCTGGGGACCTTCTTCAAAAGCAGCCGCAGGACGATCACCGCAACAATCAGCCAATTCGCCATCAGGCTGATATGGACGAGTTTCGAAAATACCGTATCCATACTCATCCCTCCTCGGCCTGGTCGATCATCTGCCTGACCAGCTCCCGTTCTTCCTCCGTCAATGGGCGGCTCCGGGAAAATGCGGCCAGAAACGCCGGGAAAGAGCCCTGGAATGCGGTATCCACGAACTGCTCACTCTGCATGGCGTAAAACTGCTCCCTGGAAATGAGGGCCGTTACCATGCCGTTGTCGTTGCGGAACAGGCCCTTGTCGCAGAGCCGACGCAGGACAGTATGGACCGTGGTCCGTTTCCAGTGGAGCTCCTCCCCTGCCAACTTGACCAGAGCAGAGGAAGACACCGGCTCGTTGGCCCAAATCATGTCCGCAAAGCGGGACTCCACAACACCTAACTGAATTTCTGACATAACGCAATACCTCCTTTGCGACTACATATCGTAGTCTCTGTTTAAAGACTACATTATGTAGTCTCAATTGTCAAGTTCTTTTTTCGTCCTGACGCAAAAAAGCTCTTGACATTTTCCAGATATCGAAAAATGCCGGAATATCCTAGGTGCCAATTCTTGATAGCGTCTATATAGAAAAGCAGAGCGGCCTCAAAAGCCGCTCCGCTTCCTTTAATACCCAAACAATCGGCTGACCACCGTTCCGTCGATGGCATTCAGGGTCATCAGGGGTTCTACACTGTAGCGCTCCCCCTTCTGGTCGTAACCATAGGCATTTGGAGCGGCATCGTACCAGTCTGAGGTGCCCCAAAAGTCCCAAACGGGGACGACTGTTCCCTGCAAGGAGCCCTTGTCCCGGACGCGCATGAGCGTGAGGGATACCTTCGTAATTTCTACGTCCATACGAGTCTCAAAGCCGTTAATGGCGTCTATCTCTACCAGGCTGCGGGCTTCCGATGGGCCGATGATGACCACGGGCAGCATGGTATCGGCAATAGCGGCGATCTCCTCAAAAGGCAGCAGATTCGAGTTTTCCGTCTGCACTTTGGCGTTTGTGGCCGGCGCGTTCCAGGTGAACGACAAAATACCGTCTTTTCCAACAGTGATCCAGATGGCCTCCATATTCCAGGAGACCGTGTCCGGGTTCACCTCTTCCGAACAGCCGTAGGTCTCGTATTGGTAGCTCCGGCCGTATTCTCGATCATAGTTGTCTTTTCGAATGCTGGAGATGGGAATCCCGTTCACAGTGGGGGTATAGTAAAGCTGCCAGGTGTTGTCCTCCCCATGAGAGGGCTGAATATCGTCCAGCACCATATGGTCAAAGCCCAGTTCCTGCATCAGCGCATCCCCTTGGGCAATGGCCTCCTCTTCGGAGATGCCGCCCCAGTCTTTTGTGTCCCTTCCGTATTTATAATCCTTCCGTTCGATGTATGCCGCCGTCCAGTCTCCACCGAACTGATTGATAATGCTGATGTCATATTCTGTCCCATCTACGGTTCCGCTGCCGCTGATTTGCTTGGGATCATCAGAATCATAGAAGCCGTGGATGATTGGCTTCTCCTCCGGGGCTGTTTTGACCCATTGCTCGTATTCCGCATTCAGGCGCTTTCTTTTTTCCTCTTTCGGCTCCGGTGCATCCGGATCCGGCTCCCATTCCGGGGAATTGATGTGGTCGATCCATTCCTTCAATTCCTGTTTTGTCTGGGTATGGCTATACAGCGGCTCCCCCTTTAAGAACACCCGCAGAAGATTGTCCACGTCCTCCTGGGTGAAGGTCCTGGGTTCTACGGTGGCAGTGGGGAGAACCGTTCCCTGTTCTGCGACTATCTTGGCATCGGCATGGATGGTGAGCCTTCCCTGTTGGCTGGTCCAGTCCCCGGTGAATGTTTCCGGGAAGGTGTAGCTTTCCTGCTCCTGGGCACTTTTTTCGATAAGCATAGCCTGATTGATGTTGGTAGGCTGCTTGGGTTCCGTTTTGCCGCAACCGGAGAAGATGATCATGGCTAACGCCAAAGCCATAGTGTGTAAGCCTTTCTGCTTCATTGTAATGCCTCCTTTTGATTGCTGAGTATCAGTCTTGCTGTCGTTCCCTGCCCAAGGGCGCTTTCCAGTTCCAGGGTCCCGCCGTGGACCTGGGCAATTTCATGAACCAAAGCCAGGCCTAAGCCGAAGCCGCCCTTTTCCTTGCTTCGCGAGGGATCCCCCATATAGAAGGGGTCCGTGACCCGTTTCAAATCCTTTTCCGAGATTCCGCAGCCGTGGTCGGTGACAGTAAAGCCGCTGCACTCTGCGGTTATCAAAATCCTCTGCCCCGGCTTGGATGCTTTGGCACTGTTCTCGATCAGATTCACCAGGGCGCTGCATATCAGGTCTTTGTCCATAGAAAGTGCAGCTGTATTGCAGGAAATTTCCAGAGAAACCCCGTATTTCTGGCAGATTTCTTTGGTCAGCAATTGCACCTGGTCCAGAAGGTCCGGGACAGGCACCAGAGAAAACCTTGCGTTTTTCTTCATAGAAAGCAGCGTCAAGAGTTTTCGGACCATGGTTTCCAGCCAGTGGAGCTGGACATCCATACTTTCCAAAAGTGCCTCCCGTTTTTCTTCGGTTAAGTAAACCGTTCGCAACGTGTTTACATTCAGAAGCAGAGACGTTAGCGGTGTCTTCAGCTCATGGGTCACCGCCCCGGTGAAGAGCTTCTGCCGTTCGTTCTGCTCCTGGAGGGTGCATATATGGGTCTCCACCGCCGAAGCCATCCGGTTAAAGTTCCCGGCAAGCTGTCCAATTTCATCCTTGGCCTGGACCGGAACCCGTTGGCTGTAGCTCCCGGCGGCAATCTGATCCGCTGCCTCCGACAGCCTAGCCAAAGGTCTCAGCCCCCGGCCCAGGAGCCAGCGAACCGCCAGAAGGCCCAGCATACCAATCACCAGCGCCAGCAAAGCGAACCGACCGGCCAGTTGCAGCAGCTGGGAATGAATATAGGTCGCGTCCGCTACAAAATAAACCTCGCATTGGTTTTCCCGAACATCCAGAAGCTTCCCCAGAACCAGATACTCCTTTCCCTGGTAGGAGCAGCGGGTGGATTTTGGGGTATATTCCAGCGTCAAGTAGTCCTGCGGGGCGAAGGGTGTCGAGGCAGACAGACTCTCTCCATTGACAATCAAAGCGCTTCCTGCCACACCGACGGAGCGGAAGCAATGAATCAGGAAGATTTTTTCCGGAAGCGACTCCCGAAGGTCTGCGTTCGTATGGTAGACTGCCTGTCCGAAAGAATCCGTCAGCTCCTTTAGAGTCTCCTCGGACCGTTCCAGCAACGCACTGTAGGACTGCTCCCGGACCTGCCAGAGCATGGCCCCAGAAAGGCCAAGGGAAACCAGGCAAAGGACAACGGCACAAAGGGCCGTAAGTTTTGTTTTCAGTTTCATCGTTCCTCCAACCGGTAACCGGCCTTTGAAATCGTCCGAATCTCCTCGGACAGATTCAGTTTCTTCCTTAGATTGGCGATGCGGACATCCACCGTGCGGATATCGCCAAAATAGTCCTCGCCCCAAATTTCATTCAGAATTCGGTCCCGGGAGACAGTGCGATTCTTGTTCTTCATCAACACCGCCAGCACATCAAATTCCAGGGGCGGCAGCAAAATCTCTTCTCCTTGCCTCGTCAGGCGGCGATTTGCTCTGTCCAGGGTCAGGTCCCGGAAATGGTAAATTTCATCCCATTTTCCCCAGCGTTTCAGCACCTTTTCCATACGGACCATCAGCGCCAGCATATCAAAAGGCTTGGCAATGTAGTCTTCCGCCCCCTCCCGCAGACCCTGGACCTCGTGCTGTGGGTCCCCCATGGCGGTCAGGCAGATCACCGGGATGCCCAACGTCTGTAGCCTGGGCAGAAGCGAAAATCCGTCCAGGCCTGGGAGCATCATGTCCAGCAGCGCCAGGTCATAATCCGGGCTTTTCCTCACTGCATCCCAAGCGGTAAGGCCATTATCATAGACAACGACCTGATAATCCGCGCATTCCAGATTCAGCTTCACCGCCTGGGCTATGGCGGCGTCATCTTCGATCATCAAAATTTTATTTGCCATGCCGTCCCCTCCTTTGCAATTTCCATTATAACATGGGCCAATTCCCGGGTGTTTACCAAAAGATTACTGTTTCTTACAAAAAACAGGACACTGACTTAAATTCAGTGCCCTGTTTGATATTCACAATTCAATCCAACTTCAGATCATTTTTTCCGATCCATCCAATTTTCCGCAACATCCATCCAAACACCCAGGTCAGCACCGCAGGCAGCACAATGCAAATGAGCGCCATAGCTAGATAGTCTGTGCCGGTAATGGCCGCCTTTACACCATTTGCCACATCATTGACCCAACCGGCATATACGCCGATGGGGCCTACCATGCCACAGGTGCCCATACCGGAAGCCACACCGCCGGAGGGGTCGTTCATCTGGAAATGGAATAGACAAGTGGCAATTGGGCCGGTGATAGCGGAGGTCAGAATGGGCGGGATCCAAATCTTGGGATTCTTCACAATGTTGCCCATTTGCAGCATAGAAGTACCCAGGCCCTGGCTGATGAGGCCGCCCCAGCGGTTCTCCCGGAAGGACATCACCGCAAAGCCAACCATCTGGGCGCAACATCCGGCCACAGCGGCACCGCCCGCCAGCCCGGTAAGACCCAGGGCAGCGCAGATGGCAGCGGAAGAAATGGGCAATGTCAAAGCGATGCCCACCACCACAGATACCAGAATTCCCATCCAGAAGGGCTGCAAAATGGTAGCCCACTCCACAAACGCACCGATAGAGGAGGCAGCACTGCCAATGGCGGGAGCAATCATGGCAGATAGGGCAACACCAATCAGGATGGTCACCAAAGGCGTTACCAAAATATCCACCTTAGTCTCTTTAGAAACCGCCTTGCCGCATTCCGCAGCCACAATGGCAATCAGCAGAACGGCCAAGGGCCCTCCCGCTCCTGCTCCGCCAGACAGTGTAACCGATCCCAGTTTGTTGGCCGCATAGCCTACTGTCGCCAGAGAAAACAGCACCAGCGGCGGTGCCTGCAAGGCGTAGCCAATGGCAATGGCCATCGCCGGGCCGCTCATGGCGGCAGCATAGCCGCCTACGTCCACCAAAAAGGGAATGGACAGCTGCTGGCCCAGGGTCTTTACGATGGTACCAATCAGGAGCGAGCAGAACAATCCCTGAGCCATGGCACCCATAGCATCGATTCCGTACCGTTTGGCGGAAAAAATGACATTCTTACGTTTTAAAAAAGCTTTCATCGGCCTCTCCTCTTTCTACTGTCTTGTCAGTTAACTAGTCACAATTATATACATTTCTTTTCGCTTGTCAAGATTGATTTGACAAAGATTCCGGATTGTGATAAAAAGGACAGGAAGAGAAGGAGGTACCGCCTATGACCGGTGAGGAACGAAGAACTCAAATCCTGCAAATGCTCAAAGATCAAACCTCTCCCCTGTCAGGAACCGCCCTGGCAGACGCCTTTCATGTAAGCCGCCAAGTTATTGTCCAAGACATTGCCCTGATGCGGGCGGAGAACCACCGTATCCTCTCTACGAACCGGGGCTACCTGTACCACAGAACGGACAGCGCAGGGCTGCTCCCCAAGCGGGTCGTATCCGTCCGGCACACCACTGAGCAGGTGTTAGAGGAATTTACGACCGTCCTGGAACTTGGGGGAAAAATCCTGGATGTGGTGGTGGAGCATGAACTGTATGGGCAGATTCGGGTAGACCTGATGATTGAGTCCCAGCAGGATGCACAGGAATTTTATGAAAAGCTGATGCAGTCCAAGGATGAACCTTTAAAAATTCTGACCGGTGACTGCCACTATCACACGATTGCAGCCCCCTCGGAAAAACTGCTGGATTTGATTGAGCAGGCTCTTCAGAAGGATGGATTTTTACGATGAAAAAAGCGGAGGTATGTGAAATACAGCCTCCGCTTTTTCATGTATATCAGCGTAATTTATTAGCAACTATCGGTTGCATCTGGCGTTTTCTTGGAGTTTTATGCAGATTATGAGTTTGTGCGCAGCATTATTTTCTACGCTCCGTCAGGCTTTCCGCCAGAGCCTCCATATACTCAGTATCTCGGAACACGGACAGGCTGTCAATCGCCTCCTGGGTATACTGCTTAACCAGCTCCTCGCACTTTTCCACGCCATACAAACGGACAAAGGTGTTCTTGGCCCCATCTACACCCACAGCCTTCCCTAGCTCCTGCTGGGAGCCAATGACATCCAGAATATCGTCCCGAATCTGGAAGGCCAAGCCCAGCAGCGCTGCAAATCTGGCGGCGGCTTCCTTCTGGTCCTCCGTGCCGCCTCCGGCAATGACACCAAGGACACAAGGGGCAATGATCAGCTTTCCAGTTTTCCGGCTCTGGATATCCAGTACCTCCTGCTGGGTACACGCCCGCTCTCCGCTCATAATATCCAGCACCTGGCCGCCAATCATGCCGAGAGACCCGGCACACTCACTGAGGATCGCAATGGCGCTGCCGATCTGTCCGGGGTCTTTCAGCTCTGCCCGTGTGGCCACGGAGAAAGCATCCGTCAGCAAGGCATCCCCAGCCAGCACGGCCATTCCCTCACCGTAAACCTTATGGTTGGTCAGGCGGCCCCGGCGGTAATCGTCATTATCCATGCAAGGCAGATCGTCGTGGATCAGACTGTAGGTATGGATCATCTCCACAGCAGCCCCAAAAGGCAGGGCCTTTTCCGGCTTTTCTCCGCACATCCGGCAGAATTCCAAGGCCAGAATGGGGCGCAGCCGTTTTCCCCCTGCCAGGAGGCTGTAGTTGGCTGCCTCAAAAATTGGCTTCTGTGGCTCAGATGCAAAGGGGGCATAGACAGAAGCCAGATACGCTTCGATTTTTTCCCGATAAATGCGGGTCTGTTCCTCAAATTTCATCGGCAAAGGGTTCCTCCTGAGGGGCACCGTCGGCCCCGGCTGTGATCTTTGTCACCTGCATCTTGGCTTCCTCCAGCTGCTTGCCGCAGCTCCGGACCAGCTCTGTACCTTCCTGGAACAGCTTCAAAGACTCTTCCAGAGCTACATCTCCCCGCTCCATAGCCCGGACGATCTCCTCCAGGCGCTGCATTTTTTCCTCAAAGGTCTTGGTTTTCGCTTTCATGGGAAGCCTCCTTAATAGAAAGAATGGATGCATTCAGTTTGCCATCGGCCAGGGAGACCACAATGCTCTCCCCAGTGGTTGTTTGCTTCACGGACCGAATCAGTTCTCCGGTTTCCTTTTGGGCCATAGCATAGCCTCTGCTCAGAACCTTCAGTGGGCTCATAGCGTCCAGCTTGGCCACATTCGCCACATACTTCTGCTGCGCCTTGGACAGTTCTCGGTTTTGAGCTGCCAGGAGTTTCTCCTTTAGCAGCCCCAGGTCTTTCTCCCGCCGGTCCAGGTAGCCGGTGGGGCTGCGCAGAGCAGGAGAAGCAGCCAGCCCTTCTAGTCTTTGACTGGCCAGCCGGAGCTGGCGATTCAAAGCTCCGGTCATAGCAGCGGAGAAAGCGTCCAGATTTTGCGCCAAGGCCTCCCGGTCCGGTACCGCCAGTTCGGCACCATTTGAGGGTGTAGCCGCCCGGAGGTCCGCCACATAGTCCGCAATGGTCACATCTGGCTCGTGACCCACAGCAGAGATGATGGGGATATGGGACTCATAGATGGCATAAGCCACCCGCTCGTCATTAAATGCCCACAGATCTTCAATAGAGCCGCCGCCCCGGCCGACAATCAAAAGGTCTGCCAAGTCGTGGACGTTGGCATAGCGGATGGCAGAGACGATCTCCTCCGGTGCTTCCGCTCCCTGGACCCGGACAGGCAGCAGCCGCACGCTGCACAAGGGATAGCGTCTGCGCAGAATACGCAAAATATCATGAACTGCCGCCCCTGCAGAGCTGGTAACAATGCCGATCGTCTGGGGATACTTGGGGATAGGCTTTTTCTTCGCTGGATCGAAAAGTCCCTGCTGAGACAGCTTCTTTTTCAGCGCCTCAAAGGCGGCATACAGGTCCCCAATGCCGTCCATTGCCATGGAGGACACATAGAGCTGGTACTGGCCGTCTCTGGGGTAGACAGAAATCCGCCCCAGCGCAATGACTTTCATACCGCTGGCGGGGCGGAATCGCAGAGACATGGCGTTTCCCTTAAACATAACACATTTCAGGGCCGACTGCTCATCTTTCAGAGTGAAATAGTGGTGACCGGATGGATAAAGCTTGTAATTGCTGATTTCCCCTCGGACTGCCACTTGGGCAAGCATCGGGTCCTCATTCATCCTGCCCTGAATATACGCGTTGATTTGGGTAATCGAATAAATCGTTGGCATATCACCCCTCCGTCAAGCGCTTTGCAAGCACCGCCACGCCCATGGCATTGTCCGTTGAAAACTGTGGCTGGGCAAAAATGGGGTTCAAGGGTGCCGTAAGCTCCCGGAGCATGGAATTAGAGGCCACGCCTCCGGAAAAAACCACGTTCAATCCCGGATACCGCTCCATAGCCTGCCGTGTGGCGGCAACTACCGCCCCAAAAATGCAGCGCAGCGTGTACGCCGCCGTTTCCTCAGGGCTGCCGGAGGCAGCATAATACTGCTGGACTTTATTCTGCATACCGGAAAGAGAAAATTGAGCATCCTTGCATTTGACCTGGAAAAAATCCTTCTTTTGTGCCTGGGCGCTCAGGGCGTCCAGCTGCTTTCCCGCCGGGAACGGGAGTCCCAGCAGCTGACCGGTACGGTCGATGAGCTGACCTGCGGATATATCCGTGGTCCCGCCAATTTTTGTGCACTTCACATTCTTTCCCTCCGGCTCTACCAGCAGCAACTCAGTCGTGCCGCCGGAGAGATGCCAGGCCAAGTGAGGCTCCTCCATCTGTTCCAGCCGGTCCGCACTCCACAGAGCCGCTGCTACATGGCCCTGCTGATGGGATACCTCTACAAGAGGTACTTGCAAAGCCTGCGCCAACAGTGTCGCATGAGAAATGCCCACGAGAAAGCAGGGCATATAGCTTCCCTCCACGGCCCGGGGCCGAGTGCTGACACCTACCGCGGTGATCTGCATCCCTTTAATATGGGAAAATAGCCTGCCAGACAGCTCCGGCAGGCTTTTGATATGGGCAAATACCGCATCGGACTGGCGCAGACCCAGCTCCCCTTGCTTGACAGGGAGTAATTTGGAGCAGTTCTCCCCACCATCTCCGTCAAAAAAAGCAATGGAAGTAGTATAATTACTGGTGTCAATGCCAATGGTCCCCATGCTCACTTCTCCTCCTGGGGGAGGCTCCGGGCGAAGGCACCCAGAATGCCGTTGGTGAAGGAACCGGCCTCTTCTCCGTCGTACATCTTCGCCAGACGGACAGCCTCCGAGATGGCGACACCGGTTGGCACATCCTCCACAAAAAGGATCTCGTAGATAGCCAGCTGGAGCACACACCGGGTCAGCCGAGAGATCCGGGAGATATCCCAGCCGATGGAGAATTTGCGGATCTGCTCGTTGAGTTCATTCTCCCGGTTGGCAACACCGGATACCACACTGTCGATATAGCGCAGCTGGGCAGCACTGGGTCGGTCGGCGTAGACGGCATTCTCCTGAGAAAGGGAGGGATAGTATTCTTTATCAAGCCGCACCGCAACTTCCTGCTCCGGCTCCTGGCCGGTAAACTCTCTGGAATAGATCAGATGTACAGCCAGCTCTCTGGCGTTTCCTCTCGTCATAGTCTCTCCTCTTTATTTCCTCGTAATGCCCCGAACGTTTACATTTACAGAAGTCACTTTCACACCGGTCATAGATTCCACCGCATTGGCGATGGCGACCTGAACGCTATCAGCCACCTCTACCACGCTGTAGCCATAACGGATAACGATATCGGCATCAATGGACACGGTATTGTCCTCAGAAATGTAGATCTTCAGGCCCTTACCCCAATTTCTCACGCCGATAAAGTCCGCAACCTCGTTGCCAGGCTTCACACTGAGACCGGCGGCACCTTCTACCTCTGCCAAAGCGTGTTCCGCAATTGCTTCTACCACATCTTCCGAAATCAAAACATTGCCGTTTTCCTGAGCCTGGCTAATGTACTGCTTATATTCAGCCATATAGAAACCTCCTAAATCATCGCGCTGCCACTATGGCTTCGCATACTTTTGTTTATTGTATCACAAATCCAGAAAAATACAACGTTTTTTTATGAACAAAGAAAATCCGGCGGCTTATGGGCTCCGCCGGAAAAAATCAAAGTTTTTTCTGCTCTTTCTGTTTTTCAATCATCCGGTGCAGGGCCGCGAGGGCATCATTCAGGCCACCGAGGTGATCGATGAGCCCGGAGGACACTGCCTCTTTACCATAGAGAATGGTGCCTACATCCGTAGCCATCTCTCCGGTAGCCATCATATACTTTTCGAAGTCCTTCCGGCTGATGCGGGAGTTGGCGGTAACAAAGTCCGCGATTTGCTCCTGGATGCGCTGGAAATAGCGAAAAGTCTGGGGTGCCCCTACCACAAGCCCCGTCATCCGCACTGGATGGACTGTCATACTGGCTGTTGGGGTGATGAAGGACTTCTTGGTACACACTGCCAGAGGAATGCCGATGGAGTGGCCGCCACCCAGCACCAGAGAGACGGTTGGCTTTTTCATCCCGGCGATCATCTCCGCAATGGCAAGTCCCGCCTCGATATCTCCGCCTACGGTGTTCAGCAGCAGCAACAGCCCATCCACATCGTCACTTTCCTCGATGCCTGCCAGCAGAGGCAATACATGCTCATATTTTGTGGTCTTTACCGTATCCGGAGCAACCTGGTGGCCTTCCACTTGGCCGATGATGGTCAGCGTATAAATATTTCCTTTGCTGGAGCGGGTCATATCTGAGCCAAGTTCCAGCACCTGTTCCCGCTCTTCCTTTTTCATCTCTGCGTTTTTCTCCGCTTCCATGGTTTTTCGCGCCTCCTTTTCCACTCTATCGTGCCCAAAAGACACAAATCCATTCCGGAAACATAATTTTGCACTTGCCTATTGCGAAAACGATCAAAATCGCTTATAATACACCCGGTGATTCAATATGTCAGCAAAAACAAATGCGATCCGTCTTGTGGAAAAAGCAAACATTCCCTGCGAAGAAAAATTTTATGCCTACAGTGAGGATGATCTCAGCGGCGCCCATGCCGCTCAGGTTTTGGGTATCCCCGAGGAGCAGGTTTTTAAAACCCTGGTAGCCCGGGGTGTCAAAACTGGCATTAACGTGTTCTGTATCCCCGTGTGCTGCGAGCTGGACCTGAAAAAGGCCGCCAAAGCCGCCGGAGACAAAAACATGGAGCTGGTGGCGGTAAAGGAGCTCCTTGGCCTGACCGGCTATATTCGCGGCGGGTGCAGCCCCGTGGGTATGAAAAAGAAATACCCCACCTATATCGACGAGCTGTGCCTGCTGTGTGACCGGATCGCCCTCTCTGCAGGAGAGCGGGGCCATCAAATGCTTGTGCCCCCGGAGCCCGTTGCGGAGCTGGTAGGGGCATCCATAGTAGATTTGACTGTATAAAAGAAAGGAACGACATGATGCATTACGAATACGAAACCAAAGGGACCTGCTCCCGCACCATCTTCTTCGATGTGGAAAACGGCATCCTTCACAATGTCCAGTTCGTTGGCGGCTGCAACGGCAACCTGAAGGGCATTGGCGCACTGGTGGAAGGCATGAAAGTTGAGGACGTTATTGACCGGGTGGAGGGCATCCGTTGCGGCATGAAGAGCACCTCCTGCCCCGACCAATTGGCCAAAGCGCTAAAGGAAACTTTGAAGTAAGTGAAAAACCGCGTCGCCCGGTATTTTAAGTGCTGGGTGACGCGGTTTTCTCTATTTCAAATATTCATCTAAGGCCGCAAATTGGGCACCGGATCGCTTTTTCAACTCGGCAATATCCAGTCTTCCCCGCTCACTTTTCACGTATTCCAGCAGCGTTTCCCCGGTCATGCTTGCGGCTTCCAGAGCATTCCACATGGGGCCTTGGAATCCGCAATCTGCCAGAACCTGGGTCTGCTTGGTACTGTAGACAATAGGCACCACATTTTTTCCCAGGACCCAGCCCAGAATCATGGCATGGAAGCGGGTTGCTATGATGGTTTCGCATTCGTTCATTTCCGCTAAAAACATCCCCGGATCTCCCCGGTAACAGCTGACAGCAATGGATGCCGGGTTCGAAACCCTGGCCAATACCGCTTCCACCATCTCCTCGTCCCCTTCCGTGGCACAGAAACTTAACAGGCGGAGAGGGATTTTCTCCTCCAGGCAACGCTGACACAAATCCGCAATGGCGTTGCAATAGATCTCCCGCAAACCGTCATCCCGGAAAGCACCCTTGCGGGACACCAGACTGATCCCAATGCCACATCCCCTCTGGTATGGCAGAGCGGCATCATATCCAAACAGCACATCTGGTGCCCAGGTCACATTGGGAAGCTGCGAAAACTGTTCAAAGGAGGCCCGGTCCCGAAAACAACAGCTCCGGACATTACGCAGCGCCTGCTCCAGACGCTGGCGGAATGCCGGAGAGTACTCCGTTTCGCAGTTGGGACCAATGAGAAAGCAGGGCGCTCCCGGAAAATCCAGGGATGCCCCTTCCCACAAAATAGAGCCGCCGATGACAACGGTTCCATCCAGGCCCTGTCCGTCGAAGGGTTCCGCACCCAGACCCAGCATATGTCTTCCTTTCCGCCGGAGCCGGTCCCAGGCCCTCGGCAGACGGAGATTCGATTGGCTCAGAAAGGCTTTTTGGTTGTCTCCAACGGCGTAGAGGTAGAACGCTGTCTCCGGATATCTTCTGGCAAGATGCAGCACAAACAGGTCGTCTCCCAGGTTGCTCTGGCAGTAGGCCTGGACATACATACGTTTCATATTGGGTCCTCCAATGTGATTTTTGTTATTTTATCACATTTTTTCGGCTGAGGCAAGGTCCCCTTGCGAATCGGGGCTCAATGTGATATGATTGTGTCAAACGTGAAAGGATGGATATTATGAAACAGAAAGCCGTGCTTTTTGACTTGGACGGAACCCTAACGGAATCCGGGGAAGGAATCATTAACTGCGCCCAATACGCCTTCCAGCAGATGGGCTATCCCGTGCCTCCGAGAGAGGAGATGGGCGTATTTGTAGGCCCACCTCTGTGGGGCACTTTTGAACAGTTCGGCATCCCTAAGGAGCGGACGGACGAGGCGGTACGTATCTTCCGGAGCCGTTACATCCCCATCGGAAAATTTGAAAACAAGCCCTACGATGGTATCCGGGAGCTGTTGGAGGCCCTGGGCGAACAGGGCTGGACACGGTATGTGGCCACCTCCAAGCCAGAAACCACCGCCAGAGAAATTTTGGACCATTTTGACCTATCCCGGTATTTCGACTGCATTTGCGGAGCAAATATCGAGAAGAATCTCTATGAAAAAGACCAGGTCATCGCCTACCTACTGGGCCAGACCCAGGCCGGAGATCTGAAGATCATGGTGGGCGACACCAAGTACGATGTCATCGGTGCCAAGGCTCACGGTATCCCCACCATCGGTGTCTCCTGGGGGTACGGAGATGTGGAGGAGATGCGCGCTGCCGGTGCAGCGGCAATTGTCGATAGGCCGGAGGAGTTGTTGGCGCAACTGAATCAAATGGCAAATCAATAAACAGTTACCCGTAGATATGGCCGCTGTGCCACACCTACGGGTCCTTTTTATTGCTCCTGCAATCGGCTGCGGAGGTACTGCAGCGCCTCCTGGTTGCCAATGCCAAGCACCGCCTCGATCTCCCCGGACAATACCTTTTCGGCATCGTGGAGAAAATTGTCATCACAGATATGGAGTTTCTTCCCCTGGGTCTGGAGGCTCTTTTTCCGCTCGTACAAAGTATGTACCGTCTGCATCAATTTCTCCCGGCTGGCGGACCCGGAAAGCTCCCGGTAGGATTGCTTCCGTCGGTTTTCCTCCGGAATCCAGCAATCCGTCTTTACGGATTCGGAGGATAAAAGGCCCTCCAGCTCCTGAGGGGTCATCAGCGGGGAAAGCTTACTCATAGCCGCCGGGTTTTGCATGGGCACCAGATATTGGCTGCCGCCTCGACCTATGGGCTCTAGCACCAGATACTGCTGCGTCATCCGGTCCACTCGCCGCTCTTGGATTTGGCTGACCCGGCAGACCCCGTGGACCCCGTACACGACAAACTCTCCCAACTGATACATTATCCTTTCCTCCTATTGACATTCTTTTGTTCTAGTGATATTATATTATATTTTTTCGAAAAATGCACGTTGGGATTTTGACGAATTTTCGTCCCGTTTCTTTGGCATTTTATACAGCATTTTTACAGATATGTCAAATCCACATGATAATGTCGAAGCCAAAAATCCATTTGCAGAAAATAGGCCAGTATCTGGGGCCGACGCATGAGCTGGCCATACCAGGGCCAGAGGCTCTCTCCATTCAGAAGCTCCCGCAATGCCTCTTTATTGACCAAAGAAAACAGCGGAGCATCCTTCTGCCCAAGGATTCGGTTCATTCTGGCCTGAAGGATGGCTTCGTACTTGGGATCGAAGGTCTTGGGATAGGGGCTCTTTTTCCGGTGCGCTACGCTTTGCGGCAGGATATCTCCCATGGCTGCCCGAAGGAGGCCCTTTTCTTCCCCCTGGTAGTCTTTGTATTCCCAGGGAACGGCATAGAGATACTCGGCGATCCGATAGTCACAAAAGGGTACCCGAACTTCCAAGCCCCAATACATGCTCATTCGGTCCTTTCGGTCCAACAAGGTCTGCATAAACCAGCGGAAATTCAGGTTGACCATTTCTTTCATCCGTCTTTCCTGAGGACTGGCTTCCGGAAGGATATCGCTTTCCAGGCAGGTTTTCCGGTAAGCATCCATAACAAATTCTTCCGGATCCAGTCTGTCTGAAAGGGCTGCTATCGGCAGGGCCGCCCGCTCTTGCGTGTTCTGCGCCCAGGGAAATCCGGACCGGCTGCGGACCTCCGGATCCCGATACCAGGGGTAGCCGCCAAAGATCTCGTCGGCACACTCGCCGGAGAGTGCCACCGTCACATCCTCACGAATGCGTTTGCAGAACAGCAGCAAGGAAAAATCCACATCCGCCATCCCTGGCAGGTCTCTGGCAAGCGTAGCGTCCTCCAGAACCTCCACCAGCTCCTCCGGGGTCAGCTCCCACTTATGGCTCCGGCTGCCCAGAAACTCCGCCATGAGCCAGATATAATCCCGGTCTGAGGTAGGTTGAAACTTCCCGGCTCTAAAGAATCGCTCTTCTCCCTGATAACCGATAGAGAAGGTGTCCAACGGTTTTCCTTCTCTGGCAAACTCCCTCGCTGCCACGGCGCTGATAATGCTGGAGTCCAGCCCGCCGGACAAGAAGCAGCCCAGAGGAACATCGGATACCAGTTGCCGCCGGATAGCATCCGTCACCAGGAAACGGACTTTCTCCACCGTTTCTTCAAACGAGTCCGTATGTTCCCGGTCCCGAAGCCGCCAATACCGGTGTTCTGTCAGCCTCCCCTGCCGGTATTCCGCCCAGCACCCTGGTTCCAGTTCACGGATGCCTGAGAAGACGCCGCTGCCCGGCATCCGCCCTGGACCCAACAGCAGCAGCTGGGCCGCTCCCTCTTCATCCAACTCCGCTCTGACTCCGGGGTAGGCCAAAACAGTCTTGATTTCCGAACCGAAAAGAAGGCCGCCCCCATGCTCCTTCCAGAACAGAGGCTTCACCCCGATTCGGTCCCGGGCCAGAAACAGGCGCTGCTCCCCTTGCAGCCAGACAGCAAAGGCGTAGATGCCGTTGAGCTTTTCCAGGCAGCCTTCCTTCCACTGAACGAAGCTGTGAAGCAGCACCTCTGTGTCTGAGTATCCTTCAAACCGGTGTCCCAGACTCTGCAGCTCCTGCCGCAGCTCTTCTGTGTTGTAGAGCTCCCCATTGTAGACAATGGCATAAGTTTCCCCATTCTGGGTAAATAACATAGGCTGGCTCCCGCCTGCCGGATCAATGACTGCCAGGCGGGTATGCAGCAAAACGCCTCCATTTCCCCGATAGATCCCTGAGCCATCCGGCCCCCGGCGGGCCATGGTGGCAAGCATCCGCTGGATGCCTTCCTCTCCAGCCTCCAGCCCGATGATCCCCGATATGGCGCACATACGCATCACGCTCCTTCTTCTCACAATATGCCGGTGCCCCTCTTCCGATGCATGATTTTTTCGTTTCCGCAAATACTCGTTCTGGAGGGATGCACCATGAAAACAAGCCAACAAATATTGTCTTCTGTCCTGAAAACCACCCAGATGGGACAAATTGGAATTCGAAGTGTTCTGGATGTCCGGATGCGCCCCGGACTGAAAGATGCATTGACCAGTCAGCTGAAAGAATACGACGCACTGGAAAGCGAGGCCCACACACTAGCCACTCAGCGGGGCTGGGAGCTGCCGGAACTGGACCCAGCCGCCCGGGCAATGGCCAGTATGATGACCCGTGTGAAGCTGCAAATGGGCGGAAACGACTCGAAAATCGCCGACATGATGATTCAGGGCAACACCAAGGGCATGATCAAAAGCCTAAAGCTGATGCACCGGCTTCCTCGGGAGGACAGCCAGATCTCCGCCCTGTCTCAAAAGCTGTTGGATACGGAAAACGCCAATATCCGACAGATGCAGGCGTTTTTGTAGAGTTCATTTTCCATTGCACCTCTTTGAATGTTCGGGCATAGACTTTTGAGAGATTGGGCCGCTACCCAGTCTCCCATCAGGAAGGAGGAACATCTATGTCCGAACAAGGCTACATAACCGCCAGGGCTTATATGAGCAACGCCCAAATCCCCCTGGAAAATGTCGCCGTGACCATTCTCTCTCAGGACGGCACTGCCATTGCCATGCGGCTGACGGGCCGCAGCGGTCTGACAGAATCGGTGGCCATCCCCACCCCGGACCGGATCGACAGCGAAGCTCCGGAGACGAAGGTACGGCCATTTACGGACCTAACTGTCCACGCTTGGAAAAGCGGCTTTGAGCAGGTTACCGCCCGGAATGTCCAGGTATTTTCTGGGGTCACCACTGTTCAGAACCTGGAAATGGTACCCCTGTCCGAGTTGCCAGACCGGTGGGACGAGAATGTGCTCTACGACACGCCGCCCCAAAATCTGTAGGAGGAACCCATGCCCACTGTTATTCCTTACGTACCCCAGCAGATCACCGTACACCTGGGTGCTCCCAGCAGCAACGCGGAAAATGTCACCGTCAGCTTTTCGGACTATGTAAAGAATGTGGCCTCCTCGGAAATCTACCCCACTTGGGAAGAAAGCGCCCTCCGGGCCAACATTCTGGCTATCGTATCCTTTGCCCTGAACCGGGTGTATACTGAATTTTACCGGAGCCGGGGCTATGATTTCGACATCACCAGCTCCACTGCCTACGACCAGTTCTTTGTAAAGGGCCGCAGCTTTTTCTCCAATGTGGCGAAACTGGCTGACGAGCTTTTTAACAGCTATCTCCGCCGCCCCGGATTTGTAGAGCCCTTGGCGGCCAAATTCTGCAACGGCACTACCGTCACCTGCGAAGGCCTCAGCCAATGGGGCAGCCAAAGGCTCGCGCAACAGGGATACAACACTGTACAGATTTTGCGGAGCTACTATGGAGAGGTGGAGATCGTAGCCAACGCTCCCATCCAGAACTACGCTGCTTCTTCACCCGAAATACCTCTGCGCAGGGGCAGCATTGGCCCCAATGTGGTGGTGATCCAAACGGAGCTGAACCGCATCTCTCAGAATTACCCAGCCATACCAAAGGTCCCTGTGGTGGACGGCATTTTGGGAGAAAAGACAGAGGCTTCTCTCATCGCCTTCCAGCGGATATTCAACCTGGACCCGGATGGCATCGTAGGTCCAGCCACCTGGTACGCTCTGGTGCGGCTGTACACCGCCGTCACCTCCCTGTCTGAGCTTCGCAGCCAGGGGCAGCGATTTTATACCATCGCTTGGACTTCCAGCCGCCCCATCCAGGAGGGAGACCGGGGCATCCGGGTAGAACACCTCCAATATATGCTTCGTGTTATCGGCGCCTACATCTCTGCCATCCCCCAGATCGAGGTAGACGGCATCTTCGGACCCGCCACCCGGGATGCGGTTCTGGCAGCTCAGCGATACTTCGGCCTTCCCCAAACCGGCAGCGTGGACCTGACCACCTGGGACGAAATCTACGACCAATTCGTCGGCATCGAAAATGCCAGCTTCCGGGACCTGGAGTCCTTCCCCTATACCTCAGCCATCATAGGTGGCACCGTCCCCAGAAACCGTTACAGTCGTACCACCACTATGACCCAGTTCCCAGGGTACGATCTGGCTATAACGAATCAGGATCCTATCAGGCAGGAGGTCACGCGATGAAACCCAAAGAAACCTTTCTTGGCCAGCCCATCCGCAGTCTGCAAACCATGCTCCGGGTATTGGCAGAAAACGATGACGCCTATAAGCCCCTGATTCCCGACGGGATCTACGGCCCGGATACCATGGAGGCTGTGCGAATCTTCCAGCGCCTACACCGTCTGCCCATTACCGGAGTCACAGATCAGCTGACCTGGGAAGCGGTGGTGGAAGCTTATCAATTGGCCCTGGTGGAGATCACCATGCCGGAGACGGTCCAGGTCCTTTTGAATCCCGGTCAAACCGTTGTCTTCGGGGAAAAGGACCACGCCGTCAGTCTGGCCCAGGTAATTTTAACGGCCATCGCTGAAAACTACTGCTGCCTCCATGCCCCGACAGTCACCGGGATTCTGGATATCCCTACCAAAGATGCCCTGGAGAGCTTCCAGCAGCTCTGCGGCCTGCCCGTCACCGGGCATCTGGACCGCCGCACCTGGAAGCACCTGGCGTTGCAGTATCCCATGGCCTCCAATCACCCTGTAAACGAAGGGACCCGGGAGGTGTATGGCGAGCCGGAGGAGTAAACGCACAAAGGCAGCGACCGAAACTGGGCCGCTGCCGGTTTTATAGTTCGTTGATGGTGGCTGTGATGGGCATGTTCCGGATGCGCTTGGCGGGAGCATAAACGGCAAGGCAGACGGACAGCAGGGTCATTGCGCAGCAAATCGCGAGACACGGCCATGGGGTTTTGCACGGAATTCCAAAATAGTGGGTGATCAACAAGTCGTATAGTCGGTTGTACAAAGGCAATCCAATCAGGCAGCCCAAGAGGATGCCGCCAAGACCATAGAGCGCCGCCTCTGCCCCAATGACCCGGGTGATCTGGGTCCCATCCATGCCGATGGCGCGCATAATGCCATACTGACGAATTCTGGCGGTCACACTCAAAGATATACTGTTTGCGATATTGAGCATGGCGATCAGAGAAATAATCAGCAGAAACGCGTACACAAAGAGCGTGAAGGCCCAGTAGGTGCTGGTGACCATCTGGTTGGTTTCTCTGCGGTCCTGGAAGGAATAGTCCATGGATACCGTCCGGTCCAGCATGGCGCGAAGAGCGGATATGTCTTCATCGGTAGCGTTTTTTGCCAGCTGGATGTCTATGACACGGTAAGCAGTCCTGTTGAGCAGGTATTGGAATACCGCCTCGGAGCAAATGATTATTGGGGTATCGTTGCTGTCAAATGGGCTGTCGTCCAATACCCCGCAGATGGTGAGCTCGGCACCGTCCAACCGGACGCGGTCCCCGACCGTCAGAGAATTGCTTTTGTCGAAGACAGACAGGACGCATAGCCCCTCTTCCAGCCCCTCCGGGGGTAAGTTCCCAAGGACCAGTTCCCGCTTGGCCCACTGGAATTGGACAGCGTCGTAGGAAATAAGGTCGATTTTCCCGGCCTTTCCCTGATAAGTGGCGGGAAGCTGCCGATACATCCGCCCATAGGCGCGCTTGACTGCGGGATGCTCCTTCAGAGCGTTCAAAACCTCTTGTCGGAAGCTCTCTTCCTCGCTGCCACAGACAAGGGAAATGTCCGGAGTGTAGGGCTTCAAGGGATTCAGCGCTTGGTTGACCCAATTGAGCAGGGCAAAAAAGCAGAGAAACAGGACCATGCTCAAAGCAAAGGAACCCATCATGAGCAGCATGGTTTTCTTGGAGCCCAGGGCATGGGATACACCCAGAGAGATATCCACCAGTTTCCCCCGGCCTAACAGGGCTCCGGATGTCTGCTGATTGAAACTACCGGATACGGCTTCCACAGGGGTGACACTGGAAGCCCGTTTGGCAGGCGCAGAGGAGGCCAACCAGACGGTGGCGATGCCGATCATCCCGCCGGCGGCAATGCCCACGGGACTGATTTCCCACAGCGGAAGGCTATTGAACTCCGAACTCACCCACGCCCGCAGGAAGAAGCACAGGCCCCACGTAGCGGCAATGCCCATGAGCGAGCCAAGAGGCACTGCCGTCTTGCACCAATTGAGGGCCTCCAGCCGTACCAGCTGCCGCACCTGCCCCTTCCCCGCCCCCAAGCAGCGCAGCATCCCATAAAAGCGGGTACGCTGGGAAACGGTGCTGTTCAGGCTGGCCGTGATCATAATGATCCCCGCCAGCAGCACCATCCCGGCCAGCACAGCGGCCACGGCGTAAAGGCCCAGGATATAGCTGTTTTCACTGCTGAGGCTCAGGGCCAGAAGGTAGGTGTTTTCGGACAAGCTGCTGTCCGGAAGGTCATACTGTTCTTTCAGTTGATCCGTAGCTTTTCGGAGATTGGTATGGGCCTTAAATTGGAGATAGTATTGGGTCTCTCCTTCTGCGCCGCTTACATTCTGGATCTCTTCAAAAGTTGGAAGGTTCGTATAAAGGATCACGGCGTCATATTGCGCCGCCAACGCCGTATCCTGGTTAAAGCCAACCACCGTCAAGTTCTTTGTCTTGCCACCCGGCATGGTGAGCGTAACGGTACTGCCAAGGTCTACATCCATACTACTTTGGACATTGGCGGTGAGGATGACCTCGTCCTTGCCTGGGTACGCCTCGCTCTGAAAGCCAGGCAGGAGCTTGGTAATGCCGCTTCCAGCCCCGCAGATGGCCGCTGGCTTTCCGTTCACAAAATAGTCCTGGTCAATGCCGCTGTTTAGATCCCTATAGGGTGTAAAAACGGCAATGTCCCCTCTTCGGGATATCTCCTCCGCTGTCTCTTCCGAGATATCCGACAGCATCAGGTGCCAGCTTCCGTCTTTTTCCAGACGTGACCGGCTCTCCATACGGATCGCCATATCCGCCATGCTGAATATGGCCGTAACCAGAAAAACCGCGATGACGATGCACAGTACCGTCATCCGGCTCTGCCGTCTGCGCACCCTGGCCGAAATCGGGATCAAACTCAAATAGCTTTTCACTCCCGGCACCTCCCCAGGTCCATCAGCTGTCCATCGGAGACATGGAGCACCCGGTCCGCACTTTGGGCGATGGCCCGGTTATGGGTGATCATCAAAATGGTCTGCTCATATTTCTTCGAGGCGGATTTAAGTAGGGCGATGACCTCCCGGCTATTTTGGCTGTCCAGGTTGCCGGTGGGCTCATCGGCCAGGATAAGCGAGGGCCTGGTGATCAGGGCTCGACCGATGGCGACCCGCTGCTGCTGGCCACCGGAAAGCTGGCTGGGCAGGTGGTTCCGGCGCTCCCGGAGGTTCAGCACAGTCAATAGCTCCTCCAGGTAGGCCATGTCCGGCTTTTTGTAGTCCAGCAGAACGGGGAAAATCATGTTCTGTTCCACGGTGAGTTCCGGGATCAGGTTGAAGGCCTGGAAGATAAAGCCGATATTCCGCCGCCGGAAGATGGTCAGGCTTCCCTCGTTCATGGAGAAGATGTCCTTTCCGTCAATCAGCACCTTGCCGGAGGTAGGGCTGTCCAGGGCCCCAATCATATTCAACAGGGTGCTTTTGCCGGAGCCGGATTCTCCAACGATGGCAACATATTCCCCTTTGGGGACGGAAAAGCTCACGTCCTTCAGGGCTTTGACGGCAGTTTCTCCGGTGCCGTAGATTTTGCAAATGTGTTTGACTTCCAATTGATCCATTATTTTTGTCATCCTTTCTTTGGTGTCGCCCAAAAGGATAGCACCGGAATCCTACAGCTATCTTACAGCCAGCCTACAATTTTGTAGGAATCGGAAAACTCATGGTAAACACAGTGCCCTTACCAAAGTCGCTCTCCACCTCGATAGTACCGCCGTTGGCCTCCACAATGGCTTTCGCCAGAGGGAGTCCCAAGCCGAGGCCCTGGGTGTCCTGGGAAAAGCGGCTGCGGTAGAAGCGCTTGAAGATGTGATACAGATCCTCCGGATGGATGCCGGCGCCGTTGTCCCGGACGCAAATCTGGACCGCTCCGGGGAGAATCTTCCACTCCAAACAGACGGCATCCCCGGCCTTTGTATGGTCTAAGGCGTTTTTGATCAGATTGTCTATGGCCTCCCGCAGCCAGCCCCGGTCACAAAGAAGCATCGCCTCCTCCGGGCCGGAGAGGAAGATTTCCTTTTCTTCCTCACTCGCTCGGTAGGTAAAGCGGGACTGGGAGTCCCGGAGCATATCCGCCACATTTTCCGGGTTCTTTTCCGGTACGATGGTCCCGGCATCCAGCTTGGTGATTTTTAGAAGATTTTTCACCAGGGTCTCGATACGGTCCAGCTCCTGCTCGGAAAGAGTGGCAAATTCCTTCACGGAGGCGGGGTCTATGTCTGCCTCCTGAATCAGGCCATTGTAGATGTTCAGAGCCGCCAGAGGCGTTTTTAACTGGTGGGAGATATCAGAGATGGTATTTTTCAGGAATTCTTTTTCTCGCAGCTCGTTGTCGGCGTGGGCATTCAGCACCGCCGCCAGGGCGTTTATGGAGTGAAAAAGCCGAAAAAGGGTCCCCTCCCGGTCGCAGTCGATCCGGGCCGTAGTGTCGCCGCCTAAGTAGGCGTTGATCTGGGTGATTGCCCCTTCGATCAGGGCATTCTGCTTCTCAATGCAGCGGCCGCAGAGGGCCAGCGTCACCACCCAGGCCAGGAGAAAAAGGAGGAGCACCGGAATTGAACCGCTCCCATAGCTGAAAATGAGCCACCCTTCCGTCAGCAGCAAGACCACGCCCCACACGATTGTCAGGGCGCAAAATAAATTCTTTATCTTTTCATCCGCCAATGGCTTCATGGTCTCACCTCAGGCAAGTACGTTCCACTTGTAGCCCATGCCCCTTACCGTCAGGAGCATCTTTGGGTTGCTGGGATCGTCCTCTATTTTCATACGCAGCCGCCGGATATACACCGTCAGGGTACTGCTGTCGATGTAGTTTTCATTCCGGTCCCATAGTTTTTCCAGAATCAGCTCCTTGGTCAGCACCGTGTTGGGGTTGTGCAGAAACAGGCACAGCAGCTTATATTCCGCCGCTGTCAGGTCCAAAAGCTGTCCATTCTTGAAGGCCTGGCCCTGAAGCAGCCGGACCTGGAGGCCGTTGGAAGAGAGCTCCGTTTCCGAACCGCCAAAGGCCTTCGCCCGGCGGAGCAAGGCGTTGATCCGGGAAAAGAGGACCCCCAATTTAAAGGGCTTCGTGATATAGTCGTCCCCGCCTATGTCCAGGCCCATGATGATGCTGGTCTCCTCGTCAGTGGCGGTAAGGAAGATGACGGGCACCTTGGAGGTAAGCCGCACCTTCTGACAGAAGGTGAAGCCAGAGCCATCCGGCAGGGATACGTCCAGCACCAGAAGGTCATATTTCCCCTCTGCCCAGGCGGCATCCGCCTCCCTCAGGGTACGGGCCACAGTCAAGTCAAAACCCTGCTTGTGAAATGCAAAGGTCAGCCCATTCACCAGGCTCAGATCATCCTCCAGGAGTAGTATTTTGTTCATGCGCTTTTTCCTTCCTTGTCCGCTTCTTATTTTTCGACCATTATAGTTTGTTTTCTTTCCCAATGCAAGAAAAAACGGCAGCAGCCCAAGAAAGGCCGCTGCCATTGCGTATCATTTTTCTTCTCCAATGGGTCCGATGTGTCACAAGTCCGCCGTCGGCTTATCCGCGAATATTTCCGCGGCATCGGCTTCCTTCATCGCCCCTGCTGTGTGACTTTAGTATACCACATTCCCGGGACGATTGGTGAAGAAACCTTGAACGAAGGGGAAATAATTTATGCCGGGTAGATATTACTGACAAGCAGCAGAATCGGCAGTGCCAGAGAAAACACACTGACGGCCCAGGCGTACATGGCTTTTCGGGAAAGGAACATCATCGCAATGCACCCACCGGTAAGGGCCAAGGGTCCCACCACCGCCACATAACGGGAGATGTGAATGGCAAATTCTCCGGTGGCCTGAAGGTTCAGTCCCACGCTCTCCGGCAGGTGGGAACTATTGTAAGCGGCAAATTTCAGGGCGTAATACACCACAGGAGCAGCCATAACAGGTTTTCTCAGCCGGTATAGCCAAGTCACGATGATACCGACCACCCGCTTGAAGCTGTTATATCCTTTTACAAATCCATTCTGGCCCTGATCCTGGGCCACTTGTTCTGTTTTTTTCATAGTTCCTCCTGAAACCTATCGGACATTCTCCCGATAAATGGCGGCCAGGCCCTGGAGCACCAGGTCCCGTTCATAGCGAATAGGCGTCTTGCACAGAGGCACCACATACTGGCCGATGCGCCCGGTGGCAATGGCCTTGGCGGGAGCGCCCAGTTCCTCCTCCATCCGGGATACCAATCCATCGATCATAGCAGCGGCACCTACCATAATACCGCTGCGCATACACTCGATGGTATTCCTGCCAATGGTACGCTTGGGCTGGTCCAGCTGCAAACCGGGAAGCAGTGCCGCCCGGTCCGTCAGGGCCTCCATGGAGATGCGGATACCGGGGCAGATACTGCCGCCGATCATAGCGCCATTGCCGTCCAAAACCATCAGCGTGGTAGCAGTGCCCATATTGATGACGATCAGCGGCGGAGCCTCCAGCTTTAAAGCTGCCACACAACCCACCACCAGGTCTGCTCCGGTCTGGGCCGGGTTGTCAATGCGAATATTGAGCCCCGTTTTGATGCCAGGGCCAACCACCAGAATATTCTTGAAGGAGAGCTTCCGCAGAGCTGTCTTCATGGCATTGAGCACCTGGGGCACTACGGAAGAAACAATGGCCCCATCGATCTCGGATGTAGGAATATCCCGGATGGACAGGAGCATTTTCAGATCAATGGCGTATTCGTCAGAGGTTTTGGTTGGGTCCGTCCGGAGCCTGGCCTGAAAGACAATGGTTTTCCCCTTGATGGCACCAATGGTGATGTTCGTATTACCGATATTCAGCGCCAGGATCATGCCAATCCCTCCAAGTCCGAATCCGTCAGAATTTTTGCCTGTATCACCTTGCCGTTTTCAATTTCCAGCAGTCCCGCCGTGCGCCCATAGCCCGCGCTGCCAGGATTCATGACCCAGAGCCCGTCCTTCTCCTGATAGCACTCCGGGATGTGGGTGTGGCCGTAGAGCACAATATCCGCCCCGCAGTTCCGGGCATCCCGGAGAAGCAGGGCCGTGGTCAACTTCACATTGTGGCGGTGACCATGGGTCATATAAATATTCAGTCCGCCGATTTTGGGCATCAGGATCAGGGGCTTGTCCGGTGAGCAGCCGTAAACGTCGCAATTTCCCGGCACCTGATAGAATTCTGCTTTGGGAAATTCCTGCTTCAGGTCAAAGCCATCCGCATAATAGTCCCCTAAGTGAAGAATGCAGTCCGGCTTCAGCCGAAAAGCGCACTCCTCCATAAAATTCATCCCATGGTGAGAATCCGACAAAATCAAAATCCGCATAGCTCTTTGTCCTCTTTATCCGCCTCTATTTTTTACGTCAAATTATTATAGCATACCTTTTTAAAGAATTCTACCGTAGGAAAGATTTTTCTTTTTGAATGAAATTTTCGCCGTCCTCACGCATATCCTTATAAAAACGGGCAAGGAGGTTTTGTCTATGGAAGATCCCATTTCCAATCCGGAGGCCATTGCAGAAGCCAAGCGGATCGCCAACGCCCCGGAGGCGGCCCAACTGAAAGCCCTGCTGCAGCAGCAAAACGCCAAGGGACTCCGCCGGGCCATGGAGCAAGCCGCCCAAGGGGACCTATCCGGGGCTCGAAACACCATCAACGCCTTTCTCGCCACCCCAGAGGCGAAAGAGTTGCTGGAGCAACTGAGGAAAAACCCATGAGTGAAATAGAGGATCAGCTGGGGGCCATCCTGGGAAATCCCAAAATGATGGCGGATATTATGGCCCTGGCTCAGTCCATGGGCCAGGAGGAATCCCCGCAGGTGCCGGAAAAACCCTCTGGGTCTCCTCCTCTGCCGTCTTCTTTGGGGGACGGCGGAATGGACATGGCTATGGTGAAGGCTCTGACGAGCTTCGCCCGGAGTACCCGCATTGAAAAGGAACAGCAGGCCCTTTTGAATGCCCTCTGCCCCTTCATCAGCCGGGAGAAAATTCAGAAATTGGAAAAAGCCATGCGGGCCGCAAAAATCGCCCAGCAAGCCTCAGGACTGCTGGAATCCGGAGCTTTGAAGCTTCCATAAGGAGGAACGGACATGTATAACCGCTACATTCCGGCCCCCGACGGAACCTATAAAAAGCACAGCGTATCGGACCCGCCGTGCCCTCCAACGCCGCCACCGGAACCGCCAAAATTCCATAAACCTTCCGGCAGCGGAAATATCGGGCACTTCCTGGGAAATCTTCTCCCTGCCGGGCTGGACACAGAGGACCTGATCGTGGTGCTGCTGCTTCTGCTCATCTCCGGGGATTGCAAAGACGGCAGCAATACGGCCCTGACCACCATGCTTATCTATCTGTTTTTATGAGAACCCAAACACTCCCCCACGGCAGCATTTTCTGACCGTGGGGTCATGCTATTTATCAGGGCTTCCTTCTGGGGCCTGGTCAGCTTTTTCACTTCCAGCTCCCGTCGCAAAGCCTGGCTGTGATCCTGGCAGCGTTCTCGATAGACCAGCCGCAGGGGGCCACGGCCCCGGGTATACTTGGCTCCTTTGCCGTTTATGTGCATTTCCAGCCGTCTATCCGCATCCCGGGCAATACCGGTATAGTAGGTTCCGTCTCCGCAGAGCAGGATATATAGTTCCCATTCAGTGCCCATACCGCCCCAGCTTTCGAAAAAAGGGCTTTCCAAGGACCTTATCCAAGAGGAAAAAACTCACATTTCCCAATATCAGCAGCAACGCCATGAGGGACAGGCTCATTGTCTCCCATTCCTGGGCCAAGTCTGCCAAGCCGAAAATCCGAATCAGCAGCCAGTAAAGCAGTGCCACCAGGCCGTTGAAGAGCAAGGCCTTCCACAAATATTTCATCCGCCTTCGGTCCAACCAGGGCTTAATGATGGGATAGTAACCCAGAAACACAAATACCCAGGCCGCCTCCCGGTCCGTTACCAGCAGCAGCGACAGCACAGCCACTGCCCCATACCACGCCCAGGCCATCCGGGCTCCGCATATATTCAGCACTGCCTCCAATAGAAGCGCGCAGAACATAGGCGACACGTAGGTTGCGATCCCCGTTACGCTGCCCAGGCACATGACGCACAGCCCAAGAGCGGCCAGTACACCGCCCAAAGCCACTGGACGGGCAGAATTACTTTGATACCCCAATGGAATTCCTCCTATCTGAGGGTCATTATACGGAAAATTCCTGATAAGCGCAAGCCCTTTCCATTGACATTTTCCCCGGGCTGCGCTATATTGAAGAAAACAGAAACAGGAGGATTTCCCCATGGATATTACCGTTGGAATGAAGGGTGAAGCCGTCACCCAGGTTGAAAAAGAAGACACCGCCCAGGAGGTGGGCTCCGGTGAGCTGCTGGTCTACGCCACACCCTGCATGGCTGCCCTGATGGAGGGCGCCGCATGCAACGCCATTGCCGCCTGCATTCCTGAGGGGCAGACAACCGTGGGCACCGAGCTGAATATTGCCCACACCAGCGCAACTCCTGTCGGCCTGGAGGTCCGGGCCAATGCAGAAGTCACTGCCGTAGAGGGCAAGAAAATCACCTTCTCCCTGCGTGTCACCGACGAGGCTGGTGAAATTGGCCACGGCACCCATACCCGAATCATTGTGAACAGCCAGAAATTTCTGGATAAAACCTATCAAAAGCTGTAAGGAGGTACCTTTATGGAAGATTACGGTGCAATGATACGCAATACCTTTGAGCTTGGCAGCGTGCGGGATGCGGAGGCTCTGTTTGAAGCCTGCATCCAGAACGCCTTCCCCACTTTCCACTTCCGCAAACTGGAATTGATCCGCTTCACAAGGGAAACGCCCTATATGGAGGGCCGGAGCTGGAACCACGTATTTGAAATCAAGGCAGCCACCTTCGAAGGCTCCCCTGTCTGGCAAGTCACCTGCCACCGTGTCACCATGGGCAGGACTCCTGACAAGCAGGTGTACCTGGATTATATGACCTTGGGCTTTGTATCCTATTTTGAAGAACCTTAAAAGGAGACGCTGTGCGTAGGAAAACCTGACGCACAGCGTTTTTCTATTCCGGCTTACAGCTCCCACAGCGGGTATATCCCTGGTCCTCCAAATCGGAAAGGGAGCCAGAGTAGTCTTCCTTGTTCGTATTCTTGATCTTCGCCACACTCCCGCAGCCGGGAAGATGAATCTTCTTGGAAGCGGTGTTCAGGATGTAGGTAGGTGTTTCGGCCTGCGCAACCGTTTCTGTCTGGGAAATGGGTGGGTCTGGCTCCGTAGTCGAAAGATGGACAGTGGTCTGCTTTGCGCAGGCAGTCAGCAGGAGTGACAGCAAAATAACCCATATCGCTCTTTTGGAATACATATTCATAATGATCTGCTCCCCTACAGCGAAGAATATAGCAAAAACACCGCATAGCCAAAAGCCTTGCGGTGTTCTTACGTGGCGGAGTGAGAGGGATTTGAACCCTCGCGCGCTTTTTAGACGCCTACTCCCTTAGCAGGGGAGCCCCTTCGGCCTCTTGGGTATCACTCCGAATGAAAAGTCAATATTCAGCTGACTGCCCGGATATACTATCATATCCGGGCGGGTTTGTCAAGCATCTTTTCCCTTTGGATGAAATATTTCCTTTTCGGCCCTATTTCTTCCGGAACACCAGGAGCTTGCTGCCTACGTAATTGATAACAATCACCAGGACCTGGGTCACCAGTTTCCAGATATTGCCATTGCCTCCCAGGGTGTCCACGGACACGAAAAGGATCAGAGTCTCCAGTACGCCGGAGGAAATGCGGGTGGCGATGAACTTTGTGAACTCTGGAATCACAGTTTTCATAGACCAGTCGTGGCTGCAAAAAACAAAAGGCTTATTGGTGACAAAGGCAAAGGCCACAGCCACCACCCAGGCGATACAGTTGCTGACAGCAGCGGAAAGGCCAAGGATGTTCAGGCAAGGCAGGTAGACAGCATAATTGACCACTGTGGTCAGAACGCCGAAGATCAGGTAGGTCACCACATCCCAATGGGCTTTGACCAGACGCTTGCATTTTTCAAACATGATTTTCTCCTGTCTATTTTCAAATGATGGGCCTAGTATACCACTATTTTCCCAATTTCGCAACGGTATTTTTCTGTCACAAAAGGTTTACGAAAAAAATTGTATACTTTCTGGTGGAACTGTGCTATAATACTCCCGACTTGTGCGGGTAGGCAAACCCGGCAGATCTGAAATGAGATGCAGCGCACGGCTTTTCGTGTGAGATAAGGAACGGTACCCTTCCCTTTTTGTTTTCCGCGCGGCTTTCACAGCGCACAGGCGGAAAAGGCAGGCGAGGTCAATCCTTCCATATATTACGCAGGCGTTCTTTTGGAGAAAAATGGCGGAACAGGGCCGGATTTTCCAAGGCGGCTGCCTGCTTGCTGTGTACTTTTTTACCATTTTTCTGCAATTTTGAAAGGAGCAATCAATACATTGGCTGAAAAACTGAAAATCATCCCCTTAGGTGGACTGGACGAAATCGGCAAGAACATTACCGTACTGGAATACGGCAAGGACATGATCGTGGTGGACTGCGGTGTCGGTTTCCCCGATGACGATATGTACGGCGTGGATCTGGTGATCCCCGACTTTTCTTATCTGGTGGCCAACCAAAAGAAGCTGCGGGGCATGTTCATTACCCACGGCCATGAGGACCACATCGGTTCCATTCCCTACTGCATGAAGCAGGTCAACTGTCCCATCCACGGCACTGCCATGACCAACGGCCTCATCAAGCTGAAGCTGGAAGAGCACCACCTGGCAGATTCCGTGAAACTCATTACTCACAAGCCCGGCGACGTGGTGAAAGCCGGATGCTTCACCGTGGAATTCATCCATGTGAACCACTCCATTGCCGATGCCGTAGCTTTCGCCATTAAGACCCCTGTGGGCACTGTCATTATGACCGGTGACTTCAAGATCGACCCCACCTCCGCTGATGGCATGATGAACCTGGCCAGGCTGGGGCAGTTGGGCAACGAAGGCGTTTTGGCTCTGCTGGCGGATTCCACCAATGTGGAGCGCCAAGGCTACACCCCCAGCGAAAACGTTGTGGCCGAGTCTCTGGACCGGCAGTTCAGAAACTGCGACCAGCGGATCATCATCACCACCTTCGCCTCCAATATGCACCGGATCCAGAGCGTGATCTCCACCGCCCAACGGTATGGCCGGAAGGTGGCTGTCACCGGCCGGAGCATGGAAAATATGCTGAAGGTTGCCCAGGAGCTGGGCTATCTGAAGGTGAAGCAGGGAACCATCGTAGACCTGAATACCATCAAATCCATTCCTAAAAATAAGCTGGTCATCGTGTCCACCGGCTCCCAGGGCGAGAATATGTCCGCCCTGTATCGGATGGCATTCTCCACCCACAAGCAGGTAGACGTGACCTCCGGCGACCGGATCATCATCTCTGCCTCCGCCATTCCCGGCAACGAAAAAGCCATCTCCCGGATCATCAATGAGCTGTACCGGAAGGGTGCCGATGTGGTTTACGAGAAGAGCGAAGGTCTTCATGTTTCCGGCCACGCCTGCCAGGAGGAGCTGAAGATCGTCCACGCCCTGGTAAAGCCACGGTTCTTCATTCCTGTCCACGGTGAGCAGCGGCATCTGCAGATCCACAGCAAGCTGGCTCAGTCCATGGGAATGCATCCCCGGAACATCCACATTGGGGAAATCGGCACCGTGTTTGAGTTTACCGCCAAATCCTGCAAGGAAAACGGCACCGTTCCCGCCGGTAAGGTCTTTGTAGACGGCACCGGTGTAGGCGATGTAGGCAGTGTGGTCCTGCGGGACCGGAAGCACCTGGCTCAGGACGGTATGATCGTGGTCTGCGTCAACCTGAGCAGCCAGGACGGCACCGTGGTTTCCGGGCCGGACATCATCACCAGAGGATTTATCTATGTGAAGGAATCCGAGGATCTGATGGAGAGTCTGCGTCAGGTAGCTCTGGAAGCCATCGACCGTTGCCAGCGTAAGCGGGTAAGAGACTGGTCCGCCATCAAGTCCGCCATCAAGAATGACATGAGCGGATACCTCTTTAAGGCCACCAAGCGCAACCCCATGATCCTGCCTGTGATCATGGAAATCTGATGAATATCCCCCAGGTTTCGGCCTGGGGGTTTTGAGGTTCTATATGGAAATATATTTTGCTCCCATGGAGGGGCTTACCGACAGCGTCTATAGATCGTTGCACCATAAATACTTCGGTGGTGTCGATAAATATTATATGCCCTTCCTGTCCCCCACGGTCCACCGTTCTCTGACACCCAGGGAAGCCAGGGAACTGCCCATGGCGGACACTGTGGACTTTGAGGCGGTGCCTCAGCTGCTGACGAAATCCGTAGAGGATTTTCTCTGGGCGGCGGAGCAGTGCCGAGACCGAGGCTACCGGGAGATCAATCTGAACCTGGGCTGCCCCTCCGGCACAGTGTTTTCCAAAGGAAAAGGCTCCGGGCTGCTCCGGGACCCGGATGGATTGGAGCGGTTTCTGGATGGTATTTTTGCGGATCCTCCCCTGCCCATCTCCCTGAAAACCCGGCTGGGTGTGGCAGAGGCGGCGGAGTTTCCCAGACTGCTGGAAATTTACAATCGATATCCCGTGAAGCTGCTGATCATCCATCCCCGGGTCCGGAAGGCCTTCTATGACGGCCCGGTGGATATGGATGCCTTTGCCTATGCTCTGGAAAACAGCAAAAACCCCCTCTGCTTTAATGGCAACCTGTGCTCCAGGGAGGATGTCCAGCGCTTTTCGGAACGGTATCAAAGTGTGAGCTCCGCCATGCTGGGCCGGGGGCTCATCGGTGCCCCCGGGATGTTCGCCCCAAACGGTACAACTCCGGCAGCCCTGGAGGCTTTCTGTGATGAGCTGCTGGACAGCTATACTTCTCTCTTCGGCGGGGCCCGGAATGCCATGTTCCGACTGAAGGAAAACTGGCGGTATCTCATCCGCCTCTTTGAGAAGGCAGAACGGCCAGGCAAGCAGCTGCGGAAAACCACAGATGCAGCGCAGTACCGGAGCCTGACCCATGAGATCATCCGAAATTGCCCTATGCGGGAAAATCTTGCCCCGGATTGGTAAAAAATTTGCAGCTTGCTCCCGAACAGGCAGGAGCAAGCTGATTTGCGTATATTAATACTCTCCTGCTGCGTACATGACGGCAGACAGGGCGCACAGAGGGGCTGTCTCGCAGCGGAGGATCCGCTTGCCCAGGGTGCAGACAGTGAGTCCGGCAGCCAGAGCCTGGGCAACTTCCCGCTCTTCCAGCCCTCCTTCCGGGCCGGTGAGCAGGCTGACGGTCTGATAGGTGCCGGACTCCAGGGCGGAACGAAGGGTCACCCTATCCTCATGCTCGTAGAAAAGGATGGCTTTGTCTGCTTTGGAGGCCCGCTCCAGAGCCTTTTCGTAGGACTCCACCACCAGGACCTCCGGGACCATCCCTCGGCCGGACTGCTCAGCAGCGGAGGCGGCGATTTTCTGCCAGCGCTCCAGCTTCTTGCGGATGCTCTTCTCATCCGGCCGGGAGACGCACCGGGCGGAGGGGAAGGCCACGATCTCTGCCGCCCCCAGCTCCGTAGCCTTCTGGATCACGTGCTCCAGCTTGTCTGCCTTGGGAAAGGCCATATACACGCTGGCCCGGACCTTTGCCTCCGAGGCGCTGGGGCGGCACTCTCCCAGGGTCAAAGTCAGGCTCTCCGGGTCTGCCACAGTACACAGACACTCCTGCCCCGCTCCGTCACAGAGCAGGACTTCCTCCCCCGCTTTCAGCCGGAGGACCTTAGCGTGCTTGGCGTTTTCGCCGGTGAGGGTATGGGATGCAGCGGAAAGCTCCTGAGGAGTGACAAAAAAACGAATCATATCATAAACCTCGTCTGTTTTTCTTTCAGTATAGCATAGGGACGGAGGTTTCGCAATATCCGTTATTTTGTGGCTTCTTCAAAAGCCGCCTGGATCCGGGCAGAAACGGCCTGGGCATCGGTGGACACCACGGATTCCGTCAGGGTGTAGCTGTTGTCCCGGACCGGGTTGATCTGCAAAAATACATCCGTAAAATTATCCTCCGGGTCGAAGTCAAAGCAGGCGAAATAGTTGGGAGCAGCGTCCGGAGACTCGTCAAAGGGGGCGTTCACCCGGAACATATAGCCTGTGCCCTCCTGCAGATCGATGGCCGCATCATAGGTCACATAGTGTTTGACAAAGTAGAAGTCCCCCAGCCAGGGGCCGGTCATTACCTCCGGAGCCTGGGTTTCTGTCCAGGTGCCGCCCTGGCAGGTAAAGTACCGTTCCCCCATTTCCAGTTCCCCACGGGTCTCCCCCTGGGCCGTGGTCGTCAGGCGCAGGAATCCCACTTCGGGAGCATAATAGAAGTCCTCGGTATAGTCTGCCTCTGGGGTATTGCCGGATTGCCGAAGGGTCCTGATCTGAATGCCGCTGTCCTGGGCCTCCTGAATTCCGTTCATGACGGTCTTGCACTTGCGGTAGGCCAGCTCTTCCTCGGGTAAGTCCTCGCTGAGCTCCAAGGTCGGCTGGACATACCGCACAGCGTCTTTCAGCGCATCCTGTTCCTCCCTGCTCAGCTGAAGCTTATCCCACCAGAAGTCGTAGACTGTATCACTAGTCACATGGAAGATATGGGTGCGCTCCACCGTAGGAGGCTCGCTGTCGTCGGCAAAGGTAACGTTGCATCTGTCACCGCCGAAGCTAAACATAGCAACGTCTAACAAGTTCTCATCCTCATAATCCGGGATGCCTACGTCCTGGAGCCACAGGAACATCTCGTCCATAGGATCGTAGACCCCCTGGGGGATCGCGTAGTCGGTAATGCCGCCGACAATGGCTTCCCCCTTCTGGAACCAGATGCTCCCGTCTCCATCCATGAAAGAGGACAGGCCCTGGGGCAAATCCCCGATCTCGTAGGGAATCACCCCTGAGCTGTATGTCAGCTGGCCCCCCAGGCTGACGGAATTCAGCAAGGACTCCATGATGTCCTGGGGCATGGCCTGTTCGTCGAACCACAGGTCATAGATCAGGTCTCCCCAGTAATAGAGGTTGTGCTGATGTTGTACCAAGCGGGGCTGCCCCTCGGGGACATCGCTGAATATGGAAATGGTAACATCCTTCCCGGCGCTGCCGCCAGACATATAGCCCAGAGGCTCCTCCTCCGGCACACCCAGGGCCCTGTACAGGGCTGTGATATTCTCCTGGATAGTCCCCTGCTCAAAATGAAGCACACCGCCGAGGACATTTGTGCCGTCGGTAATGACCTGCATAATGCCGTCCCCGGTTTTTGCCTGCACCAGTTCCCGGGCTTCCATGGTATAGCCCTCCGGGAGGGTGCAATAGAAGTCCCCGACACCGATACCCGCCGGGCCGGATATGCGGGTCAACTCTTCCAGAGGCTTGCCCTGCCTGGGATTCATGGCACAGACCGCCACAGTCACCAGCAACACCGCCCCGCACAGAGCACTGACCCAGACTCTTGGGCGCTTCCACCGGGCCATATTACGAATCCGTCCCTTGGTGTCTCCCTCACCGAAGGCCAAAGGCATACCGGAGAAAACACGCTTATGGGTCGCCAGCCGCAGCAGGGCCTGGGCATAATCTGCCCGGACCTCTGCCCCCAGTCCTTTTAGCACCGCTTCATCGCAGCTCAGCTCCATGTCCTTCCCGGCCAAGCAGAAGGCCAGCCAGGCAAGGGGGTTGAACCAATGGAGGCACAGGGCCAGGTACGCCAGGGCTTTCCATACCGGATCCACCCGGCGGATATGGCAGCGCTCATGGGCCAGGATAAAAGAGCGCTCTTCTTCCGGCGTTTCCGAGGGAAGATAGATGTTCGGGCGAAAGAGCCCCATCACGAAGGGCGAGGCGATCCGATCACATAGGTATACGTTTCCACCCAGCGGTACCGCCTCTGCCAGTCTTCGCCGGAGAAGGGCGTACTGGGCAAGGCTGAAGCCCCCCATACCCACAGCGCCCAAAAGCCAAACCCAAGCCCCAATGTCCATAGGGGGTACTTTCCCATTCGGCTGCTCTGTCTTCTGATGCTCCAGCCGTTCCGGAGTCGCTTCTGCCTGGGGCCGGGTCTCAATCTGAACCGCCTGCCGGAGGGGCTGGTAGGAGACCGTCCACCCGGAGTCTGCCGAACGCCCCGGCACCGGTTCCAGAACGGAGACATCGGAAGAAAAGGATACAGGGCACAGCAGCCGGAACAGCACCACAGACCAGAGCAGATAGGAATAGATCTTCGGTGCCCGCTTCAAGCACAGCCGGGCCAGCAGCACCACGGCAATGACAATACTGCCGGTGATGCTCATGTTGAGCAGCCGTTCAAACACGCTTGTCATCTGATTCACCCCCGCATTCCATCGATGATCCTTTGCAGCTCGTCAATTTCCGCGTCTGGCAGCCTTTTTCCGCTGCCAAAGGCCGCCAAAAAGGCGGGCAAGGATCCCTTGAAAGCATCCTCCACAAACTGTCGGCTCTGGCCGGTATAAAAAGCATCCCGGCTGACAAGAGACGACACCGTCCCTCCCTGGTTCTGGAACAAGCCCCGGTCGCACAGCCGCTTCAGCACTGTGTAGGTGGTGGTCCGCTTCCAATTCAGGCTGTCCAGGGCCAGTTCCGCCAAACGCCGGGAGGTCAGGGGCTCATTTTCCCAGATCAGGTCCGCAAACTTCGATTCGATTTCTCCAAGACGGTAGTCCGCCATAAAATTTCCCTCCTTTATTCTACTTACTGTAGACAGCTATATTCTACTATATGTAGACAGAAAAGTCAAGCCCCGAAATGCTGACCAAAGGGACCCAGCATTTCGGGGCAAATCTTTATTTCACATCACAGGTATATTTGCATTTGGGATAATTGGAGCAGCCAAGAAAAGGACCGTACCGCCCCTTTCGCAATAGCAACGGGTTCCCGCACTCTGGACACCTTTCCCGGATGGCATTGACATGCCGTTCCTTCTCCCCTTCGCTGACTTTGGTCAGGGGCTCCAGTCTTTCTTTTAGTGAAGCAATTTCTTCTCTCGACAAAGAATCCTGCGATGCAGACAAAGCCTCTCGGAGCTTTTGCAGCATGGCAGGCCGCTGGACGATACAAAGGCGCTCTGTGTCCTCCGGGACCCGTTGCAGCTCACAGCGCTCGGAAAAAACGATATAAGACCGAAAGGCCTCTTCCGGAACACCCAGGTAGGCGGACAGGGCCCGAATATGGGTCTGATTCTGCCAAACGGGGTTGTAAAAGTAGTATTTTCTCCAGTCTTTCATGGTCTGCTTCCACTTTGGGCAGTCTATCGTGCCGGTAATGGTGCCGCTGTAGTTCTTGCTTTCAAAGACAAACAGCCCCTTTTCGTGGAGCATGATCAAATCTATTTCAGCAGTCCTGCCTTGATAGGGAACGTAGAGATTCTTTAGAACCGTGTAGTTCCCCTCAATGTTGTGGTTCGTCAACGCATATTCCGTGGAGTATTCGCCAAATTGGCCTAGATTTTGGAAATTGGCAATGGCTTCGAAAACGGTTGGCTGCTCGCCTTTCAGCATCTCACGGATGCCCATGGCTCACACATCCCCTTCTGTAAAAGTTGTGGGCGCAGATGGTCAGGCTGATTTCTCCGGCGCTGCCATTGCCTGCCTCAGGTCCTGACACAGCGCATCCACATTCTCCTTCACCGTGGCCCAGCTGGTGCAGATCCGGACTGCCCGGTGGGTATCATCCACAGAGCACTGCTCGCAGAAAACGTATTTCTCGGAGAGCTTTTCCAGAACCGCATTCGGTAAAATCGGGAAAATCTGGTTGGTGGTATTTTCCACCAGCATGGGGACATGAAGACTTGCAAGGCAGTCCCGGATCTGGTCTGCCAGGGCAATGGCCTGGGCGGCAATGGTGGTATACAGGTCATTTTCCATCAGGATTTCAAACTGGAGCCCTAGGAGCCTGCCCTTCGCCAACATACCGCCGCGCTGCTTAATGAGATAACGGAAATCCTCCTTCAGAGCGCTATTGGAGATGACCACCGCCTCTCCGAAAAGCGCACCGACCTTGGTACCGCCAATATAGAACACATCGCAGAGCCTGGCCAGATCCGGCAGGGTAACGTCGTTGCCCTTAGCCGCCAGTCCATAGCCCAGCCGTGCTCCGTCCACAAAAAGGTACAGCCCCAGCTCCCGGCAAATGCTGCTGATGGCCTCCAGCTCATCCAGGGTATACAGGGTGCCCAGCTCCGTAGGGGTGGAAAGATAGACCAGCTTGGGCTGAACCGTATGCTCAAAGCTCTCGTCCGCCCGGTGGGCCAGAACCAGGTCCTTGATCTGCCGGGCGGTGATTTTGCCGTCCTTCCCGGGAATTGCCAGAACCTTGTGGCCGGTGGCCTCGATGGAGCCGGTTTCGTGGCAGTTGATGTGGGCGGTATCCGCACCGATGGCCCCCTGATGGGGCCGCAGCGCGGCGGCAATCACCGTCAGGTTGGCCTGGGTGCCCCCCACCAGGAAATGGACCGCCAGCGTATCGTCCTGGCAGATGGCCCGTATTTTCGCCGCGGCAGCGGCGCAGTGGCCATCCGTGCCGTAGCCGCTGGACTGCTCCAAATTGGTCTGGGCAAGGGCCTTCAGGATCTCCGGATGGCAGCCCTCAGAATAGTCGTTGTTGAAATAAATCATGGAATTTATCCCCTCTATTGTATTTTCTCCCCTATTTTATTCCCTGACTCTTCGCCTGTCAAGGGTATAGATGGGGCCGGAACGGCATAGGATGCAGCAAACCGCATCGGGAGGGAGAGAACGTGAAGGAAGACATGGAGCGCCGGGCCGTCCTTCTGGCCCGATACATGATCGAAACCGATGCCACCGTCCGGTCCGCCGGGACCCATTTCGGCATTTCAAAATCTACCGTTCATAAGGATCTGACCCAGCGGCTCAGGCGGGTAGACCAAACCCTTTACCGGCAGGTCCGGGAGGTACTGAACCGAAACAAAGAGGAGCGGCACATCCGGGGCGGGCTGGCCACCAGACGGAAATACAAGGGGAACTGACCGGCTATTTGCCCCGTTGCATTCCCCGGGGAACCGTGGTATCATAGAGAAAATCCATTTTTGGAGGCACATATGTTTGAGGTCACCCTAATCACCATGGGAAAGCTAAAGGAAAAATTCTATATTTCCGCCGCGGCAGAGTACGCCAAGCGGCTGTCCGGCTATTGCAGATTTCACCTCCTGGAGCTGCCGGAGTGTCGGCTACCGGAGGATCCCAGCCCGGCGGAAATCGCGGCGGGACTGGAAAAGGAGGCGGAGGATATCCTCTCCCGCATCCCCAAGGGGGCCTGGTTCTGCGTCTTCACCCCAGAGGGGAAGGAACTCAGCAGCGAGGCCTTCGCCAAAAAAATGGGGGACGTAAAGCTCTCCGGCAAGAGCAGCGCCTGCTTCCTCATCGGCTCCTCCTTCGGCATGGCCCCCAGGGTCAAGGAAAAGGCGGACTTCAGGCTCTCTATGGGCCCCATGACCTTCCCCCACCATCTGGCCAGGATCATGGTGCTGGAGCAGCTCTACCGGACAGAAGCCATCCAAGCCGGCAGTCGGTACCATAAGTAAGCAAAAGCCCTCTCTACGGAGAGGGTCTTTGCATATATTCAGTAGCCAAAAGCCCTATGGATGACGCTGCCGTCTACGGCATTCAGGGTCAGCAGGACCTGGTCAAAGCTCTCATCGGCGCTGCCCCAGAAATCCCAGACGGGGACTATCCGGCCTGTGGTGGTTCCTTTGTCCCGGATGCGCATCAGGGTCAGGTCTGCCCGGTGGATGGTAACGGTCTGCCTGGAGAGGGAACCGCCCAGGGTTTCCGGCAGCATAAGGCCCGCGATTCCAGCAATTTTGTCAAAAGGCATCAGGCTGGCGTTGTCCGTAATGACCTCCGTGACCTGGCAGGGCATTTCCCAGCGGAAGGAAAGAATACCGTCGGTACCAATCTCCATCTGGATTTTTTCATTTCTCCAGGCAATATCGTCCGGATTTCCGGTCTCGTCAGCGGCAGCATCCAGATAATTCACCGTGGGCCAGAAGGTGCCCTCATCCTTCCTTCTGGGCACCGGGATGCAGGACAGGCGCACCCCCCGGACCGTGGGAACATAGTATAGAAGCTGGGCTCCGTTGAGGCCTTGACGGATGTCATCGCAGACCATGTACCCAAGATTCAGCTGCTCCATAAGAGCGTCCCCGATGGCCTGGGCCTCCTCCGCTGTAATGTGCTGCTCCGGCTGGTCGATACCGTCGATAGAGGCCACTTCCTCCAGCTCAAGGCGGCTCATGCCGAAGGAACCGTAGGCCTTTCGGTAAACATTCACCGAAGCCATGGTGGTACCGTTGTCTTTGATATCAAACTCCCAGTCCATTCCGTCAACCTTGGTCTGGGCATAAAACACAGGGCACTGCATTCCTTCGTCGATCCAATAGGTATCCACCACGGGCCGCTCCTCCGGGGCAGCCCGCATTTCCTTTTCCAGGTTTTTGATATCGGATTTTTCCGTTTCATCCATGCCATTTTCTTCGTAATACCGGCGCATTCTGTCGATGTGCTCTTGATAATCCTGCTTTGTGAAGATACCGTCCCGGTAGCAGGGATTTCCCTTGGCGAAGGCAGCCAGCAGCAGATCCAGGTCCTCCTGGGTCAGGCGGCGGCGCTGGACCAGGGCCGCCGGGAGGCTGGTCCCCTGGTTGGTGGTGATTTCAGCATCGGCCAGGACGGTTATCCGCCCGTCCTGGGACTGCCAGGAGCCTGTGAACCGGTCCGGCAGGTCCAGTTCTTCCGCCGGAGCCCTGGCCGCCTGGATAAACTGGGTCTGCTGCAAAGTAGCCGTATCGGTTTCCGGCTGAGTCTGACCGCAGCCGCTGAGCAGCACCACAGTGGCGATACAAAGCATCATCCGTTTCATTGGGTTTCCTCCTTTTCCGGCAGCCGCAGCCGCGCCAGTGTTCCCCTTCCCAGGGCGCTTTCGATTTCCAGTGTTCCCCCGTGGGCATCGGCAATGGCCTTGACCAGAGACAGCCCCAGGCCGAAGCCGCCCCGCTGCTTGCTGCGGGAGGGGTCCGCGGTGTAGAAGGGCTCCGTCAGTTTGGAAATTGCCTCCGCGGGGATACCCACGCCTTGGTCCTCCACCTCCAATGTGCTTCCCAGCAGCCGCAGATGTACGGTGCTCCCGGCCTGGGAGGCTTTCGCCGCATTCTCCACCAGGTTGCACAGAGCCGAGCACAGCAGATCCTCATCCCCCACTAGCGGTGCGTCATCCCTCTCAACTTCCAGACCAACACCCCACTTTTCCAGGACTCCCCGGCACAGGCTCCGGGTGCGTTCTGCCAGAGCCTCCTTGTCTATAGGCCCCTGGTCCGGGGTCTCCCTCAGCGTCAGCAGCTTCAAGAGCTTTTGCACCAGTTTTTCTAAAAATTGAAGCTGATCGTCCACATCTGCCAGGATTTCCGCCTGGCGGTCCTCCGGCAAGCGGACCGTGCGCATGGTCTCTACATTTAGCTGTAAGGAGGTCATGGGGGTTTTGAATTCGTGAGTCACCGCCCGCAGAAAGCGCTGCTGGGCTTCGTTCTGCTCCGTCAGCTGGTCGATGTGGGTCTGCACCGCCTGGGCCATACGGTTGAAGTCCGCGGCCAGCAGCCCCACCTCGTCTTTCCGCTTCACCGGAGCCCGTTCCCCGTAGGCACCGTCAGCAATATGGGCGGCGGTTGTTTGAAGAATGCCCAGAGGTTTTAGGGCTCTGGAGAGGATCCAGGCCAGAAGCAGGACCCCCACAACCAGCGTGATGGCAGCGTTTTTGAGGAAGCCGCGGTAAAGCTGGGCCATCTGGTCCGCCTCCTGGGTCAGGTCTTCCGTGAGGTAGATTTGGTACTTCGCGACTCTGCCGTCAATGGACAGCGTACCTACGCACCCCGCATAGGTACGGGAACCGCCATACCCCGCATGACGAACGCCGGAAGGCGCGTCGGCGGCCAAGTCGAGAATCAACTCGCCGGCTGAACCGTAGATCAGTGCTCCGTCCAGCTGCAGGTATGCTTCTCCGGAAACCTGCTGCTGGAAAAGTCTGCGCAAAAGGACCTCTCGCTGCTCCGGCGTTTGCGCACCGGGCAGCTTCCGTTCCGCCTGCTCCGTAAAAGCCGTCTCTACCCGCTGGAGCTCCGCTTTCAGGGCCTCCATGTGTACCTGATAGGTTTGGTCCCGCAATCGGTCATACATTACCTGAGAAAGCGCCAATACCAGCAGAGCCAGCAGCAGCCCGCAAAGGATCGTGATCTTCCACCTTAATTTCATAGCTCCTCCAATCTGTAGCCGGTGCGGGGAATGGTGCGAATCTCCTCCGCTAAGTTCAGTTTTTTCCGCAGGTTGGCGATCCGCACATCCACTGTCCGCAGGTCTCCAAAATACTCATAGCCCCATATGTCACTGAGGATCTGCTGCCGGGAGACGGTGCGGTTTTTGTTCTTCATCAGCACCATGAGCACATCGAATTCCATAGGCGGCAGGACGATGGTCTCCCCTCCCCGCCGCAGGACCCGGTTCTCTCCGTCCAGCTCCAGGTCCTTGAAGCGGTAGAGCTTATGGAGCTTCCCGCCGCGTTCCAGCACCTTCTCGATCCGCACCAGCAGGGCCGCCATACGGAAGGGCTTGGTGACGTAGTCCTCTGCCCCTTCCCGGAGGCCCTGGATTTCAGACTGGGTGTCCGTCAGAGCCGTCAGGCAGATGACAGGGATGCCATAGGACCCCAGGACCGGCAGCAGGCCGAAGCCGTCCACTCCTGGGAGCATCATGTCAAGCAGGGCCAGATCGAAGCTATGGTCCTGTTTCAGCCCATCCAGGGCTTGCCCACCATCGTCGTAATGGGTCACAATATATCCGGCAAGCTCCAGATTCATCGTCAGCGCCTTGGCAATAGCCTTGTCGTCCTCAATGATCAGGAGTCTGTTTTCTGCCATATCCTCGCCTCCTTTTGTGTCTTCATTATAGCACGGATTTTGCAAAAGGGGGTTACGGCTTTGTTACCGCCTAGACCACGCAAAAACACATCCACCGGCGAAGCCGGTGGTTGTCATTTAACGGGCATAGCCCTCTTTTCCTCGCGTAACGCGTAAACGTGTAATACGATCTGCCAGCTGCGTAAGGATTGTTACTTGCGGCCCGTAAACGGGCTATCCGACGGGATTCTTAACTGCTCCCCTAGCTCGTCTTCCTTTAGCTGGTTCCTCACATACTCCGCAATTCGGCTCTCATTCTTTCCTACCGTATCCACATAGTACCCTCTGCACCAAAATTCTCTGTTGCGATACTTGTATTTGAGTTCGCCGAATTGCTCATATAGCATCGTACTACTCTTTCCCTTGAGATATCCCATGAAGCCCGATATAGAGTACTTCGGCGGTATCTCCACGAAAATATGAATGTGATCCGGGCACGCCTCTGCCTCTATGCGCTTGACGCCCTTCCACTCACATAACTGCCGCAATATTTTTCCTATCGCTTCACGCTTTTCTTTGTAAAATACCTTCCTGCGGTACTTCGGTGCAAATACAATATGGTATTTGCAATTCCACTTCGTATGTGATAAACTGTTTATGTCATTCATTCCCACGATGAATGCTCCTCCCTGTTACTTTAATTGTTGCAGTTGGCAGACCGCTCAATTATTGTAGCAGGGGTTTTCCTCATCGCCATAGGCTTTTTTGAACCACGCGTCTAACGCGTGGTTTTCTTGATACAACAAACCCCAGTTTTGCTTGACGCAGAACTGGGGTTTGTCGACACTCTGAAACGCCCGACTCCTGGAAGTCGGGCGTTGGTATCGTCTTATGGGCGGCGGGGTTCGCCGTCTTCTTTTTGTGAGGCGTTCCTGTCCGCCAGTTCCTGGGCCGTGTACTCCTCCACTTCCCTTTTGGTCACCCGCTTGATGTGCCGCTTTTCCAGATGCAGATACACAAAGTCCCGGAAAAGGGTGTAAAATACGGATACCAGAGGAATAAAAATCAGCATACCCACAATGCCCATCAGATTGCCGCCAACGGTAACAGCTGCAAGCACCCAGATGGATGGAAGCCCCACGGAGTTTCCCACCACATGGGGATAGATGAGATTGCCCTCGATTTGCTGCAATACCAAAAACAGCAGGACAAACAGCAATGCTCCCCTTGGGTCTTCCATAAAAATCAGGAAGCATCCTGTGGCGCAGCCGATAAAGGCCCCGAAAATGGGGATCAGGGCGGTAAAGGCAATCAGAATGCCAATTAACAGCGCATAGGGCATTTTGAAAAGCCACAGGGCCACCACAAACATGCTGCCCAGAATCACCGCCTCCAGGCACTGCCCCGCTAGGAAGTTCGCAAAGGTCCGGTAGGTCAACGCACAGATTTTCAAAATGGCCTCTGCCTTTTGCCTGGGCAGAAAGGCGAAAAACACCTTCCTCACCTGTACATGGAGCTTTTCTTTCTGGAACAGCACATAGCAAGCAAAAGAAAAGGCAATAAAAAAGGTGGTCACGCCGCTGGCAATGGAACCTACCGCCGTCACAGTGGTGTTCATAACATTCCCGGTCCCGCTGCCCAGAATGCTGACCAGCCAGGAAATGGCCTCATTGGGGTCAAAGTGGACTTTCTCTACAAGCCCCATGATTTCCCGGTTGTTGTGAGAAAATTCCCGTATCCAGTTTTGCATCTGGGGAATAAAGTCCGCAATGGTTGCCATCAGGGTACCCACGGTCTTGGTCAGCTGGGGGATCACCCCAAACAGCACCAGAACGATTACCCCTACCACCAGCAGGACGGTCAATAGCAAACTCAAGGGCCTGGCCAATTTCCTGGCAAGGCTGCTGCCCCGTTCCTTGGCTTTTCCAAAAAGCTGTTCTTCCAGAAAATTCATGGGGACATTGATCATAAAGGCAATGGCTCCGCCCAGCACAAAGGGAAGCAGAATGCCCCAAATCCCTTTCAGCACCCCGATCACTGCATCCATTTTCCACAGTGCCACTACCAACAGCGCAGAAAACACGATGAGTTCCCGCACCCTTTTGAGGGTGTCATCACTTAAATTCATTGTACGCCTCCTGTCCCTGAAACCAAAAAGAGGCCCCTATTGCACACCAGAATGCAATAAAAGTCTCACCATTCCCTTGCCGCCCCGGATGTTACCACCGTCTTGACGACACCGCAAACGCTGCAAAGCGCAAGTTACTCCCTTTTATCGCTGGTATTATAATCCCCCGTTCCCTCTGTGTCAAGGGTTTTGGGGACTCTGCCGCAAAGCAACGAAGACAGCTGTTTTCGGAGTGTCATCAGTTTCCGTAGAACTCCAGGAATCTCTTCAATTCCACACGTGTGGGGGAATACAGCAGTCTTTCTGCAGGACCATACTCCAGTACTTCCCCTTTTTGAAAAAACATCGCTTCATCAGCGATTCGCCTTGCCTGCTGCAGGGAGTGGGTGACCAAAATCAAAATACAATTGGTCTGGCGCACATAGGACTGAATCAAAGTTTCCGCGGCAGCGGTGGTTTCCATATCCATGGCAGCCGTTGGTTCATCGAGAATCACCACATCGTATGTTCCCATCATCAATCTTGCCATCGCCATGCGTGCCGTCTCACCGCCGGAGAGACGATCCGCCCGTTTATGTTCCAGCTCTGTCAGAGACAGTGCTTTCGCGAGGGACTCCGCTTTCTGGATATCCCTGCCGCCCAGCAGGATGTTTTTTCTGACAGACATACGAAAGGCATAGGGCTTCTGGGGAAGATAGCCAATGCTTGGTTCCAAGCGGATTTTCCGGTCTGCCGGAAGGACATCTGCCAGAATCTTTGAAAATGTGGATTTTCCGCTTCCGTTTGCTCCGAGAATCGCATATATGTTTCCAGGCTGCAATTCCATTCCCGGAAAATCCAGCACTTTTTTCTGCCCATAGGTTTTGGAAAAGGCGGGAATTATCATTGGCTGAGCCTCCTTTGCAGCAGAGATATCACAACATTCACCAGCAGGGAAACCGCCAGCAGAATCATGCCCAGGGCAATGCCCAGAGAGAAATTTCCCTGATTGGTGTACTGCATAATGGCTGTGGTCATCACATTCGTTTTCCAGGCAATGGCACCGCCCACCATGGACACTGCCCCGACCTCTGCAATAGATCTGGAAAATGCCAGCAGATAGGAAGAGATGATACAGTGCTGGCACTCATTGCACAGCAGCAAAAACGTCCTTCCTCTTCCCAGCCCCAAACCCCTGGCTGTTTCCCGAATCGCCGGAGACACTCCCGCCACATAAGTCTCCATAGCCCCCACAACAATGGGGGTGATCAGCGCCACCTGGGCAAGAATCATGATTTTAACCGTGAACAGCAGCTTCATGTGTCGCAGAGGGCCGACCCCGGAGAAAAGGATGTAAAACAGCAGGCCGCATACCACAGGGGGCATCCCCATAAGCGTTCGGTTCAGGATAATCAGAAGCCCTCTCCCGGGGAATTTGCTATTGCCCAGACAGATTCCCAGCGGAACACCCAGCAGCAGTGCAAGCAAAGAGCTTTTGAGGCTCATTTGCGCTGTGACTTTCAAAATGTTCAGAAGTTCTGCATCGGAAGACAGGATAAGAGAAATCGCCTTTTGAAGGGCCGTTCCCACGGTGCAGCCTCCTTTCTTTTTGTAAAATCCCGTGGGGAAATTCCCCACGGGATACAGTTTACACAGATTTTTTCAAAAAAGCAAGTTTTTAGAAACTGTACATATAGCGTCAGCCGCAGAAAATGAACCCAGAGTTTCCTCAGCTTATGACGCCATCGTTGGCAACGAAAGTCAGGAAGGTTGCCTTATCGGTCAGGATGTAAGCATGCATCTGTTCTGCCATCACCAGACATGCGCCCATACCGGCGTTTGCAGAGATGTACCACTGCGTGTAGGGAGCGAAGGACTCTGGCTCCTTCGTGATACCCAGAGTCTCAGGCCACAGGGACAGCTCCTTGGTGTGGGTGCCGGAACCGTCGCCACGGGAGATGAAGGGATACTCGCCCTCCGCAATGGCTGCAAACGCATCCAGAACGGAAGCTGCCTCCTTAACACCGGCAGGGTCCGCAGAAGGTCCGCACAGGACGAAATAGTTATACAGGAAGGAAATGCGCTCTGCTTCGAAGCCATCTACAGTGCGGGCGAAGCCCTCTTCAACAAAGGCTTCTTCCTGGCTCTTGGCATGGACCAGAATCAGGTCGGCATTGCCGAACTTGGCGGCAGAGATTGCCTTGCCGGTACCGGCAGACTGGACTTCCACGGTGTAGCCATAGGTGCTCTCGAAGATGGGCAGCAGATAGCCCAGCAAACCAGAGTCTTTCACAGAAGTGGTGGTGGAAAGGCGGATGACCTTTGTCTCTTCGGTAGCGGGCGCAATCTCACCTGTATAAACAGGGGCACCGTCCTTGACGTAGAACAGATACTCACCGTACTCTTGAAAGCCATAGTTTGCGGCCAGGTCCAACGTTTCCTGGGTCAGGAACCACTGGATGAGGGCATCCGCACCGGCGGTATTCACCGCAACGTCAGCGACAGAGTTGCCGTCAGCATCCACAAAAGGCGCCTCGGGATTTACGGCGATAACGGTGTAGGTGTTGAGCATCTTGTCGTCGGCTTCCTTCAGAATGCAGGTATCCACCACAAGACCGGCCTGGGTGGGAGCCTCAGCGGCGGCTTCCGTCGGGGCAGCCGTTGTGGCGGGAGCGGGAGCCTCAGTGGGAGCCTGCGTCTCAGCAGGCTTGCTTGCGCCGCAGGCAAGAAGACCAAACATCATGGCAAAAACCAGCAGCATGGACAGAATCTTTTTCATTGTCTTACCTCCTAAATAATATAAAAAAGACCAGCCAGTTTCCGCAACACCAAAAGCACAGCCGAAAGCTGCGCCCGATCATGGCGTCTGGAAAGAGGCTCGTCCACCGCTTTGCAAACTTTGGAAATCAGTCAATTTCACGAAAACCGACCAATCAATTTCTGATACTATATCACATTTGAACAAATAATACAAGCCGCCCTTTTCAGAGACTGTGCGAAATGATACGAAATTATATGAAATGATTCAAAGCAGCTCTTTCACTATTCTCCATAGTATGATAAGATGAAACAGGAGGGGATCGCCGGTTTGGCACTGCCTCAGACCAGAGTCATCTTTGAAGGTTCAGATGATTCCGCGCTTCTGATTTACCGGCAGTTTCCATTACGATTTCTATCCGCAGGCGGATAAGAATTGGAGGTTTATAATATGAGCAAGAAAACAAGTCCTTCCATGGATTCCTGGCTGAAAGAGGCCAAGGCCCACGAAAGCGCCCCTAAGATTGGCATGAATCTGACCCATAACGGCATTGTCCGGGAAAGTGCCAAGGCAAAAGTACGCCAGGGTGCCGCCGATACCAGGCCCGTTGTGGGGATGCAGTTTTCCTACAATCAGGAAGCTGTGGATGCCATCATCGCAGAAACCTATAAGTTGGACGGTATTTTCTACATCAAGGTCTGGCTGAACGAAGGGGAACTGAGCCTTGGTGACGACATCATGTATGTGCTCATCGGCGGCGATATCCGCCCCCATGTGGTGGATGCTCTGCAATATCTGGTGGGTCGCATCAAAAACGAGTGTGTCACAGAAACAGAGCTTTACTGATACGAGAAATCCGGAAAACTGTGCGGAATTTCATGTAACCGTTTCGATGTATAAAAAATCCCATTTCCTGCTCGGAAATGGGATTTCCTTTCATTTTGCACAGTCCGCACTGCCCTCGCTGTAGAGCATATCCAGGCCATGGGCCACCGGGTCGATGACCGCCAGAATATTCTCTGCCGATGCCTTTTGGCTGCCTGGCAGGGTAATGATCAGGGTGCGTGCCCGAATGCCCGCAACACTGCGGCTCAGGCAGCCTTTGGGTGTGATCTTCATGGATTCTGCCCGCATAGCCTCCGGGATACCGGGAGTCGGACGCTGGATTACCTCCATGGCGGCTTCCGGGGTAATATCCCGGGGTGAGAAGCCGGTGCCGCCGGTGGTGAGCACCAGGGCAATCTTCTTTTCATCTGCACACTTCAAAAGCTCCGATTGGATCATCTCCGCCTCATCGGGAACGATGGCGGTATAGGTCACGTCGAACCCCTTCTCCGTCAGAATCTTCACCAGGTTGGGGCCGCTGGTGTCCTCCCGCTCGCCCCGATATCCCTTATCGCTGATGGTAATCACTGCTGCGGTATACGCCATGATTCGTCCTCCCGTTTGTAATCGCCGTGGATTCCGCCGGTTTTGGAAAGCAGGCGGATGTCCGTGATCGTCATATCCTTTTGCACCGCTTTGCACATATCGTACACTGTCAGAGCGGCGGTGCTGACAGCGGTAAGTGCCTCCATTTCCACGCCGGTTCTTCCGTCACAGGAAACGGTGGCCTTGATTTCTACGCTGGATCTGTGCTCATCCAAAGAAAGCTCCAGGTTGATGCCATCCATCAAAATGGGGTGACACATGGGAATGATATCCGGTGTGCGCTTGGCACCCATGACCCCCGCAATCTGGGCAACGGTCAGCACATCTCCTTTTTTCATGCCGCCGCTTTGAATGAGCGCGAATGTGCGTTCATTCACCAACACCCGGCCTGCCGCAACGGCCACGCGCTGAGAAATGGGCTTTTCCCCCACATCTACCATTTTGGCCCGTCCCTGGTCATTAAAATGGGTAAAGTCTGCCATACTCAACCTCCGATTTGATTCATATTCCGACCGGCGCCTGATTTGTGCGCAGCATCCAGATCCCCATGCCATTGGGGTTTTCCCAAAATCGCTGCTTCCAGCTGTGCTTTCATGCCATCGAAATCCAGCCCTTTCAGGGGATACTCCGCATTGGAATGCAGACAGGGCTTCACTTTTCCGTCTGCAGTCAGTCGGATGCGGTTGCACTCCCCGCAAAAATGGGCGCTCACCGGGCTGATAAGGCCAATATTGCCCAGTGCGCCAGGCAGGTGGAAGAGTTTGGCAACACCGCCATCTTTGGCAGCCGGTACCGCTTCCGGCAGAGCCTCCAAAACCCTTGTAAATGGAATATACGCTTCCGGGCCAAAGCCGGAGCTGTCGCACATGGGCATCATTTCAATAAAACGCGCATCCACAGGATACTTCCGGGTAAGCTCCGCCAGCGGAAGGATCTCATCATCGTTAAATCCGCCAATGAGCACGGCATTGAGTTTGATCTTCTGAAAGTCAGCATCCAAGGCCGCATGAAACCCCTTCCAGAAGTCATCCAGACTGCCGTTGCGGGTAATGTGGGCATACTTCTGAGGATCCAGGGTATCCAGGCTCAGGTTTAACCGGCTGACCCCCGCCTCCTTGAGGGGCCTTGCCAACTCCGGGAGCAGGATGCCATTTGTTGTCAGGCAGACCTCCCGAATTCCAGGAACTCTGGATGCTCTGCGGCAGATAGACACGATATTCTTTTTAACAAGTGGTTCTCCACCTGTAATGCGCAACTTGGTAATGCCCAGAGCCGCGGCTGCTTCCACGGCCTGAATAAGCTCATCTTCCGTGAGCATGTCGGCATGCTCTTTCTTGCAGACACCATCCTCCGGCATACAGTACCGGCAGCGAAGATTGCACAATTCCGTCACAGAAACACGCAAATAGGTGATGCTGCGTCCAAATGTATCAATCATAGTTTACCTCGTATCTTTTGAAATGCGGCAATGCCCGCTTTTCTTCCGTCGGCTGTCACGCCCTCTGTCATGGGGTACACCGTGTTGCAGTTGCCGCACATCTGAAGCCAGGACGGCATTCCCAATTCCGCCAGCAGCCCACGCTCCGGGACAAGTCCCGCGGCAATCAGAAGCGTTCTGCAGGCTATCTTCTCTCCACCGGACAGGCAGCAGCCTGTGAGTGCGGGAGAGCCCTCAACGGCGTCAATGGTCTGGCTGCAAATAAGGCGGATGGAATGATCTTTCAGGCAGCGCCGGTTTCTCGCCAAGCCGCCGCAGTTTTCCTTCTGCTCCACCAGCGTAACAGAAATCCCCATTGCCGCAATCTGGGATGCCATGATAAGGCCAATGTCACCACTGCCCAAAATGGCCACCGGACCTTGGGGAACAAAGCCATGGAGGTTCATCATCTCCTGCATCTGACCGGCTGTATAGACACCCTTTGGACGGGTTCCCGCAATCGGCAGCGCCCCCAGTGGAATCTCCCGGCTGCCCGTTGCCAGAATCAGCTGAGAAAACGAGATCTGCCGGTCACCGGACAGATGCGCCGTTTTATTGGGTTCTACCGAAAGTACCGTTGTCCCAAAAAACAGAGTAACCATTTCCGGGAAATCCTGCACAAGCGCAGCGGCGTATTCCCCTCCGGTAAGTCCGGCGCCAAAACCGGGATGACTGCATTGCAGGAGAATGCCGCCCAGCTTTTGTTTTCTCTCCACCAGCGCAATGCTTTTGCATCCGGCATCCGCTGCGGCTCTGGCTGCAGCAATTCCCGCTGCACCACCGCCGATAATCAGGATATCAAAGTGCCCCATGCCTGACCTCCCGGAGTATCTGCTCGATGGCAAAGCTGCATCGGCTGCCCTGGCAGACACCCATACCGCTTCCCACTCTCCGCTTGACTCCATCCACCGTGGAAGCTCCCCTTCGGATTGCTTCCAGAATCTCTCCGCGGCTGATGCCTTCGCACAGGCAAATGATTTCGGGGTCATTTGTTTTGGCAATGGCCTGCCTGTGGGGCGTGAAGCGTGGATTCGGGTGTGCATCCAGAAAGGCCGCCGTTTTCTCCGCAAGGTACCTGCCCAGTTCGTTAGCACAGGTCAGCCCCGGGGTTTTGATTCCGATCAGACTGAAAAATCCAGGAGCCGGGTACGCAATGGAGAAATCGTGAATGCTCTCGCCGTCATCCCGCTGAGGATTTGGCCGTGCGGCGGTGAATGAGCGGATTACCTGCTGCATATTCAGATTCGGAAACAGCGATACCGCACTTATCTTCAACTCCGATATTCCCTCTTTTGTTGTGGCAAAGGGTTCTCCAACGGGCTTGCGTACCCCGCTGAGCAGCAGATTCCCTTCCACACACGGGATAGCGGTGATGCCTTTTCCGCAGAACTGTGCCTGCTGAAAGATGACCCGCTTCGGCTTCCGCGCCTGTTTGTCCAGGACCAGGTATTCTGCTCCATCTATCAGAAGATGCGTGTCGGAGGGAAAGCACAGCTCCTGTATCCGATCCGCGGAAAGTCCTGCACAGTTGATGACAGCCCTGCAGCGCAGTTCGCTGCGATCTGTTTCCACCAGATAGCCAAACTTGGTTTTCCGGATTCCCACCACAGTGGTTCCCAGCATGGGTTCCATCCCATTGGCAGCAGCGTTTTCAAAGGCGGCAATGCCCAATTGCCAGGGGTTCACCGTTCCGGTGGTCGGGGCATAGAGCGCGCCTGCCACACCCGGTGCCAGCATAGGCTCCATTGCCTCTGCCTCTCCCCCGGTCAGAAGCTCCAGACCCGGCACGCCATTGCGGATACCCTGCTCCCATTTTCTCCGGAGCTGGGCCAGGCTCTCTTTGTCATAAGTCACCAGCAAGGAGCCGCAGCGGGAAAAGGGAACCTCCAGTTCACGGCACAAATCATCAAAAGAGGCATTTCCACGAACCGTCAATTCCGCCTTCCGGGAACCGGTTTTGTTGTCATATCCCGCATAGACGATGGCAGAGTTTGCCCGGGTAATGCCTGTACAGATATCCAATTCCTTTTCAATCAGCACGACAGACAAATTCCAGCGCATCAGATTCCGGGCCGCAAAGCAGCCCAGAATCCCTCCCCCAATAACCGCAACATCTGCGCTTTTCATAGGGGGATAATCTGTCCGGGGTTATCCACGGTATAGCCGCCGAGGGACAGGATTTTTTCCCGGAACGCATCGCTCTTCAGGATGTGCAAAAGCGCCTGGACCATAGGGGTATCCCAAGCATGGTCAGGGACAATGAGGTCATACTCCTCAATACAGATGGGGATAAAGTCCAGATCATAGAGCTTTGCCGCGGAGTAGATGCCCATACCGGCATCAGCACTGCCGCTGGCGATCTGGGCAGCAACAGAAGTGTGGGTCAATTCTTCCCGATCGTAGCCGTAGACAGAAGCAGTATCCACATTCTCCCGCATACACAAATAGTCCGCAAGGATCCGGGTGCCGGATCCCTTCTGGCGATTTACATAACGCACGTCATTCTTTGCAATATCCGCGAATTTCCGGATCTGGAGGGGATTGCCCTTTGCCACCATCAATCCCTGCTGACGACCGACACAGGAAACCAGCTTCACACCGCCTTTGGGGAAATACTTGCGAATAAATGCCTTGTTATAGCTGCCGTCAGCCGTATCCAGCAGGTGGCAGCCAGCCATGTGCGCCTCACCACGGCGGATTGCCATGATACCGCCCATGGAACCCACATGGGAGGAGCTGATGTACAAGGCAGAGTCCTCCAAATGGAGCATATCTGCCAGCTCGTCCAGCAGCGGATCATGGCTGCCGATAACCACCAGCGTATTGTGCAGCTTTTCTAAGGGGCTCAGCAGGCGGACACTCACTTCCTCTCCCGCCTCGTAGCCCTCCAGTCCCTGGGGTACTTCCAGAATGCCATCGGCCTTCATAAAAGAAGAAACCACGCCGCTGCCCCGGCTCAGGGGGCTGGCCATCAGCCTGCCGCCTACGCAGCCCATGCGAACACGGACAAACTCCTGATATTTCAGACCGCTGACAACAGGCCGGGTAAGGGTTGCGTTCACATATGTGTCAGTGGCTGCCGGTGCTTTCAGCCAGTGGTCAATCAGGGGCTTCAGCAGCTGCTCAATGACGATGATGCCGGACACCGGATAACCGGGCACTCCAAGAATGACCTTCTCTCCCCGGCAGCCCAGAATGGCAGGCTTGCCGGGCTTGATGGCGATGCCATGGTACAGCACCTCACCCAGTTCCCGGATGACCCGAGCCGAGAAATCCTCCCGTCCGGCAGAAGAACCGGCATTGAGAATTACCATATCGCACTCGTCTGCCGCTTTGGCAACCATTTCTTTGATCTGGTCAAATTTATCCGGAACAATGGGATAGACCACCGCCTCTGCGCCCCAGGAACGCACCATTGCGGAAAAAATGGAGCCATTGAATTCCAGAATATCCCCGGGCTTCGGGTCTGTACAGGGCGGGATAATCTCGTCCCCTGTGGGGATGATGCCCACCACAGGTTTGCGAATCACTTCAATTTCCAGCACACCGCCGGCAATCATCGCACCAATGGCAGCCGGGGAAACGGTCATATGGCTGGGCAAAATCATTTCCCCGGCGCATACATCCTCGCCGATCTGGCGGATATGCTGCCACGGGGCTGCGGCTGCGTGAATGGTGATGGAACCATCTCCATTCTTCACAATGTCCTCCACCATGATGACTGCATCTTTGTCCTCCGGAATGGGGTCGCCGGTGTCCAGCACAAGAAACTGGTCCGGCTTTAGAGTAACAGGGGTCGTTTCCGTCGCGCCGAAGGTTTCTTTTGCGGAAACCGCCACACCATCCATGGCACTGGCGGCATAGTGCGGGGCGCAGATGTGGGCATAGACTGCCTTTGCCGTCACCCTACCGCAGCTTTCAAAGACAGGAATGGTTTCTGTCTTTGACCTAAAACCGCCGCTTACCAGCCGCTCCAGATATTCCTTCCGTGCCTGCGCAAGCGGCACATTGGTCAAATATTCAAATCCCATAAAATTACACTCCTGAAGTAATCGTTACCTGAATTTCCGCTCCCTGGGGTAAGCCTTCACAATCCCGACTGATGCAGAAATAGCCGTCGGTCCCTGCCAGAGTGGTGATCAGGCCGGATTTTCCCCGAATGGGTTGGGCATAAAGCTCGCCGCCTGTTCCTGTCAGCCGGCAGCAGTGATACTGGGCTCTGCCATGGTTGGCAGAGATGCTTTCCGTGACTTTGGCGGTGACGGTATAGGCCGCCTGTTCCCGCCCGGTAAGCCGCCCCAGCAGCGGCATTACAAACAATCTGGTGATGAAATAGGCTGCCACCGGATGCCCCGGCAGTCCCACAATGGGTTTTCCCCCGGCCTTGCCCAGAATGGTGGGTTTACCGGGCTTGATGGCAATGCCGTGCAGCAGCAGTTCCCCGGCGGACTGAATGATCCGGCAGGCCGCATCCTTTACACCCACACTGCTTCCACCGGAAAGCAGCACCCCATGGCAATCGGCAAGTGCCTGCTCCACCTTTTCTGCCAGGAGGGCCTCATCATCCGCCACAATGCCGTAATTGATCACCTGACAGCCAAAGGCCTTCAGCATGGCCTCCAGCATGGGGCTGTTCACATCCCGCACCTGTCCGGGGCCTGGCTGCATCTCCGGCGGCACCAGTTCATCTCCCGTGGAAATAACCCCCACCGTCAATCTTTTTGCCACCGGCACACGAACGCAGCCTATGGCCGCCAGTGCGCCAATATCCGCATCGGACAAAACCCTGCCTTTTTTCAGGATCACCTTGCCGGGGTACACATCGTCCCCCCGGAAAATCATATTCATCCCCGGGGCAGCAGCCTTGGACACCCCGATGGAACCGTCACCGTAATCCTCGGTGTATTCCATCATAACCACGCTGTCAGCCCCGGCAGGGACCGCACCACCGGTGGGAACCGCCGCACATTCTCCGGGATTCAGGGTGAAATCCGCCCCTTCCCCCATAAGAACGGCAGCCTGCACCGGCAGGATCGCCGGAATGGCATCGGTACAGCCAAAGGTATCCCCGGCACGGACCGCATATCCGTCCACCGTAGACCGGTCAAAATCCGGCACATATTCCCGGGCTTCAATATCCTCTGCCAGGGTTCGCCCCAGTGCTTGCCGCAAAGGAACCCTTTCCTCCTCGTTCAGGGGAGAAAACTCCGACTGGATCATCGCCAGAACCTGCTCCGGCGTTTTTACATAGAGCATACTAGACCTCCATCATCATTTTTCCAAGATCACGGTAGTCGTTGCCGGAAAACTCCCCGACCTCCCTGTGAAATATGGGAGAGGACAGGATCTCCAGCAGCTTTTGCACCGCAGGCGTATCCAAAGAATCCTTCCGGAGAACCAGATCAAACCGTTGGCTTAACAGTGATAAGGAACTAATTTACTTATCAACTGTTGGCTGACGGTTTCCGGGGTGCATACGGACAAATCCCGTCTGATTTCTAACAGGAAGTCAGACGGGATTTTCGCTTTATATTACGAATTATGGAGGACATACCATGAAGACCTTAATATCTTGTGCCTACAATATGGATAACTGCTGTGTAGAACTGAAATTCGCCGATGGCAGCTTGATTGCGATTGATACCATTGCAGTGGAGAACGAGGTTGCCGACAATATATATCAACGGTCAGAGCTTGACTATCTGATTTACAATGACCCGATTGGATATGCAGACCTTATCTTGAACGGCGATCCCGAAACCTATTTGAAAACTGTAACAGAATACAAGCCTTTGGATAGCTGACAACATGCTGCCCGCAGGAGAAAATCCTGCGGGCGTTTTTCTGTTTATATTATTTTCCACCGTTGGATCCCAGTTTTGGAAAGAAAATGACTATCTTAAAGCCCTTTCCCCACTGGGAAGTAGCTTCCAAACGAAGGCTTAGATCGTCAGCCATCTTCTTAACCAGGTAAAGCCCTATACCAGTAGCTTTCTTTCGGCTGTCAGTAGAATCCCCGGTAAAGCCCTTTTGAAAAATATACGGCAGATCATATTTTTTTACACCGATGCCGTTATCCTCAACTGAAAGGACATCTGCGGTCTCCGAATGTATCATAGAGATCGTTAGCATGGGACTATCGCTGCTATATTTTATGGCATTGCTCACGATCTGTCCCAACATAAACTGAAGCCCTCTACGGTCTGTATAGACTGTTTCAGATTGCAGTTTATTGAGAATTACAAACTGCTTTTCTTCCAGAAGTGGGGCATAGTCCTCCAGAACTTCCCCCAAGCAGTCATTCAAATTGACATCTTCAAACCGATAATCCTTTGTACTGCTCTTTAACCGGGCATAGTAAAGCATCTGCGTGACATTCTCCTGAAGTTGACTACGGACATAATCCAACTTAGCTTGCAGGGAAGGCGATATTTCGTCGATTCGGTTATCCAAAAGCATGGTCAGCAACGACAGGGGCGTTTTCGCTTCATGTGCCCAGCCTTCCACATATTCTTCATAGTCCCGTAGGGCATCTGCCATACTGCTGCTCTCATTTTTGTGTTCCTGTAAAACTGAGGCCAGAAGCCGGATAGATTCTCCTTCTTCCAGGCTGATGACACTGAGCAGCCTTTCCTCGTTGCAGATGGTAGGATCACTGAGGAAATCCCGGAACAGCTCCCGGCGGGTGGTCTCCCGTTTGTTTAGTACAAACAGGATCGCTGAAAACAGAAGGATGCTTGTCAGAACCACTAACTCAATCAAGGTCTGAAATGCCTGAATGTCAGAAATCCAAAGAATGATAAAACAAAAGCAATCCACACCCAGCAGCAACAGCAGCCAAGGGTAGTACCGTTCTATTATGCGCCAAAACTGCTTCATGGAGATACCTCCGCTTCCAAACGATAGCCCATCCCACGAACCGCAACGATTCGTTGCTTCATCTCCAGACCGGACATCGTCTTTTTCAACCGGGTCAGGTTAACCTGCAAGGCATTTTCGTCTATGTATTCTGTAGTTCCCCATAGTGCTAAGCAAAGCTGCTCCGTCGTGACCAGAGCATCACCACTGGCCAAAAGAGCAACCAACAGTTTTCCCTGATTTTTTGGAAGCACCACAGAGGTGTTATGAATATAAAGTGTGTAGGTCTGCTGGTCCAACAAGAAGTCCAATCCCTCTATGAGGTTGGTACGACCTTCATACCTTTTGAGAATATTGGATACCCTGGCGAGAAGTCGGTCTTTTCTGCACGGCTTCGTCAAATATTCATCTGCACCCAACTGGAACGCTTGCAGTTCATCCTTTACCTGATCTCTGGAAGTCAGCACCAGGATGGGGATAGCGGTTTTATTCTTTAACTCCTGGCAGATTTGAAAGCCACTGATTTCCGGCAAATTCAGGTCTAAGATCACGAGGTCAGGACGGAGGGCTGCCAAGAGCCGAGCGGCATCTTCAAACTCGGTGATTG
>OIZO01000122.1_pt1 | contig 63765 bp, 76 predicted proteins | sample 1588551 | NCBI WGS metagenome assembly OIZO01 (sample SAMN03283271) | human gut metagenome | biome: human-associated habitat; material: feces | host: Homo sapiens | place: Peru | collected 2012
AAAAACGGCGGTCCTTTTTATTAAAAAAGACTATATATATGGAATTCAGCAGCTTACAGAATCAAAAAATGCCCTTGAAAAGACAAGGGCGAAGTGGCAGCCGAAAGATTCGGACTGTCCACACGCAGACAATATAACACACGACACGGCGGAAGTCAAATCAATTGCGGGGCTTTGGCGGATGATTAAGAGCGCATAGAGGAAAAAAGAATTTTCATATTCTGATGTCCGTCAGGCAATCTTTAAGAATCATAAAACAAAAGAAAAGTTTGAAAAAGAGCATGAGCTAATGCGTGAGCGAATGTATAAGATTGCCCTTGAAGTCTCAAAAAAACGAAAAGTCGGAAGGGGGAAAAGATGTCGAAAAAAATAACACAGGAGCAAATGCTCCGTGCGATTGAGAATTCACAAGGGCTTATAAGCAAGGTTCAGCGCAAGTTGGAATCCGACATGGGTGAGAAAATCTGCTGGGACACGGTGGAAAAGTACATACACAAATGGGAAAGCTGTGAAAAGGCATTAAGGCAGGAAAAGAACATTGTCCTTGACCTTGCTGAGAACAACATCATAAAGGAACTCGCGAATGGAGACACAGCCACAAGCAAGTGGTATCTGCGCATGAAGGGAAAGGAACGCGGCTATGAGGATTCATCTGTAGTGAAGATTGACAGCACCGATCCGCTCAACATAAACATCACCGGCGACACGATGAGAGCCGAGCAGCTGGAAGATTCTTCAATGGTGGAAATCCCGGACTATGGCGAAATCACAGATTCAGAATAATGGGGAAATAAAGCCGTTCATCCACCAGCGGCAGATTGTGTCGGCTCCGCAGGCATTCCCGGACATCTCCTATTTCTTTCTTTGCGGCGGATACGGCTGCGGAAAGTCGTTCTCCATCGTGCTGATGATTATATGCCTCTGCAAGCGGTACAGCGGAAAGGACGTTACAATCGGACTTTGCTCCACGACAATAACGCTTCTTAAAAAGACTGTCATTCTTGAGCTTGAGAAAATACTCAAGAAGACAAATTCACCGTTTAAGTACAACCAGCAGGACAACATAATAACAATCGGAACAATACGCTTTCTTTTGATAGCCACAGGGCAGCCGACGGACATATACGGCCCTAACATCAACATCTGCCTGTGCGATGAGATAGACGAGCTTGCAGAGATGAAGGCGATTGAGGCGCACAAGGCTCTGTCGGAGCGCACGAGAATCACCCTGCCGGACGGACGGAAGCCGTTCATAATGTACTTTTCGACAGTCCACGGATACCGGGGGTTGTACAAGATTGTTCAGAAGCTCCGGCGCGACAGGCTGCGCTACTGCCTTGTGCGTGGGCTCACACGGAACAACACAAGCCTTGACCCGGCATACGTGAAGAACCTCTACGCAATCTACGACGACAACGAGCGGCTGGCGTACCTTGAGGGAATGTTCGTGAACCTTATGGCAGGACGCGTTTATCCTGAATACGACGAGCGGAAGCACCGCATAAAGCCGTTCGAGGTGGGAGCGGAATACACCGTGATGATAGGTCAGGACCTGAACAGCGGATTCTCAAAGGCGGCGGCGGTAATAAAAAAGGACGGCAGGCTTTATATAACGTGCGGCTGGAGCTTTGTCGAGATAGGACACGCCCCGGAAGAGATGCGGAAAAAATACGTGCGGAACGAGATTCTGTGGTTTCCTGACTGCGCAGGAAAGGAAATTATAAAGGGCTACAAGCAGCAGATTATCGACTGGGGAATACAGTGCAGAATCGGAAGCGCAAATCCCAGAATTCTTGACCGCGTGTTCTATGTGAACAAGCTGTTCAGAATGGGGCTTCTGTATGTTTTCAACACAAAGGAAACGGACGAGCTGTCGGAGGCCCTGAAAGTGCGCGCATACGACCAGAACGGAAAGCCGGAGAAAGGACAGGGAGAGAAATCGCCCGACCACTTCTGCGACGCGCTGGAATATGTCATCTACAGGATTGTGCGGAGCGACCCGGAATTTATGAACCTGAAAGAGCTTTCACGAGAGAACGTGAACGAGAACGGATACCTGAACATCGCCGGAAAGAACGTATAGCGCAAAAGACTATAGATGTATGGAAGCAAAAAACATAAGAAAGGTGCACTGCCTGTTTGAGCAGAGCGGAACGTTCAAGAACGAATTTATTAAGTTAGGAATACCGGCTGAAGACTACGATATTCAGAACAACTTCAACCAGACGGACCACGTCATAGACCTGTTCGGAGAAATCGAGAAAGCGTACGCGAACAGAACAGAACAGAACAGAACAGAACAGAACAGATGGTCTTCTGTGTTTGACGGAATGTCAAGAGATGATGTTGTTATCGCTTTTTTCCCTTGCATTTACTTCGAGACTATACAGATGACTTATTATCAATTAACTTGCAAGAACAACAAGCACAAGCCAAAGACGGAGCGGATAAAGGACGCAATCGAGAGGCTGGAGAAAAGGACGATGTTTCACACGTTGCTTTATAAGCTGATGTTCATAGCGGAGCACGACAACTTGAAGCTGGTGATAGAGAACCCTGCGACAAAGCCGTCATATCTGATTGGAACGCAGAATTTCCCGAATCCGACATTCATCGACAAGAACAGAATGGAGAGAGGCGACTGGTTTGTAAAGCCAACTGCTTACTGGTTTATAAATTTTGAGCCGACACACGGATTCACCCGGCAGAATAAAAAGGAGCATTGAAAGAAGTTTCAAAAACTGAACTTCATGATTTTATCCAAAGGCATAAAACGTCAAAAGACAATGAGAGAATTTCTTTAGGCAGGATAAGTCAATCTGCAAAAGAAAGAATTTTGAGGATGACAGGGCTTGAAATTGAAAGGGTTATTCTTGACAGCGATTCTATAAGACATGCCTATAGCAAATCAGAACATAATCTGCTGCCAGATGACCTTGACGATATGAAAGAAGTTATTGAAACAACAACAGATATTAAACTTAGTTCAAAAAGAAATGCAACAGGAAACCCTGTCATTATTTTTAAGAAGCAAGAGTCAAATGGTGTTATTTTGTGTGAAGAATACAGGGCAGGGAAAAAAGAACTTGAACTGCAAACTGCTTATAGAAAATTTAGACAGCCGCATGGTGTTCATGATGAACTTCCCGCAAACGTCCGAAACGCAACTGTCCTTAAAAACACTATAACCGATAATGCCCTGGAAGTCAAATCAATTGCGGGGCATTGGAATATGATAAAAAGACTATAAGGGTATGGCAAGATTTGAACAGTTACAGGAAACGGAAACCAATCCACATCACAAAAAGATATTTGAAATAATCGCAAGGCACGAGAGCGGCTCAAGGGAAACAGAAGACGGCTACGGCGAAATCACGCTGGACGCGGGCGAGCTTGGGGTGATACGCGACGAGCTGGGAGCTGTGGTCCAGGACGCCAGACCAGGAACGCAGACAGCGGAGGAAATGCGCAGGCGGCTCATCTCCGACATTCCGCAGAAGCTGAAAGCGGACATGGAGTCAAGGGCAAACGCGGCGAAGCTGGCGCAGAACAAGGGAATAGTACAGGACGGCTACAACAACCCTGTAAGCGGAATAGGCACATTCATAGATCCGGGAATGCAGACAGAGAGCTTTATCCCGGTGTCAATCACACCGTCGGAGGCGACCGCCTACTATGCCAACGGCGGAGTTCCCGCAAGAATCATCAACAAGAAAGCCGGCTGTCTTTCATTGGACGGCGTGCATTTTGAGTGCTCACAGATGAGCCCTGACGACATCACACGGCTTGAGGACTACGCAAATGAATGCGGATTCAACGAGGCATACTCCCAGGCGATAACGCAGGCTCTCATATTCGGCGGCGCGGCCGCCTATCCTGTACTTGACGGCGACAATCCCCTTTCATTCCAGAAGCCAACTGGCGAGCTTTTCAAGGAGCTTAGAAAGAAGCAGGACTTCATCAGATACTGGGTGAACGCGGACCGCTGGAACTGCGTGTTTGTGCCGGAGTACAACATAACGGCGCAGGACTACCTGTACGCAAGAAGCCTTTTTATTCCGCTTGGAGGCGTGCGTGTAAGCACGGACAGAATGGCGATGGTGCGTCCTGGCAAGCTGCCGTTCTGGGGGGCGATACAGCAAATGGGCTGGTCTACAAGCGACTTCGAGGGCTGGATAAGGGACTTCGAGAGCTACCAGATAATGAAGATGTCGCTTCCGATAATGGCGCAGCAGTCAAGCCTGATGTACCACGCGATACCTGCGGACGGGCTTATCATCGAGAACGGCCCGGAATTTGCAAAGCAGTTCTTCAAGGAGAATGAAAGGCAGATGAGGGAATGGAGCATGCTCCACCCCAAGGCGATAAACAGCGTGGGTGAAATCAAAATCCTTGAGCGCACATACACAGGATTCCGCGACCTTATAAACGAGGCGCGTCTGGCACTGTGCGCGGCAAGCTCCTTGCCGGAATCTGTTCTGTTTGCGGAAAAAGCTACAGGACTTGCAAGCGACAATGAGGACGATGTGACGCTCAAGCAGAGCGAGGCTATAAGGCTTCTGTTCAACACTGTATCTCCCAGCTTTAAGAACTGCATAAGAATTCTTGTATGCTCGTGCTTCGGACTTGACAGCGAGCAGGCGAAGATAGCGGACAAGGTGCGCATAAAGGCGGACACAGGCGTAATCATAAGCGACGGCGACAGGGCGCAGCTCGGGCAGGCGTTCACCACAATGTCGGGACAGTTGGTGGCAATGGGCGTGCCTTTGTCTACGGCGATAAAGGTGGCGCAAAAGTTTGTGCCGAGCGCAGACCTGGACGAGAACACAATGGCGGAGCTTGGCGCGGGCGAGAGCGAGGGAATGGATGAGAGCCTGTGGGAGCAGCTGAACGCAGGGCGCGGTATGGGAGGAGATGAAAATGGAATTATCTAATTTATTTGAGTTAATAAAGGCAGACCGCTACACAGAGGACGGTCGTGCTTTTATTGCAAAAATCCTTACAACAGACAGAAAACTTTATAAACCGGGTGAAATATCTCCAAATACCGGGCTTGAAAAAAAACAGGACGGAAGCTGGGGAACTCCGAGTAAAACAGAATCAGAATTTACGGTTTTAAGTGCAAAGGAATTCAAGAATCTAAATGTAACTGAAAAAAGGGAATATCTTTTAAAGCTATATGATGAAACTTCAAAAGCAACAAAAACAAAACCAACAGAATTTTGGATAAACAAAATTAAGTCTGAAAAATCGGAAGGTTTGAATTTAATTTATGGACTTCTTCCAACACATTTATTATCTAATATGAACTCAAAAGAAGAGAAGATAAAAAAGCCTTCTCCAGTTAAAAGAAAAACTCCGCTGACAGGAAAAACAATAATAACTGTCAAGGCAGAAAACAAATCCGTTCATAAAGAAAACAATTCTGAAAAGACAAAAAATAAAAAACAGGAAGAAACAAAGGGAATACAAAGTGAAATAAATAGAGCAATCAGAAATGGAGATGAAAAATTGCAGCAATCTATAACTGCAATGCCAAAAGATTATGCTTTAACCGAAGCCCCAAAAGGCGACAAAGATACATTAATGATAAACGGAAAAAATTATAATAGTTATTATTATATACGGAATATTGACAAATATCTGCGCCCACGTTCAATAAATTATTACAAGACACTTGATAAGAATATCATAGGAACTTTATCTTTTTATACATTTAACGGTGATAAATACATGAATAAAGTTTTAAGAGGAGAAGAGAATATGACACCTCTTGTAGAGCAAAGCATAAAAAATATGGATACAGCCTTTAAGAATTGCCCGGAACTTGGAACGGATATGCTTTTATACAGATACACGAACCCGGAAGAAATAGGAAATATGTTAAAAATAAATCTGAACGAAGTTAAAATTAACTGTCCACTTTGGAATGACGATTCATTAAATGATGTTGAAAAAATATTAAAAAAACAGATAGGAAAAAAGTTTCAAAATGCAGCATTCTGTTCAACGAACGCAAATAAGAAAAATACAATAAAAAAAACTTATCCGATTGTTTACAGAATAAAAACACCAAAAAAAACAAAAGCATTATATCTAAGTCCAATATCAAATAATAGATTCTCAAATGCTGATGTGAAAAAATTAAATTCAAATGTTGAAAATGAAGTATTGCTTAATAGAAATTCAAAATTTATAATTGATAACGTTACTCGCGAAGACTTGCCCGATATATGGCTTGGAAACCAAACAAAAAGAATCATTGTAGATTTAACTTTATTAGATGAGGCATAAGATGACAAAAGAAGAATATGAAAAATACTGGAAGGATCCAGACGCAATGGCATGGGAAGTAATAAATGAAGATTGTATCCGAGGCTATTTATTGCCAAATTATGAATTAAAAGAAGAGTCATCCAGAGATTTGTATTCATTAAAACCTGAACAACTGAAATACTGGAAGCCGATAAAACAATGGAACAAAAAAGACAAAGAGCGCGTCACTTCTATTGTTGAAAAACTTAATAACGAACAGATTGGTGAATTTTATAAAAATTCATTAAAGAAAACTTTAGATAAGAAAATTAATTTTTTAAAAGCCTAATAACATATCTTGCATACGCAAACTTAAATGCAATCGCTACGGCAATAATTATAAGATTCGATATAATTACTATCAGCTCGTTAGAATAGCACCAACACCAATGTTTTATTTTTTCCCATAATGATATAAGCTTCATATCTTTATAGTCTTTTCAGCCATACCCCAAAAAGACTATAAAGGTATGACAGAAATATTCAGACGCATAATGCAGAAAAAAATCGAGAGCAGGCTCGAATGGAATGAGATTGCGGCAAAGGCCGGGATAAAAATCTCAAGCTGGATGACAGGAATCCCCACATCAAACCCGTCAGACGACGACATAAGGAAAATCGCACCGGTGCTCGGCACAACCTACGAATGGCTCAAGTATGGCAAATAGCGTCTACCCTATCAAGATAAACGGCTACATCTACTCACCGAAGACACGGCAGGGCTTCCTTAGAATGAGAAGAATGGGAATTCCCCGTCCGCTATTCTCCATTGAAAATGAGCTGGCTAAAACACTCGGAAGCCGGTATAAAAAACTTGCGACACAGCTACTGAAAGACCTAAAGGAAAAAATCAGGCGGAACGGAATCACCATTGACAGCGCGCTTGTGGCGGACGGAAGGGAGGAAGAAAACCTTGAAAGCCTGATGAAATTCTTTGACGAAATGGGTGAGAAAATGCGAAAGGAGCAGGAGGAGACCGCAAGCCGTGCAAATATGGGAAGCGTGGCCAACAGCCTTGAGCATGAATGGTTTGAGGAGGACCAGGAAGAGCTGGCGCGGCTTGACGAGCAGTTCACAGGCGACATTGAAAGGATATTCAAGAAAGAGCAGAAAAACTACCTTGAAAGGCTTCTTGACGACGCGGACGGAAAGACAAAAAGGATTCTACAGTCGTTCACTATAGACAAGAAGAAATTCTTTGACGACAACATGGACGAGGTGCGCCGCCTTTACGTTCAGAACTCGCTGGAGCGCATAGACTGGGAGCAGGAAGACATAAAGCGCGCGATTTTAAAGCGCATAACAGACTACGCCATGAACCGGACGGACGAGCTGAAACTTGACGACCTGACAAAAGACGCGTTCAACCGCGGAGAACACCTGGCGCGGCTTTTCGCGCGCGACCAGATGGCGAGGTTCAACAAGGCGTGCACGCTCGCGACATTCAGGAGCGCAGGAGTTACAAAGGTCCAGTGGCTGACGGCGAACGACGGACGCGTGAGAAAGACACACAGAATGCTGAACAAGAGAATATTTGACGTTGACAATCTCCCGGAAGAGATAAACGACTATAACTGCAGGTGCGGACTTGTGCCGGTTGAATGGGCGGACGGTTAATGGGGCTTTTATGTACAGATTCATAATAACAGGCGAGACACCGGCGAAGAAGAACAGCCGCATTGTTCTAAAGGGCGGCAGGAACATACCAAGCGGACGGTACAGAAAATGGCACACGGCGGCAAGGATTGAGATAAACAGCCAATTACTGCTCCTGAAAAAGGAAGAAGCGGCAATGCCCATAGAAAGGGAAATCAGAATAAAAATGACATTCTACCACGGCGACAACAGACGGCGCGACAGCGACAACGGCGCAAGCTCGATACTTGACCTGCTCACGGACTGCAAGGTGATAAAGGACGACAAGTGGCAGATTGTGCGGCTTCTGGAGATAAGGAATTTCTACGAGAAGAGCAATCCGCGCTGTCTTGTCGAGATTGACGCATACGACGAATAGGAAAACGCAAGGAAAGGAAAAATGGAACAGGACAAAGACCTTGAGAACAGGCTCGGCACAATTGAAAAGAAGATTGACAAGCTGGCGGACCTCATAACGCAGACACAGCTCCAGGAATACCGGCTCTCTGTCGTGGAGAAGAAGCTGGCGGAAACCGCGGAAAAGGTCTTCAAGCTCGACAAAAGAAACGGAGATACAGCAATCAGGTGGCTGGGAGTAATTGTCAGCGGAATAATGACGGTTCTTATAAGCTATATCGCAATAAAGGTAGGTTTAAAATGAAACATCCACAGAGCCTGGCGGCGGAGCTATACAGCCACTTCCCGGCAAAGAACTTAAAATCCATAAAGGAATACGGCTGCTGCGCGTTTGTTCTTATGTGGTGCCTGGGGATTGAGCCGGACGATGACGCGGAAGCTGTGATGACGGTTGACAGCCTTATACAGGCAAAGGCTCTGAAAGAGGACTGCACCGTGAAATGGACGGAGGCCATAAGACGGCTCACAGGAAGAGAGATGAGAGCCGTCGATTTTGTGAACATCACCAGCATTATCCATATAAAGGACAGATGTCCTGTGCGCTATGACCACAATGGGAAATCCCACTGGGTGGGCGTTGAGAACGGAAAGATTGCGTTCAATCCGCTGAAGCGCTCAGTCTGCGTGGAGAGTGGCAAGCCCTCTACAATGCGGATAATACACATAAAAGGAATTGACGGATGAGGCAGGACGAGAACATGGGATTTTCCACAGAAAAAAAACAGACAGAAGAAAGGAAACTGCCGGCAAAGACGCTCTCAAAGGCCATGAAGATTGTGGCGGTGCTCGGGATTATCCTCTGCCATGCGCTCAAATGGCTGGGCGTTCTCAATGCGGACAGCGGGGAAATCTGCCAGATGTGGGCGGTTGTCTATGCGCTTGGAGCGGGAACAATCGACATGAACATAATGCTTGACAAATTCAGGAAGCAGGAGAAAACGGACGAATGACAAGACTTTATTTCTATATGGCCTTGGCGGCGGTTGCCGCACTGCTTGCGGCGGCGGTCTTTGTCCTTGCGAAGACCGTCAGTAAGAAAAACCGCAGGATAAAGGAGCTTGAGGAGAGCGTGAAGCGGCAGAACAGAGGCATAGAGTTTCTGTTGAAACATTCCAGCGAGCTGGCGGAGATAAGCCGGGGAAAGGACGAGCTTATAAAAAAGATACAGGAGAGCAAGAGCGATGAGGATGTTGCGGATATTGTCAGCGGTATTATTGAGCTTAATAACGGCAGGCTGTGCGACACTTCCAAAGGCTGATGATGTTGCGCTTCCGCCGATGCCGGAACGCACTGAGCAGAAAGCCCCGGAAACCGCAAAAGACTGGGCGGAGATTCTTGTCTACTATGAATTTCTTGTGCAGGAATGGGAGTCCTGGGGAAGAACCGTGCAGGCGCAGATTAAAGGTGAAGACCCGAAGGGGAACGGTAAATAATCCCCCGCCCTTTTCCGCTTTCTTTTGAAAGGCTTCCATAACGGAAAAAGGGCGTTTTTTTTCAGAAAGACTATAAGGGTATGGCAGAACTGAAGAACATAAGAATCGCGGTGAGCGGAATATATGACTATGCGCTTGAGGAACTCCCGACCTTGAGGCTTCCGCTTCCGTGGCAGGGCGCGCCGGACTGGGTGGAGAAAAAGCAGATCTACAAAATCTACCGTCCGGCTTTTGTGCTTGCGGCGGCGTGCGACAAGTTCAAAATGCTTCCCCTTACGCACCACCACCCGAACACGCCAGTTGACGGGCAGAATTTTAGAAAGCTGGCTGTGGGCTACACCGGGGAGAATCCGTTCATCGACTGGATAAAGGACACGGACGAGGTGGGAATACGCTCGACGGTGATGATTTACGATGACGAGGCTCTGGACGCATACGAGCGCGGCGAGATACAGCTTAGTCCGGGCTATGTGGCGTCTTTTGAGTGGCAGAAAGGAAAAGCCCCGGACGGCCAGGAATACGACATCGTTATGAAAGAGATAACGGACGTGAACCACCTTGCGCTTCTTCCGGCAGGACGCGGCGGAGAGTACGCGGTTGTAATGGACGGAGCGAAAAGAGAGCCTAGCGTGTTTGACCTTGCAAGGACAAAGGACGGCGCGCCGAAGAGCAACGACAACGCGAGCAAAGACCACGTGAAGAAAGAAGATGATGGACTGGATGAAAAAGAAAAAACACATCTTCACAATCTGCTTAAAATAAATGCCGTTGAGTTTCCTGTAGTAGAATTCAATGAAGAAAACTATAAGAAATATTTAGGAAGTCCGATTGAAACTCCAATGGGAAAAGTAAAACTCGGCGAGAATCAGTTTGAAAAACTCAAGAGCAAGAACCGACAGAACCTTATAGGTGCGATTCACGACACGCTGACAAATCCTTGTTTTATTGCAGAAGAAAAAGGCGGGACAACATTGTATGTAAAATCATTCATTCAGAATGACAAGCAGAAAAATATAATGTCTGTTGTCATTAAAAGAGACGGTTTAAATATTTCGATAAGTACACACGAGGAAAGAGAGCCACAGATTTTATCAAAAATAAAAAAAGCTGGCGTTCTCAGGGAGACAGCCAGCGACGACGGCACTGTACACGATGAACGTGTAGCCGATACAACTCGCGTTGTTTCCTTAAATATAACCGATACAGCCACGAAAGTCAAATCAGTTTTCGAGATTGCGGCAGGAAGCGTGTTTGACAGGGCAAGGAGATAAAAAGAATGACCTTAGGGGACCGGGAACGTTATAAAGAATTTGAGCTTAAAAAAGAAATTAAAGCTTTGAAAGCTCAAATTGAAAAAATGAAGTGCTGCGACAACTGCAAGCACCGTCTGAAAGTCCTAGAAATGGAAGTCCTGGACTTGGATAAAGACGAACTAAGAGAACCTTGCAATGTCTGCAATAATCATGATAAATGGGAGATTCGCGAATGAAAGAATCAAAAACTATGAAGAAGTTCCAGAAGTCATTGAACAGTCTGGCGGAATTTCTTAGCAGAGAGAAATGCGAGAAATGCGGAAAGCCGGCAGTCCACATAATGCCGTTCACGGATCCGCCGCATTTTTTCTGCGATGAGTGCGTGCCGTTCAAGGCGGAGAAAAAACAAACGGAATCGGAAGCAAAAACCGATTTCTAAAAATATTACTTGACTTGTACACGCTATACGTTTATGTGTGTATGTCAGAAAAAGGAGCAATATATGTCAATTAGCAATTTATGGGAAATGGCAAAGGCAGACCGATACACAGCGGACGGACGCGAGGCGATAGCCAAGGCAAGAGAAGCCGACGTTGAGGACAAGACTTATCAGATTGGCGAAATCTCGCAAAAAACGGGCTTGAAGAAAACCGCGGAGGGCTGGGTAACACCAAAGGGAAAAGCGAACGCAGCCATAGAAGCTAAAGGAAAATCAGAAAACAAATCAGATAAATGGGAAAAAAATAAGGATTATCTTAACAAGGAATATGGCGGAAACAGCGCAGGCGGAGCGAAGAAAAACTCCCTTGAAAATGCCAAGAAAATGGCAGAATCTTACAGAAAAACAAGCAACAAGCCAATTTATATAACAGAAAAAGACGGTGACTATGTTGTAGCTAAAGGCAGAGGGGAACTCGAATATGCGAAGGAAAACGGATATAGATTAGTTCCAGAGGGCGAAAACGCTCCTCGCCAGCTTACAGGTGACTGCAAGATAACAATTAAGGGCTAGCTCTTCTCTAGCCTTTTTCTGCGCTCCCATAATGTCTCGCCGGGAAATTCCGATGCAGGGTAAACAAACCGCTCAAAACCATTCACGGAGCGGTTCTCTATTTTGCAGGCGATAGCGGAAAGCGTTGTTTTATTTCCGTTGTACATAACCTTGTTGTCAGAATCAAAGACGGTGCATTTTATTTCTGTATTCGGCTTATATACAAGTTCAGAGCCAGCAGGGATGTTCAGTAAAGCGAAGGTTGTCCGGGAAGAAGCCTGCGTTTTTTCCGGGGCTTCCTGCTTATTATAAAACACAAGTTCCATAGTCGGATTTATTTCTAAAGCAGTCCGAAAAAAATTAACAACAACTTCTTTTGAAGTTTTGAAGAATTCCTTATTTTTTGTATATTTTTCACCAAGATAGAAATGCAGGCTTTTTTCTACAGTTGCAGAAGTCTCTCCCCCCCCCCGTACACACATAAATAGGCATAACACTCAAAGGGAAGCGGAACTGATGTGTCCTTGGAAAGGTCTTTAATCCTGCGCTCAATATTGTTTGTACGCCCTACTTTCACATATTCAGGCATTGCAGGATTTGTAAGCACATAGACATATTCAATTTTATTATCTTTTTTATTTTTCATAGCAAAAAAACAACGGTCTCCAAAAACACCGTTCAACAACCATTATACACCATAACCGCGCAAAAGACTATATCTGTATGGAACACAGACAAATCAACGAGAACTACAGGGCTATAGCAGAAAAACTGATAGCACAGGAGCAGGCGCTCGCCTACATAAAGGACAGCCGGGTAAAAATCACTTACCTTGAATCGGACAGCACAAAAAAAGACGGCAGGGAAAGGCTTGTGCTTGGCGAGTGCGAGAAGGTGGCGGCTAAGAACCGATGGGCAATCACAAGCGACTTCACGATAACGCTTTTCAGGAACAACCTTGTGGGGCTTTCAGAGGAGCAGATAAAGACTGTTATGTTCCACGAGCTTCTGCACGTGGGAATCGAGCCGGGCGCGGACGGAGAGGAAACATACAGCGTGAGAAAGCATGACCTTGAGGACTTCAAGGAGATAATCGACCGATACGGCACTGACTGGGCAAGCGCGGCAAGGAAGGCGGAATGATTGAGATAAAGTGCAGCACAAAGGACACTCTGAACCTTTCAGAGATAACGGAGTTCCAGGGAAACCTGAAGGAGCGCGACAATACGGACTACGAGAAAATAGAGCGCTCAATTAGAAAACACGGCTTCAGCTTTCCGTTCTTTATCTGGAGGCACGACGGCGTGAACAATTGCCTTGACGGACACGGACGGCTCGGAACTTTGCAGAGAATGGTGGCAGGCGGTGAGCAGATTCCGCCGCTTCCAGTTGTATATGTGAACTGCAAGAACGAGGCGGACGCAAAGGAAATGCTCCTGAAGCTGAACAGCACCTACGGACACATGACGGCTGACAGCGTGCGTGAATTCCTAAGGGGGGGGGTAGAGCTTGACATCGATTTTGAGGACCTGGCGCTCCCGGAAGGAATACTTGACTTCTCAATTGACGACGTGATGAAAGACACCGCAGGCGATGACGATGCGCCTGAGGTGGAGATTGAGGAGGCGGTATCCAAGCCCGGCGAGATTTACGAGCTCGGAGCGCACCGGCTTATGTGCGGCGACAGCACCAGTGCGGACGACATGGCGCGCCTTATGGGTGAAAGCAAGGCAGACCTCATTATTACCGACCCGCCGTACAACGTGGACTACAAAGGCGGAAACGGACTTAAAATCCAGAATGACAACATGGGTGATAACGCCTTTCTGAATTTTCTTACAGACGCGTTCCGTGTGATGTTCGGAGCTTTGAAAGCCGGAGGAGCGTTTTATATATGGCATGCTGACAGCGAGGGCTACAACTTCCGGCAGGCAGTAAAAAACTGCAAGGGGCTTGTGAGGCAGTGTCTTATATGGGTGAAGAATTCTCTTGTTCTTGGACGGCAGGATTACCAGTGGCGGCACGAGCCGTGCCTTTACGGCTGGAAAGATGGAGCCGGACACTTCTGGGAGGGACGGCGCGACCTTTCAACAGTTTTTGACGAGACAAGGGGCGACTGGAAGAAGATGAGCAAGGAGCAGCTGATAGCGGAGCTTAAACGCTTTGACAGCGAGGTGAAGACCTCAATTATCTACGAGGACAAGCCTGCAAGGAGCGAGGCTCATCCGACAATGAAGCCTGTGCGCCTGTTTGAGCGTCTTATCATGAACTCCAGCAAGGCGGAGGACGTAGTGCTTGACCCGTTCGGCGGAAGCGGCACAACCATAATAGCGGCGGCGAAGACAAACCGAATCGCGAGGGTAATGGAGCTTGACCCGCACTACTGCGACGTTATAAGGAAGCGGTGGACTGCCTGGGCTAAGGAGAACGGCAAGGAAATCGGAAGCGGAAAACTTGAGTAAAACTAAAAAGACTATATAAGCAGGAGGTTCAGAATGAACAATAAAATCATTGCGGTAATAGGCGCGCTTCTTTTTGCGGCCGCCGTTGTCGTGGGAAATTTCGCGCAGTTCGGGGCTGCGGCGGTTATCGAGATTGCATTCGCCTCGTTCGCATTGTGCACGGTGGTAATCTCCGCCGTTAGGCAGGCGAAGGAAAAGAACGCGTTCAGCTGGAAGACCGTCGTGGTGATTGCGCTTGCGGTGGTCGGCGGCGTCCTGTGCTGTATCGGAGGCTTGCAGCAGGCAATCTTCAAGGAAATCAGCGGACTTGTGCTGGCGCTTCTAAGCGTTATTTTTGGTCTTGTTTTTGACAGTAAAAAGGCATAGGAGAAAAAAGAGAATGAAATTTCTTACAGGACTGTTCAGGATTGCACACAAAAGGGTGCAAACCACAGACACGGACATGGGAGCGTTCCGCGATAAAATCACGGAGCTTGTGGAGAAAAAGGATTCCCTCTCGGACGATGAAATCAACGGAAAGGTGGCGGAGCTTAAGGCAATGAGCGCGGACCTGCCGGAATCGGACGACAAGGGGAAGCTCGATAGATTCCTTGAGGACTTCAAGAGCGTCAAGGAACAGGACGGTGCGACCGCGAATGAAGCCGCAAAAATGGTGACCGACCTTTTCGAGAAGCTGGACACAGAGGCGATGAAGGACGTGCCGGAAACCGCCGTGAAGGAGACAGAAACACCTCCGGCGGAACAAAAGGACGGAGCGGCGCAGAATCCTGCGCCACAGAAGCCTGCGCCACAGACAAAGGACGCAGACGGTGAAGAAACAACCGCGCCGGATGAAGGGAAAGACAACGCGCAGTACACTCTTGAGGAAATCTATCAGTTCATCAAGAAACGGCTTGCGGAGGATTCCGGCGAAAAGACAGAAGAAAAGAAAAAAGAAGAGGAAGAAACGGAGACAGTAACAGACCACGCTCCGCATATTCCTGTGACAATGAACGGCGGCGCTCCAAGCGAGGGAAGCATAGGCGCGATGTTCGCAAGAATCAAACAGGGAGGAAGATAGATATGGATTCAAATCTTTCATTGAAAATCGGATTTAAAGGACAGCTCAAGCTGAACGCGCAGGCAATGCCGCTCCAGGAAGGCTACCTCAAGCTCGGCGGAATCGTTGATGACAGCCTTACAAACGGTCTTAAATTCGGCGTTGTCTGCTCGTCAGACCCGGACAGCCCGGAAATCCTCAAGGCGGGACACGCGGTAAGCACGGACATCGTGCGCGGCATTGTCGTATTCGACGACGCTGTGGCGCAGAACGCTCCGGCACACCCGGACCGCTACCTTGCCGGTTTTCCGTGCGCGGCTGTAAACCACGGCTTTGTGTGGCTTGAGGGCTGGACCAAGGCAGGAACAGGCGCAATCGACCCGAAAATCGGATGCAAGGTTGTTTGCAGCACAGCGACCGGCGCAATCGAGTTCATCGCCTCAAGCGCGGACGCTGGCGAAGGCTATGAAGTCCTTGCAGGCGCAAGCGTGCGCAGTGTGACAGAACAGGGCGCTCTGCTCTATTTGGATTAAAGGAGAAAAAGACAGATGAAAATTAACTGCTCTTCAGAATTTAAAAAGGTGGGAAAAATCGCAAACCGCCTTGTGTCGGCAAACGGAAAGGCCAGCGACCTGCTCCGTGACGCCACGTTGCAGATTGGACGCGCAAGCGACCCTGAATATGGCGTGCCTGCAAGCGCGGTGAACAGCCCGATTTATGTGGGCGACCATGCGGTGCTTGGCTCAGTAATCGGAAACAACGCGGAGATAGAGGCTCTCTACAAGAAAAACCCTCTCGCGGTCAATATGAAGCCGAGATTCAACATCCGCACAGGAAAATACGATGTCGTATGCTCAAAGAGCGGAATCCAGAACTTCGTAGGCGATTCAGGCGAGCTTATCTCAATGCAGACAATCTCACCATGGAACGCCTCGTACTTCCCGGAACTTTTCAAGCAGCCGCTTCTCTACAGCCACGCGCGCGACCTTGTTAAAAGGCTCGGCGGAACAAATCCGTGGGGAGAGGTCCAGAACCTCCAGCTTGCGGCTTACAGCGGCTGGGGCTTGATCGGCGAGAGCGGAACTGTCGCGGCGAACATGAAGCAGAATGTGAATGTCCAGTCAGGAATCATGAGCGCGCCGATTATCAACATCAAGGTGTTCTTCAACTTCACTGTTGAGGAAATGGAAAGAGCCAAGGGCGACAACGGCTCTCCGTTCGCAGGCTCGCTCATGGCGGAAAAACAGCGCTATGCGCAGTACGTAATCGACATGATTACAGACTACCTGACCTACTACGGAAACGAGGACACGAACACAATCGGGCTTCTTGACGTGAACGGCCTTACCTCCTGGGCAGGAAAGACGCTGAATGAAATCCTTGCGGACACAGCGGACACAAACAAGGGCTACACGATGTACCAGGCGCTCGCAAAGGCAATCACCGACTTTATGGGCACAAGCAAGAACAAGTTTGATGTTGTCCGCGTGGCTATGTCGCCGGAAGCATACAACGTGCTTACATCGACACCTTACAGCAACAACTACGAGCCGAAGTCGCCTCTGAAGATTTTTGAGGAGAACTTCGAGGCTGGAGTGACAAAGAACGGCTCCAAGTCTAAGGTCGAATTTTTCGCCGACCCGTTCCTTTCCGCAAGCAACGGGTTCGACAATTCAGGCTCGGATAAGCTGGTTATCACAGCGCCGGAAATCGGAGCGGGAACAGATGATGAGAAACAGGATCTGCTTCTTCTTGGTATTCCTTTGGAGAACTTCACCTATCCTGTATATCCGAACAGCTACGACCAGCAGCATGCGGTTCTCCGCAGGTTCGCCGGAGTATTCGCGCCGGTCGGACAGGCGGTCAAGTGCTATTCAGGCTTCGGCGTGAAGGCGTAGAAATACGGAGCAAGGGCAGTGTTAAAAACTGTCCTTGATTATTTTGAAAAAGAGGACAAAAGAGAAATGAGCAAATACATTCAGAGTTTCTACCAGTACCCTGTAACATTCTCATCAATCGGGAAGACAGTGCCGGCGCGCCTTGCGCAGGGCGATATGCGGAACATCACGGAGGTATCGGACGCGGAGCTTGAGAAGCTCCAGAATTCAGAGCCGCTGTTCCGCGAGCTTGTGAACGGCAAGAAGTACCGGGTGCTGAACAAAATCCCGGCAAGCTACGTGCCTGCGAACGAGCAGATAAACACGGCAAAAAGCGAGGCTGACAGGCTGCGCGCGGAGAACGAGGCGTTGAAAGCACGGCTTGCAGAGATTGAGAAATCGAAAGAACAGGACGGAGCGGCCGACACAAATGTCGATGCCGGCAATAAAAATTCAGAACAGAATGAAGCCGGCGCTGAAAGCCCTGAAAAGGACTGGAACGCAATGGAATACAAGGAGCTTCAGGAGGCGGCGAAGGCAAAGGGCATAAACCCTGCGCAGAAGAAAACAGCCCTGATTGAAGAGCTTGAAAAGGCTGAATAAGGAAAAGGTATGACAAGAAACACTTTTATGTTCGCCGGAAATTTTCCAACTCTTACAGATGACGAGATAAACTCGGCGTACGGACTTGTTTCTGTCATGTTCAGCGGCGTGTTGAGCCTGTGGGGAGTCCTTTCTGCGGAAATAAGGGAGCAGAAGCGCACGCTCTGCATGAACCTTCTTGTGGCGTGGTATCTTCTGGACACCAAGCCGCAGAGCGCGTCCGGGGTTCTTGGGAACGGAGGAATGGCAGTAAGCTCAAAAAGCATAGGCGGCACTTCCCTGTCGTTCGAGGGAATGGACGCTCAGGAGGGAATAAAGCAGCTCAACTCAAATGTGTTCGGACAGAAAGCCCTGATAATGATACAGGGCGCGCCCGAAAGGCTGGGAATCTATGCTTGATGTGAAGGTCGAGTGCAGGCAGACCGCCAGCCCCAAGGAAATCCAGGACTTTGTGGCGGACATTGACACGGAGGTTCTGGTCGGGTTTCTGGCAGGAAGGCAGCACGTGCCGATGCTTCACAAGGCGGACACAGAGAAGCCGAACGAGAAAAGACGCGGAAAATACGTGGGAATTGACGGCAGGGACGACCCCCAGAATGAGCCTGCGATTGAGACCGCGGAGCTTGCGAAAATTCTGACGTTCGGAAGCGCGAATACTCCGCCGCGTCCGTTCATCGAGGAAGGACTTCTCTCTGAAAAAGAGGAGCTTCTGAAAGAGGCTGAAAAACAGACCGGCAACGCAAGGAAAGGACAAGCCAACTGGGCGAAGCTGGGGACAAAGGCTGTGGGAGCCGTGCAGAAGTTTGTGCGGAGCGATTACTACAAGACCAACGTCCCGAACAGCAGACACACAATTGAGTTCAAGGGAAGCGACACGCCTCTTATTGACGGCGGAGACCTTATCAACTCGCTTGAGTTTGTCGTGGAGGGCAAGAAATAATGGCGGGAATCTACGGCGATATGCTTCTGAGTTTCGCCGAGCAGCAGCGGAATGTGGCTGTCTACGACATGACACCGCGGATAAACGGCGGCTGGGATATTGTGGAAGGCCCGGAGATTTCCGTTATCGGTGTATTCCAGAACACAGGCGGAAGCAGGATAAAGGACGGAAACGGAAACCTTGTGCAGGGCAACAGCTGCGAGCTTTGGACTTCCGCCGGAAACCTTGGCGGAAAATTCATCAAGAAAGACGGCTCGGTGTTCCGGCTGACAGGCGGAAACGACTGGAGCTTTGAGGGCGGATTTTACCGCTATTCACTTGAAAAGGTGGTGGGAAACGATGCAACTGAATCAGACAACGCTTCGTGGAATCTTGGCGGAAATTCTTTCTGTTGACGAGAGCCACGTAGTACCTAAACAAGGGAACTGGTGGAATCCGCAGAGGGAAAAGGCGAACATAGCGAACTGGTGCTCATATAGAATCAAGAGCAACAATCCGCGCACCGCCCCTTTTTACGTTGAGGAAAAGGACGGAACGGAAAGCGCGGCGGTAATGAAAATAGCGAGCATTGAGCTTCAGTTTGTGGGTCCTGACAGCGAGCAGCTGGCATACAGCGTGGCGTTCTGGCCATTAAGGGCGGATGTAAAGGAACAGCTTAAAAAGATACGCGGAGCGGTAATGCTAAGCGACTTCAACGCTGTATCCTCCGTTTTTTTCCAGGACGGAAACAACACGGTCCTGGCGTGGAACGTTCCGAACGTCCAGATAATCTGGTACGACCTGATAGACACAGACCAGAAGCCACTAAAGACTATAGACATAGGAGGAAATATAAATGGCGGCATTTGACGGCTCTATAGCGCAGGTGAATGTGCAGTTTCCAATTGAAACTGTAATCGAGCCTGTGTCAGGAGAAAACTATACAAAGGCATTGATTTTCATGCCTTTGGCAAAGGCGGAGGAATATCTTCCGGCGGTGGAAAGCCCTGCGGCAGGACAGAAGGTCGAGCTGGGCTCTTCAAACTACGAAGCCCTGACAGGCGGACTTCTAAAAACGTGGCTTGTTCCATTCTTCACATCGGCCCAGGCGGCAAAGCTTGCGGTGGCAATCTATGATGTCGACACGACAAGGGAAGTGCCAGACGGGGACGGAACTAAACAGGAGACAGTGCCTGCCACGGCTCCGATTGAAAAGGTCTATGAGGCGTACAAATACTATGCCTACTTCAAATTCGGAATTGCGGATTCAGGCGACTATAATACCTTGCAGGCGCAATTAGCAAGGCTTTGCAAGGCCGATCCGCTCTACTCCCAGCTTTGGGTGGGAACATCTGACGGCCAGGCCTTAAAAAAGGAAAGCCTGCTTGTCTCCGCGCTTAAAGGCGTCGCGGCGGACGTAAGAATCATTTACAACCCGGACGCCACAATCAACGCGGCACTTGCGCAGCTCGGCGCGACACTCGCGCAGATCAACGCGACAGGAACCCCGGTAGGGAACGACATCGACATGCTAGCCTTCAACACAATAGGCGCAAGCGGAGCGGACGACGCGGACGGAAATCCGACAAATCTCGACGCAACACAGAAATACGCGCTTGACGAGCAGAAAATCGGATACAATACATATGTGGGCGACGGCACGGAGAATGTGGTGACAGAAGGCTCACAGACACTGCAGGGAAATGTCGTAGGCGCGCAGTGGGTGAAAAGCTACATTGAATATATGTGCAAGATCCGCACGGCGAACTTAATAACCAAGCGCAACAAGTTCAGAAACAACGACCAGTATCAGGCTATTCTTCTGATTCTCTCCGATGTCGTGAAGGACTTCCTGAACTTCGGACGGCTTGCGGACTTCAAGATTACAGCCCCCGTGTTCTCCGATCTTGCAAAGAGCACGGACGCAATCGTTGTGCCGAACGCATGGGAGGCGACCTATATCGACAAGCTCCGGAGCGTGACGGTCTACGGAACTTTGTATGTCACCCAGCCGTCAAAATAAGGAGGAGGCAGAAAAATGAGCAATCATACAGTAATAGCGGCAGGACAGTTCTCGGTAATTCTCACCCACCCTCTGTGGAACGGCGGAACACCTACGACAATCGGAGGCTTCAAGCTGGAAGGTCAGATGGTGCAGGACCAGCAGCTGATGGACAACTCGAAGGTCATCGCGCTTGCGAACGGAAACACAATCACCATAACTAACAACAACAAGTCGGGAAGCCTTACATTCAACGTGACGGCGACAAACGGAGACGACGACATGGTGAAAATCGCGAAATTCCTCAAGCGCGTGGGGGATTCTGTGGGAGGAACTATCCGAATCACGCAGGAAATCAACGGAGCGACAAGCGGCGACACATACACATCTTGTACTGTCAAGAGCTGCCCGAACCGTATTATCCAGGGAAACGACGCGCCGGACTATGCGGTTGTATGGAACTACGGTGAGTACACGCCTGACAGCGAATCGTGATTTTCTGACAAAAAGGAATAAGAAATGGAAGCACTTAAACTTACAAGAAAGGTCTATGACGAGGGGTTGGAGAAGATAAACAGCGCGGTCGCAGGCGACACCGCTTATCTTGACCAGTTCGAGATTGAGCTTGAGGACGGACTGAACACCGCGAGCGTAATGGAAATCTGCCGTGTTATACAGGATTCCAGCTTCGAGGGGAAAGTCCGACTTATGCGTATCTGCATAGCCGGAAAGAACGTGAAGGTAAAATGCCCGAACGGAGAGGTCGAGAAATTCAGGCTCTCGAACGCAGAGGACAGCATAGAGGGCTTCGACCTTTTCAGGAAAGAGCCTCTAGCCTTGTGGGCAATCGCCGACACAATTTATGGATATGTGTTAAAAAAATCTCTGCGGCCTTCGACACCAGCTCCGGCGAAGGCGGAAACGCGGACATCAAAGGAGTAAGGGCAGAAAATGCCGTCAAGCGGATTGTGCATAACGGCTTTCTGTGGCTTTACTATAATTTCTGCGGCGAGTACGCAAGACAGCCCGTTGACCTTGAAGATATGTGCGACGGGCTTCTTTGTCTGAGGGCTAAGAACAGAATTCAGGAGATATACAATGAGCCAGAGTAGCGGCGGATTTTTCTATTCAGTAAAAGCGGTTGTCGACAAGGCGAGCTTTGAGAGCGGACGGCAGGAGCTGGCGAAACTTGAGCAGTCCGGGAAAAGGCTTATCGCGGGATTCACGGCGGCAGGTGCGGCTCTTGTGGGAGCGGCGAAAATCGCCGGGAACGTGGCGCAGTCGGAGCTTAAAGTCGCAAGGTCGACAGGTGCGTCAACAGACGCGCTGTCAAAATGGAAAACCGCCGCAAATATCGCAGGCGCAAGCGCGAACGGTCTTATAGGCGCAATGGCAGGAATCGAGAATAAAATGCAGCACCTGAAGACCGGCACGGTGGATATGAATCTTGCTAAGAACCTGGGGCTTATGGGCATAGGGTACGGTGACTTTGCGGACATGGACGCGGAGGACAGGATGAAAGCCGTATTCAGCAAGGCTGACAGCATGGATGACCAGAAGCTGGCGGCGACGCTTGTAGGCGACATTCTGGGCCAGGCAGGGCGCGAGTATTATGACAGCCTTAAACTTTCAGGAAAGACGCTTGAACAGCAGCTGAAAGAGGCGCAGTCCCTGAATTTTATGACGGAAAAGAACAGGAAGGAAGCCGCAGCGTTCGCAAGTGAGTTCAACGCAGTAAAGGAAGCCGGAAAGAGCATAGTCCAGCTTATAGGAAGCGACATAGCGGCAGAGCTTACGCCTCTTGCACGGAAAATAAAGACCTATCTTATGACAAACCGGGACGCAATCCAGAGAGGAATCTCAGGACTTGCGAAAGGCGCAGGCTCTGTGTTCAACGCCATAGCCGGAGCAATCGGGAAAGCCGCGCCTTTTGTCGAGAAGCTGATAGACAAATTCGGCGGACTTGACAAGGTGATCATAAAGCTGAGCGTGGGATTCGGGGCGATGAAACTTATGCAGTTTGCAGGCGGATTGAAGTCGATGATAGGCGGTCTTAATCTTTTGAAACTCGCTCTTGGCGGACTTAGCCGAGGTCTTATGGCAGGCGGTCTTTTTCTTGTGCTTGATGACCTGATGGTGTATTTCATGGGCGGAAAAAGCCTTATAGGAGAAATTCTTCCAAAGATAAAGGAATTCTCCAAGAACCTTGGAATTGACGAAAAGCTGACAGTCGCAATGGAGAATTTCAAGAAAACCATTACAAGCGAGGCGTTCCAGAACGCAATGAAGAATCTCGGTGATTTTCTAAAATTCATTGGAGGAAACGTAGTTCAGGCAGCGGCGGACCAGATAAAAAGCTTAGCTGAAGCCCTTAATGCGCTTTTTAGCGGCGACTGGAAAAGTGCCATCAATGGTGTCGGCGGCATGGGCGAGGCGACAGGAAACTTTTTAGGGGCTCTCCTGACAGGGAAAAACTACGACGACCTCAAGAAGCAGAAAGAAGCTACACTTGCAGCCTTGCAGGCCGTCGCCAAAGAAGCGGAATACGGACGGTTCGGCTTTATCAAAAAAAAGAATTTCGAGGACTACTCGCCTGAAACACAGGAGCTTGTGAACAAGGCTGGCGGCAAGAAAAATTTTCCCCAGTACATCAACGACGGAATTATCCGCCCGGACGGAAGAACCATAGGAATAAGCCCGGACGACTGGGTGTTTGCGGCGAAGAATGTGGAGGACATGGCAAGCGCATTCATTCCTCGCGGATTGATAACAAACAACAGCATGAACGCGCCGGCAACCTATGTTATAAACCAGTCGTTCACGGTGAACGGCGGAAACGCAACACCGCAGGCTGTGAGGGCGGAAGCGTACAAGGGGACTTCTACAGCATTGCAGAACAACCTGAAGAACGCGGCAAGAATAATACAGCTTATGCCGGGAACAAGATAAAGAGGTAAAAAATGGAGCTTTCATATGCGCTTAAGCTAGGCTCGAAAAGAGCCGTTGAAATGGTGAAGTCTGTAATACAGAACCCTATGCTTATATCCAAAAGTCCGGCGTGGGCAATATCGCTTGAAGTTGAGGCAATCACGCAGACAGGACAGGCGGAAGTGTCGGAGCGTGCGGTGATTGTTCCGGGAAGCGGCGTAAAGTCATACCTCAACGACAACGTGGCGCCGGGCGCCTGGACGTGGCAGATGAGCGGCTGGATTCCGGGCGACCCTCTGGTAGAGCCGACAAACCTCTTCACGCCGATTGTAATGATGAATGTATTCTTTCTAAGAAAGGCATATAAGAACGGCTCAAGAATCATATTCAAGGACGTTGACCAGATGATTTATAAAAACTGCGTCATCCAGTCGCTGAGCATAGACACGAAGAGCGAATGCAAGAACAAGAAGCCGTTCTCAATGACGCTCAAGGAAATTGTGGAGCTCAAGGCGACAATCAGCGACAAGACAGACCTGGAGACATTGTCCGAGGCGAAGAACACAATCGAGGACAAGGGAATAACAACGGCAAGCACAGTGGATTTTAGTCAATCAATCTTATCAAAGGCAAAAGATGGTATTGTCAGTTTTACTAAAGGAATCTTCTAAAATTTTTCCTCTATAACACGATTTTCCGCCAAACGACTATATAGGTATGCGGAATATATCATCCTTGAATCAGGTCGAATGGCCGAACACGGAAATAAGCGACAATTTCAGCTTCTCCACAATGCACCCGGACGGTCTCTTTAAATTCACATTCAGATATTTCAACGGACGCTGGAACTGCTGGTGCACTCTTCCCAGCGGAGAGACACGCGTGGTCGGAGCTGAGCCGAACGTCATAAGCTGGTCGGGATTCCTTGACTACGGAATCGTGTTCATCACGGAGCTGCCGGAAATAGCAAGAAGCTCTCTTTTTCTTACAAGCCTTTACATAATAACGTGGGATTGACGCATGGAGAACTTCAACAAATGCATTGACCTAACATTCCGGGGCAGTTCAAAGCAACTTGTAATAAAGACGCCGCGAAAAGGAATTAAACCGGACATTGAGATTACAGGAACCCTGACCGGCAAAGATCAGGTGTGCGACCTTGAGATAAGAATCACGAACCTTTATACGGACGACATTCTGTCGGGTTACCATACGGTCGAGATAAGCGCAGGATATGCGGATACGATGAGCAAGACCATAGAGGGAAGCGTTGTGAATGTATACACGGAATCCCCTGGACCTGACAAGGTTACTGTAATCTACTGCACGGTGGCGAACTTTGACGCATGGCTCAACAAGACGATAGACCTGAAACTTTCAAAGAATTTCACGCTTAGAAACGCGGTGGCGGAGATAACAAAGGCCCTTGGATTCAACGAGGCGCAGATAGATTCAGGAATAGCGCAGAGCACGTGCGCCGCTCCCCTTGAGGTGAACGGAACTGCAAGACAGGCGGTGAACGAGTTAAAAAAATGCTTTCCCGGTGTGAACATAACCATCGACAAGCAGTTTTTGAAAGTGTTCCCGGAAAAACAGCAGTCGGCAACGGTTATGAACCATACACTGAAAGCATTGATTCAGGCTCCGCAGTTCTCCGGCGGCCAGGTGAGCCTTATAGCTCCCTGGAATCCCGCGGTAAGACCGGGTGATTTTATAACATATCCAACGAATTTCTATCAGACAACAATGGGGCTAAGCCCGTTCTCCACCGCATATGTAACGAGCGTACAGTTCAGTTTTGCAACCAACGGCGACCAGAACGAGATGAGCATAACAGGAATTCTAAAAGAGAGCATAGGAAAGACGGAGAAATAGATGACGGACATACTGAGCGCGCAGAACCTTTCAGAAAGGGACCTGATAACATCGATCCTAAACAGCTTCTATATTGTTGACTACGGCTATATAAACAAGGTGAACGGCGATAAGACCGTGAATATAACGCACGCCGCAAAGCCTGTCCTTACAGACGGCACGGAGCTGCCGGAAACGGTGACAAGCAATATAGAGGTCTTGACCTTATGCGGCGCAGGATTTTGCGTTCAGTGGGACTACAAGGCCGGCGACAAGGTGCTTCTTCTGGGTCTTAAAAGCTATGTGCCGGAAGCAGGCGGCGTAAAGCAGGCGGAAGTACCGAAGGCTTTTGTTCATTACTCACGGGCGACACTAAAGGCTATACCGCTCTGCGTGTTCAGCGACGAGGCGAAGGTCAAGATCCTGGTTGAAAACGGAAAAATGACTATAAAGACGGACAGTACGCTTGAGCTTGACGGAAACGATAACGGAGGCGTTGTTATCGCGCCGGAGCTTAAAAAGCAGCTGGGATTCCTTACGCAGAGGGTGGACACAATCATAAACGCGCTCCAGAACGCGCCGACAGCGGCAATGGACGGCGGCGCGGCATACAAGACCGGAATAGTTGCAGCCCTTGCCACAATTGTGAATAAAGAGAATTTCAGCAACATAGAGAGCGACAAGGTGAAGCACGGAAAGGGAGGCGACTGACAATGGACATAGAGATGAAAATCCAGGAGAAAACCGCGGTCTTTCCTGTCTGGGACTTAAAGGTGGAAAGCGGAATTGTTCCAGTTCTGACAGATGACAAAGAGGACATACAGGGCGCAATCCTCGCGTGCTTCATTGAGAAAAACACCGTGCCGGAACTGCCCGACGTGGGCGTTGAATGGACGGAGTATCTTACAGGGAAAATCTCGTTCGGAGAGCTTGACTCACAGATACGGCAGTCGCTAAGCAATGCGGAAAAAGACGAATTCAGACCGGAGTACCAGCTGGAAGATGACAGGCTGACGCTCACGGTTACAAAGGAGCTTTAAAAAATGGGATTCAAGATAGACGACAAACAATGGCTGCCGCAGACAACACAGGAACACGCGACAGCATGGATGGAGGAAATAAACGCGCTTCTTGAGGCGAACAATGTGACAGACGAGAACGGAGACATAGTGAAGCTGTCGCAAAATTTCGCAAGCGCGCTTTATCTGCAGGTGCTGGCAGGCGCAAGCCGTCTCGAAAAGAACGATGAGAAGCTGAACGCAGGAATAAACAGCCTGAATGTGGAAGCCTGCGACGACCAGCAGATAGAGAACCTTCTGCCGATTGCGGCCATAACAAGAAACACAGGAAGCTACTCCACCCTGACGCTCACAGTAACGGCGGACGCGGAGAACGTCTGCGTCATTCCTGCCGGAACAAAAGCGCCGTTCAAGAATGTGAATTTTATTGTACAGACGCAGATAGTGCTCCAGCCGGGAACAACGCAGAACATAGCGACCGTATGCGACACTATCGGCGCAATAGTCGTGCTCAAAGGCGAAATAACAGCGTTTGAAACGCAGATACCGAACCTAGCAGGCGTGGTGAATAATGTTTCCAGCATTCCGGGAAACAACGCGGAGACAACGGCAAGCCTGCGCCAGCGTATAATAAAGGGGAACACAATCCCATACTCGCTCGACGGCGTGAAGATTGCGCTTGAGGAGCTTACAGGCGTGAACCATGCGCGCGTGTTCTTCAACTACAACACCAGCGGAATTCTGACACTTGCGGGCGGAATCGAGCTTCAACCCAGAACCGCATACGTGGTCATAAACGGCGAGAGCGACAGCATAGCGGAGATATACGCAAGATATATGAACGCGCCGACACAGAACGCTCCGGGCGCAAGCGACACAGGAAGCTACACAACGGTAGAAATTCTTGTAACAGCCGGAAGCGGCAATGCGACTGTGCCAAAAGGTACATCTTTCTTGTATGACGGAATGACATTCAAGTCGGATTCGGAAAAGACTGTGAGCGCAGGAAGCACTGCCTCTGTCGGATTCACTGCGATTGATGTAGGCCCTGTAACAATTCCAGCCGGAGCTGTAACAGCCTTTGACACAAATATAGAGAATGCGGTGAACATAACAAACAAGGCAAGCGTGCCGGGAATCGCAAAGACCGCGTACAGCCAGAACTACATATCAGGAAGCGGACAGACAATCCCGATAAAATACGACAAGGCGGAAAATGAGATTGTTTTTGTAAAGGTGTTCATAGCCAAGACCGGCGAGAGCGGAAGCCAGATAGAGAACCAGATAAAGCGCGACCTTATCGCCTCAAGCGCGTCCTGGATTATCGGGCAGAACATAACAAGCCTGCTTACATCCGCTCCGTTCGCGGACTGCATATATACAGAGGTGGCATACACACAGGTAAGCAAGGACGGTGAAATCTGGGTGAGCCTTATTGAAACCTCCGTGAACTCGATACCGCGCGTTAGCGATGACTCAATAACCGTGGAGACACTGACATGATAAAGCAAAGCCCATATCTACCTAAGCAGATGAACGGTCCTGTCGTAAATTCAGTTCTTGCGGCAATGGACGAGCGTTTGAAAAACGCGGACATAATCGAGGATTATCTTTACAAGCTGTCTATACTTACGGCTCAGGAAACAGAACTGGAGAGCATAGGCTGCATAATCGGCTATCCGCGACCGCTCGTGCCGGTCGGGTTCTCGCAGGAAAATGTTCTTATCCTTTCAGAGCTGCCACAATATCAGGACCTGCAGAACGGACTTGCCACAGTTGGCTCGGAAGTCGGCGGACGGTTCAGCTCCACAAAAAAGACCGCGAGCGACTATATGGACCTGGGTCTGTACAGGAACTTCCTTGACAAGGTGGCATACATAAAGAGGTACGGGATCACCCTGTATGCGGTCGACCAGATAGCGAAGTTGATAGATCCGCAGTACGCGATTGGCTGGGACAGTAACAGCGACATAACCGTGAACTTTGAGCGGAACATCGGATACAAGAACGTATGGATTCTGACACAGCTGTTCTACAGGCTCGCGACAAGCCCGCAGGTGATTATAACCGCAGGAACAAACTGAAAGACTATAAAAGAGAGGCATATATGACACCGACACAAGATTTTGAAAACTATCCAGAATTTGCAAACTCAGGGCAGAAATCACAGCCGAACGACGCAAAATATTCAGCCGGATTCATTCCGAGTGACGTACTGCCAGCGGAATGGCTGAACTGGTTTCTGAACGGAGCAACAAAGGGAGTAACCGCCCTTAACACAGGCGTAAAGAGCGTTGAGCAGGAAATCAACACGGTTCTTGAGTCGAGGGCTGTAACCCCGGATATAAACGCAGCAGGTCAGCTTCTCGCTGTCCTGAACAAGATTAAGGCGGAGGCAATCAATGAGGCCTGGCCTGTTGGAATCACCTACGTCCAGTATCCGCAGCAAAAAAGCCCTCAGGAGCTTTTTCCGAAAACAACATGGGTGGAACTCTCCTATAAAGGAGCGTTTTTCCGTGCGTCAGGCGGCAACGCGCAAGCCTTCATAGAAAAATCGGGCGTTTTGAGTAAGCAGGCAGGACAGAATTTGAGCCACACTCACTCAATAACTCACAGCCACAACATCACGGATCCAGGACACTCCCACGGTATACCAACAGGCGCTCAAGATGGACACAATGGAGGATATAACGACCATGGATATAGTTTTGAAACAAACAACAGCACTGTACTCTCAAAAACAAGGATAACTGTGGATTCGTTTAGCGGAGCCAGCGGTTCTAGCGGCGGTGATGAAAATCGCCCTGCGAACTATACAATCCGTGTATGGAAGAGAACCGCCTAGGCAGTACGCTTCCAAACTCGAACAGTGTAGTTCGCAGGTCTTGTTTCCGTGCCTCCTGTACTTCCTGAATTGCCGTTTGTCGGTTCAGAGGTATAGCCGGTCCAGCTACGGCTCGCAGCAAAGTCACAGTTAGCATAAGTATTTTCACGGTCATCTTCCCAGTGTGGCCGTGATTTTTGGTCATAAGAAATATCAAATGCTCCAGACGATCCGTTATAAAGGTCTTTTGTTCCTGATAGTTTTCCGGTGATTTCCATTGTTCCCCTTGAGTGCTTATGGGCTATTGTATGCAAATGGCTTTGTATGCTCTGCTCCTGCTTACTCAAAACGCCCGATTTTTCTATGAAGGCTTGCGCTGAATAATAATAGCGGTGTAAAAATGGAAGTTTCTAAGTATGGCGGAAAACGTGAGGGTGTTGGTAGACCAAAAGGCACAACAAAAGAAAACAAAAAGGTCTATAAAACATTCAGCGTTTCATGCTTAGAACATGAGCTGGCATTGATAAAAAGCAATGCGGAAAAACAAGGGAAAACGCCAAGCCGATATTTAGTTGACTTGGTGTTACAGGATAAAAAATAATCCCAGAGGCGACGGCAAAACTGGAAAATCAGGCGTAGTCTGAATGAAGATTGCTTAGAAGATAGCGGTTTATAAGGTCTTTTTCTACAATCGGCATTGTATCATAGACCAAATCTTGAAGATATTTTTTTGCCAGAGTAATGGAATACCAGCCGCCGTTCATATATGCGCGAAGCCCGAACTGCTCGGAAAGGCACAGCTCGAAATGCCTGAATGCACGGTTCGGAGCGGCAAGACGGAAATCGCAGTCATGAAATGTAAAAAATCCCATTGAATCCGTACGGCAGGTGAATTTTAATGACAGCTTGTAATTTAGATTGAAGCCTTTAGGAAGCTGGCGGAACACATTCTGCGAATCCTGTGGCTTTATTGAAAATCTTTTATTGAATGAATCAAGCCACGATTCAATAAAGCTGTTTGCGCCTTGTATTGTGTCGATTTTCAGGAACCGGAAAATAAAAGGAAGCTGACCTTGAAGCGTCTGCCAGAGCCGCTCAATCCTTCCTTTGCCCTGCGCGGAAAGAGCAAGGATGACCTCAATATCCAGCTCGCGGCACAGGTCGTTAAAATGCGTGCTTTCATTCTTTGAGAGTTCCAGACGCTCCGTAAAAGTGCGCCCTTTTTTTCTTTTAGAAGATACAAAAGATGAATGGCGGTCGATGTAATAAGCCTGCGGAATTCCGAACTTTATCCAAGTCTGACGCAGAACCTCGTTGTAACCGAGCCGGCACTCATTCAGACAGAAATAAAGCCCCGTAACTGTATGCGTCGCATCGTCAATTCCTCCGTGCAGAGAGGCAAGAGTTCCATTCATAAACCAGTCGTGCGTGGAAGCGTCCATCTGCACAAGCTCACCCGCATGCTTTCGTTCCTTGCGGCTTTTATGCTCCTTCTTTTCCTTTGTGGTCCAGGACCGTGGCGGTTTTATTCCAGAATCTCGCATTATTTTCAGAAGAGAATTGTAGGAAACTTCAATGCTATAGAATTTTTTCAGGGCTTTATGAAAAGTTGATATAGGGCATTCATCCCAATTATTATGATAGATTTTAACTATTTGCTTGCAAAGCGGATACAGATATTTTTTATTTGCCGGAATCTGGTTTTTATGGCCGTTCACAAAGGCAAGACCGCCTTTTTTTCTGTACCTGCGCTTGAGGAGCGTAACTCCGTATTCAGACATCCCAAGTTTTATAGCGCATTCTTTTTCTGTAATTTTTCCTTCACAACATAAGGGAATATAATAAGCCTTCCTTTTCTGCTGATGAAAATATTGCGAGCGTTTCATACTTTAATGGTTCGGCAGGAATGGGTAAAAAACTTTAGTATTTTATTTTTTTTAATTTTTTTTACCCAATTTAACGAATTCACTTGACAGATAATCAAGAACTGTATATTTCATTTTACAAGCATCCTTATTTTATTAATTTTAGATTAATACTGGGCATACATAAACACAGGATTTGACGGAGAAAATGACATAGAAAGAATAACGAGTATTAACGGAACATAATATGCGCTCCACCTAAATGCAATGTTTTTCTTTTGTATCGCAGTATACAAATCGACTTTATTTTCCTTTAGAAAACTTGTTATAAAAACAATAATCGAAGCTGAAATTATTAAAACAAGTTCAGATTCTACATATCTAAAACTACCGAAAACACTTTTTAAATAAGCTTGTGATTTGTAAATTTCTAAAGTGCCAAAATTAAAAAATGTCCGCTTCAAATACAAAAAGCATTTTTTAACATCTGTTATCCTGTCAAAATATGCGCCTATGTTAACAACTATAAAAGTTCTGACTATTTGAAAAACAACAAAACTTTTACTTTTTACATTAATATGAAGAATAGAAGATAATTTTTCAAAAGCCGGCTTAAACAAATCACTAAAAGCAATTACAAGACCATTATACAAGCCCCATAAAACAAAATGAAGTTCCGGCCCATGCCAAATTCCAACAAGAAGAAAAACCACAATATTTGCAATTCCAGCAGGAACAGTGCGCGCTAAATGCTTGCCAATTTTTTTGCCGCCATGCGCAGAAAAAAACTTTCCAATGTTCTGCATAAAATGAGTTAATGCAAGCGGATAAAAAACATAGTCTTTCATCCATAATCCCAAACTTATATGCCACCTTCTCCAAAAGTCCGCCAGGTTTCTTGCAAAATACGGCTGCTTAAAGTTCGGTTGCATTTCAAGCCCAAACAATTTTGAAATTCCTAGAACCATATCTATTCCGCCAGAAAAATCAGCATATTGATAAATTGAAAAAGCTAAAATTCCAAAAGCAATCAAGCTGCCAGGAAGATTATCATAAGGATGATCAAGAACAGAAGAAATTCGAGTATAAAGCAAGTCAGCAATGCAATATTTTTTCATTGCACCAAACAAAATCAAAAGCACACCATGCTTAATATTTTCAAAATCAAATTCATGCTCTTCTTTCAGCTGAATTCCAAGCTTGTCAAACCGATTAATCGGTCCCATTATCAACTGCGGAAAAAAAGAAACAAACGTAAAATATTTCAGGAAATTCTTTTCATTTTCATATTTTCCATTATAGATATCCATGAAATATGCAGTTGTCTGGAATGTATAAAATGAAATTCCAAGAGGAAGAAGAATGCCTCTAAAGCCGAAAAATTTCAGGAAATCAAAATTAAGTAAAAAACAATTGCCCAAAAAAGAAACAAATGCGTTCCAATATTTTAAATATGCCAAAAGACCAATATTTAATATTAGAACTATCAGAAGAACAATTCTTTTTATATGTTTTATTTTTTCTTTTTCAACTTTAAAATCTTCTTTTGTTAAAACAGATTTTTTTTCTTTTAGCAGAAGATTATATGATGTTATTTTTTTTGCTCCATAAAAAGTCAAAAAAGAACTAAACAAAATAAAAATAAGATTTACAGCTCCAGAAAAAGCATAAAAAACAACACTGGAAACTAAAACACAAATCCATTGATTTTTTTTTGGAAGTTTATAATAACAAAAAAGTGAAATTATAAGAAAAAATCCAAATGACCAAGTTCTAAAATTCATAAAATCTCCAAAACTAAAAAGCTGTGTAATCTTCTATAATAGTGTTATTAAGAATTCCGTCATAAAAACTTAAAATTTTTACTTTTCCAGAAGTCGCGACAGGATAAATTATAATATTATTACAAGTATTTTCTGAAAGAAGTTCTTCTTTTCCGTTATACAAAGCATAAATCGTATAAGTCACAAGCCCCTTCACCTCAGAATTTATAACGGGCTTTACTTCGATTGACTTTTTATCAGGGGATTCTTTAAGCATTAAACCATAAATTTTTGGAGGCTGATTTGCAATTTTTTCAGAATAAGTTTTATAGAAAAGTTTTTCAGATTCTATTTTTCCAGTAAAAAAATCACAAAAAACAGATGTGAATTTTTCTATTCCTGTCTTGTTCAAATGATTGTCATCACTAAAATCGCAATCCTCAAGATTTAAAAATTCCGGCCGACAAAAATTAAAATCATAATATTCATAACCAAGTTCATTTAAGAAAGAACGCAAAAAAGAAACATACTCATCATAATTGCTTTTTTCCATAAGGTAAAAATCGCTGCTTGGATTCGAATAAAAATCAATACTTATACTATTTTCCTTACACAACTTTACGATTTTTTTTACAGTATTTTTCCATTCATTTGAAATATTTTCAACTGCAATTGGTTTTTCAAATCCTGATGAGAAAGTTCCATTGGCAATAATTTTTCTATCAAAAATACAGCCTTTTCCTGCATAAAAATCTTTTCCAGAATATTCATAACGATAATATGAGCCATCTATTTTTGACATTATGGTTTTTAAAACAACTGAAGGATTCAAATCCAGCAGTTTATCTTTTCCAATTGGCAAAATTGAATTCAAATAATATTTTGGACTAGTAACCGTAAGAAGATAATTCAACTTTACCATTGGATCCGCCAAATATTCAGAAACCAAATATGCACTTGCAGAAGGCGTTTTTTGAAAAAACGGAGTTTCACCCCGACAAGCTACAGCAAAATCCATTTCCAAGAAAACTTTTTTTATTTTATATTTTCTTACTGCCGCGGATAAAATTGCATAAGTTCCTTCAATTCCTTGAGAAGGAGTTCCTGTGCAAAATGTATTTAAGACGAATTTTTCATCAGCTAATTTTGGATAAATTCCGTGGCTTACATGAGATGCGCCGCAAAAAATCACATCAATATTTTCTTGATTATTAAATTCATACATGAGAATTCTAGTATAAGCATCAGAATCATTTTTAATAAAAAAAGCTATTATTGAAGACAAAACAAAGAAAATAATTCCGAACAAAACAATTTTTACTGAAAGGACAAAGCGTCTCTGCATAATAGAAGAAATTATAACACATTTTTCATTTATATAAAAGAGCAGAGCATTTTTAATTTTCTAATAATTATCCCACTTGAAATCGTCAAAATCTTTTATCTGAACTTCGTATTTGTTGCGGAAAAATTTTTCTATGCTGCGGATTGAAAGCGGCGTTTTGTTTTTGTAATTCGGATTCAGATAAATGTAGGCGGAATACAGGCTCTTGTAGTATTTTGAGCGCACGCTGTTGTCATCAATAAAAACAATTCCAGCAATGCTTTTTGAAACATCGCAGACTTTTATTTTTTCAGTTTTATAGGCGGAAGAGTAATCTTTTGCAGGAAAATTATTTTTTGCAAGTTCCATAAAAGTGCGGCGGCTTAACGAGCGGTAAAACATATTGTTGAAATTTCCAAAGTCCACGGTTTCTTCGTTAAACCAGGGATTTTTTACCATTGTTATAAGCGAATATTCGTTGTCCACAAGCTTGTTTCCGTAGTCAAGGAATTTATATCTATAAGCCTGAGCCATTGCAAACGGAGAATAGTCTTTTACAGTCAAAAGTTCGCCCGGCCAGCTGATTCTAAAATTAAACGCCAGTCCTGAGTCAGAAAAATACGAAACAAAATTCTGATTTTTCTTCACTGCATTTTTCAAGAGCCGCTCAATCTCGTGCCGCTTTGAAACAAGAGAATTTTTCACATCAAGATAATCAAGACTTGAAAGGTTGTCCACACCTATTAAAATGCTTTTCTTAAATTCTTTTGCAGCATAACTTTCAACCGCTTCAAAAATCCGATCAAAAATAATCTGATGCACGCAGTTGAACGACTTGACATCAGTAAAAAGCTTTTCACTTTTAAGCGAAAGACACAAGTCAATGTCGATTTTTTCCTTCTGTCCGTTTATAGCCGGAATGCTTTCTTTATGTCGCTTTATTTCAAGAAGATTTATATAAGAAATTCCAAGGAATTCTGAAAACTGCGAATAAAAGTCCAAAGCCACAAGCTCGCTGTAAGGTCCTGCCCAGCCTGAATCTTTCGCCTCGCCAAGATTTTTTACACGCTCGCAGATTGTGTTCAGCGCGATTTTGTTGTCCTTGAATTTTTCATTAAGCCGGGTAAGACGATTTATAAAATTAAAGGCAAACATATTCAGCGGATAAATATTGAGAGGCTGAATGCATTTGTTTGTGTTCCGCTTTTTCTTGATGATTTTTCTTACGCCAAAAATATCGCGGATTATTTTTTCAAGATTCTCAACATCTGTCATAATAAAATCCTGTACCCTAAAACGCATTTTGTCAAACAAATTATTTTGAACATTCAAGAACAGAAGAATACAAAAAAGCCCCGGAATCTTTCCAGGGCTCAAAAATTATCTTGCGTATTCAATAATGCGGGTTTCGCGTATCATTGTAATTTTGATTCTTCCAGGATAACGCAAGTCAGTTTCAATCTGCTTTGCAATCTGCTTTGCAAGATCTTTTACCTGCTCATCTGGAATTTTATCATTGTTTACAAGAATACGAAGCTCACGTCCAGCCTGAATTGCATAGGCCTGCTCTACTCCGTGGAATTTCTTTGCAGTTTCCTCAAGATTTTCAAGACGTTTAACATAGTTATCTACAGTCTCACGTCTTGCTCCAGGGCGGGCTGCGCTTATAGCATCGGCAACCTGAACAATAACAGCTTCTATTGTCTGAGGCTCGCAGTCATTGTGGTGCGCCTCAATCGCATTGACCACACGAGGATCTTCGCCCATCTTACGTGCCATTTCCGCACCGACTTCCGCATGGTTCTGGTCGCTGTCATTTTCCGCGCCTTTTCCAATGTCATGTAACAAAGCAGCACGTTTTGCAAGTTCCCTGTTCGCGCCAACTTCAGCGGCAAGAAGGCTTGCAAGCTCAGCAACTTCCTTAGAATGAGTAAGAACATTCTGTCCGTAGCTTGTTCTAAAGTAAAGACGGCCGATAGCCCTTATTGCTTCCTGACTCATGCTATGCAAGCCAAGCTCAAACAAAGCCTTTTCACCTTCCTCATAAATCTTCTGCTGAATCTCGCGGGTAACTTTCTGAACAATCTCTTCAATTCGCGCCGGATGAATTCTTCCGTCGATAATAAGACGCTCCAAAGCCACACGCGCAATTTCTTTTCTTACAGGATCAAAACAGCTGATAACAACAGCTTCCGGTGTGTCATCAATAATAATGTCAACACCTGTCAAAGTTTCCAAAGAACGGATGTTGCGGCCTTCACGTCCGATAATGCGTCCCTTCATTTCATCGCTCGGAAGAGAAACTGTTGCGACTGTGATTTCGCTTGTAGTTTCTGTGGCGATGCGCTGAATGGCGGAAACAAGAATTTCCTGCGCTTTCTTTTCAGCATTAAGCTGAGCTTCCTGGTCAATCTTATTCAGCAAAGACTGAGCGTCATGGCGGGCGTCATTTTCAAGGTTCTTGATTATAAGCGCCTTTGCTTCTTCCGCGGTAAGCCCCGAAATTCTTTCAAGCTCAACCCGAAGTTTTCCTTCTTCTTCCGAAAGAACAGCCTCGCGCTTGTGAAGCTCCGCTACATTTAAAGCAAATTCCTTGTCGCGCTTTTCAAACTCCTGATTCCGTTGCTCCAGAAGCTCTTCTTTTTTGTTTACACGGCTTTCATAACGCTGCAGTTCTGTACGGCGTTCACGGTTCTCCCTTTCCTGCTGATTACGGTCCTGAATGAGTTGTTCTTTTGCCTGAAGAAGAATCTCTTTTTTCTGAGCTTCCGCTTCTTTTATTGCATCTTGTTTAACGCGCTCGGCTTTTTGTTCCGAGGCGGAAAGTTGAAATCTGGCATAAATCCAGCGAATTGTCCATCCAAGAAGTATTCCTGCTACAGGGAGAACAATGAACAATATCAAATTCATTGACATTTCATTTTCTCCTATCACTTAGTTAGAATAATTAGTTTATTATAGTAATATATAAGAAAGAGAATGTCAAATAGTACAGTTTATTGTATAGAAGAAATAAAATGCCAAGTAAATTTTGAAAAGCTTAAAAAGACGAATTCTGAATTTTATACTTTACTGTCATTATCGGGCTTGACCCGATAATCCCATAGAACTAAAGATTCCAGTGTCAACGTCCGCCTTGCGGCGCACTGCACGGGAATGACAGTTAAGTTAAATAACTGTTTTTAATAAAATTCAAATTCCAGACTAACAGTTTTAGTTGAAGCGGGAAACTCCGTCGCCGCTTTCGCAGTCAAAGAACGAAGCCTCGTATCCTACAACTTTCTTATATTCATTCTGAACATTTTCAACAAACTGCTCAAGCTCGTCTTTATGAACAAGAGCAATTCCGCAGCCTCCAAAGCCAGCTCCAGTCATTCTAGCTCCTATGCATCCGTCCTGCTTCTGGGCAGTTTCCGCAAGAGTGTCAAGCTCAATTCCTGTAACTTCATAGTCGTTTTTAAGAGACTCGTGGCTTTCATTCAGGAGCTTGCCAAGCTTTTCAAGATTTCCGGCTTTTAATGCACTCACAGCATCTTTTACACGCTGGTTTTCATAGACACAATGCTTTGCCCGGCGCACAAGAAGCTCATCTTTTATAAGTCCTTTTGAATTTTCCCACTGCGCCGGAGAAAGATCGCACAATGCGGAAATTTTCACGCCTTCGTTCTGGAGAATCTTCAAAGCCTCCTCACACTGGCTTCTGCGCTCGTTGTACTTACTGTCTGCAAGGCGGCGTTGCTTATTCGTGTTCATGACAACAAACCTGTAATCTCCAAGCTCAAGCGGAACATATTCGTATTCAAGCGTGTTGCAGTCAAGGACAATCGCAGTATTCTTTTTTCCTGTTGAAATTATAAACTGATCCATAATTCCGCAGTTTACGTTCATAAAATTATGCTCGCTCATCTGACCAAGCTTGGCAATTTCAACACGGTCGATTCCAAAGCCAAAAGTTTCGCTTACGGCATAGGCGAATCCGCACTCAAGGGCAGAAGAAGATGAAATTCCGCCGGCAGCAGGAACATTGCTTACCATGAGGATTTCAAATCCGCAGTCAAACTTAAAGCCTTTTTCTTTCATCTGGGAAAGAATTCCGTTCAGATAGTTTGCATATCCGTTTTCCTTGGCATATTTAAAGTCGTCATTGATGTCAAATTCAAATCTTCCAGGGAATTTCAGGTCATTGTAAACAACTTTTGTGTCATTGCGTTTTCTGATGGCAACATAAAGATAGCGGTTTATAGCAGCGGGGAAAACCTTTCCGCCGTTGTAGTCAATATGCTCGCCTATAATATTGATTCTTGCCGGTGAAGAAAAAATCTTTACAGAATCTTCTGTTCCGCCGTAAACTTTTACAAAATCAGCAGGAAGCGAATTTGGATTATACAATTCAGCCATTTGAAACCTCGCAATTCAAGATTAAAGTGAATTCTTAAAGATGCCTTTATGATAACAAAGAATTTTTCAGTTAGCAAGTTAAAGGAAAACGCAAAGAGCAATCAGTTGCGCAAAATGAACAGAAGTATTTTTTTACAATGAAACTGCGCCATAAATGCTTTTAACTATTGAATTTACTGAATCTTTTCACTAAAATGTTAGTTCACACTGTTTAGTGTGGAAAACTCATATCGGAGGAAAAAATTGGTCAAAATCAGACTAAAGAAGATGGGCACAAAAAAACGCCCAGACTACCGCATTGTCGTCCTTGACGCAGCAAAACCACGTGATGGCGCAACAATCGAAGAAATCGGACAGTACCATCCAATCGCTGCAGAAGGAAGCCAGACTTCTTTCAATGAAGAACGCGCCAAATACTGGATCAGCGTTGGAGCTCAGCCTACAGAAATCGTAAAAAAGATTTTCAGACAGGGCGGATTGGCTGCTGACGGAACAAAAATCACCAAATAACTTACAGGGAGCACAACATGGAAAAAGACCTGATTGAATTTATTGCAAAGTCATTGGTCGATGATCCAAATGCAGTCTCTGTAACGGAAACCGAAGGCGAGCGCGGACCTGTTCTTCAGTTAAGCGTTGCACAAGGTGATATTGGCAAGGTTATTGGCAAATACGGTCGTATTGCAAAAGCTCTGCGTACTGTTTTAAGCGCAACGTCAAATAAAGACGGAAAGCATTACAGCCTGGAAATTCTGGACTGATGGCATCGAATGCGATAACAGAGCGGTTTGTAGTTGGCATTGTCCGCGGTTCCCATGGAATAACGGGCGAATTCAAAGTAGAAAGCACTTCCGGCGAGTACGGGCATTTTGCAAGTATGGAAGAAGTGGCTTTGTCAGACGGAACAGCTGAAAAAACTTTCAAAGTTGAATCAACAAAAGAAGCTGCGTCCACTCTGTACATGAAACTAGCTGGAATAAATTCACCTGAAGAAGCTGCAAGATACAACAGGTGGAAAATCGTAGTTCCGCGCAAGAACGCTCATAAACTGCAGAAAAATGAGTGGTATATCGAGGATTTAAAAGGATGCTCGGTATGGTACAAAAAGGAAACGGCGGGCAATACCGCACCGGCAATTGATGAAAATTCAGTTGTTGGAACAGTCACAAACGTAACGGAAGGCGGATCAGGTTATCTCGTTGAGATTTTGCTGTCCGAGGCTTGCAGTTTTTTGGACGATTCGATTAAGCTGAATAAAAATGGCGGAGCAAGAACAGTTTTTGTTCCATTCAAAGACCAGTTTATTGGCAAAGTCGATATTGAAAATAAAGCTATGCAGCTCATGCACCTCTGGATTCTGGAGTAATTCCTATGAAATTTACTGTGCTGACCTTATTTCCTGAAATTCCGCGCGCTTTTTTTACAAGCTCGATCATGGCGAAAGCGGTAGAGAAAGGAATTATTGCCTACGATTTGGTCAATATCAGGGATTTTGCCTTTGATAGACACCACACTTGTGATGACGCTCCCTACGGCGGAGGCGCTGGACAGCTTTTGCTCCCGGAACCTCTAGGACTGGCATTGGACAGTGTAGAAGCATACAAAAAGACGAAGCATGTTATTTATGTTACGCCAAGCGGAAAGCCTTTTACACAGAAAAAAGCCCAGGAACTCAGCCGGAAAGATGAAATTGTCCTGATTTGCGGAAGATACGAAGGTATCGACCAGCGGATTATTGACTCCTACGTTGACGAGGAAATCTCCATAGGGGATTACGTAATGTCCAGCGGGGAAGTTGCCGCTACAGTCATTGTGGACACAGTTTACAGACTTGTTGACGGCGTAATAACCAGCGAATCTTTGGATGAAGAAAGTTTTTCAGGCAGCCTTTTGGAATATCCCCAGTATACAAGGCCGAATGTATACAAAGGCATGGAAGTGCCGGCTGTTTTAAGCAGCGGAAACCATGAAGAAATCCGAAAGTGGCGGCTTTTTAAGAGCCTTCAGAAAACCTTGCGGAACAGACCGGATCTGATTCAAAAGGCAAGAACTGACGGTACTCTTACAGAAGAAGCGGAAAAAATGATCGGGATGCTTACGGACTTTGTAACATACAAGAACGACCGCAAGCAAAAAAGCAAGCTGCGTTATGTTCAGTCAAGAACAAAAGACAGCGGCAAATAGGAGATAAAAATGGATCTTATAAAGACTATTGAAGAACAGCAGAAGAAACCTAACGCAGAATACTTCAGCGTAGGAGATACTGTAAAAGTTCACTTTGAAATCATAGAAGGAAAAACAAAACGTATTCAGATTTACGAAGGTCTTGTTATTTGCTTCAAAAACTCAGGAATTTCAAAGACATTCACAGTTCGCAAGACTAGCTACGGCGTTGGTGTTGAGCGTGTATTCCCATTAAACAGCCCGCGCATTATCAAAGTTGAAATTGTTCGCCTTGGAAAAGTTCGCCGTTCAAAGATTTACTACGTTCGCGACAAGGTTGGAAAAGCTGCAAAAATCAAGGAGCTTCTCGGACCAAAGGCAAACGCGAAACTTGCAGCAGCCAAGGCGGCAAACGCAGCAGAAGACAAAAAAGAAGCTGCAATCAACGCAGAGCACAAGGCAGAAGAAGCCGCGGCATCCGCAGCAGCAAAAGAAAAGAAATAAGATTTTTAAGAAATCCTACATTCTTACAGCTTAATCCAGGGGAAGATACTTTTGTGTCTTCCCTTTTTTTATCAATGTTTATAAAATTATCAAAATGTCCGCAGCAATCGACAACATAAAAAGCTCATACATTCAAAGCCAGAACATTCCGCAGAAAAAACTTTCGGCAGGGAACGAAGTTTCTGTAAAAGTTATAAAAAATCTTGGAAACGGAAACTACACAGTTTTTCTGCAAGGCGCAAAAATCAACGTAAAAAGCAAAATTCCGCTTGCCGAAGGAAACTCATTCAAAGCCACGCTCGAAATAGGCGCAGATTCAAAAATCATTCTAAAAACACTTTCAGAGCAAAAAGCTGCGGACGTTTTTCCGCGCACGCTGTTGGAATTTTTAAATTCGGCGGGAATTGAATCGGATTCCGTTGTCCTAAAAACTGTCCAGCAGATGATTCAAAGCGGTGTAAAACTTGACAAATCAATAATCAGGAAAGCAAAATCAATTTCATCTTTGTTTCCGGGAAAAGAAAAACAAGCGGCGGAAATTTCAGCAATGCTAATGGAAAAAGGAATCGAGCCGGAAGAAAATTTAATAGAAAAATTTTTGCTTTTAACCGACCCCGGCAAATGGAAAAATTCCAGCAACAAAGAAAAAAACATCGCGAAAAGCACCGAAAACTTCCTAAAAAAAATCTACAAGGAAATTCCAGAAAACAAAGACGGAATTCTTACGCTTGCAAACCACATAAAGTCAAAAGACGGAACAGGAAAACACTGGATAATCCTCCCCTTTTTGTGGCAGCTTGAAAAAGACGAAGCAAAAGGTTTAATCAGAATTTTAATTGATTTTAACAAAAAAATAACAGAAAAAATACAAATAAATTGCGAATTTGAGTGGAAAAAATTTTTTTTTGTGTTATATTTAAATAAGAGCAAGGTTACGGAAGTGCGGTTCTGTACATTACCGTCGCTTTTGACCTCTAAAATTCATTCTGAGGAAGAGCGGCTTGGAGAATTGCTTTGTTCCGGCATGAACGGCGATTCTGTGACAGTAACCTATTCCACCTTGGCTTTTTCTGACAGTCTTTGCACTGATTCAGAATTTTCCCTGCCATTTAAGGATTCTGCTGTATGAAACCGACGAATTTTTTTGCAGTCTCCTTAAAATATCCTGAAAACGCAGATGCGCCATTTATTTCAGCAAAAGAAAGCGGAATTCTAGCAAAAAGAATGGTCGAAATTGCACAGGAAAACAGCATTCCAATTGTAGAAAACGACATTGCGGCAAATGTTCTTTCAATGCGGCAGATTGGCGAATGCATTCCAGAAAGCACCTGGAAAACGATTGCGGAAATTTTCGCCTTCATAAAAAACACGGAAAAATCCAAGTGAAAGAATCCACATGGACAAAAGGAATAACAGGCGAAGAAAAAGCCGGAGAATTTTTAATCAAAAATGGATATTCGATTCTTGACAGAAATTTCAGAATTCGGGAAGGCGAAATCGACATAATAGCGGAAAAGCAGAATTTTTTAGTTTTTGTGGAAGTCAAAACCCTTCCGCTCGGAAATGCTGAAATCCTTGCGCATGAACTCAATTCAATAAAACGAAAAAAGATTATTAAAACTTCTAAATGTTACCTGCAAAAACATCGACAATATAATAACAGATTCATACGCTATGATGTAATAGCAATTGATGTTCCGGGGCTGGATCCGGTTTATCATATTGAAAACGCTTTTTCGGAGTAAATAATGCAGGCTGTAAACAATGCAACGCCAAATTCAGCACTTTCTCCCCGTATAAGGGAGCTACAGAAAAAAATTCAGGATGAAAACTATATAAATTCAGCCGTAGACAGAATTGCGCTTATAATGAGCCGGCATATTGTAGAATTTCATATAGAAAAAAAATTGTAATTGAACTATAATTAATTTCATGCGAAGAGACAGACATTCAAGAAAACACATTGGAAACTGGAAAAACAATAGTAACAATAGAAGAGATTTTGAAGATCGGAAAAATTTTCAGCCGTCGAAGCCAGTATTTCGTCCTACAATAAAATCTGTGTCGCCAGAGCAAATTCAGCATGATGAAGAAGCCATAAAAAAATTCAAGTCGGCAAACCAGCCTGTATGCACAGTCTGCGGACAAATTATCCGGGACATTTCGACTGCGGTAAACACCAAAGGTGCAGACTCATTAATCCACTTTGACTGCGCAATCGAGCTTATTTCAAAAAATGAAAAAATTGAAACGGGCGACAAGATCACATACATCGGGCAAGGCAGATTCGGAATTGTGCATTTTGCAAGCCCAGGCGACACAAAGCATTTTTCAATAAAAAAAATAATTGACTGGGAAGAAAAAGACAAGAAACCTGAATGGCGCAACGAAATGGCTGACCTTTACAGCAAAATCAAATAATTTTTAAATATATTCCGCCGAAATCAATTTTTGCAGTTGAAAGAACTTTTAGAATTCTATATAATATTTTGCATCGCCGGGATGGTGGAATAGGTAGACACAAGGGACTTAAAATCCCTCGGCAATTTAACCTGCCGTGCCAGTTCGATTCTGGTTCCCGGCAAACAGCAGGCAGCTTGAAAAATTCAGGCTGCTTTTTTTTTCGAGGTTTTAAAATGTTTTCAGACACGCATTTTCATTTTCATCATCTAGTTGAAAATAATTCACAAGAATTCGGAACGGAAATTCTTGAACAGATGGCAAAAAATAGAATTTATTTCGGACTGGATATTGGCACAAAATGCTCGGACTTGATTGAGCGCGCGCAAATTCTTGAAGGCTGCATGGAAGAAATTCCGGATGTAAATCTGCAAAGCAAACTGAAAAAGTCGATTTTCTTTAGCGCAGGAATTTGGCCAGATTCGGATTCAATAAAAGAACGTGAAGCCTGCATGGAAGAGCTTAGGGACAGCATAGAAGAATTCAAGGAAAGTTCAAGTTGCTTTTCTTCCCATCTTGTGGCGATTGGCGAAGGCGGAATTGACCATCACTGGAATCCAAGCGGACCAGACGGACGCAATGAATCAGACTTTGACAAGGAAATGTTCTTTGGCGAAAAAGAGCTTTTTGAAATGCAGCTGGAACTTGCAAAAGAACTTGACCTTCCGTTTATTGTGCATTCGCGGGACGGATTTGAGGACACGGTCGATGTGCTCCGATCGGCAAACTACAACAGAGGAATTATCCACTGCTTTTCTTACGGACTTAGCGAAGCAAAAACATTCCTTGACTTGGGCTGGTACCTCGCATTTGGAGGCGCAACCACATACACAAAAAAAGCAAAAATGGATGAGTTTATACAACTTTTGCAGTACGTTCCCAAGGACAGAATTCTTCTTGAAACAGACTCTCCGTATCTTGCACCAGTTCCAATGCGTGGAAGCGAAAATAATCCGCTTTTTATAAAATACACTTACGAATTTATTTCTGAAAAAATCGGGCTTAGCGTAGACAAGCTGAATAAAATTGTGGACGACAACTGCAGCGAGCTTTTCGGGCTGAAAAAATAAAAAAAGCCGGAAGAATCACATTGAATCTTTCCGGCATTAAAAAATTTTAAGCAGAAGTTTTTATTTTATAAGAAGCTCTGCATAAGCTTTCAGCGCGCCTTCCATTTTTCCTGAAAGAACTGACTTTGCAAGAGTTTTTCCGAGCTGAACGCCTTCCTGATCAAAACTGTTTACATTCCAAAGGAATCCCTGGAACATGACTTTGTTTTCGTAATGAGCCAAAAGCGCTCCAAGGGTTTTTGGGCTGACCTGCTTTCCGTAAATCAAGCTGGACGGACGTTCACCGGCAAAGAATTTGTTTGGATTCTCGTCATTTTTTCCGCAAGCGAAAGCAACAATCTGAGCCACAACATTCGCGCAAAGTTTTGTCTGGCTTGTGGAATTCTGAATTACAACATCTTTTCCAGTCTGGTTTTCTTTAAATGCAATAAACTGAAGCGGAATTATGCTTGTTCCCTGATGAAGCAGCTGGTAAAAAGAATGCTGTCCGTTTGTGCCAGGCTCACCGAAAATCACAGGACCTGTTACATAGTTTATTTTTTCACCAAAACGGTTCACGCTTTTTCCGTTGGATTCCATGTCGAGCTGCTGAAGATGGGCAGGGAATCTTGAAAGTGCCTGTGAATACGGAAGAACTGCTGTCGAAGGATATTCCTGAACATTGCGCTCATAAACTCCAATCAACGCATCCATTAATGCAGCATTTTTTCTTACATCTTTTTCAGTTGCAAGCTTATCTTCTTCTGCCGCGCCTTTTAAGAAATCGTCAAAAACTTCAGAGCCAAACGCAAGGCTTAAAATTGCTCCGCCGACTCCAGATGAAGAAGAATAACGTCCGCCGATATAATCGTCCATAAAGAACGCTTCAAGATAATCCGGGCTTTTTGCAAGCGGAGAAGTTTCGCTTGTTACAGCAATCATGTGCTTACTTGGATCAAGACCGGCATTTTTCAAGAAGTCTTTTACAAATGATTCATTTGTCAAAGTTTCAAGTGTTGTTCCGCTCTTTGAAACAAGAATAAAAATTGTCTTTGAAAGATCTATAGACTGAAGAACAGACGCCGCGTCATCAGGATCAACATTTGAAATGAAGTGCGCATCCATTTTGAAATTTCCAGTCTGCTTTGCCCAATTTTCAAGAGCAAGATAAATTGCGCGAGGTCCCAAGTCTGAACCACCAATACCAATCTGGCAAACGGAAGTAAATTTTTCACCCTTCTCGTTTACGATTTTTCCAGAATGAACTTTTTCAGCAAAGACAGCAATTTTTTTCTGTTCATTTATATAAAAATCACGCTTGTTAACACCGTCGGCAACGACATCTTTTCCGAGCTGTCCGCGAAGAAGCTGATGAAGAACCATTCGTTTCTCACCAGTATTGATTACGTCTCCGTTGTACAACGCTTCGAATTTTTCCAAAAGCTGGCTTTCTTTTACAAGCTCTTCAAAAATTGAAATTATCTTTGAGTTGACTTGCTTTGCAGCATAATTGTAAACAAGTCCGTCTGCCATAGGAATTGAATATTCAGCGACACGCTTTGCAGCTTCTGCCCCTGAAAGCTCTTTTGCAACTGAAACACAGTCTTTTAAAGCCTGAAGTTTTTTAAAGCTTTCCAATGTGTCTAAGTTATTCCATGCAATATTTGACATGATGATAGCCTCTTAAAAAATGGTTTAAATCCAAGTATATCAAAAAAAAAAATTATATGCTAGAATGCTAAAATCTTAATTTACAATGAACAATTTTTAGTTCTGGAGAATTAGTTAAAAATGAATTTCTTCAATATAAAAAAAGTATTTTTTATCGCAGCGATTTTTTTAATTTCAGATTTAAAAATAAATTCACAAGATGCAAGCGGATTTCTTCCTGATGAAATTTTTTTAAGAACAATGACGCAGTCTCACTGCAAGTATTTTGATTTTACAATTGTAGACGGAAGAATTTACGCAAAGAAGCCAAGCGAAAAAAAATGGAGACTTTTTCTAAAAACCGGGCTGCCCTATTCTAAAATGAACACAACAGGGCTTGATGAATTTCCAATTCCAGAGCGAGTTGCAGAAATTTCCGCAGACGGAGACAGCCTTTATGTTTTTGACAACAACGGAATTCTTTACACAACTTTCCTTGATAGAAGCGCGCCGGAATCTCCTTTTGTATGGAAAAGAGCGTTTGGTTTTCCAAAAGGAGAAAACGGATTTTTAAAGCAAGATGAATTCACAAAAAATAAACGGGCATGGTCAATGGGCTGTCGCAGAAAAGATGTTTTGTACCATACGGATATTTACGGAAACGAACATCACTACGGAACGATGGGACTTGAGACAATTTATTTTTTAACAGAAGACGGACTGCACATAAGATTTACAGACAGTGGTCTTCCTGCTGATTTTAGCCGACAGATTCAAGTTCCTCTAAACGGAAGATTTATTTCAGAAAGCTTAAGCGCTTCCGCAGATACAATTTTTTTAATCGGCGCAAAAGGAACAATGTACACAAGGCTTGTAGATTTTGATACAATGGGCTGCGATCCAATGTGGTTTCAGTATACTTATGATAAGCTTGAGCAAAAGAAAAAAGGTAAAAATTATTTTTCAAACTATTCGCCCTGGGCATTACCGGCAGAAGAATGGCTTGAGCAGCCAAAAATTCAAATTGAAGGAAAAGGCAGACTTTCAAAAATAATAAGCATTGCGCAAAACGGTCAAGGAAACGGTGCTAGAATTTTAAGAGTTGCAGGAACAGACAAAGACGGCAATACAGGTTTTTATGAAAAAAGCATTTTCGATTCTGAATGGAAATTTGTTGAAAAAGAAATTTATTTAGAAGAAAGAGATTTTCTTGATTCAACAAAAAACGAGCTTGGCGAAGAAGCTGAATTTTCATACACAGGAAATCTCATAATAAGCGATTCAACAAAAGAGAATTTCAAATGCAGTTTAAAAGGCGTTTCATTGATGAGCGAGGACAAATGCATTTTTGAAATCAGCGATGGAGAACAAACATTTTCGTGCACACTTTTTCCTTTAGAAAAATGGACTTACCCAAAAAGAAAAAATCCCGGATTCGATGGAACTCCAAGAAACTATTTCATAACAGCAGAGTTTGATGAATCTAAACTTGAAAATTATTCCGGGGAATTCAAAAAAATAATAGATGAGATTTTTAAAAATAAAAATCATAATCTCTTCGCATTCACAGGAGAAGGCACAAAAGAATATTTTGAAATCGGCATAAACACAAAAAGACTTAAACTGCTAAAAAAGCCATTTTCATCAAAATCTGTAAAATACATTTTTATGATGACCCGGGAAGGAATTGAAGAAATTCCCAAAATTTCAAAGTTCGCATTGCCGCTTTTAAAAGATTTCAAAAACGAAAACCTGCTGCTTGAACACGGACGAACTTATTCAATAAAGGAAAGGAGTTTCGTTCAAAGCAAAATAAATGAAAATAAAAAATACAGAGAGCTTTTAAACTCAGACTTAGAGCAATTTGAAGAACTAAAAAAAACTGCGCGGCATACTAGATGGGGATATTCTGCGTTGGATTTTATAACGACAATAACTTTTTTGAATAAAATAAATTTTCCCAAAATAAAGCAGCTTTCAACTTACGGAGCAGATTTGCTTGCGACAAATTTTTCTTCATTTGAAGAACTTGTTCAATATAGAAATTTTGTTTATAGAAAAGTCATAGAGCTGATTGATCTCAGAATTGAAAACTATGAAAAAATAATTCAAGATTTTGACAATAATGAAATATATAGCACATTAAATCCGAATTTAAGAAATTCTTTTTCAGAATATTTTGATGAAGTTTCGCTTCCTAGAAAAATGAAAATGGAACTCAGCAAAAACAATATTGCAATAGAGCAATTCAACGATGTTTCATATCTGCCGGCATATTATTTAAAAACGAAAAACGGAACGGTTGTAACTATAGTTTTAAAAAACAGCGCAAAAAAAATTTTAGAATTCTTAAATGACAAGAAAAATTTTGAGGCTTCACCATTAGTGCTTAATGCAGAATTTTTTTCCGAAGAAATTTCAGAAATTGATTTAAAAGAAAACAAGGCATTCAAAAGGATTTCGAATAAAAAAGGAACAATTGAATGGAATGGCAAAACGCTCAAAATTCTATCAGGAAAAAAGATTTTATTTGAAGGAACATTGTAAAAAAAAATGCCTTGACACAAAATGTATATTTATTCATACTCATGTATATTCCGAGGTATATTTTGAAAGACAGAATTTTGAGACTAAAGACAATCCGAAAATTAATAAAAAACAACAGAATAGAAAGTCAGGATGAGCTTTTAAATTATCTGCAGAATGAAGGATTTGAAGTTACGCAGGCAACACTTTCCAGAGATTTAAAGCTTATGAAAGTTGGAAAAATAAGCGATGGACATAATGGATATGTCTATACAATCCCGGAAGATGAAATTGAAAAGGAAAGCGAGCAAATTTATATACGAGATTTTTTGCGCGGATATGTAAGCATTGAAGCCAGCGGAAATATAATTGTAATAAAAACTTTTGGCGGACACGGAGACAGTGTTGCAAACGCGCTTGACGCAATGAACCTCAATGAAATAATCGGAACTATAGCAGGAGAAAACTGCATTTTTGCCTGCCTTAGAGAAGGTGTTCAGGTGAAAAATTTTCTTGAAAAGCTAAAGGAAAAAATTCCAGAACTTGAAATTTAAAAAAGCTCAACGTAAGTTTTTCCAGTTCCGCCCTCTTCTGGTCTTGCAAAATAAAATTCCTTTACAGAAGGACAATGATTTAAATAATCACTCACAGCCTGTTGCAATATTCCGTTTCCTTTTCCATGGATAACAGAAAACTTTTTAAAATTGTTAATCATGCACAAATCAAGCTGGTGTTCAAGTGATTTTATTGCTTCTCCCGACCTCATCCCTAAAAGTCTAAGTTCAAATTTTGGAGTTTCATTATTATTTTCAGTTTTTGAATCACGTTCAATTACAACAGAAACGCTTCTGTCAACAATTCTATTTTCCAGAGGAATAATTTGATTCTGCGGAAAATTCATTTTCATAGAACCAAACTGAACTTGCCAGATTTCATTTTTAACTTTTCTAACAAGAACACCTTTTCGCTTTTCATTTCCTGCAAGAACTTCTGCTCCTTCTTTTAATAGTTCTTCTTTTTCGAACTTCTTTTCATTTGAATTTTCAATTTTTAAAACAGAGGCATTTTTCAATGCTTCAGAATTTGAAAGCCTGCTTTTTAATTTTTTGTTTTTGGAAGAAAAAGATTTTTTTTCTTTTAGAGATGAAAGTCGCATTCCATTTTGCAGAATTTTGTTTTCTTCATTTTGAAGATTAGAAATTTCTTTTTCCAAAAGAAGTTTTTTCTCTTCTATATTTTCTTCCTGCTCGTCAATTTCTTTTGTTGTATCAGAAATAAATTTTCTAACACTCAAAGTTTTCTCACGGGTAATTTCACCTTCCCTTAAAACACGAACCAGATTTTCAAGATTACTTCTCATTTCCTGCAAAAACGCAGAACTTTGCGAGTGCTCAATCTGATTAAGCTCAATTTCTTTTTGAAGCATTTTTATTTCACGTGAATGGATTTTTAATTCTTTTAGAGAAAGCTCATTCTGTTTTTCATTTTGTTTTTTTATAAGCTCTTCAAGTTCAATATGTTTTTCTGTCAAACCTTTTATCAAAGAGCTCACGTCAGCCTGCTGATTTGAAATGTAGCTTTTTGCCTGCTCAACAACATTTTGCGGCAAACCGGAATTTAAAGCTATATCAATTGCATGGCTTTCACCCGACACTCCAACAAGAAGCTTATAAGTCGGACGCAAAGATTCTGAATTGAATTCAACAGAAGCATTAACACATTTTGAATTTGTGTATCCATAATTTTTTAAAACTCCATGATGAGTTGTAACAAGAACAAAAGAATTTTTTTCAAGCAAAGAATCAAGAACTGCCATGGCAATCGCACCACCTTCAAGAGGATCAGTTCCTGTTCCAAGCTCATCCAACAGCACAAGACTTTTTTCATCGGCATTTTCCAAGGCTAGCGCAATATTTTTCATGCGGCTAGAAAAAGTGCTCAAAGACTCATCGATTGACTGTTCATCTCCAATGTCCGCAAAAATTGAATTAAAAAAAGGAAGCCTTGTGCCTTCATCAGCAGGAATAGGAAAACCGGCCTGATTCATCAATGAAAAAAGCGCGACAGTTTTTAACGTTACAGTTTTTCCACCTGTGTTCGGTCCTGTAATAATCATAACTTTTTTTCCAAACATAAAGTTAATTGTTACAGGAACAGCTTTTTCTGCCAAAAGTGGATGGCGCGCATTTAAAATCAAAGGCGACTCTTTTTCAGTATCATAATTTTCAGCAAAAACTCCATGAACTTCTGATTGATATTTTGCGGCAGCACAAGTTGAATCGAGCAGCAGCATTGAATCATGGCATAAAAGAAAATCAGAACAATACTCTCTTAAACTGTCAGAAAGTTCCTTAAAAATTTTTTTAAGTTCAGCCTGCAAATTAAATTCTTCCTGAACAAGTTGATTGTTTGCCCTCACAATTTCTTCAGGCTCAATATAAAGAGTTTGCCCGGAAGAGCTCACTTCATGCACAATTCCTTTAATAGAGTTTCTATGATCCGAACGGACTGCAAGAAGCTCACGGTCAGCTTTTAACGCCGGAACATTGTTTTGCAATACGGAATTCAATGTTGAATCAGAAGTATATTTTTTTAATGCAGATTCAATTTCTCTATGAAGCGAAGCAATTTTTTTTCTGATTTCCCTGATGGCTGGCAAATCTTTTATTTCACCAGTTGAAATATCGATAACAGAAAAAATTTTATTTCTAGCGTTTTCCAACGAAGGCATTGACTGCGCAATTTTTAAAAGCTCTGGAATTTCAAGTTCAAGAGAAGCAGATTTTATGCAGCCGCAAGTTTCATCAGTGTAAGTGCAAAAAAGTCCAAGTGAAAAGATTTGCTCATGTGAAAGAGAAGCTCCATCAACTTTTAGTACTGAAAAAATTTCTTTTACAGGCGGCCAAGATTTCAATGCGGAAGGAAATCGTGAATTTAAATAATTATTCCATTCACGTCCCAAAGATTTCAGTTTTGAAACTTTATCAATATCAGAAGAACTTTCCCTTGAAAGCAAAAAAAATTTGCCTTCTTCACTTACCGCAAGAGAAGCAACTTTTTCTCTTATTCTATAAAAATCAAAATCACGGGCAACCTGCCCTTTCAGAAAAATATCTTTTTCACCGCTCATAAATATTTTAAAATTTCTTCAGGTTTGTCTGCAAGGTTTTGCGCTCCAGAATTCAAAAGAAAATTTCTATCTCTAAATCCCCAAGTCACACTTATGCAAGGAATCCCCGCATTTTTTGCAGTTTTTATATCAACATCAGAATCACCTACATAAACTGTTTCATTTTTGCCAACTTCAAGAATCCGCATAACTTCCAGAACAGAATCCGGCGCGGGCTTTCTATTTCTTCCTTCAATATCTCCGACCGCAGTTTCTCGTTTTATGCTGGAAGAAAAATAATATTCCGCGAGTTCTTTAACTTGAGCGTCAGGCTTGTTCGAAACAATTCCCGTTTTTATTTCCATTCTATGCAAAGTTGAAATCAAATCTAAAATTCCATCATAAGGCCGAGTTTTGTTCTGCCAATTTTTTGCATAGTTCTCCTTCATTAATAAAACTGATTTTTCATATTCAGGATTTTCTTTTCCATCAGGAATTGCAAGCTCCATAAGTTTTGCGATTCCGTTTCCAACAAATTGCCGGATTTCATCTATCGAGCGCAAAGGAAAATTCATCTGGCGCAAAGTTTCATTGCAACTGTCCGCCAAATCATCAAGTGTATTAAGGAGAGTTCCATCCAAATCAAAAATTACAGCTTTTGTCATTTTAACTATTCTTCTTCAAAAATGAAATTATAAAGCAAATTAAAAAAAATGCTGAGTTTACTAAAACAATCGAAGCTCCGCTAGCCGATCCAGTATAATACGAAAAACAAAGTCCTGCAATTCCGCCAGCAAGAGAAATCAATTCTGAAACAATCAGATAGCGTCTTGAAGTTCTGCTCACGAATCGAGCCGAAGCAGCCGGAAGTACAAGCATGCTGTTAATCACAAGAAGTCCGGTCCAGCGTATGCAGACAGAAACAATCGCAGCTGTCAGCAAAGCAAAAACTTGTTCTATGAAAACTGTTTTTATTCCACGACTTTTTGCAAATGATGAATGAAGAGAAACAATCAGCATTTTGTTGTAGAAAAAAATCCAAACAAGAAGAAGAGCAATTGCGCAGAAAAATAAAAAAAGAATTTCGTTTGGCTGAATGCTAAGAATGTCGCCCACAAGATATTTTTGATACTTTGAAAAATTTCCGCCGGCAGACAAAAGCACAATTCCAAGCGCAACTGATGTTGAAGAAAAAACCCCAATAATCGTGTCGCTGGAAGATTTTCCTTTTGACTTGACCATAATTATAGAAAAACCAAGCAGCATCGAAAACAAAACCATAGAAATTGTAACATCGTGAATTCCAAAAAGAACGCCAATCGCAATTCCTGTCAAAGCTGAATGCCCAATCGCATCGCTAAAAAAACTCATCCTGTTTGAAACAACATAAGTTCCCAACGCGCCAAAAAGCGGACCTGCAATAACAATGGCAATCAGAGCATTTTTCATAAACGCAGGAGACAGCCATTCAAAAGGAAAAACAAAATCCAAAAAAGAATAAATCAGCTGCATAAATTTCACTCCAGTTTTTAATATTCATCAGGAAGCATAATATGTCCGAAAACTTCCATAAAATCTTTTTGGCGGTAAACATCTTTTACAGTTCCAACGACCGCACTGGCATTATTTATAAAAACGACTCTGTCAGCATGGCGCGCCACCAAATCCAAATCATGGCTTATCAAAAGAATCGTTATGTCAAAATCACGGCGTATAGAAGAAACAAGCTCGTAAAAAGATTTCAGCCCTACTCTGTCAACACCGCTTACAGGCTCATCTAAAAGCAAAATATCCGGCAAAGGATTTATCGCAAGCGCAAGCATGACACGCTGAAGTTCTCCGCCAGACAAATCACAGACTCTGCGTTTTAAAAGCTGATGGGAATTTGTGCATGAAAGAATTTCAGAAGCGGCTTCAATATCTTTTTTTCTGTGCCTTAGCCACACAGGTCTTTTTGAAGTGCAAGCAAAAATCAAATCTTCAACACAGACAGGACTTCCCGGCTCAACAGAAAGAGTCTGAGGAACATAGCCAAACACAGGCTTAGTTGTAGTGTAAGGAATTCTTTTTCGGCAAGTGCAAAAACGGTCATGGTCAGTTGTGTGATCTTTTCCGCAATTTCCTGCGCACCTTTCACCTTCAAAAATTATATTTCCTGAATGAGGAATTGTATTCAGCAGTGCCTTTATAAAAGTTGTTTTTCCTGCGCCGTTTCTTCCAACAATCGCAGTAAGCTCGCCGCAATGCAAATGAAGATTTATATCTTTTAAAATATATTCACCGCCAGCTTTTACACTTAAGTTTTCTATCCGTGTGCAGCAGACATGAGATTTTCCAACAAGGCAAGGCATTATTTTTTTTCCTCTGAAAAAGCATTCATCAAAACTGAAAGATTTTTTTCCATGCCTTCAATATATGCGTTTTTTTCCAACTGACCATTTACGCACGGATCAAGCTCATAAACTGAAAGTCCGGTTTCATTGGAAATAATTTTCGCCACGCTTGAAGAATATTGAGGCTCAGCAAAAAGAGCAACATCTTCACCTCGATTCGTAACTGATTTTATACTTTCAATTATTTTTGCCAGCTCCTTTGCGCTCGGAACAGTTCCCGGCTCCTGCTCAATAACTGCCGAAATTTCAAAACCGAATTCCTTTGCAAAATAAGGAAACGCTTCATGGAAAGTTATGATTTTTTTTCCAGCGAAAGGAGCAAGAGAAGTCTTCATTTTTTGTTCAAGAGCATTTAATTTTTCTATATAAATCAAATAATTTTTTTTGTAGCTTTCTGAATTTTTTGAATCAAGCGAACAAAGTCCTTCCGTTATTTTTTGCACTTCGTAAATCGCACCGGAAACGCTCACCCACACATGAGGATTTCCATCAAAAGGCTTAAAACCATCAGAAGCAACCACAACTGAATTTTTTTTCAGTGAAAAAGCCTTGTCAAAAAAATCTTCCATTCCGCTTCCATTCACAACAAGAATGTCACATTTTTCAATAAGCTTCATATCGCCAGTTGTAAGCTGATAATCATGCAAGCAGCCAGTTTCAGCAGGAGCCAAAAGCGAAACTTCAACATCATCAATTCCATCCGTCAAATTCAAAAGCATTATGTAAATAGGATAGAAAGATGCCGTTATTTTTATTTTTTCAGAATCAGCTGAAGCAGAGACCTGTTTTTCCGACAAAGAAACTTTCCAAACTGAAAAAAAGGAAACAATAAACACAAAAAAACAAATTGTAAAAATTAAGGTTATTTTAAGAGATTTTTTTTCTTCCATAAAATCTATTCTATCTGAACTAAGAATTATTTACAATAAGACAAAAAAGACTATAAATAGCAATTAGTTTTAAGAATAGCTCAAATTTTAGTTGACGTATATATAATTTCAGTTCATAATAGAATTGAATCTTTGAGGAAAAAAATGTCGAATCAAATTGTCACAACAGGAATTTCATTTTTTGGAGCAGACACTTTAAAAAATTTCAATGAAGAAATAAAAAACAGCGGTTTTCAAAGAATTTTTATCATAGCAGCCCCCGAATTTCAAAGCGCATTAAAAAAAATTTCCTCAATGCTTGCAAAAAACAAAATCGTATACAGCATTTTTGACAGAGTAAGCCAAGTCGCTTCTCTTTCCGATACAAGAGCCGCATTGAACGCAGCAAAAACACTCAGGGCTGACGCAGTAATTTCCGTAGGCTCAAAATCAGTTTCAGACATTGCAAAGGCAGTGTCGATTCTTCTTTCAAATCCAGAAATTTCAGATCCAAGAAAATTGGAAAGAAAAGCAAAATCAAAAAACAAAGCAATTCCTCTTTATATGTTTTTCACTTCAATCGGAAGCCCATGGGATTCCAGCCACGTTTTTATCTTAGAAGACGAATCGCAGCGGAAAAAAATTGAATGCGCAGACACAAACGCAATTCCAAAAGCATTTTTTTTCGACACAGAGCTTGCTTCCGTTGCCAACAAAAACGACTTTTCAGTTTTAGCAACCTCGCTTTTGGCTTCTTCCATTGAATCGTTTATCTGCAAATCTTCATGGGACTTAAGTGACTTTTTCGCATTAAAGGCAATAAAGTTGATTTCTGAAAATGCGCTTTCAGCCTCAAAAGGAAATTCAAAGGCAATAGAAAATATGCTTTATGCACAATATTGCGCTGGCATAGCTTTTTCAAATGGAGGCGCGGCTTTTGCAACAGCAGCATCACTTTCAGTGGAAGCAGCAGTTGGCATTTCTTTTTCAAAATCCATAATTCCAATATTTAAAGAGTCAATGGAATTCAATGCGGCTTCAACAGGACAAAAATACAAAGCCATCGCAGTAAATATGGGAGCAAAAGTTTCATCTTCGGCTTCTCCTGAATCATTTAGAAAAACTGCGGTAACTTCTGTTGAAAAATTTTTCAAAGAACTTTCTGCAGCAAAAAAGGTTGAAGAAGTAAAAATTTCAAAGGAAGACGTTTTGTTTATTCAGGAAAATATTTTAAAAAACAAATATACAGAACTGAATCCAAAAACTGTAACAAAAAAGAAAATTGCGGATGTTTTAAAATTGATTTTCTAAAAAATATCATAGAAAGAATTTTCAAATTCATTGAAAACTTCGATAAAAGGCAGTAGACTTTCTTTATCAATTTCCATTTTTATTAAATAATCCTCTGATTTTAAAATTGATTTTTCAGAGTTAGTTTTTGATAAAATATAAAAAGTTCTGGCAATGTCAAATTCTTTTGGACCTTTACAAGACAAAAGAAAATTTGAGGCAAACAAATTTTTATTTTCATCAATTAAAATATTTTCTGGACAGAAATTTCCCTGGCAAAAAAAATTTCCTTCTGGAAGTTTTTTCAATTTTCTTATCACAGAAGAATTTTCTTTTGAATTTCCGCCTAAAATAAAAAGCAGAAGCTCTTTGTAGCTTGCAAGACTTTCCGCATTTAAACTCAAAAGTTTTTCATGAAGCAAAGTAAATTTGTCAGAAAAAATATTCTTATCAAATTCATTCAAAATCCGCGATGGAAATTTTTCATCATCATTTTGAAAAACAATTCCAAAGCAACCGCTTATTTTCAAAAAATCACAAGGCATAAATTTTGAAATATTTTGATTGTATGCAAACTGGGAATTTCTAAAATCCATCAATGCAAATTCTTTTGAAACATTTTCATCGAAAAGCTTTAAAAGGCACTTCTGGTCAATTTTAAAAATCTTAAAATATTCTTTTTCTTCAAGAAAATTTTCTTCTGAAATAAAATTTGAATAATCAGTTTTAAACTTGCTGACAGAAATTCCGTCTCCAGTTTTATAAAATTCAGTTGTAAACTCTATATTTTCTTTCAAAAAATTCACATAACGTTTTATTTTTCTAACAAGCTTTTTTGTGCTATAACTGTTGGTTAAATTCTGATTTTCAACAATTCCATGAAACAGCAAATTGTCGCTTATGATTGCGCCTTTTGGATTTAAATTCGCCTTGAACTTTTCAAAAAATTTTTCATACTGAGCTTTTGCTGCGTCGATAAAAATCAAATCGAATTTTTCATTTATATCGCAAGCCAAGGCATCGTTGTTTATAATTTTTATTCTGCTTTTCAAACCGCATTTTTCCACATTTTTGATTGCCTGAATAGTGCGGTCAATGTCGATTTCAATTGTCGTAACTTTTACACTTTCATCAACAAGCGCAAACTGAATAGCAGAATATCCAACAGCAGTTCCAATTTCCAAAACTGATTTCACATTATGTTTTTTTATAAAACTGAAAATAAATTCAGAAGTTGCATCCTGCATAATGGGAACATTATTTTTATGCGCAAGAGATTTTATTTCAAGCAAGAATTCCGCTGACATTTCTAAACTGTCCTTCCAAGTCTTTATAAATTTTTACATCTTTGAATTCTGAATCTTCCATTATTTTTTTAGTTTGAAAAGCATTGTATTCACCAGTTTCTAAAATCAAAATTCCGCCCGGATTTAAAAAATCAACTGACTGAAAAATCAAGTTCCGTATAATTTCAAGTCCGTCGTCAAAGTTTGTAAGATTTCCATTCAAATCAATGTCGCCGCATAACGCAAGCGAAGGCTCGCTTCTTCCGTCTTTTAAAAGCTCAACAGTTTGAGAATAAGGAATGTACGGAGGATTAGAAACAATGACATCAAAAAGACCGTTTCTGCTTTGCCCTAAATTTTCAAAAAGATTACTTTGAACAAAAACAGTTTTTTCAAAAGCAAATTCGCTAAGCAAACGCAAAGAATTTTTTTTTGCAATATCAAGAGTTTTTTTACTTATATCTGCAAAAATAATTTTAGGGAGCAATGATTTTGGAATAATTTTTTTTTCTTCTATAAATTTTAAAATGCTGATTCCAACGCATCCGCTTCCAGAACACATATCACAGACAGAAAGAATCTTACAGTCAGAAGCCGCATGAAATTTTTCTTCAATAAAATTAACAGCATTTTCAACAAGCAATTCTGTGTCCGGCTTGGGAATAAGAACATTTTTGTCAACCTCAAAATCATATCCGAAAAATTCTTTTATTCCTGTAATATATGCAACAGGCAAGCCAGTTTTTCTTTTTTCAATTGAAGAACAAAAAATATTTTTTTGCGGCTCAGAAAGTTCTGTTTCAGAATGAAAAAGAATAAAAGTCTGATCACATTTCAAAATCCATTTTAAAATAACATCCGCATCAAGAATAGGACTTGGGCTGAATTTTAATTCTGATAATGCAAACTTTCTGGCTTGGCTTATTGTCATTTTAAATTTCAGTTTACAAGATCAGAACTGTCTTTTAACTGCTCTTCTTTTGCATATACATTCAGCGCATCCAGCATCTCATCCATGTTGCCCATCATAAATGAAGGCAAATTGTGCAAGCTCAAATTTATGCGGTGGTCTGTAACTCTGTCCTGCGGAAAATTATAAGTGCGGATTTTTTCACTGCGCGCGCCGCTTCCAACCATGTTTTTTCTTGCATCCGCGCGCTCCGACTGACGCTTGCTTTCTTCAAGATCGAAAAGACGTGCACGCAAAACCCTGAACGCCTTGTCTTTGTTTTTATGCTGACTTTTTTCATCCTGCTGAATAACAACAATTCCAGTAGGAATATGAGTCAAGCGGACTGCAGAATCCGTTGTGTTAACACACTGACCGCCAGGACCACCGGCACGCATAACGTCAACGCGGACATCCTCTGGACGAATTTGAATTTCAGTTTCTTCTGCTTCCGGCAAAACCGCGACCGTTACGGTTGAAGTCTGAAGTCGTCCTTGGCTTTCTGTAGCAGGAACTCGCTGAACACGATGAACTCCGCTTTCCCACCTTAAAGTTCCATAAACAAATTTTCCAGCAATTGATGTTACAATTTTATTGAATCCACCGACTTCAGTTTCCTGAGCTTCCATCGTTTCAGTTTTCCAGCCTTTGCGTTCTGCAAGATGCATATACATTTCCCACAAATCACGAACAAAAAGGCTTGCTTCATCTCCACCAGCTGCGCTTCTAATTTCAAGAATAATATTTTTTTCATCAAGAGGATCTGGTGGAATTAGCTTAAGTTTTATTTCTTCTTCCAGCTTAGGCTTTTTTTCCTCAAGTTCTTTCAGTTCTTCTCTTGCAAGCTCTTTCATATCGCGGTCTTCCTCTTCTGTTATGAGGACAGTCGCATCTTCAATTCCTTTTAGAATTTTTTTATATTCATCGTAAAGCGACATAAGTTCTGTAAGCTGCTGATGCTCACGCATTGTTTCTTTATATTTTTTTTGATCCTTAATTAAAGAGGCATCTCCAATAAGTTCTGAAACAACAGTGTAACGCACAGAAAGATCTTCAAGTTTTTTTATCAAGTCCATAGTCTATAAAATATATCGAGTTTCTATAAAAAAAGCAATGAACCGCAAAATTTGAAACTAAGCAAAAATGTCTATTTAAAATTCAAGTTTTTTATATACAGATTTTCAAAGGATTTATCTTGCGCAAGATCTACATGAACTGAATTTTCTGCAAGTTCACAAGCAGATTTTCTTAAACCTAAATTTAAAAGCAAAATTGAAGCTCCGCAAAGAGAAGCATTTCCAGCAGCAAAAGTTTTTTCAGAAAGAAAACTTGGAATCATTTTTACAGCGCAGGCATCTTTTATATCAAGAAGCGAACCGAAGCCTCCAGCCAAATAAAGAGTTCCGGATTTGCATCCTGATTTTTCAGAAAGAATTTCAAGTCCAGTTAAAACAGCTGACTTTGCAAGCTGAAAATTTCTTATATCTTTTTGGCAAATATAAATTTCATTCTGAAGAATAATTTTTTCTTTTCCTGAAACAAATGTTCCAAAAAAATCAATTATTCCGCTTTTTAAAAATTCTGAAATTGCGCTTAAAATTCCAGTTCCGCAAATTCCAATCGCCTTTCCATTTCCAAGCACAAAGCATTTTATTTCATTGTTTTTAAGAAATTCAACTTTTGCAATCGCACCTTCCTGAGCTGAAATTCCACAGTCAATTCCATAGCCTTCAAACGCAGGTCCGGCTGAAGTTGACGCGCAAAAAATTTTATCCGACTCCGCAGAATAAACGCAAAGTTCGCAGTTTGTTCCAATGTCAGCAAGAAATTTATTTTCAACTTTTTCTAAAAAACCGCAGGCAATCATCGCGCAAACAGTGTCGCCGCCAACAAAAGATTCAATCGCAGGAGCAAAATAAAATTCACAATCAGGAGGAATGGTTTCAAAATTTCCAAGTTCATTTGACTCAACTGAAAATCCGAATTTGCTTGGAAGCGAAAAAGGAAACTGCGCAAGTGAAACCGCGGAAATTCCAAGAACAAATGATTCCATTGCTGTGTTTCCAGAAATTACAATACGCTTTAACACTGCCCGTCCGCGGCGATTTTCAACAAAAAAATTTTGAGATGCAAGAATCAGTTTTTTTGAAATTCTTTCTATTTGAGATAAAATTGATTCATGAAGTTTTTTAAGACCAGAAGGTTTGCTTGAAAACAAAATTCTTGAAACAACATCGCTTCCAAATTCAATCTGACAATTTTCTTCGCCAACAGAAGCAACAAGGATTCCGTCTTTTAGCGTAAAAATATTTGCGGCTATAGAAGTCGTTCCAATGTCAAAAGCAATTCCAACAAAATTCAGCGGAAGAGAATTATCACCTTTTAAATTTTCAAGACCAGAAAAATCCGCAAGGACAGAAACATTTTTTTTTGTTTCCGAGCCTTCACATAAACCGCAATGCCGGCAAACTGAACAAATCACTTAAAAAAACACAACTCCAAAAACCGCACCAAAAGCAACAACTACAACTGGATGAACTTTTGTTTTAAATAATACAAATAGCGAAACCACAAAAATAGCAAGAGCCGGCAAATTGAAAACCTGCAGAACCACAGAATTAGAATTTTGAGGGTTTAAATTTAAAATTGCCAGCGTAAAAACCTGAACAAGAACACACAAAACAAGTCCGCTTGTAACTGGCCGCAAAGTTTTAAATACTGATTTTACCAAAGGTTTTTCCTGAAACTTTGAAAAAAATTTTGAAATCAAAACAATTGTAACAATCGACGGAAGAACTTCGCCAATAGTTGCAATGATTCCTCCGGGAATTCCATAAAGCTCAGTTCCAATATAAGTCGCAATATTTATTCCAATCGGTCCGGGTGTGCTTTCGCTGATTGCAAGCATACTGTAAAATTTTTCCGCGGAAATAAGTCCGTACTGATTTACAAGAACATTTTGCATAAAAGACGCCGCAACAAGTCCACCGCCAACCGCAAAAAAACCAATATACATGAAAACAAAAAACAACTGAAAAAGACTCATTTTTGAATTCCTTCACCTGAATTAAATTTCTTTGAAACTGCAAATGAAACAGCGCCAATAAAAGCCGCGCTCAAAACAACTAAAACTGTATGCGCATGGAAAAAATAAATTGAAGCAAACGAAGCAAAAAACAGCAAAACGCTCCAAAGACTTTTTAAATTTTTCTTACAGAGATTAAAAACAGCATAAGTAAGCAGCGCCGCAACCGCAGCATTGATTCCCTTCATTGCTTTTTGAACCCAGCTGATTTGCTCAAAGTTCGAAATGAATTTTGCGATTATAGTTATTATGATTACTGAAGGCGTTACCATTCCAAGCGTCGCGAAAATTCCGCCGATAGTTCCAGCACGCTTATATCCAACAAAAGTCGCCACATTTACCGCAATGATTCCCGGAGTTGTCTGTGCAATTGAATAGTAATCAAGAATTTCATCCATGGAAACCCAGTTTTTTTCGTTAATCAGTACACGTTCCAAAAGAGGAAGCATTGTAAGTCCGCCGCCAAAAGTTACAATTCCGATTTTAAAGAAAGTAATAAACAAATCTACAAGTTCTTTGAACAAAGCCATAATGTTTTTATAATATAAAAATAAACATGAACTGACAAGAAAAAAGCTGCCCTTTTGCTTTTTACAGCCATAGGACAGCTTTTGCAATGCAGAAAAATTAGCACTCGCAGATTGGAACGAATGTTTCAGCTTTCAAAGAAGCTCCGCCAATCAAGCCGCCGTCAATATCAGGCTGAGCCAAAAGCTCTGGAGCATTTGAAGCTTTCATTGAGCCGCCATACTGAATTATAACTTCATCGGCAACTTTCTGATTGTAAAGTTTTGCAATGTATCCGCGTACAAATTTGTGGATTGCCTCGGCATCTTCTGGAGTTGCAGTTTTTCCAGTTCCTATTGCCCAAACAGGCTCATAAGCGATTGTAACACGCTTCATCTGCTCTTCTGTTACGCCAGCCAAATCTGCAGAAAGTTGGAATGCGCAAACCTGCTCTGCGTTTCCTGCCTCACGGTCAGCAAGAAGTTCTCCAATGCAAAGGTCAACTTCCAAGCCTTCATTTAAAGCACGGCGAACTTTTTTGTTGATAAGCTCATCAGACTCACCAATTTCGTGGCGGCGTTCTGAATGTCCAAGAATTACACACTGAACTCCGAGATCCTTGAGCATTTCTGTTGAAACTTCGCCTGTGTGAGCTCCGTTTGCAGTCGCAGCGCAATCCTGAGCCGCAAGAATAATGTTTGATCCTTTTACAACCTGACTTACAGCATCAAGGTAAACAAAAGGAACACCAATCATAAATTTGTTTGTCTTTCCTTTCAATGCGGAAACCAAATCCGATGCAAGTTTTACAGCTTCCGCTTTGGAAGTGTTCATTTTCCAGTTTCCGGCGATATAATGAGTACGTGCCATAATCAAACTCCTGTCTAAAATTTAATGACAATAATTTTACACCAACAAAGAACTAAAATCAATTGCATAAAGATGAGCACAGGGCAAACGCATTATAAATGTATTCAGCATAAAACTGGCTCCCAGACACGGTT